>Ga0265327_10005568_pt1 | contig 10449 bp, 11 predicted proteins | sample 41621metaG_FD_202089 | JGI IMG/M metagenome (GOLD analysis project Ga0265327, IMG submission 202089) | Rhizosphere microbial communities from Carex aquatilis grown in University of Washington, Seatle, WA, United States - 4-16-21 metaG | ecosystem: Host-associated > Plants > Roots > Rhizosphere... | reverse complement strand
CTTCGACCCGAACGTGTGGGTCGACATCGGCGCCACGCTCGAGCGCAAGATCGAAGCCTTGTTCTGTCACGCGAGCCAGCTGGTCGAGACCGGGGACTGGTTCCGCGACTTCCTGCGCGAAGGCGCGATCGCCGCCGGTCGCGTCGCGGGGGTGCCGTTCGCCGAGGCGTTCCGTCGGATCGCGCTCGCGTAGCGCGCGTTACCGCTTACGAGTTGGTGGAGCGGTTCCAGGCCACGGTCGTCGTGGGGCCACCCGAGATGCGGTACTTGAACGTCATGGTGACGAAGTTCAAGGAGATCGACTCGGTGGGCAGGTCACCGCCGCTGCTCATCTGGAACGACGAGATCAACGTCTGGGTGAGGTCGATCTCGAGGAAGTCGAACGGAGTGCCGCCCGGTCCGCTCAAATCGGTGAAGAAGAGCGAGGCGTTCGCGCCCGTGCTGCCTCGTAGCGACTGGTTGAGGAGGGGCAGGCTGAACTTGTCGTTCTGGTGGCTGAGGTTGATCTCGCTCACCGACGGCGTCGACCCGACGCGCGGCCCGGCACTGGGGTTCGAGAAGCTGCGCTGGTTTCCGTACGAGAACGACTCGATCGGGATGTCGTTGCTGTGGTCGGCCAGCACGCCCCCGCTCGTCACGCCTTGGTAGTGCAGGTGAAGGCCCGTGGCCGTCGAAGCGGCGAGCAACAGGTCCGACACGCTGAGCTTGCGCGTCGGCGCAGGCGCGGCCGAGCGCGGCCGGGTGGAGGACGATCCCCGTCCGCCGACGGCGAACCCGACGCCCAGCGCGACGACGACGAGCGCGACCACCGACACTCTGCGAATCGACTTCCGGATCGCGACGTTCACACTGGGCCCTTCCGCCTGAGGACCGACGACGCCGAGCCCGTGACCCCGTTCTTATGCGATGTGGGGCTGTGAGTCCAACCGCGCATCCCTGCCGACGACAGGCACTCTGCCGGTCAGGCGGCGCGGCGCGGCCGGTGGCTGCGCCATTCCGAATGCGCGCGCAGCACGAGGATCGCGATCGTCGCGGCGCCGATCGCGGCGACGATGGTGCCGCCGATCGCGGCACCGAACTCCTTCCACGCGCACGAAGGGATCTGCGCGTGGAAGCCGCGGATCTGCTCGAGGAGCTGCTCGGCGCGCGTCGGGGTGTCGGGACACGTGGTCGCGACCAGGCTGTACCCGATGAGCCCGCCGAGCGCACCCGAGAGCGCGATGGCGACGAACATCGTCGCGAGTGGGCCTCGATGAGGCAGGTTCGGGTGCTCCGGCGTGCTCTCGGCTTGCACCATCCCGGCGGGCATCGGGGCGATCGTACCGGCGCGCCCCCCGACGGCCTGAAGCGCGAGACTGGGCGCTGTGCGCGAGTGGACGGTCGCCGGAGGGTTGCTCGAGACACCCGACGGTGTGTTGCTCGTCCGCAATCTCCGCCGGGGCGGACTCGAGGATTGGAGCACACCCGGCGGGGTGATCGACGCGGACGACGCGGACCTCCTCGCGGGCCTCACCCGCGAGGTCGAAGAGGAGACGGGACTGCGCGTGCGCGCGTGGAGCGGGCCGCTCTACGAGGTCCGGGCCCACGCGCCCGACATGGGTTGGCGGATGCGGTGCGAGGTCCATCTCGCCGTCGCGTTCGACGGCGATGTGTGCGTCGACGACCCCGACGGCATCGTCGTCGAGGCTGCATTCGTCCCGCCGACCGAGTGCGCCGCGCTCCTCGCCTCGTGCGCGCCCTGGGTGGGTGAACCCTTGGCGGCGTGGTTGCGCGACCGCTGGGAACCGGGGAGCGGGGTCGACTTCCGTTACGACGTGTTCGGTACGACGCGCGACGACATGCGTGTCGTCCGCGCCTCATCGTGACCGGCTCGGCGTGACGCGAGAGGACGCGACCGGGCGAGATGGGGCGACGATCCTGCACGTCGATCTCGACGCCTTCTTCGCCGCGGTCGAACAGCTCGACGATCCGAGCCTGCAAGGTACGCCGGTCATCGTCGGCGGCCTCGGCAATCGCGGGGTGGTGAGCACGTGCAGCTACGAAGCGCGCCGCTTCGGTGTGCACTCGGCGATGCCCATGGCACGCGCCCGCAAGGCGTGCCCGCAGGCGACGTTCGTGTCGCCCCGCATGGCGCGCTACGTGGAGAAGAGTCACGAGGTCATGGCGATCCTCGCCTCGATCTCGCCGCTGGTGGAGCAACTCTCGATCGACGAGGCGTTCATCGACGTCGCCGGCGCGCGGCGGATGCTCGGCGCGCCGGCGGAGATCGCGGCCGTCATCCGCGCGCGTGTGCTCGCGGAAGCGGGCCTGCGGCTCTCGGTCGGCGCCGCGTCGACGAAGTTCCTGGCGAAGCTCTCGAGCGACCTCGCCAAACCCGACGGTGTGCTCGTCGTCGCGCTCGGAACGGAACGTGAGTTCCTGGCGCCCTTGCCCGTCTCGCGGCTGTGGGGGGTCGGGCCCGCGACGATGACGAAGCTCGAACGCATGGGCCTCCGCACGATCGGCGACGTCGCCGACCTCGACGAACAGGTGCTCGTCGGCACGCTGGGTTCGTCGCTCGGGCATCATCTGCACGCGCTCGCCCGCAACGACGACCCGCGATCCGTGGTGCCCGAGCGCGACACGAAATCGATCGGCGCCGAGGAGACGTTCGGCGCCGACCTGCGCACCGTTCCCCAATGCGAGCGCGAGCTCGTGCGGCTCGCCGATCGGGCGTGCGCACGCCTGCGCGGTGCCAGCCTGAGCGCGCGCACGGTCAGCATCAAGATCCGCTTCGGCGACTTCGAGACCCGCACGAGAGCGCGCACGCTCCCCGAGCCGACCGACGTGAGCACGGTCGTGCTCGACATCGCCCGCGCGCTGTTGCACGAGTTCGACGTCGGCCGCGGTGTGCGGCTGCTCGGCGTCTCGCTCTCGCAGCTCGACGGTGCGCCTGTCACGCAGTCGACCTTGGATCTGACCGGCGATGCCCACAGCGACGGACGCGAGCGCACCGAGCGGCGGGCCGCGGTCGAGCGCGCGGTCGATGAAGTGCGCGGCCGGTTCGGCACGCGCGCGGTCGGGCCGGCGACGCTGGTCGAGGTCGACGACGCGCGCGATGCGAACGACCGGCGGGGGAGCAGATAGCCAGATGACGTGGTACCGATGACGAGAATCGGACTGATCGGCTGCGGTCACATCGGAACCGTGCACGCCGTCGCGCTCCAACAACTCGCCGACGCGCAGCTCGTCGACGCGCAGCTCACCGCCACGTTCGACGACGACCCCACCCGCGCCGCGAAGGTCGCGCGCCATCAGGGCGGCGAGCCGTGCGCCACGCTCGAGGAGCTGCTCGATGCCGTCGACGTCGCGTGGGTGTGCACATGGACCGCCGCGCACCTGGCGGCAGTCGAAGCCGCGTCCGACCGCGGTCTGCCGATCTTCTGCGAGAAACCCCTCGCGCCCGACCTCGCGACCGCGGCCCGGGTCGCGGCGGCCCTCGAGCGTGTCCCCCACCAGGTCGGGCTCGTGCTCCGCTTCGCGCCGGTGTTCCGCACCCTCGCCGGAATCGTCGCGTCGGGTGAATACGGCCGCGTGCTCGCCGCGGTCATGCGCGACGACCAGTACTTCCCGGTGCAGGGCCTCTACGGCTCGACGTGGCGCGGCGACGTCGCCCAGGCGGGCGGCGGCACCGTGATCGAGCATTCCATCCACGACATCGACGTGCTCCGTTTCACGCTGGGCGACCCGGTCGATATCTCCGCGCGCACCGCGTGCCGGTTCGGGTATCCGGGCATCGAGGACACGGCCGCGGCGACGTTGACGTACGCCGACGGTTCGGTGGCCCAGTTGACGAGCGTGTGGCATCAGGTCCTCAGCCGGGAGTCGAGCCGGCGGATCGAGGTGTTCTGCGAGAAAGCGCTGCTCTGGACCGATGACGACTATCTCGGCCCACTGCACGTCGAGACCGACGACGGCGAGCGGGTCGTGTCGGCCGAGCCCCCGGATTGGGCGAGCCGCTTCACGCTGCCCGAGGTCTACGCGAAGGCGCTGGCGCAGTACGCGGAGCCCTCGAAGGCGTTCCTCGACGGCCTCGCACTCCTCGGCACCCCGGCGGCGCCCGACCCGTCGACCGTGGGTCACCCCCGCGCGGCGGAAGCGCTCGCCGCGCATCGCTTGGTCGACCTGCTGTACCGCTCGGCGGCCGACGGCGGTGTGCCCAAAACGGTCAGCTGACCACGGCCGCGGGGCCGCTCCGGCGCCCCGCGCGTTGTTGGCCCCTCCCGGCTGCGCGAGAATGGCGACCATGCCGCTCTCCGACGAAGAGCAGAAGATCCTCCGCGAGATCGAAGCGAACCTCAACGCGACCGATCCTGCCCTCGGCGAGCGGGTTTCGCGCACCACGTTGTATCGCCATTCGGCGCGCATGATCCGCTGGGCCGCACTCGGTCTGCTCGGCGGGCTCGTGCTGCTCGTGTTCACGTTCGCGTCCCAGGTATGGGTCGGCGCGATCGGCTTCGCGGTCATGCTCGGCTGTTCGCTCGTCATCGAGCGCCACGTCCGCAAGCTCGGACGCGCGGGGCTCGAGACGCTCACCGGCGGTTTGCGCGCGCAAGGCGGCCTGCGCGGCATGTTCGGCGAGCGCGGCCGGCAATGGCGCGACCGCTTCCGCCGCGACGATTCCTGAACCGACCCCGCATGGGTTTCACGGCCGCGCAAGCGGCCCGCCTTTCCGGCTGCACCGTCGCCCAGCTCCGGCATTGGTCGCGGTCCGGGCTCGTCGAGCCCGGTGACACCGAAGGTGGCTACGCGTTCCGTGACCTCGTCGCGCTGCGGATCGTGCGTTCGATGCTCGACGCGGGACTGCCCTCGGCCCGGGTACGCGTCGCGCTCACGGCGGTCGCCGACGCCGGTCACGACCTGACGAGCCTGCGCCTCATCACCGACGGCCGTCACGTCTGGGCGTGCCACGACGACGGCGAGATCCTCGACGCGTTGCGCGCCGGTCAACTTGCATTGTTCGTCGCGGTCGACCAGGTGGCGGCCCGCGTCGATGCCGATGTCCGTGCGTTCACGCTCGAGCGCGAGGCGTTCCTCGACGGCCTCACGGCCCGGGGCTGAGCCCCTCCTCGGCCGGGTCCGAGCTCTCGTCGCGGTCGCGCCGGCGCCGCCGGACGGACCACCACCGCGAGCGCAGGCGCCGGCTCAGCGGCACTGACGAGCGCAGCGCGGTCGTGATGGCGTCGACCTCGGACCAGGCTTCGTCGGCCTCGACCGCCGACGGCGAGTCGGGCGAGTACATCGCGGCCGTGTGCAATCGCGCCAGGCTCATCAGCGGGGGACCGGCGGCGCCCGCGCCGAGGGCCGGCGCCTGGCGGAGCGCGAACTCGAGCGAGGTCGTCGACGGCCGGCGTTCGATCCCCGCGCCCGAGAGTCGCTCCAGCGCCTCCGTCCACGCGCCGAGGACGCGCCGCCGGTCGTCGGGATCGTGTCGTCGTTTGCGTGTGCGCCGCCACGCGCCGAGCGCCAACGCGATCAGGAGGAGGAGGGCCGCGCCGATCGCGACTGCGACCGCGACGATCACGGCCGTGACGATGTGGCCGCGGGTGTTGGAAGGCCGGGCCGGCGGGTTCGGCGGCTGCACGTTGAGCTGGTTCGGCGTCGACTTCGGGGTCACCGACGCGGTCGTCGGTGTCGACGAGCCGGTCGTGGTCGGCGTGGTGGTCGTGCTCGCGCCGGTCGAGTCACCGCCGGAGCTGCTGCCGTAGCCGGTGACGGGATCGACGCGACCGGGCGTCGGTTCGAAGCGGAACCACCCGACCTTCGCCCCGAGCCAGACCTCGGGCCAGGCGTGCGCGTCCTTCTCCTCGACGTGCCACAGCCCGTCACCTTGCAACGTGCCGCGCTGGTAGCCGACGGCGACGCGCGTCGGCAATCCGATGGAGCGCGCGAGCTCGGCGAACGCGGCCGCGTACTGCTCGCAGAAGCCGCGGTGGGTCGTGAACAGGAATTTTTCGAGCGCCCCCGCGTCGGTGCCGAGATTGACCGTCGGGTCGTACACGAACGGCGGTGATTGGAACGCCTTCATGAGCGCGATCGCCTGGTCGTACGGCGTCTGCGCGTCGCGGGTGACGTCCTGCGCGTAGTTGTGCGCCTTGACCGAGAAGTTCTCGGGCAGCGCGGTGTCGGCATTCATCGGTTCGAGGTCGGCCTCGGTGACGGCTTCCAGGATCGACTTGGGCGGGTTCGCGATCTCCGACTCCACCGTGTAGCCGAGGCCCGTGAGCGGGCGGTCGAGGAACAGCGACGTGGAGTCGAGGAGCACCTGCGAGCCCGGTGCGTCGATTTCGACCGGGCGGTACGCGGCCGGGAGCCAGTCCGGGTCGATCTGGTCGAGCTGGAACGTCTCGGTGACGAGCGAGGTGCCCGCGCCACCGGTCGGGCCCGGCAGCTTCGCGGCCGAACGCCGGTCGGAGTTGAGGCTCCAGCCGTCGTTCTGGAAACGGTCGAGCGCGATCACGCGCCAGTAGTTCCCGTTCTTCTCGGTGGTTCGGACGGTGAACACCTCTCGAGTCGATTCCTTGCCCGTGAGCTTGGCGCCGACGGACACGAGGGGCGACAACACGTTGAGGACGCTCGAACCCTTCCCGCTGCCGAGCGACCGGTACTCGATCCACGCGTTCCCGCGCGCGCCGGGCAACCCCGGCCCGAGCGCGAGCGCGGCCGCGACGACGAGCGCGCCCGCGCCGGCGCCGCCGGTCACGAGCTGCGAGCGGCGGTTGTGCGCGCTCTGGAACCAGGTGCGGCGCGTCTCCATGTCGGAGTGTTGCAACGCCACGAGATACTCGACGACGACGAGCGCGTAGCACGCGGTCGTCGGCGCCCAACGACCGGATCCGAGCGCGGAGACGGCGACGTACAAGGCGACGCTCGGGCCGATCGCGCCGACCGGTGCCTCGAGGCGGCGCGCGGTGAGCTCGGCGACGAGGGATACGACGAACGTCGCCACGACCGAGAGCATCAGCGCGGCCCCGACCGGGTCGACCGGGACCACCGCCGAGCGCAGGATGTGCGGCGAACGCGCGATGTCGTGCCCCGCGGCGGCGATCGCTCCGGCGGTGGGCAAGCCCAGGAAGGTCTTTCCGGGCACGTCGACGAGGATCGCCAACCAGGCGCCGACGACGAGCGTCACCCCCGTGGTGACGAGCGGATTCCAGCGCCGCGCTTCACCGAGCGCCAGGATCGCAGCCGGGAGTGCCGCCGCGATCAGCATCGGCGTGACCCACGTTGCTCCCGAGAAGACGCGGGCGAGCGCGAGCGTCGCCCCGCCGGTCAGGAGGGCGCGGGTGACGGCGACGTAGGGAGATTGCCGGTGCGCTGCCACCGCAGCACCGCCTCGTTCCAGGTGTGGGCGAATGGGCGTTCGTCGAAGGGGATGACCAGGGACCGGAATCGGCGCGCCCGCGAGGCGACCGGCGCGAGCTGGTCCGAGGTCGGGACGGTGACGAGGAGCCCGCCGTCGCGCACCAGGAGACCCAGGCTGGCCAGGTCGGGTGTGAGCAGCTGGCCGGTGACCGCGACGAGCGCGCTCGAACGCCGCCGGGTGGACGAGATCAGCAGTCGGTCCGCGCCGTGCGGCTCGACGACCGCGAGCTCGTCCATGATGTGCGCGAGGTGGCGGCGACCCGGCGCGCCGACGGTCATGCCGGTGCTCCACGCGACCTCGAACGGCCGGCCCGCGCGATCGAGCGCCGTCGCGATCGACGCGACCGCTTCCACGCCGCGCTCGAACGACGCGCGGTCGTGGGTCGCGGGACGAACGTCGAGCATCAACAGCACGGGCGCGCGCCGCCGCGTCTCGTTCTGGCGCATCATCAGATGCCCGCGGCGCGCCGTCGACCGCCAGTGGACGTGACGCAGGTCGTCTCCCGGCGCGTATTCGCGCAACGTCATGAAGTCGCCGCTGGTCTCGACGCGCGGGCGTACCGCGGGGTGGTCGCGGTCGAGGTCGAGCCCGCCGATGTCGGGCGGCGGCGCGATCTCGTGCACTCGCGGATACACGATCACCTGCTCGGTGCCGAGCAGCCGGCGGCTCGCGGCGACGAGGCCGAACGGATCGGTGAGCGTCGCCCGTAACGGCCCGATCTCGAAGCGCCCGCGCCGGTCGGTGGGGAAGCGGTACGCCGCTCGGGCCTGCTCACCCGGACCGAGCGGCGCGAGCAGGAACCGCGCCGCCCGCCGGCCCTGATCGAACGCGTCGGCGATCGCGATCGTCGGCGTCCGGCGCGTCGCCGTGACGACGAGATCGACCCGGCCCTCGACGCCGACCTGCAGGAGCTCCTTCAACGCGCGCCGCGCGACGAGGGCGGGGGTCTTGACCCGCACCCAGACGTAGGCACCGATGAGCAACAGCGCGCTCGCCGCGGCCAGGACTGCGAGCTGCACGAGCCCGAGGAGCCGCGCGCCGAGATACAAGCCGACGGTGGCTCCGACGAACGACCATCCGCGACGGGTCAGCATCGATCGCGGCGGTTCAACCTGCTCGTGTCGCGGGCACGGGCACGCTCTCGAGGATGGACGACAGGACGTCGGAGGGATTGACGGCGCGCATCATGGCTTCCGACGACAACAGCAGCCGGTGTTCGAGCACCGCCGAGGCGAGCACCTTGACGTCGTCGGCGACGACGTACGACCGCCCGATGCTGGCGGCCAGCGCGCGGGACGCGCGTTGCAACGCGAGCGCGCCGCGCGGGCTCACGCCCAACATGAGATCGCGATGGTGGCGCGTCGCCTCGACGAGATCGACGATGTAGCCCTGCAGCTCGGGTGACACGTGGATGCGGCCGAGCTCGTGGATCCACACCGCCACGGTCTCGGCGTCGGTCACGGGCTCGAGCGAGTCGGGATCGATGGGATCGACGCCCTGCGCGTCGAGGATGGCGATCTCGGCGTCGCGATCCGGGTACCCGATGCGCAGGCGCAGGAGGAAGCGGTCGAGCTGCGCTTCGGGGAGCGGGTACGTGCCTTCGAGCTCCACGGGGTTCTGCGTCGCGATGACCATGAACGGGCGCGGCAGCTTGTACGTCTGCGCGTCCACGCTGACCTGGCGTTCCTCCATCGACTCGAGGAGCGCGGACTGGGTCTTCGGCGACGCGCGGTTGATCTCGTCGGCGAGCACGACGTTGGCGAACACGCCCCCCGGCCGGAACTCGAAGTCGCCGCGGGCGCGATCCCAGACCGACACGCCGGTGATATCCGACGGCAGGAGGTCGGGCGTGAACTGGACCCGGCGCCACGAGCCGCCCGTCGAACGCGCGATCGCCTTCGCAAGCGAGGTCTTGCCGACACCGGGCACGTCCTCGATGAGGAGGTGCCCCTCGGAGAAGAGGCACACGAGTGCGAGGTGCACCGCCCGCCGCTTTCCCCGCAGCACGCGTTCGATCTGCGTGGCGAGCGTGTCGAACAAGTCTTTGAAGGACTGCTCAGGGCGGGACGCGGCTTGCACCGTTTCGACCTCCGTCGGGGGCGGCATGGGCCACGGCAGGCCACCGTCCTCCCCGGGAGACGTCGGCCACCGCCGCCACGCTACCGTGCCGGGCGTGGGCCCAACCCGCGGCGACCCAGGCATGACGCACGGCGGCGCATTTTGGTTCCCCTTCGGGTTCAAGTGTGCAACGGCAGTGCTCCGGCGGCCACACCTGTGGTTCACCGCCGCCCGCCAGGCGGGCCGATCGATTCCGGCACGCTGGTGGACGCAGGCCCCCTTCGTCCCGTTCCCCGATCGCACCTATCTGCGCTTCCGGCTCGAGACCGCGTACGGCTCGCACGCGACACCGCGGGTCGACGACGTGGTCCGCTATCTCGAGTGGTGCCGGGTCGCGGGCGCGGGGCCTGTCTGACTGCCGGGTCTGACTGCCGGGTCTGACTGCCGGGCCTGACCGCTCGGCCTCATCGCCCCGCCTCACTGCCGGCCGAACTCCCGGGCCCTCACGGTCGGCACAACTACACTCTCGCCGCACGGGAGGTGATCAACCGTGGCCCGGGCGCTACTCCTCAACGCCAGTTTCGAGCCGCTCTGCGTCGTGTCCTCGCGGCGCGCGGTCGTCCTGGTGCTGAAGGAGAAGGCGGAGATCGTCCACCGCAACGGCGCCGAGTTCCGTTCCGAGCGCCGCAACGTCCCGGTCCCGACCGTGATCCGCCTGGTGCACTTCGTCCGGGTGCCGTTCCGTGCGACCGCTCCGCTGTCGCGCCGAGCGGTGTTCGCCCGCGACGGGCATCGGTGTCAGTACTGCAACAGCGCGGCCGAGAACCTCGACCACGTACTGCCGCGGTCCCGCGGGGGCCCGCACACGTGGGAGAACGTCGTCGCGTCGTGCCGGTCGTGCAACGCCCGCAAGGAGGCCCGGCTCCCCAACGAGTGCGGGATGGTGCTGCGCCGGCCCCCGGTGGCGCCCCACGCGACGACGTCGC
>Ga0265327_10005567_pt1 | contig 10451 bp, 7 predicted proteins | sample 41621metaG_FD_202089 | JGI IMG/M metagenome (GOLD analysis project Ga0265327, IMG submission 202089) | Rhizosphere microbial communities from Carex aquatilis grown in University of Washington, Seatle, WA, United States - 4-16-21 metaG | ecosystem: Host-associated > Plants > Roots > Rhizosphere >... | reverse complement strand
CGTCGGCGAGGTGCTTTTCGGTGTCCTGCGCCGTCTGCTGCGCCTGCGCAAGCTGCTGCTTCTGGTCGTCGAGCTGCCGGCTCGTATCGGCGAGTTGCTGCTTTGCGGAGTCGAGGTTCTTCTGCGTGTCGGCGAGCTGCGCCTGCGCCTGATCGCGGTCCTGCGCGGCTTTGGTCACCGCGCCCTGCGCCGCGTCGATCTTCTGCTGCAAATCGGCGAGTGTCCCGGACGCCTGCCGCTGCCGGTCCAGCTCGCTCGACAGCGCGGTGATCCGATCCGTGTCGGCCGCGCGGACGGTCGAGAGCGACGACGCCTCGTAGAGCGCGAAGACCCAGCCGATCACCGCGAGGACCAGCAGCGCGAGCGGCAACGGCCTGCGCAGTTCGGTGCCGATATCGACCGCCATGAGATCCCCCGTCTGTCTGCCCTATCCGGATCGGCCGGCCGTCATGCCCGTCCGCCGGGAACAAACAAACGTGTGCTCGCCCCCGTTCCGCCCTCAGAGCACCGAACCATACCGGTTGCGGTCTGCGACGCGACGTCAGCCGCCGCCGGCCGGCTCGTTGAGGCGCACCACGCGCGGCCCCCACGGCCTGACCTCGACCGTACTGATCGAAGCGGGACCGACTTCGATGCGCAGCCAGAAATCGAGCGGCATTCCGAGATAGTGCAGCAGCGCGCTGCGGATCACGTCGCCATGGCTGACCAGCACGATGGCGGCCTCGTCGCCGTGCCGGCCGCGCAGCTCGTCGATGAAGGAGACGACCCGCGCCTGCGCCTCGCGCATCAGCTCGCCGTTCGGCGGGCGCGTCAGGCTGCGGCTGGTGTTGAAGAGCGGCCAGAGCGGATCGCCCTTGATCGACTCGAAGGTGCAGCCCGTCCAGTCGCCGAAATCCAGCTCGATCAGCGCCTCGGCGACCTGCACCTCCAGATCGAGCCGCGACGCGATCGGCGCCGCGGTCTCGACGCAGCGCTCCAGCGGGCTCGAATAGACTGCTTCTATGCCGCCTATACCGCCGCGCCCCGCCAGCCGCTCGGCGAGAAGCCGGCTCTGCTCCTGCCCGGCCTCGCTGAGCCGCACGCCGGACATCCGCCCGGCGAGCGTATGCGCGAGCAGGCCGTGCGTGCCGTGACGGATGAGATGGACGGTGGTCACGGGCGGGAAGCCGCCGCTCCGATCCTCCCTCGCCCCAGACGGGGAGAGGGAGGGGCCCAGCCGAAGGCTGGGAGGGTGAAGGGGCCCGCGACCGCAGGGAGCGTCGACGCGGCGTAAGCTGCGGCGCCCCTTTTTCGGCATCTGCGATGCCGGCGCTCGCTCCGCTCGCGGCCCCCCTCACCCAGCCCTCTCCCCGAGGGGAGAGGGTCATGACAGCATGTTTCAGGCTGTAGCAGAAAGGTAAGCCTCACCGCTCCTCGCCGCGGATGAAGCGCTCTGTCCGCTCGCGGGCTTCGTGGTCGGTGAACTGGCGCGGGGGCGACTTCATGAAGTAGCTCGACGGGCCGGTCAGCGCACCGCCGATGCCGCGGTCGAGCGCCAGCTTGGCGCAGCGCACCGCGTCGATCACGACCCCGGCGGAGTTCGGCGAGTCCCATACCTCCAGCTTCAGCTCGCAATTCAGCGGCACGTTGCCGAAGGTCGTCCCCTCCATGCGGATGTAGCACCATTTCCGGTCCTCGAGCCACGGCACGTGGTCGCTCGGCCCGACATGGGCGCGGTCGTCCGGAAGATCATAGTCGAGCTGGCTCGTCACCGCGCGCGTCTTCGAGATCTTCTTCGATTCGAGCCGCTCGCGCTCCAGCATGTTCCGGAAGTCGGTGTTGCCGCCGAAATTGAGCTGGTAGGTGCGGTCGAGCCGGACACCGCGCTCGCGGAACAGGTTGGTCAGCACGCGATGCACGATCGTCGCGCCGACCTGGGACTTGATGTCGTCGCCGATGAGCGGCAGAGCCTTCTCCTCGAAGCGGCGGCGCCAGCGCTCGTCCGACGCGATGAAGACCGGGATGCAGTTGACGAGGGCACAGCCGGCGGCGAGAGCCGCCTCGGCGTACCAGCGGGTCGCCTTCTCCGAACCGACCGGCAGATAATTGACGACGACGTCGGTCTTCGTCTCGCGCAGGATGCGCGCCACGTCGGCCGGCTCGTCCGGCGCCTCCTCGATCACGCCCCTCAGATACTTGCCGAGCCCGTCGAGCGTCGGCCCGCGATGCACCGGCACGCCGCGCGGCGGCACCTCGGAGAAGCGCGCCGTGTTGTTCGGCGCGGCGACGACCGCCTCCGACAGGTCGCGCCCGACCTTGGTGACGTTGATGTCGAAAGCCGCGGAGAACTCGATGTCGCCGACGTGATAGCCGCCGAGAACCGTATTCATCAGGCCGGGGACCGGCTCGTCGGACGGCGCCGCCCGGTAGAACGTGACGCCCTGCACCAGCGAGGACGCGCAGTTCCCGACGCCGACGATGGCCACCCTCACCTTCTTGCCGCTCAACGCCGTACCTCGCTGATCGTCCGTCGGCGGCCCGAGCCGCGCAAAACCTCTGCGCTCGGACGCATGGCGAGGGAACACGAGGCGCGCGAGGAAAGTTCCTGGCTGCAGGAGGAGCCGCCTCTGCATTCAGGCCATCTTGGGCATTTCGTACGATCGTGCGGCTCCCCGCGGGTTCTGCTGTCTCTCCGGGAAGGTGTGCTGGGGGCGAGCGTATTTAATTCGGTGTCGGCTGATCACCACCGGCCTGGGAGGTAAGCACATCACAGGGCCTCGTCGCTAACATCAACGATACCATCGCCAACCGAGCACAAAGGATGAAGGCGCTTACCAGCGTGAGTTCCTGCTGGTGTCCGGCATGGCGTTCGACATCAGGCGATGCATATGCGTGAATAAATGTCTCAACCAAGTCGCTGCAGCATCAAGAACCAAAGCTGGTGGATAGGACAGCGTTGAGGTAGCAGTTACGTTGCTCAGTTCCGAAACTTGACGGGACGCGGTGCCTTCCATGGCGCGCCGCCAGTGCTGTGAATCTGGCTCCGCTCACCGTTACAACAAAGTCTATCTCCGGCGCATCGCCACTACGCAAGCAATCTGCCACTGTTTGAGTGCTGGCACGCGGGAACATCTTGTTTCTAACAGTAGTCTGGCGCGGCGGTTCAAAGGATCGAACCGCTTCCCAGCGCCAATCGACCGATCCGCAATGTGGCAGCCTCTGTCTAATGGAAACGAATAAGTTCTTTATCTGTCATCATGCGAAGTATATTTTGATGAGGACGGAATGGTTGCGGGTCTACACCAAACCCAGAATCATTACAACTCCGCCCGCGCTCAAAAAGCGCCATGTCGCTGGCAATATTCGACCCGAATGGAACATACCCTGTCGCCATTGCTTTGGCCTCAACCATACGAGCACTTTCAAAGTCACCGAGCTGGGCATAGGCACAAGCTAGAGTGTCAAGATCATCACCATCCGGAAAGACATTAACTGCTTGCTCCGCGTATTGCAGAGCTTTTTCTCCATCACGCAGCTCTGGTTTCGGGACAGCGGCATAGTACCAAGCCAAATTATTTGCAGCGAACGCACGACTCGGATCCCGAGAGATTGAGCGCAGATAATATTCTGTCATTCTGGAGTAATTTCCACGCCAGGACCAGGCAACAGCCACAGCAGCATCGTGATAAGCGAAAGCCTCCTCTTTAGTCATTGAATTCAAAACACCTCCTACGCCAACAAATTTATTTGGGATCCCCCAATATTTGCGATAATAGGCATCGTCGGTCACTGCACCGTCCATCGTCTCGTAATTGATAGATTTTCCACCCTCGATCTCCCATCGCACGAAATCATGCATCGGAATGTCAACAAGATGAAGCGGGTAATTCAGGATCTCTGCGATAGCGAGATAAATAAATGAGGCAGTATCACAGTCGACAACGTAAAAAGGGCCTGCGCCGCGCGCCTTGATAAATGCTGTACGCCTGATGTTATGCCTTTGATCCTGAAGTTCGGCCAGGGCCGACGTATCGTTATATATTGTTGGCCCCAGACCGTCACTTAGAAGCTGGACAAGTCCATGGCCTGGATAAACGAATCCATGTCTTACCAGAATGCAATCTATCTTTTTTAGCGCATCTTCGGCGAATGCCACCGCCTTGTCGGGAGGCAAATTGGCTGGGTACACCTGCAATGAAGCAACCGCCTCGTCGATAAGTGTGTCAAGGTTCGCATACATGGCTGGGGTTACGTCGGCGACACCTCTCTCATCGTCGAGGAACTGATGCGCAATCGTGTTGTATTTACGTCAGTATCTTGGGTCTGGCAAAATGAATGGCCCGGCTGGATCAGCGGCCACGCAATCATTTTGCTCCAAAGTCAGCATCCCACGTGCGGATAATGGCACGAGATCATGGGCGCCAGCAGGTCCCGACCCGAGGAAATAAACACTGAAAAAAAAGATGACGCTGGCTGTCAATCTCTTCATTACACAGACTCCCTTTCACTTACTCACATGGAATTCTCAACGAGGGGAGACCTTAAACGAGCGGACGTTTCGCCGAAAATTTCTCTTATTCCTCAACTTACAAACGGCAAGTAATCCGCCGCACCAAGCTACGCTAAAGCCTTCGGATTATCAACTGCGCAGCATTCAACTAACGCACGTCTGGGAAGGGTTATTGCGGCATGATCGATTCCACATGTGATCCTTGCAAGATAATTGATGGCGCGCCTTCACAGCAAGTCATGATGGTTGTTCGACCGCAACTGTGAGGCTGATGCGCCTCTTCATAGAAACAGGGTAGCGCTGTTGGCCTGGTGGATCGGGATAACGGACGTGAACCGCCGAGGATACAGGCAGCCTCCCGAACACGTCGATCCGGTAAGAATTCGCTCCAAGTATCCCGTCTCCGCCGCCCGCCGGCGGATCATACATCTTCGCCGTGCTGATAGTTCTGGCAGGGGTTTCGCTGGTGAGACGGCGGGAATCGCTGGCCAATCGAACGGGTCATCCAGCGCACACCGCTTCCATCGGCCTGCCGTCGCAAAAGCTTCACCCGACCGTCATCGCCGCTCAAAGCCGCGCCGCTACGAAACCCCCGTTGCGCTTCACGCCGTCAGGAGGGTTTCATGGTTCGCATCGTCGATGCGCGGCGCCGGCGCCGCGGCTTCAGCCGGCGCACGGTCCTTTCCGGCCTCGCCGCGGGTGGCGGGCTCGTCGCGGCCGGCGGGCTGGCGCGCGCCGCGGTAATGGCCCCGGCGATCGTGACCTCCGGCAGGATGCGGCCGGCGATGCCGTCCGGCGTGATGAGCGGCGACGTGGGCCCCGGCCGTGCGATCGTGTGGAGCCGCACCGACCGGCCGGCGCGGATGATCGTCGAGTACGCGACGACCGAGTCCTTCACCGATGCGAAGCGCGTCGTCGGACCGGCGGCGCTCGCCACGTCGGACTACACGGCGCGCGTCGACCTGGCCGGCCTGCCGCCGGACCAGACGATCTTCTACCGCGTCGCCTTCCAGGATCTCGGCGACCTCAAGACGATGAGCGAGACGCTGACCGGCCGGCTGCGCACGCCGCCCGGCGCGGCGGCCTCCGTGCGTCCGATCACCTTCGCCTTCTCGGGCGACGAGGCCGGCCAGGGCTGGGGCATCAACCCTGATCTCGGCGGCTACAAGCTCTATGAGTCGATGCGCCGCCACGAGCCGGACTTCTTCATCCATTCCGGCGACCAGATCTACGCCGACGGCCCGATCGAGGCCGAGGTGAAGCTGGAGGACGGGCGGGTCTGGCGCAACGTCGCGACCGAGGGCAAGGCGCACGTCGCGCAGAGCCTGGAGGATTACCGCGCCGCCTTCGCCTACAACCTGATGGACGAGAACAAGCGCCGCTTCGCCGCCGAGGTGCCGTTCCTGGTGCAGTGGGACGACCACGAGACCCGGAACAACTGGTATCCGGGGCAGATCATCGGCGACGCGCATTACCAGGTGAAGAGCGCGTCGCTGCTCGCCGCCTACGGCAAGCAGGCGATGTTCGAATACAACCCCTATCGCTTCGACCCGCTCGATCCGGAACGCGTCTACCGCAGCATCGATTACGGCCCGGCGCTGGAGGTGCTGATGCTCGACGAGCGCAGCTACCGCGGGCCGAACTCGCCGAACCGCCAGCCGGCCCTGGATGCGGAGTCGCAGTTCATCGGGCCGCAGCAGATGGCGTGGCTCAAGCAGCGGCTGAAGGCGTCCAGGGCGACCTGGAAGGTGATCGCCAGCGACATGCCGCTCAGCATCGTCGTCCCCGATCTCAACCCCGACGTGCCGAAAGGCACGTTCGAGGCGTGGGCCAACGCCGACAGCGACGCGCCGTCGGGCCGCGAGCTGGAGGCCGCCGACCTGCTCCGCTTCATCAAGGCGAACGGCATCAAGAACGTCGTCTGGGTCACCGCCGACGTGCACTACGCCGCCGCGTTCCGCTACGCCCCGGCGAACGCGAAGTTCACCGACTTCGACCCGTTCTGGGAGTTCGTCGCCGGTCCGATCAACGCCGGCACGTTCGGCCCCGGCGAGATGGACCTGACCTTCGGGCCGGAGACCAAATTCCTCGGCATCCCGGCGGACATGAAGCAGAACCGCTCGCCGCTCGACGGCTTCCAATTCTACGGCATCGGCAGGATCGACCCGCGGACCAAGGCCCTGACGATGTCGCTGCACGACATCGACGGCAAGGCGCTGTACAGCGTCGAACTGCCGGCGGAGGCGTAACGCGGTGATCCGCCGGCCGATTCGCCCCTGTTCCTGCCGGCGGAGGCACAAGGGATCGCGACCGGCCTTCCAGTAAACGTTAAAATTTCGTTTCCATCGTGCTGAGGAACCTTTATCGTCCCGACTGTCACTCGAAGAGAACGGCAAGGATCTGATAATGACGACTGCTCCCTTGTCCGCGACAGCGGCGTCAGATAGTGGGACATCAACCCACGATTACGTGCTGGAAGGCCCGAAGTGGGGCACGAGCACCGCGCCGGCGTCGGCCGGTGGGGTCGTAACCTACAGTTTCGCGACCGGCGACTATTCGGGACAGCCGTTCCATTTCGATACTCCGACGCTCGACCACGCGTATCAGGATGCGGTTCGGAGCGCCTTCGCCGACTGGAGCCACGTCGCGAACATCACGTTCAAGGAAGTCGCGGACTCCGCCGCCAGCGACATCAGGATCGGGTGGGAAAAGATCGACGGCCCGTACCACGTGCTGGCGCAGACGACCTACAGCTACGACATGCAAGGGCACATGCAGCATGCGTGGGTCGGCTTCGACGACGGCGAGTTCTACGCGCCTAGCGGGCCGAGCGGCGCGCCGACGCTGTCCGACGGGTTCACCTTCGAGGCGATTGCCACGCATGAGATCGGGCACGCGATCGGGCTCGACCACTACAACGCCGCGACCGCGATCATGAACGCCGTCATCTCGACCAACAGCCTGCAGACGCCCGACATCGACGGCATCGACGCGATCTACGGCGCGGCGCCGGCGGCGGTCGTCGCGAGCGCCGCCACGCCGCCGGTATCCGCCGACGACAACATCGCCCCGATACCGGAAAACAGCGGCGACCTATTCGACTCCACGGGCGCCGGCACGAACGTCCACCACCATTATCACCACGTGCACCACGCCACCGATTGGCTGATGGCGTAGTTCCGTCGAAGCTGGCTCGCCCTCCTTCTCCCTCGCCCCGAACGGGGAGAGGGCGGGGCTCGACGCGGAACGTCGGAAGGGTGAGAGGGATTTGCAAGGACGCGACGTCGCGCGGAAAGCGCCCTCACCCCTGCCCTCTCCCCCGAGGGGAGAGGGTTTTTGAGGAGTGAAAAAAAGCAGCGGGCTGCTAAGCCTCACCGCGTCGCGGTGTACTTGCCGTCGTGCCAGACATAGACCTCGTACCGGGCCTCACGGATGTCGCCCTTCTCGTCGAAGGAGATCGGCCCGAGCGCCGTCTGGAAGGATTGGCCGGAGCGCAGCGCCTTGGCGATGGCGACAGGATCGTCCGCGCCGTTCGCCCGCTTCATGCCCTCCACCATGGCCTGCACCACGGCGTAGCTGTAGAGGGTAAAGCCCTCGGGGTCGAATCCCTGGGTGCGGAAGCGCTCGACGAAGGTCTTCGCGTTCGGGTTCTCGCGCGGGTCGGTCGGGAAGGTGAACAGCGTCCCCTCACCGGACGGCCCGGAAATCGACCAGAACTCGTTGGTCGCCATCGCATCGTCGGTGATGAACTGCGCGGTCAGTCCGGCTTCGTGTCCCTGGCGGACGATCAGCCCGGCCTCCGTGTGGTAGCCGCCGTAATAGACGGCGTCCAGGTTCAGGCTCTTGAGGTTGCTGACGAGCGCCCGATAGTCCTTGTCGCCGGCGGTGATGCTGTCGAACATCACCTCCTTGAGCCCGGCCGCATTCATCGTCTTGCGCACTTCCTGCGCCAGCCCGCCGCCATAGGCCGACTTGTCGTGCAGGATCGCGATGCGCTTGCCCTTGTATTTCTCGGCGAGCCACGGCCCGATGAAACGGCCCTGCGCGTCGTCCCGGCCGTAGAGCCGCATGATCGTCGTCCAGCCCTTCTTGGACGCATCCTCGGTCAGCACCGGATTGCTGGCCGCGGGCGTCATCATCAGCACGTTGTTCTCGGCGTAGACCGCGGAGGCCGGGATGGTCGAGCCGGAGCAGGCATGACCGTCGACGAACTTGACGCCGGCGACGACGAGCCGGTTGGCGACCGCGACCGCCTGCTTCGGATCGCAGGCGTCGTCCTCGACCGCGAGCTTCAGATTGCGCCCGCCCGCCACGCCGCCCGCGGCATTGACGTCGTCGATCGCCATCTGCGCGCCGTGGCGCATCTGCTCGCCAATCGTCGCATAGGGACCGGACATCGGACCGACGACGGCAATCGTCATCTCCTGCGCGGCCGCGGGCACTGCCGCCGTGGCGGCTCCGACCGACAGTCCGAACGCCGCAACAGCGGCAATCATCGTGGATTTCGACATTTGTGCACTCCCTGGAGCGCCCGTTTTCGGTAAAATTTTTGCCGGGCCGGTAAACTGTCGGCGCATGCGCCGGCCATCGTCAAGCGGGGCGGCAGCGGCGGCCACGGCGGAAGAAGGAGCGGACGGATGGCGCGCTGCGACGTGGCGGTAATCGGGCTCGGCGCGATGGGCAGCGCCGCCGCCTATCATCTCGCGCGGCGCGGCAAGCGCGTGATCGCGGTCGAGCGGTTCGAGCCCGGCCACGACCGCGGCTCGTCGCACGGCGAGAGCCGGGTCATCCGGCTCGCCTATCACGAGCACCCGTCCTACGTGCCGCTGCTGCGCCGCGCCTACGAGAACTGGCGCGCGCTGGAGCGCGACACCGGCGCCCGGCTCCTCACGATCACCGGCATCCTCGAGGCCGGACATCCGGGCTCGCCGGTCGTGCAGGGGGCGCTGGAAGCGTCCCGCCTCCACGACCTGCCGCACGAGGTTCTCGACGGGACGGCGATCTCGCGCCGGTTCCCGGCGTTCCGCCTGCCGGCGAACTGGCAGGGCGTCTTCCAGCCGGACGGCGGGTTCCTGCGGCCGGAGCTGGCGATCCGGGTCCTTGTCGACGCGGCGCGCACGCACGGCGCCGAGATCCGCACGGGCGAGCGCGTGCTCGGCATCGACGCGCCCGGCGGCGGCGGAGGCGGCGTGCGCATCCGCACCGACGGCGGCACGATCGAGGCCGGCTCCGTCGTGGTTGCGGCGGGCGCGTGGATCGCCGACCTCGTCCCGCTGCTGCGGCCGCATCTCAGGATCACGCGGCAGGTGCTCGGCTGGTTCGCGCCGCGCGAGCCCGAGCTGTTCGCGCCGGAACGCTGCCCGGTCTTCCTCATCGAGCCGGAGGAGGATTCCTGCTACGGCTTTCCCGATTTCGCCGGCACCGGCGTCAAGGTCGCGTCGCATCGCGAAGGCCGCATGCTGGCCGGCGGCGACGCCCTGGCGCAGGACGGGGACGCCGAGGACGAGGCGCGGATCCGGCGGACGCTCGCGCGGTACATCCCCGCCGCCGACGGTCCGCTGCGGCAAATGCGGACCTGCATGTACACGCGGACGCCGGACGAGGATTTCGCCGTCGACCTGCACCCGGACGACCCGCGCCTCGTGATCGCCTCGCCCTGCTCCGGCCACGGCTTCAAGTTCGCGAGCGTGATGGGCGAGATCCTGGCCGACCTGTCGACCGAGGGAACGACGCGGTTCGACATCTCGCGGTTCCGGCTCGACCGGCTGACGGCGCGCTGAGGAGACCCGACGGCTCGCCGCGCATTCTCGTCTGTCCAGAGAGAGCAACCTTGTGCAAGCGGACCAGGGCAACGAATCCAGGTTAACGCGGTGAGGTTCCGAGGATGGCGGCGAGGTATGCCTCGTTCCAGGCGGCCGCTTTGCGGCGCAGCTTGAGGCTCTTCTTGTCGGTGACGGAGCGG
>Ga0265327_10005566_pt1 | contig 10453 bp, 9 predicted proteins | sample 41621metaG_FD_202089 | JGI IMG/M metagenome (GOLD analysis project Ga0265327, IMG submission 202089) | Rhizosphere microbial communities from Carex aquatilis grown in University of Washington, Seatle, WA, United States - 4-16-21 metaG | ecosystem: Host-associated > Plants > Roots > Rhizosphere >... | reverse complement strand
TGACGACCGCCCCTCCGCTGGCCGCCGACACCAACCTCAAAGGCTTGAACAATCTGGGCCTAGCCCTGCCTTTGCAATTGAAATTCAGCGAACCGCTGGCCGACCGCGCCGACGCCGCCCGCAATATCCAAGTGCGCACCCTCGACGGCAACCCCGTGGCCGGCCGCTGGGACTGGCAAGGGCAGCGCACCCTGAAATTCACTCCGCAGCCAGGCTGGCCCGCCTCCAGCACCATCCAAGTCAGTATCGAACCGCAAGCGCTGAAAAGCCTGCGGGGAGGCACTTTGGAAAAGCCGCTGGACACCCGCTTCAGCACCGGCTCGGACCGGCAGTTGTTCGTTTACCTAGACGCCCAGCGCGTGGACGCGGTGGAAAACGGCCAGGTGGTACGCAGTTTCAAAGTCAGCACCGGCAAGGCCAAAACCCCGACCGTCACCGGCACGTTCTACATCTACGACCGCTACACCCACAAAACCATGCGCAGCGACGTGGGCCGCGGCCAGCGCGGCTGGTATGAAGTGGAAAACGTCCCCTATACGCAATTTTTCCACAAAGACTTTGCCTTCCACGGGGCTTTTTGGCACAACAATTTCGGCCATCCCGCCAGCCATGGCTGCGTCAACATGGCCACCAAAGACCACAACGCACGCTGGCCCAACGCCCCGGAAGACGCCGGCTGGCTATACCATTGGGCCGCGCTGGGCGTGCCGGTGAAAGTGTCAAAAGGCTCGCCCGCCGCGGACAACACGGCGGAGACGACAGGCGGGCCGACGGCCAAAGAAAAACCCGAGGCCAAGCCCGCCGTGGCGAAAACGGTAGACGAGAACATCCCTAAGAAGATAAAAGCGCCCTTAAAAATGAAACCGGCCGAGAGCGAGAAAGCGGATGTCGCGCTCGCCCCCGACGCCGGGGTGGAGCCCGTGGTGGCAAAAGACAGCGGCGACGCGCAGGCAAGCTCCCCCGAGCGATAAGCGCTTTCCACTAGCCAATCGAGGCTTTGTGGCCCGGAAAGCCGGTTGAGTCGGCGGCGGCGCGGCGGCCGCCCGATGAACGCTGACTTCATTCGCAACCCAGCAAAGACAAAAATGCCATGAGCATCCATGTTCTAGTGACCGGCATCCTGCATAAGGAGGCCGTGTCGCGCGTCAGCCAGAACGGCAACCACTATGTCACCTGTAGTCTGCGCGTCGAACAAGACGGGCAAACGCTGTGGGCAAACGTGATTTGCTTCGACGAGGCGGCGCAGGCCGAACTGTTGCGACTCAACGGCGGCGACGCCCTCAGCATCCAGGGCAAGGCCACGCCGAAGGTCTACATGAAAGACGAGGAGGCGCGCCCCAGCCTACAAGTGACGGCCTCCGCCGTGCTCGCCCTGCAACCGAAATACGAGCCTAAGCCCAGACCCGCCGCCCCGCCACCCAAAGCCAAAGCAAAGCCCGGCGCGAAACCGCCGGCCAAACGCACCGAGCGCGGCGAGGAAAAGCAGGCCGACGACGGCTTCGACGACCCGCTGGAGTTTTGAGGGGCAAGCCTAGCGGGATAGGCTTGCCCCGTCTGCACCGACGCTAAACCAACCCCTTGCGTAGCCAGCGAGTGACGGTCCTTGGGCTGGATACTGGCTCCCTGCCGGTATGACGGCGGCTGAGGCAGCTTACTAATCACGAAGGTTTATTTAAGCAAAGGCTTGACTTGTTCGAGCACTTCGTCGCGAGTGAATTTGCCAATTTCCGTATGAACCCGCTTACCCGTCGCATCGTATACCAGCGAATAAGGCAAAACCTCGGTATTGTTACCCAATTTCGCAGCCCACTGCCGGCCACCAATGTTGCCATTGAGCATAGGATAATTCACCGGCATCGCTTTAAGAAATTCCTGCGCAACATCCGGCTCGTCATCGACTAGAATGCCGATGAATTGCACACCCTGGGGGCCTAGTTGATTTTGTAGCAGAAAGAATTCAGGCATTTCCTCGACACAGGGCGGGCACCAGCTCGCCCAGAAATTGATGACGAGAATCTTGCCTTGCCATTCCTTCAGGGCATGCGGCTTGCCGGCAAAGTCGGGAAAAGCGGCTTCCAGTTCAGACGCGCCCTGCTGGATGGCCGCCGCACTCCACCAGCGTTGCGCGAAGACGCCGCCGACCAAAGCAGCAAGGGCAAAGAACACGGCTAAAGCTTTTGTCAATTTATTCATCGGCGGCGGCTCAACGCAAGACTTGTTGCAAATGGGCGAGAAACGCCTCGGCGGCCTTAAAGCCGACCACGCGATAATCCTTTCTTTCCGCGCCGTCCGGCCCGAAGAAAAGCGTGGCGGGTGGGCCGAACAGGCCATAGCGCCGCAACAGCGCCTGGTCCTCGTCGCCGTTGGCGGTCACGTCGGCCTGGAGCAAGACGAGTTGGCCGAGTTCGCGGCGCACCCTGGGGTCGGCGAAGGTTTCGCGCTCCATCTCTTTGCAGGACACGCACCAGTCGGCGTAATAATCAAGCATGGCCCAGCGTCCTTGGGCCTGGGCCGTTTGCAAAGCGGCCTGCAATGCGGCGGCCGAACCCACCCGCTGGAACAAGACCCCGGCTTGCTGGGTTTCCGAGCAAGCCCCGCTGGAAACAATATTGCGCATGGGCCGCAACGGATCACCGCTGCCATTGGCCACGCCGATCAGCATCAACACCCCATAAGCCAGCATGGCGACGCCCACCCCCTTCCACAGCTTGCGCCAGCCGGAAGCCCCCGGCGGCAGCGCGTCCAAGGCATGCAGATAAATCGCCGGAATAATCAGCAGCAAGGCCCACAGGAACAGCGTCGCCGAAGCGGGCAAGACGCGGTCTAGCAACCACACCGCCACCGCCAGCATCGCCACGCCGGAAACGGCTTTGACCGAATTCATCCAGACCCCGGCACGCGGCAAAAGCTTGCCCGCCGACAAACCGACGGCAAGTAGCGGCACGCCCATGCCCAGCCCCATCGCGAACAAAGCCAGCCCGCCGAGCACGGCATCGCCGGTTTGGCCGATGTAAATCAACGCCCCGGCCAAGGGTGCAGCCATGCAGGGGCCGACGATGAGGGCGGACAGCGCCCCCATGGCCGCCGCGCCAGTCAGCGTGCCGCCTTTCTGCTTATGGCTCAACTCCGTCACCCTGGACTGGATGAAAGACGGCAGTTGCAATTCGTAAAAGCCGAACATGGACAGTGCCAGCAGCACGAACAAGCCGCTGAACACGGCGATTACCCAGGGATTTTGAAACACCGCCTGAAGATTGCCGCCGAACAGCCCGGCCAGCACGCCGAACACGGTATAGGCCAGGGAAGCCGCCAGCACATAGCTTAAAGAAAGCATGAAGGCGCGGAAGAGTGTGATTTTGTGCCCGTGGCCGACGATGATGCCGGAGAGGATGGGAATCATCGGGAAGACGCAGGGGCTGAACGCCATCAGCAAGCCAAAGCCGAAGAAGCTCGCCGCCACCAGCCAGATCGAGTCGTTTTGCAGCGAAGCGGCGATACGATCCTGCTCGGCCAGCGGCGCTGGCCTGCTGGCTTGCGGCGGCGGCGGGGCCGCCTGCGCCGCCGCCTCGGCCGGCAAATCCAGGCTGACGGTCTGCTCCATCGGCAGATAGCACACGCCCTGCTCCGCGCAGCCTTGATATTTGGCCTGCAAACGCAGCGTCAACGGCTCGGCTATCTGGCGGTTCAGAGGCAGGTCGAAGCCGACTTCGTTGTGGAACACCTCCATTGGGCCTTGCTCTTCCTGCTTGATTTCGCCATGGGCCAGATCGACGGCACCCAGCGCCACGCCAAACGGCCTGTCCGGCAGCGCGAATTTGAAACGCTCGCGGTAGAGATAGTAGCCGGGGGCGATTTGCCAATCCACATGCAGGGTCTTGGCGTCTTTGACCTGGGCGTTGAAACGAAACGCCTGTTCTGGCGGCAATAGCTTGTCCTGCGCCAATCCTTGGAAAGTCTGGCCCAGCTTCGCCAGCGGGCCGCCGGACGACGCCGCCGGCGCGGGATTGCTGGACGCCTGGGGCAGGCTCAACAGCAGCTTTTGCTTGTAGGGGGGGAAACACAAGCCCGCGTCGGCGCAACCCTGCGCGGTGATTTCCAGTTCCGCCGCCGGGATTGAGGCCGGGTCGCGGATGAGCGGCAGCACGATCTCGATGTGGCCGCGGTAAATCTCCATCTCGCCAAAAAATTCGTCGTGCTTTTTTTCGCCAGCCGGAAACCGGGCCTCGCCCAGGCTCACGCCCGGTGTTTTCGAGACGAACTTGAAGCGGCTGCGATACAAGTAATAGCCCGGGGCGATGTCCCAAGCCAGCACCGCCGCGTGGGCGGATTCCGCCTTGGCGGCCAAGCGGAAAGCCTGCTCCGGCGGCAACAGGTCGGCCGGCTCAAGGCTGAAGGCAAGATTCGGGAGCCCCGACAGGACGAGCAAAATCAGCGATAAGAGGCGGGTGATAGCCATTGACTGATCCAATTGAGATAATCGGGAAGGCCGCGCTCAATATCGAGGGCGATGATTTCGGGCAGTTCATAAGGGTGGAGTTCGCGCAAGCGGGCTTCAAGCGTCGGATAGGCCCGCCGCTCGGTCTTGATGAGCAACAGCGCCTCCTGCGAGGACTCCATCGCGCCTTGCCAGGAATAGACCGAAACCAGCCCCGGCAGGATGTTTACGCAGGCGGCAAGACGCTCCTGGACTAGCGCTTCGGCCAAGGACTTCGCACCATCGCCTGCGGGACAAGCGCATAAAACTAGACAATATTCCATGGGTCTGGCACAACAGTTCAGGGTGGCAATCCAGGCGCCTTAGCGACGGTGGATTGAGGCGGGCAAGAATGATAGCGACGCGCCGCGCCCAGCGTCAAATTTAACCATTCCTCCTGGTGGGGAACTTTCAGACGACATCGCTCAAGGGGTACTTGATGAACATAGCGCGAGGGGTTTTGCTGGCCTTATTAGCCCTGCCCATCCTGGAAATCTATCTGCTGATCCAGGTTGGCGGGATGGTCGGTTTTCTGCCGACACTGTTCTTATTGTTCGGCGCGGCAAGCCTTGGAACCTGGCTGTTGCAAACCCAGGGCTGGTCGACATGGATGCGACTGCAACAAAGCCTCGCACAAGGCGAATTGCCGACGGACGAACTGGTCAACGGCGCGCTGATTGTGGCCGGCGGGGCTTTGCTGCTGCTGCCGGGTTTTCTGTCGGACGTAGCAGGATTGCTCTGCCTGATCCCGTTTACGCGCCGCCTGATCGCGGCTTGGTTCGTGAAAAGCCGTTTGAATTTGCGACCGGGCCAACCCGCCGCGGAGGAACCCCGCGTCATCGAAGGCGAATTCAAACGGGAGGACTAAGCGGAGCGTTGCGCGAGCCAAGGGCGGCGCGGCTCTGGCCGCCCCCTGCCCCGGTTCAATCGGCGCAATCAGTGGCCGTGGTCATGGCCGCCGCAGCAGCCCGAAGTCGCCGCCGGCTCATTGGGATCGACGGTGCTTTTGCCCAAGCCGGAATACACCGGGCAAGTCCGGGTGAAACCCGTGGCGACCAGGATGCCGCCCAAGGCCAGCAAGGGGATGTTGCCCAAAAACACGGAAGCCACCAGCACTGCGCTGCCCGCGCCAAAACGAATCTTCTGCTCCTTCAGGCCAACATTGACTTCCTTGCTCAACAATTTTTTATAATCGAAACTCATGACTGCATCTCCTCTTGATAAAGTTGACGAATTTTGCGGCCTGGATCGAAATTGCGCAAGTCGAATCATTCCGACTTATCAGTTTCGACAACGACATCCGCCACAGGTTCGACCCACCAGCGGCGCGGTCATTTTCCTTCAGCAAGCCACCCTGTCGCTTTGGATACTGCTAGGCTCGACCAGCTCACAGGCAGGCCCAAGCCAGGCCGCCATCGCCAGCGCCCACCCCCTGGCGACGCAAGCGGGGTTCGAGATCCTCGACCAAGGCGGCAACGCCTTCGACGCGGCGGTGGCTGTCTCAGCGGTGCTGGCGGTGGTCGAACCGAGCGGCTCCGGGCTCGGCGGCGGCGGATTTTGGCTGCTCAAACGCGCCGCCGACGGCAAAGAAATCCTGCTGGACGGGCGGGAAACCGCGCCGTTGGCCGCCCATGCCGACATGTACCTGGACGCCCAGAACCATCCCATCGCAGCGCTGTCGGTGGACGGCCCCTTGGCCGCGGCCATCCCCGGCCTGCCCGCCGCCCTGGCCCAGTTGGCGAAAAAATACGGCCGGCTGCCACTGGCAAAAAGCTTAAGCCCCGCCATCCGCCATGCCGAATCCGGCTTTGCAGTGGGCAATAAATATCTGCGCGGCGTGAAAACCAGGCAAAAAGCCCTGCAAAGCACCACAGCGGCGGCGGCGATTTTTCTCGATCACGGGGAGGTGCCGCAGCCTGGGTTCCGGCTGGTGCAAAAAGATTTGGCCTCGACCTTGATGCACCTCGCCAAACAAGGCCAGCCCGGCTTTTACCAAGGCGAAACCGCCGAGCGGCTAGTCGAGGCCGTGCGCAAAGCGGGCGGCATCTGGAGCCTGGCCGACTTGCGGCACTATCGCGTAGCGGAAAGGGAACCCGTGCATGGCGAATACCAAGGCATCCGCATCACCACGGCACCGCCGCCCTCCAGCGGCGGCGTCGCACTAGTGGAAGCCTTGAACGTATTGTCGGCTTATGATTTGGCGCAAACCAGCCCGGTCACCGCCAAGCACCTCATCATCGAAGCCGAGCGCCGGGCCTATCGCGACCGGGCCTTATACCTGGGCGACCCGGACTTCGTCGACATACCGGTGCGGCAGCTGACCAGCCCTGACTACGCCGCGGGACTGCGCACAGCCATCCGGCCCGACCGCACGCTGCCCAGCGAGAACCTGGCCGACGCCGCCGTCCCGCCCGTCCAAGGCGACAACACCACCCATTTTTCCATTCTCGACCGCCAAGGCAACCAGGTGGCAGCGACCCTCAGCATCAATCAAAGCTTTGGTTCAGGCTTCGTGGCGGAAGGCACCGGCGTATTGTTGAACGATGAAATGGACGATTTTTCCGTCGGCCCCGGCCAGCCCAATGCCTACGGCCTGGTTGGCGCGGAGGCCAACAAAATCGAGCCGGGCAAGCGCCCATTGTCGAGCATGTCGCCGACCTTCCTGGAAACCAAGAGCCACACCGCCCTCCTCGGCACGCCGGGCGGCAGCCGGATTATTTCCATGGTATTGCTGGGCATCCTCGATTTTTCCGCAGGCCACGACCCGCAGTCCTGGGTGTCCGGCAAGCGCTTCCACCACCAATACCTGCCCGACGTGGTCGAATATGAACCAGACGGATTAAGCGAAGCGGACATTCTCGGCCTGCGACAGCTAGGCCACAAACTCAAGCCAACCCCCGCCCCTTACGGCGACATGCAAGCCATTCTGTGGGAGAAGGGGCAAGGCAAACCCGTCGCGGCCAGCGACCCGCGTGGCGAAGGCTCGGCGGACGTGCGCTGATTCAGCCGCGCCGGCCAGCGCCGCGTAACGGACATCCTCAGGCTTCTTGCTGGAGATATACCTGCTCGCGGTAATGTCGGCTATACCAGGCAAAGCCCACGGCGGTCGCCAACATCAGGCCGGCGAAAAACCAGAAATAACTGGCCCCGGCCAAACGGCTGGAACCGTCCGGATTTTCGACTAGAAAATTCACCGCGCTGGTGAACAAATTACCCAAGGCCACCGCCGCCAAATACAAGGACATCACAAACGATTTCATCGACCGGGGTGCCTGGGTGTAGGAAAACTCCAGGCAAGTAATGGACACCATCACCTCGGCGGAAGTCAGCAAGCAATACGCGGCGAGCTGCCATAGAATGGTCGGTTTTAAACCTAAATCTATCCGCGTCTGAATCCACGCCACCAACACAAAAGAAAGCACGGTGACAAACAAGCCGATAGTAATTTTACGCAAGTTTGTCAACTGGATAATGCGGCTCAAAGCCGGATAGACGAACTGCTGGAAAAGTGGCGTCAATAGTATAATCAATAATGGGTTAGCCGCCTGGATTTGCGATGGCAATATTTCAACGCCAAACACTATCCGATCCATGTGCTGCGTTTGCAATACCCAAGAAGAACCGTTTTGATCGAATAAAGCCCAAAACATCGCTATAAACAAATAAATCCCACCCAGCCGCCCCAAGCTACGCAAACCCTCCCCGCTGAAAGCCTCCCGCACGAACCCGGCTCCGGACGCTGGTATGTGGACAAAGCGCCGCCGCCCTGACCAAAACACCGCAGTAGCCAATAGCATCAGTCCACCGGGCACGGCAAATGCCAAGGACGGGCCATAGGTTTTAAGCAGCCAAGGAATTAGCAGCATGGAGACAAAGGCCCCCAGGTTGATCGCCAGATAAAACCAACTGAATACTTTGCCTAGTCTATGCTGGTTGCTGGCACCGAATTGATCCCCGACATGGGCCGACACACAAGGCTTGATGCCGCCCGCGCCTAGGGCGATCATCGACTGCCCCAATAACAAGCCCATCCGCGTGCTGTCCAAGGCCAACGCAAAATGGCCTAGGCAATACACCAAAGATAGCAATAGGATCGTCCGATACTTGCCCAATAATCCATCCGCAAGCAACGCGCCTAGGAACGGCGTAAAATAGGTGACGGACACGAACAAATGGAAATAACCTTTGGCCTCACCCTCAGTCATAGGTGCGGGCTGGTCGGCGGCATCCAGCAAATATTGAGTCATGAAAACGACTAGGATCGCCCGCATGCCATAATAGCTGAAGCGTTCCGCCAATTCGTTGGCGATAATGAAAGGGATGCCAGCAGGGATTTCGCTGGAGGCGATAGGGGCGCTACGGTAAGGGGTTTTCATCAAATGACGGCTCATGAATTATGATGTAATCCCCACGCTCCGGCGCGGGAATTGATAATGTTGCCAATATAGCATGGCAGGCTTTAAAATAAAATCAGCCGACTACTCAACTAAAACCCATGGCAAGCATCACGCCTGCTGCCCTGCCAACAACGGCTGGCATGGTCCCGGTCAATAAGTTTTATTATTTGGGGAAAACCCTGCTTCTGGCGTGACGGCAAAGCCATCTTCTGCGATAGTAGTAGGTCTCACTGGCAACCCTTGAGCGGAGAAACAAACGTGGCAGAAATCCAATGGCTGACGGTGGTTTTGGCGGCGGTGGCGGCAGGCGCGGTCAACGCGCTGGCCGGCGGCGGCACGCTGATTACCTTCCCAGTGCTGATCGCCGTCGGCATTCCCGCCGTCGCCGCCAATGTCACTAACACCGTGGCTCTGTGCCCCGGCTACCTGGCCGCGACCTTGGCCCAATCCAAGGATCTGCGCGGCCAGCGACGGCGGCTGTGGCTGTACCTGCCCGCCGGGGCAATAGGCGGCGTTGTCGGCGGCTTCTTGCTGCTGCACACCGGCGAGCAGACGTTCCGAGCCTTGATACCCTACCTGATTTTGTTCGCCTCCGCGCTGCTCGCCGCGCAAGATTTTCTGCGCGGCTGGCTATCGCGCCGCTCGGCGCACCCGGATTCGGCGCGGATTTTGGAAACCCTAGGCGTGCTGCCGGCCTTCTTGGCGTCGGTTTATGGCGGCTATTTCGGCGCGGGCGTCAGCGTGGTGGTGTTGGCGGTGCTAGGTCTGATGCTGGAAGACTCGCTAACCCGGTTGAACGCCTTGAAACAAGGGCTGGCCTTCAGCATCAACACCGCTGCCGCCGCGTTTTTCGTGTTCTCAGGCCCAGTCGATTGGCCGGTGGCTTTGACCATGGCGGCAGGGGCCTTGGTCGGCGGCACCTTAGGCGGCAAACTGGCCGGGCGCGTCAAACCCGCCGTGTTGCGTTGGGTGGTGGTGGCAGTGGGCGTTGCGGTCTCGGTAATTTACTTCGTCCGCCAAGCTTGAGGGATTTTGGCTTTAGCCCTTGCCCCCTGCGCCCGACATTTCCGGCCTTATGCCCTGGCGGGCGAGTCGACGGAGATGCGGGCGCGGGGCCGGCGACCGCAAGCTACTGGCAGCCCGCCACAGGCAGCCAATTCGATAGCAGACCCTCATCGTGGAAGTTTTCTTCGGCGTCTTGGTAATAAACATGCTTGTCGGCCGAGGACACGGCTAGATAGGCGTTGCTATCCGCATAGTAGCGGTAAGTGTAGACGCCCAACACCGCCGTTGTAGAGTCCGCCGGGACAAACAAGCCGGGATAATTTTTCTCCGCCCAGTTGAACAGGCAGTCGATGGGCGTGTCCGGGTTGCCAGCCTTCAGTAAGACGATATTATCAAGCCCCATGGGATTGCTACAGCATCCGGACGGGATCGCCGGGTTGGTAAGCGCGATATCCAGCCGGTCGATGACGTCCAGCTTATGTTGATTGGCCACGGTTGCGAACGCCCCGAAGGTATTTGGCACTGTTCCGGCCACCTTGAACACCACCTGGGCTTTAAGATACCCGGTAAACACATA
>Ga0265327_10005565_pt1 | contig 10456 bp, 11 predicted proteins | sample 41621metaG_FD_202089 | JGI IMG/M metagenome (GOLD analysis project Ga0265327, IMG submission 202089) | Rhizosphere microbial communities from Carex aquatilis grown in University of Washington, Seatle, WA, United States - 4-16-21 metaG | ecosystem: Host-associated > Plants > Roots > Rhizosphere... | reverse complement strand
GAGCGCCGCCGCGAGCTGCTGCTCGAAGTCTGGGACACCGGCATCGGCATCGCGCCGACCCAGCAGGGCGAGATCTTTCGCGAGTTCCACCAGCTCGGCAACGCCGAGCGCGACCGGCGCAAGGGCCTGGGGCTGGGTCTGGCGATCGCGCAAGGCCTGGCGCGTGCGCTCGGCCATCCGCTGTCGCTGGTGTCGGTGCCGGGGCGCGGCAGCGTGTTCCGGATGGCGCTGCCGATTGCGCAGGGCAGCGTCGCGGGCGCCGGCGTCGAGGCGGCGGCGGGCCACGCGCGTGTCTTCGACGTCCGGGTGCTCGTGATCGACGACGACGAAGCGGTGCGCGCCGGCATGCGCCAACTGCTGACCGCCTGGGGCTGCGAATGCGATGTCGCCGACTCGATCGAGGAGGCCCGGGCGCTGGCCCGCGCCCACCCGCCGGGCCTGGTCATCAGCGACTACCGACTGCGCGAGCTGCGCACCGGCGCCGAGGCCATTGCCGCACTGCGTGCGGAGTTCGGCGAACGCCTGCCGGCGCTGCTGATCACCGGCGACACCGCGCCGCAGCGGCTGCGCGAGGCCCGTGCCAGCGGCGTGCCGCTGCTGCACAAGCCGTTGTCGCCGAACGAGCTTTACCGCGGACTGACCTGCGTGCTGAACGACATCGAGATCGATTCGGCCTTTGCGGTGTTGGAGGCGCTGCCGGTGGAGACCCGGCGGCGGGCTTGATCTCAGCGCATCTCGAAGGCTTCCTGATGGAAGCGGACGCGCGCGTGCCCCAGGCGTCGCAGGCCGCGGCGCAGGGCCTGTGACAGGCCGGTGGGGCCGCAGAACCAGACTTCGCCGTTGCCACCTTCCAGTCCGAGCGCTTCGGCCGACAGGATTTCTCCGTCGCTCGCGCTGTGCACGTGCAGGCGGATGCCGGGCAGCGGTGCGCACAGCGCATGGAGCTGGTCCACGAACGGGTCGGTGGTGCGATCGCGCACGCAGTAGTGCAGGTGGGCGCGGGGTGCCGAGCCGGGGTCGGCCTGCAGCGCTTCGAGCCAGGCGAGGAACGGCGTGATCCCGATGCCGCCGGCGACCCAGATCTGGGGCGTGCCCGAGGTCGACGCCGGCCGTTCGAAGCGGCCGTAGGGTCCCTCGATCGTGACTGCGCGGCCGGCTTGCAGGCGGTCGGCGAGCCGGCGGGTGTAATCGCCCAGCGCCTTGACCTGGAACACGATTCGCCGCGTCTGCGGTGCCGATGCCGCGCTGGCGATCGTGAAGGGATGGGCGCCTTCGCGCCGATCCAGCGTCAAGAAGGCGAACTGGCCGGCCTGGTGTCCGGGCCATGCCGGGCCCGGATCGCAGGCGATCTCGAGCACGTCGTCGGCCCGCCGCACCACCGACACGACCGTGCCCGCAAACTTTCGCCGGCGGCCGATGCGGCCGGCCAGCGCGACCAGCGCCGCCCACGCGCCGCCCGCCATCAGCAACGCGAGCATCACGCCGGTCGGACGCAGCCAGTAGAACGCCGGCGTCAAGGCGCATGCATGAAAGACCAGCGCCAGGAACAACACAGGCATCGCGCGATGCAGGAGGCGCCATGCGTGATAGGGAAAGCGCCGCCACAGCGTGATGGCCAGCATGGCCAGCAGGACGTAGAGGGCCCATTCGCCCATGTCCTTGGCCAGGCCGCGCGAACCGGCGAGCGCTGCCAGCGTGGCATCGCGCGCGGGGCGCGACGCCGAGCCGATCAGGGCCTTGAGCGGACTGCTGGCGAGCTTGAGCAGCCAATGCGCCGCGCCCGTGGCGATCGCCAGAATTCCCGCCCACTTGTGCAGGTGGTAGGCCTTGTCCATGCCGCCCAGCGGCGCCTCGATCCAGCGCGGCCGCAGCGCCAGCATCATGACGAGCGACATCAGTCCGACCGACCAGAGCCCGGTCAGGTACAGGCCCTGCTGACGCACGACCCACGGCCAGGCGCCGGCGGGCGCCGGCTGGCGAATGAAAACGTCCGTCACCCAGGCCAGGGTGAGGATGGCGAGGAAAGCGCCGAGGACTTTGCTTGTTCTCATGAGGGACTCTTGGAAAGGCCTCCGTCGCGGGTGGACGGACGGCGTGATGGCTGGCGGGCGCTGGCCGGACTCAATGCTTGAATTTCGTGCGTTCGACGGTGCCGGTGCGCGCATTGACATGCAGCTTCACGCGCCGGCCCTGCGCATCGTCGGCTTCGACTTCGTAGTGCAGGTGCGAGAGTTCGATCTCCGAAATCGTCCGGTAGCCCGCGGCCTCGAGCGTGTCGTAGATCTGGCGGATGGTGAGAAGGGCCGCCTGGGGCGCGGTGGCCGCCGGCGCGGCGGGGCTGGCGACCGGTGCCTGCGCTTGCGCGGTGCTCGCCAGCGCGGCCGAACCGAGGGTCGTGGCAATGAGGAAGGCGTGGAGTTTGTTCATGATTTCGCTCTCTGTAGAAAATGTGGAATGCGGCCTTCGTCAGGCCGTGGGGTCATTGTTCGGCGCGGCCCATGAACTCTTTCTGTCGGGTCTGTTTAGCCGGCGTTCATGCGGACTGCGGTATAGAGACAGTTGGCTCATCCTCATCCGCTGCACACAATGAATCGACCTTCTCGCATCGCGACCCGGCTCTTGGCCGGACTTCTGGGCCTGGCCCTCCTGGCCGGGCCGGGCCTGGGCATGGCCGACGAAAGCGACCACGAGCTGGCGCGCAAGGCGCTGCAGGAAGGAAAGATCCTGCCGCTGCGCACCGTGCTGGACCGGGTCGAGCGCGACTACCCGGGCCAGGTGATCAAGATCGAGTTCGATCACGACGACGGCCGCTATGTGTATGAAATTCGGCTGCTGCAGGAGGGCGGCGCCATCGTCAAGTTGAAGATCGACGCCAGCGATGGCACCGTGCTGGGCATCAAGGGCCGCGGCATCCAGTTCAGGGGCAAGCACTGATGCGCATCCTGCTGGTCGAAGACGAGCCGACGCTGGCGGCGCAATTGACGCAGGCGCTGGTCGATGCCGGGTACACCGTGGAGCGCGCCGCGGACGGCGAAACGGCACGCTATCTCGGCGACGTCGAAGCCTTCGAAGCCGTCGTGCTGGACCTGGGGCTGCCGGTCGTGGATGGCTTGACGGTGCTCCGGGGCTGGCGTGCCGGGGGCCGCAACATGCCGGTGCTGATCCTGACCGCGCGCGACAGCTGGCACGAGAAGGTCGCGGGCATCGACGCCGGCGCGGACGACTACCTGGCCAAGCCTTTTCACATGGAAGAACTGCTGGCACGCATCCGGGCGCTGTTGCGCCGCCACAGCATGCACGCCAGCGCGCAGTGGCGCTGCGGCCCCTTGATGCTCGATACCCGCCAGGCGCGCGTCACGCTCGACGGCCAGGCCATCGTGCTGACCAGCCACGAGTTCAAGGTGCTGGCGGTGCTGATGCAGCATGCCGGCGAAGTGGTCTCGCGCAGCGAACTCATCGAGCACATCTACGCCCAGGACTTCGACCGCGACTCCAACACGATCGATGTCTTCATCGGCCGCTTGCGCAAGAAGCTGCCGCCCGACACCATCGAGACCGTGCGGGGCCTTGGCTACCGGCTGGCGGCGCGGACATGAGCGCGGGCATGAGCGCAGGCGGATGGCGTGCGCGCTGGCCCCATTCCTTGCGCCTGCGGCTGCTGGCCGGCACGTTGGCGTGGATCCTGTTGTCGGTGACGCTGGCCGGCTTCGGCCTGGCGAGTCTCTTTCGCCAGCACATCACCGAGCAGTTGCGGGCCGAACTCGTGCTGCACATGAATCAGCTCACGGCGGCCGTGAACGTCGAGGCCGACGGCACGGTGCGGGTCGCGCCGCCCCTCAGCGATCCGCGGCTCGAGAAGCCTCTGTCGGGCTTGTACTGGCAGGTGGACAGGCTCCAGGGCGACGGGGTCGCGGCCCAGCCGGGCGCGGCGCGCTCGCGCTCGCTCTGGGACCAGGTGCTGGCCGTGGCGCCGGGCGACACCGGCAAGGCCGACGTGCTGCACGAGATCGCCGGCCCGGAACAGCACCGGCTCAGCGCGCTGACACGCGTGCTCCGTCCGGCCGAAGCGGATGCGCCGCCGCTGCGTCTCATCGTGGCGGCGGACCGTGCCGTTCTGGCCGAGCCGATGGAGCGCTTCAATCACATGCTGGTGCTGGCCTTGGGCGCGCTGGCCGCCGGCCTGACGGTGGCGGCCGTGGTGCAGGTGCTCACCGGCCTGCTGCCGCTGGCCCGCTTGCGGCGCCAGCTGGGCGCGCAGGACGCAGGAGGCGGCGCGCGCATCGAAGGACGGTTCCCCAGCGAGGTCCAGCCGCTGGTCGATGATTTCAACCGGGTGCTGGCGGTCAATGCCGAGATCATCCAGCGCGCCCGCACGCAGGCCGGCAACCTCGCGCATGCGGTCAAGACGCCGCTGACCATCCTGTCCAATGCAGCCGCGCGCGAGCAGGGACCGCTGGCGGATCTCGTGAAGGAACAGGTGGCCCTGGCACGGCGGCAGATCGACTACCACCTGGCCCGTGCACGCGCGGCGGCTTCGGCGGGCGCCGTCGATGCCAGGACGCCGCTGCAGGCCGCCATCGAGGCGCTGGTGCGTGTCATGCAGCGCCTGCACGCGGCGCGCGGATTGCGCATCGAGATGGCGGCATTCGCGCCGGGCCTGATGTTTCGCGGCGAACTGCAGGACGTGCAGGAAATGCTCGGCAACCTGCTGGACAACGCGTGCAAATGGGCGAGCGCCACGGTGCGCATCAGCGCACAGCGCGATGCCGCGGACCGGTTGGTGATCTGCGTCGACGACGATGGCAAGGGCATCGCCGACGCGGAGCGCGAGCGCATCTTCGAGCGCGGTGTGCGCATGGATGAGCAGCGTCCGGGGTCCGGCCTCGGCCTGGACATCGTGCGTGACCTGGCGCGCGCTTATGGCGGGGAGGTGCGCGCCGATCGCTCGCCGCTGGGCGGCTTGCGCGTCACGCTCTGGCTGCCCGCGGCGGAGGAGCCGGCCTGAGGCCGGTCGCGATCAGGCGGCGAAGTGGTCGAATGACGCGAAGCGCTGCGTCACGGCCGCGCCTTGCGCATCCACCAGCCGCAGGCCCGCATCGACCTCGATGGCGCCGATGCGCGTGACCGGCGTGGCGCTCGCGCGGCCCGCCTGCTCGACCGCGGCGCGCGCCGACGGTGGCGCCGTGAAGGCGAGTTCGTAGTCGTCGCCGCCGGCCAGCGTGCAGGCGCGCCGGCGTTCGATGTCCAGCCTGTCCGGCCCGCCTCGCGCAGGGGCATCGACCGCCAGCAGTCCGGCGATCGTGTCCACTTCGAGCCGCGCACCGACGCGGCTCGCGCGCAGCACGTGCCCGAGGTCGCCGACGAGGCCGTCGCTGAGGTCGACCGCGGCCGTGGCGATGCCGCGCAGCGCCATGCCGAGCGCGACCCGCGGCGTCGGCTGCTCCATGCGGCCGCGCGCCAGTTCGAACAGGTCGGCCGGCAGCGACAGCGTGCCGCGGAAGACCTCGAGCGCGAGGCGCGCATCGCCGAGCGTGCCGCTGACCCAGACGTCGTCGCCGGCGCGCGCGCCCGAGCGCAGCAGCGCCGCGCCGGCCGGCACTTCGCCGAACACCGTGATGCAGAGGTTGAGCGGGCCGCGCGTCGTGTCGCCGCCGACCAGTTCGCAACCGTGCGCATCGGCCAGCGCGAACAGGCCGCGCGAGAAGCCGGCCAACCAGGCCTCGTCGACCGCCGGCAGCGAGAGCGCCAGCGTGAAGGCCAGCGGCTTCGCGCCGCAGGCGGCCAGGTCGCTGAGGTTGACCGCCAGCGCCTTGTGGCCGAGGCGCGCCGGGTCGACCGTCGACAGGAAGTGCCGCCCTTCGACCAGCATGTCGGAGGACACCGCGAGCTGCATGCCCGCGGCCGGTGCCAGCAGCGCGCAGTCGTCGCCCACGCCCAGCGGTGAACGCCGGGCCGGGCGCGTGAAGTAGCGCGCGATGAGGTCGAATTCGCCGGTGCCGCTCATGTCGTGCTCACGCCGTGGTGTGCCGGAAGCGCAGCGCGGCCTGCCGGACGACTTCAGCCAGCAGGCGCTCCTTGCCTTGCTTCTCGCGCAGCCAGCGCGCGTCGTTGCGGTTGGCCTCGACGCTGGTGCGCAGCTCGCCGAGCGCCTGCGTGGCGTTGAGCGCTTCGCTGTGCCATTCGAGCTGCGTCATGGTCATGAGGATGTGGTCGCGCAACGGCATGTGCTCCCCGCTGGCCGGATCGACATACAGCGCGTCGAGCCCGAAGCGGCAGGCCTGGAAGCGGTTGTAGGTGTAGACCAGGTAATCGTCTTCGGTCGGCGTGAAGGGCTGCTCCTGCAGGAACCAGGCCCCCAGCGATTGCACGTAGCCGGCCAGCGCGGCGGCGCGCTCCACCGTGAGCGGCGTGTCGAACACGCGGATCTCGATGGTGCCGAACTCGGGCTTGGGCCGGATGTCCCAGTAGAAGTCCTTCATGCTGCGGACCACGCCGGTGCGGGTCATGCGCATGAAGTAGTTCTCGAACTCCCGCCACGACAGCGTGAAGGGCGCGCGGCCCGACAGTGGGAACGCGAACACCGAGTTGAGCCGCGCCGAATCGAACTGCGTGTCCTGCCCCTGCACGAAGGGCGACGACGCCGACAGCGCGATGAAGTGCGGGATGTAGCGCGACATGCGGTGCAGCATCAGCAGCGCCGCGTCGGCATCGGGGCAGCCGATGTGCACGTGCTGGCCGAAGATCGTGAACTGCTTGGACAGGTAGCCGTACAGCTCCGACAGCTCGCGAAAGCGCGGCTTGTCGTAGATGCGCCGCTCGTGCCACTGCTGGAAGGCGTGCGTACCGCCGCCGACCACCGCGATGTTGAGCTTGTCGGCGTTGCGCACCAGCGCGTCGCGGATCGGCGTGAGCTGTGCGATCACGTCCTGCGCCGAGTGGCAGATGTCGGTCGAGATCTCGATCATGCTCGAGGTCATCTCGGGCACCACGCTGCCGGGCAGCGGCGTCTGCGCCATCAGCCGCAGCATGTCCTCGGCGTAGGGCGCGAGGTCGTAGTCGTGGGTGTTGACCAGCTGCAGCTCGAGCTCGACGCCGAGCGACAGCGCCACCGACTTGTTGAACGGTTCGAGTGGCACCACGCGGCTGGCGGGGGTGTTGGCCGGCGCGCCCGTCTGGGGATCGATGGTCCGATGGCTCATCGCTGTGTCTCCTCCACGGTACCAAAGGCCTCTGGCGTCCAGGGCCTCGAACTCTCGCCGGCGCCATGGATGGCCACCGTCGCGAGCACCGCGCCGAGCACCTCCATCAGCAGGATCGCGGGCAAGGCGATCTGCGTGATCATCGCGCCCAGCAGCGGCGAGGCGGTGACGAAGGCCGAGGTGATCAGCAGGGCGATCGACGACAGCGGCGACATCGCGCAGCCGACCCAGAAGGCCTGCTTCCAGCTCGCGCCGCTGCCCGGGTTGGCGATCGCCACGCCGGCGATCTTGGCAAGCGCGCGCACGCCGATCACGCTCAGCACTACGCTGGCCACCGGCAGGCTCCAGTCGGCCTGGGCGGCGACGATCGAGACCAGCACGAACATCAGCATCGTGAGCAGCGAGGCCGCGGTGCCGAGCTGCCGCGGCCAGGCCCAGGGCTTGGGGTTGAGCGCCTTGAGCAGCACGCCGCCGATCAGGGCCGCGAGCGGTGCCGAGCCGCCGAAATGCGCCGCCAGTGCGGCACCCGCGGCGATGATGGCGAGCAGCAGGATCGAGGTGTTCTCGCTGGTCGGGCTCATCACGCGCAGCGCCGAGCGCAGCGACAGCGCCATCAGCGCCCCGACCACGAAGGACAGGCCCAGCACCACACCCACCGGGTTGAGCTTTTCGAGCAGGCCCGTGGGCGCATGCTCGATCAGCCCGGCCTGCGCATAGCCGAGCGCCAGCGCGTAGAAGGTGTTGAGCGTGGCGAGCGTCATCGCGCGCTCGGTCACGGGACCCGAGGCCCGGGTGTCCATCACGACCCGGCTCAGCACCGCCGGCGAGGCCACGATCGCCATCAGCGCGATCGGGTTGGCGACCGGGTCCGGGATGCCCAGCCAGTGCAGGGCCCAGAAGACGCCGAAGTAGGTGAGTGTCGATTCGAGCAGGCTCTGCACCAGCACCATCGGGTTGTGGCGGAACCAGCGCAGCGGCAGCCGGCCGCCGGCCTCGAACAGCACGATCGCCACGCCGAGCTCGAGCAGGAACAGGCTGATGCCCTGCAGCGGCCAGATCGCGCCTTCGAAGCCCGCGAAGCCGACCACGGTGCCGACGATCGAATAGCCGATCACCTTGGGCAGCCCCATGTAGCGTTGCACCAGGTGGCCGGCCGCGGCCGCGGTGGCCAGCAGCAGCGACCACAGCACGGTCGGCAGGCCGGCCGAGGGCCGCACCCACTCCGACCAGAAACCCAGCAGATCATTGGGCAGGAAAGAGGTCATCGATTCAGTTCGGAGGGCCTCGGCCCCCGCGGATCATCCAGAGCGCGCAAGGCGTTCATGGCTTGATGGAGAAATGCGTGCTCAGTGCAGCACGCGCGAAGTGGGCATGTCGCCCGCGTCGGCTTCCAGTACCAACATGGGGATCGGAACATCGAAGCGTTCGCCGCGCTCGGTGACGAAGAAGAAGCTGCCGTGCATCGTACCGCTGGGCGCCTGCAGGCGGCAGCCGCTGGTGTAGCGGAACGATTCCCCTGGCGCCAGCAGGGGCTGCTGGCCGATCACGCCGAGGCCATCGACTTCCTGCGTGTGGCCCGAGGCATCGGCGAAGACCCAGTGGCGTGCGATCAGCTGCGCGGCCACCTGGCCGTTGTTGGTCACCGTCACGGCGTAGGCAAACGTGTGGACCCGGTCTTCGGGCGAGGATTGGTCTGCCAGGTAGCGTGGCTCGACCTGGACACTGATGGGGAGGGTCGACATCGCTGGCATGGTAACGGAAGGCTTCCGCCAGCCTGCAAGCCACTGTGCGGGCTGCGACAATCCAACCCCATGAGCAGCCCCTTCAGAATCGCCCCCTCCATCCTCTCGGCCGACTTCGCCCGCCTCGGCGACGAAGTGCGCGACGTGATCGCCGCCGGTGCTGACTGGATCCATTTCGACGTCATGGACAACCACTACGTCCCGAACCTGACCTTCGGGCCGATGGTCTGCCAGGCGCTCAAGCCGCATGCGAAGACACCCGACGGCCAGCCGGTGCCGATCGACGTCCACCTGATGATCCAGCCGGTGGACGCCCTGGCCGCGGCTTTCGCGCAGGCCGGCGCCGACTACATCAGCTTCCACCCCGACGCCTCGCCGCACGTGCACCGCAGCATCCAGGCCATCAAGGCGGCGGGCTGCAAGGCCGGGCTGGTGTTCAACCCGGGCCTGGGCCTGGAGGCGCTCGACTGGGTGATCGACGACATCGACCTGATCCTCATCATGAGCGTGAACCCGGGCTTCGGCGGCCAGAGCTTCATCGACTCGGCGCTGCGCAAGATCGAACTCGCGCGCAAGCGCATCGAGGCCACCGGCCGCGACATCCGGCTGGAAGTCGACGGCGGGATCAAGGCCGACAACATCGCGCAGGTCGCGAGCGCGGGCGCCGACACCTTCGTGGCGGGCAGCGCGATCTTCAACGCGAAGGACTATGCGGGCGTGGTTCGGGCGATGCGCGATCAACTGGCCACCGCCGTCAAGGCTTGAGCTTGTCGTTGTAGACCCGGTCGGTCACCGGGCCCTTGTCGGTATCGACCAGGCCGCGCTCGACGTCCTCGTGCGCCTGGCGGCCGACGCGCGATGCGCCGCCGTCCTGGTCCTGCTGGCTGTCGGACGACTGATCGTGCTCGTGCGGCAGTCGCGGTGCCGGTTCACCGCCCTGCTCGATCCTGGTCTTGCCTTCTCCCGCATCCGCCCGCCCGTCGGTCCGGGCGGGATCTCTTGTTTTCGTGGCCATCGCTTGCTCCTGTTGCGTGCCGCCGTTTGTCGCACGGTACGGGGGAGAACGCGGTAGGACCGGCGTTCGCGTCCCTGTAGGATCGACAGCCCAATGAGCGCCTCCACCGACCTCCTTCGCATCCATGGCTACGCCAGCCTGCAGCCGGGGCCGCGGCTGATCGTGCTTGGCGGCGTGCACGGCGACGAGACCTGCGGCACCACGGGCATCGAACGCGTCGTGGCCGCGCTGGACGGCGGCTCGCTCCAGCTTCTGCGCGGCCAGCTGACCCTGGTGCCGGTCGCCAATCCGCTCGCGCGGCGGCTGCGGCGGCGCGAAGGCGAGCGCAACCTCAACCGCCTGTTCCGCCCGACCGCGCCGGGCGCCGAGCCGGCCGACTACGAGGCCCGCATCACCGACCTGCTGTGCCCGCTGCTCGATCGCCATGAAGTGCTGCTCGACCTGCATTCGTTCCAGAGCGCGGGCGAGGCCTTCGCGATGATCGGGCCGCGCGACAACGA
>Ga0265327_10005564_pt1 | contig 10459 bp, 7 predicted proteins | sample 41621metaG_FD_202089 | JGI IMG/M metagenome (GOLD analysis project Ga0265327, IMG submission 202089) | Rhizosphere microbial communities from Carex aquatilis grown in University of Washington, Seatle, WA, United States - 4-16-21 metaG | ecosystem: Host-associated > Plants > Roots > Rhizosphere >... | reverse complement strand
CGGCAATCTGCCAGGTGCCATCGAGAGAAATGACTTGACGCTTACCGGCGGCGCCGGCCTTTGCCAAGTGATTGTTATCCGCCCGCACATATCCAGCGGAAGCCAATGCAATTAAACTGACAGCGAGTATTTTTTTCATTTTGTCATTTTTAAGTTTTTGCAATACAGCGCAACCCTGACTCTCAATCATTGCGCGGCACAATGGGTTTCAGTGCGAAAGATAGCGCCCCGGCACCAGACAAAAAATCACTATCTTCACCACACCAAAGCAATAACGGATCAACGGATTGATAAACATTTATCGCGTTCACGAACCGCCATCCAGTCGCAGATGTCCGCCAGATTGGCGACGGGGGCCTGGGTGAACGGCAGCAAGTGCAGATAAGGCGCGGGGCCAAATTCCGGCGTCAAAGTGGATGTGGCAAAACCGCGCTGGATTTGAGTGTTCCAGATTTGGTTCCACCAGACTTCATGAGCGGCCAGGTGACCGGCCCATTCAGGCGCGCGCGGATCCGGGATTTGCGGGCCTTCCTCATAGCCGACGCGGGCATGAAGGTGATGGCAGTGTTGCGCCGCCAACTGGATGATCTCGCCGCAGTCAGGCAACAACCGTTCCGCCACGCATACCCAATGACTGAAATCGCAGGTCAGCTTCAGCGTCGGAAAGCGTTCAAGAATCGGCCGCGTCGTCCACGGGTTACCAAAATAGCGCAAGCGATGGGTTTCATGCGCAATCGTCACGCCGAGGCGACGCTCCAGTTCGAGCACGGCCCCGTAAAAATCCTCCGCCTGCGCCAGGCTCCAGGTATCGGAGCCGCTATGCGCGTTGAAAAATATCGGCTGGTGCACCATGCACTCCTCGATTTGCTGCTGCAACGAGTCCAAATGCTCGCGCACGCTTCCGCCCGGCACAAAGTCGCGGCTAAAAACCTGCGGCACCCATTGCAGGCCTTCTTCATTCAGCAAACGCAGAAGCGCCGGACGGTTTGGCGACAACCGCAACGAGGCCTCGACAACTTCGTAACCAACCTCCTGCCAACGCGGCAGGTAATGGCTATATCCATGCGTGCCATCCACGCCCCACAAATGACGGACAAGTTTTAGTTTCATAGTTTTTGAAAACGGTAAATGGTGGTTTGCTGATAAGTTTGTCCAGGTTTCAAAATGATGTCGCCCAATTCGGGATGATTGACACCGTCCGGGTAGCCTTGGCATTCCAGACAAAGGCCGCCGAATCTCGGATATGCCCGCCCGGATTTTCCTATCAGCGAATTATCCATGAAAGCGGCGGTGTAGAGTTGCAGGCAATCTTCGGTGGTGAGCACTTCCATGATCCGCCCGCTCGCCGGGTCTTCCAAGCGGGCAACGAGCTGCAATGATTTGCGGTTCGGATGCGAGACAAGGTAATTATCGCCATGCGAATTTAGCAGGCCGGGAATCGCGTCTCCCAGCCGCTTGGAGTGGTTGAAATCATTGGCTTTTCCGGCTACCGACGAGCGCATCCCGAGCAAGGTCATCTGTTCGTCGGTCGGAACAATTTCCAAAGATAAAATCTGAAGCCAATGATTTTCAATCGTGCCGCAACCTTCGCCCGCAAGGTTGAAATACGAATGATTGGTCAGGCTAAACGGAGTCGCCTGATCGGTGACCGCTTCGTAGCGGATTACCGCTTCGTTCGCGTCGGTAAGCATATAAGTGACCGCGACCTCCACGTTGCCGGGGTAGCCTTCCTCGCCATGCGGACTGTGATAGACAAGTTTCACACCATCGCAACCTTCCGGCGTGTGGACGATTTGAGCGCGCCACAAACGCTTATCGAAACCGACGGCACCGCCGTGTAAATGATTGGGTGGATTATTCACCAATAATTGATATTCGCGTCCAGCGAGAGAAAACTTGCCGTCCGAAATCCGCCCGGCCACGCGACCGGTTATTGCGCCGAAATGCGGATGCGGGCCGAGATAGCCGGCAAGGTTATTGAAGCCCAACACCACATCGGCGACGATTCCGCGGCGGTCTGGCACGTGCAATTCGGTGATGATGCCGCCGTAAGTAATGAGCTTCAGCGCCAGGCCGTCGGCATTGGCCAGCGTATATTCTTCGACCGCTTCACCGGTTGGCAACTTTCCAAAATTACGCGCTTTGATCTGGCTCATGTCGTTTTGGTTTTCAAAAATCAAAACTCATCGAAGGCGATCTGGCTCTTGGGCACGTTCAGTTCATCGAGCATTTTCGTGGCAGCCTGCACCATCACGGGCGGGCCGCACAGATAGTATTCAACGCCACCCGAAGCCGCGTGAGTCTTTAGATAATTTTCCAGCAGCACTTCATGGATTAAACCGGTCGCGCCCGTCCAATGGTCCGCTGGTTGCGGCTCGGAAAGCGCGAGATAAAAACTGAAATTGGGAAACTGTTTCGCCAGTTGCTCAAAATAATCTTGATAAAACACTTCCTGCTTTGAACGCGCGCCATACCAAAAGCTCACCCGGCGTCCGGTCTTCAGCGTCTCCAACAAGTGCGACAAATGCGAGCGCAGCGGGGCCATCCCCGCGCCGCCGCCGACATAAACCATCTCGGCATCGCCGGGTTTGATATGAAACGTCCCAAACGGCCCGATGGCCGTGACCTGATCGCCCGGCTTGAGCCGGTGAACATACGCCGAGCCGGCACCCGCCGGACAATCCTGCCCGCGCGGCGGCGTGGCGATGCGAACATTGAAGCGAAGCTGTTTGTCGGTGGCTGGATTCGTCGCCAGCGAGTAGTTGCGGCGGACCGGCGCGGCGTTCTCGGAACGAAAATCAAAAACGTGCTGCGCCTTCCAGATTTCGGCGAACGGCGGCTTCACGGAGATTTCGCTGAATGAAATTTCGCCGTAAGCCGGAATGTCGAGCTGCAGGTAATCACCCGGCTGGTAAGGCGGCAGCGATGAGCCGGGCTCCGGCTCCAGCACCAACTCCTTGATGAAGGTGGCCACGTTTTCATTGCTGACGACGCGGAATTTGTAGGTCGTGGCCGGCTGCGCAAGCCCACAGCCACCGGCGGAATTCAAATCGAGGAAAATTTTTTCGTCGTGTTCTTTCGCTTTGTAAGTCTTGAGCGCGACGCACACTGGCTGGCGTTGCGGCGAGCCGTCGTTGATATCGAAGCGCCCGTTGTGCTTGGGACATTCGATGAGTTTGCCTTTGACGAGTCCGTCGGCGAGATGGGTGTTGCCGTGCGTGCAAATGCCATCCGTCGCGTGAAGCGATCCCCCGGCGATGCGATAGATGGCGTAGGTTTTGTTTTCGTGGTCGAAGCGGATCACATCCTCCGTTTTCAGAAACGTGCTGACGCAGACTTCAATCCAGCCGTTCACCGCCTGCCCCTTGGCGGTAAAGATGTGCGACGTAGCCGGCGCATCCGCGCGAATGGTCGGCGTGGGCAGTTTGCGCCTGACGAAATACGCCGGGTCTTTCACCTGCCGCAAAACGGCGGGGACGATCTCGCACCAGGCGTTCCAGAGGCTGGGGTAAGGTGCCGGCATGTCCGGCTTCACGATTTCATGCAGCTTCGGGAGATTGTGATACGGCACCAGCGGGAACATGTGATGTTCCACATGATAATTCATGTTCCAGTAAAGGTAGCGGTGGATGAAATTCATGTAGACCGTCCGGCAGTTGAGCCGGTGATCCAAAACATTTTCCGCCAGTCCGGCATGCTGGGTGTAGCCATAGATGGGCATCAACCACGAACCATAAATCGTCGGCAAACCGATGAACATGAGCGGCAGCAGACTGTGATGGTAAAACGCCAGGGCGATGACTCCGGCGTAAATAAAGACATAAACCCGCGCCCGGATGAACACCTTGCCATACTCGGATTCAGGAATGTAGGTCTTCTCCGCGGGCGTGATCCGGCCGGCGCAATGCAGGAAGACATTCCGGAAATAACCGGGAATCTGCTTCAAGCCAAAAATCTTGACCCCCATTTCAAACAGGTTGGGCGGGCGCGGCACGGCGATCTCGGGATCGCGCCCGACAATAATGGTGTCGCTGTGATGGCGCGTATGGCTCCAGCGCCAGGGCACGGACTCGCGCAGCACCATAAAGGAGGCGATTTCGTAAAGCGCATTGTTCATCCAGTCCGTCTTGAACGCGGTGCCGTGGCTGGATTCATGCCAGCGCGAATCGGAAGTGGAGGCGTAAAGCACGCCGTAAACCGCAAAGGGAATGATCGCCCACCCACTGCCCCAGAGCTGGTAGCCCCACCCGCCCGCGCCCATGATCAGCGCGAACCAGAGGATGGTGTCACGGATGGCCGGCCCGTCTTTACGCTCCAGCAGCTCGCGCATCTTTTGCCTCGGCACCGGCGAGGTATACCAGGTCGCCTCGGCCAGACCTTTTTCAATCGCCAGCGCCGTGTCCTGGCCCACCAAACTGTAATCGCTCAATCGAATGGTGTTTGCCTCTTTCATAATCTCGTTATTAATAACCTCCCTCGTCCTTGGCCGCCTCAATCATGGCCACAACGTTTTCGCGCGGCGTGCCGATCTCAAGATAGTCGGACGTGGAAAATATGTAACGCCCGCCCAGTTTTCCAGCCCGAACCAATTCGCGGGTCCGGGCGGCCACCGCTTGCGGCGTGGCTGTTTTCAGAAAATTCACCTGATCCAGATTTCCAAGCAGACAGATGCTGCCGCCGAGAATTTCCTTCGCCTCGGCCAGGCGATTGTCGCCGCGCGGTGGTTCAGAGACCGTTTCCCAGACGCTCATACCGAGTTCGCGATAATTCTCATACAACGCGCGGGCAAAACCACAGTTGTGATAAACGCTAAACCCGCCCGCAGCGTGAATCGCGTTGAGCAGCTTTTTTTCGTAGGGCTGCACAAACTCCCGGAAAAAATCCGTTCCGGTCGTCCGCCCGCCCGCCATGTGACCTTGAATGCTGATGCAATCCGCGCCAACCTCGACCAGCGCCTGATTATATTCACAGGCCGCATCGGCAATGTGTTCCATCATGTATGCGTAGAGTTCTTCCTCCTCGTAAGGGGCGACGTAAAGATTTTCCATGCCGATCAGCTCCGCCGCAAAATTGAAAACACCGGCGAACCCCCACGGCGCGAGGACGCCGCGCTCGCCGAGAATTTTTTTCCAATTCGAGACGGTTCCGCGCATGTCGCGGCGATCTTCGTCCGCCAGTGGTGGCGCGGCCTCAAAAAAACTTTCAATCTCCGTGCGGTCGCTCAACAAATGTTTCGTGGGCATGAACGCACCGCCCGCCGAACCGGCGCCGGTGTAAGGCCGCGCCTCCTCTTTGACGAACGTGCGCTTCGGCGTGACGATCTCAAGCCGCCGCCGCTCCATGCCGTCGGTCATGGAAGAAGAGTGGCGCAGTTCCCAGCCCGGCCGACTCCGGCGAAACCAATGCGGCGGTTCCAGCCCGCGATGCTTAGCCATCAAGTCAAAGTCGAGTTCGTTGGCCAGTTCCGTGGCGTCAATCACCCGGTCCACGGATTTTTTGTGCGGGTAGTAAAACGCGAGGTATTCCTCTTGGACAAACGGCGCGACCGGCACGCGATCCGCGATGCCGCCGCGCAGGGTGATCAGCAGTCTTTCTCGGGAGGTCATAAAGTGTCTTTTGATTCAGCGATCGTCATGCGCTCATACTTTGGCAGGAGCAAATGGATGAGCGCCAGCGCGATGGAATACGTCGTGGCGGCAATGGCGAATGGCACAAGATAATTATTGTTCGTCGCTTGCAAAACCCGCGAGACGAGCTGTGCAAAAGCCATCCCGGCAATGGAACCGGCCATGCCGCCGATCCCGACGACGGAGCCGACGACCTGCCGCGGGACGGTGTCGCTGACCAGCGTGAAAAGATTTGCTGCATAGCCGCAGTGCGCCGCCGCCGCCAGCGTCACCAACGCCACCGCCCACCAGACGTGTGCGACCGGCACAAACGGCGTGAGGCACACCGGAATCACCGCGAGCGAACACACCAGCAACGCCGTCTTGCGCGCGGCATTCACCGACCACCCGCGCTTGAGAAGCATCGAAGAAAACCAGCCGCCCAAAATGCCGCCCATGCTGGCTCCGGAAAAGATGACAACGAGCGGCAAGCTGCTCTGGGTGAGGCCGAGGCCAAACCGCTTGTTCAGAAAATCCGGCACCCAGAAAATATAGAACCACCAGACCGGCGAGGAAGCCATCATGCCCGCCATGAAGGCCCACGTCTGCCGTTGCCGCAACAACGCCAGCCACGGCAATTTCACGGGCGAATCCGGCGGGTCCTGGCGAATGTAAGCCAGTTCCGCGGCGGAAACCAAAGGATGTTTTTCGGGTGCGCGATAAAGCCAGATCCAAAACGCCAGCCAGATGAAACCCACTGCGCCCGTGGCGATGAATGCGCCCTGCCATCCCCAATGTGAAGCCAGCAGCGGGACGAGCAAAGGACAGGAAATTGCGCCGGCCTGACTGCCGGAGTTGAACAATCCGGTGGCGAAAGCGCGCTGCTCCCGCGGAAACCATTCCGTCACCGCCTTGATGGACGCCGGCAAGGCGCCACCCTCCGCCAAACCAAGCGCCGCCCGGGCAACACTGAAACCCAAAACGGTGGCCGCCGCCGCATGCGACATCGCCGCCAGGCTCCAGAACAAAACCAGCAGCGAAAATCCAAGCCGGACCCCAAGCCGGTCCAACAGTCGTCCGGAGAAAACGTATCCCACAGCATACGCCGCCTGAAATGCCGTCACCATCCAGCCGTAGTCGGTTTGATTCCAGCCAAGCGACGAGTCCAGCAGCGGTTTGATCACGCCCAGTACGGCGCGATCGATATAATTTACGGTGATGGCGAAGAAGAGCAGCACCACCACCGTCCAGCGGAAGCGGGTGGTCTTTCCGGATGAGAGCGGGGAATGCACGATTCTGGGTCTGGCTCAAACTTCCAACTTCCACGGTGCCCGCATCGGCTTGGGCGACAGATGCCGGTTGGCCGCCTCGTCACCGATGACTGTTTCCTTAACCGGATCCCATTGCAATTTGCGGCCCAGGTCAATGGACGTCAGCGCGAGATGCGAGAGCGTGGCATTGCGATGACCGCCCTCGGCGGAATATTGCGGCTGGCGGCGCGATTTGACGGCATCCAGAAAATCACGCTTTTCACTTTCCATCTTGGGCAGGCTGATGTCGCCGGCCCCCGGTTTCCAACCGGCCAGTCCCTGATTGGAGGAAGTGAAGTGGCCGGGATAATCAACTTGAATCCAGCCTTCAGTGCCTTCAAAGCGGATGTAGGGCTTGTCGCTTTTGCAGGTCAATTGCACGCCGTTGGCAAATTGAAAACGCGCTTCAAATTCCTGGATGACATTCCAAAGATTTTCCGCGGGCGGATATTTGCCGGCGGCTTCGACTTCCACCGGTCCGGTGTGCTCGGTGTTGTTTGCCCACATGGCGATGTCATTCAGATGCGCGCCCCAGTTGGCAATCATGCCATCGGCGTAGTCGTGGATGGAAATCCAGCCCGGACGGGCCACCTCGTCGTGAGGCGGATGCACACGTTTCCCGGTGTAGGGCGACTTCGGTGCCGGCCCCAGCCACATTTCGTAATCAAGCTCTTCCGGCACCGGCTGGTCCGGCTGCGCCGGCAACGTCGTATCCTTCGGCGTGGCCGTGATGATGCGCTGCAGCTTGCCGATTTTGTTATTACGAACCAGTTCGGCGGCCAAATGGAATCTGCGGTTCGCGCGGAATTCACTGTCCGTGCAAAACACGCGCTGGTGCTTGATGACCAAGTCGGCCAGCAAGCGTCCCTCCGCCACATTTCGGGTCAGGGGTTTTTCGCAGGAAACATCCTTACCCGCCCGGAGCGCGGCAGACGCCATGAGGGCATGCCAGTGATCCGGCGTTGAAATCATCACCGCATCAATGTCCTTGCGGGCGATCAAATCGCGCCAGTCATGGAACGTGGCGCAGCCTTTGAAGCGACCGGCGATCCGTTGGTCGGCATAGTAATCTTCGACTTTCTGCCGGGCCTTCCCCATCCGCCATGAATCCACGTCGCAGACGGCCACCACCTGCGCATCCGGATGGTAAAGGAATCCGGGAATGTTGGCGTAAAGCGCCTGCCGTCCGGTGCCGATAAAGCCCATGGTGATGCGGTTGCTGGGCGCAACCGTTCCATCACGACCCAACACGGAAGCGGGGACGATCATCGGCGCGACGACCGCAACGGTGGCGGCAGAGGCCGTGCGCTTGAGAAAAGAACGGCGAGACAGTTTTGATTTCATCGGGATGCTCATTTCAATTCACGCAGCTTGATATTGCGAAACCAAACCATGGTGTTGTGATCCTGGAGCAACAGCGGAGTGGTTATTTTATCGGCGAATCCCGGCACCTTCTTGAACTTGCTGTCGGCGATTCCGGCGGCGGATTCCGCGCTATCCGTGGTGTAACTCACCACGCGCCGGCCATTCAGCCAGTGCTCCACCTTATTTCCGCGCACAATCAGGCGGGACTGGTTGAATTCCCCCAGCGGCCTGGGCTTCGCGCCTTTGGGCGCCATCACATCATACCAGGCCCCGGTGTATTTTTTATCATTCAGCGGCTCGGCGTTAAAATTCCGGTCGTCAATCGTCTGGTATTCGTGCGCGATGGCGGTGTTGTAAATTTTTCCGGCGGCATCCGCCCGCTTTTCATCCACAAAATATTTCAAGCCGCTGTTGGCCCGGAAGGACAGCCGCCATTCCCACGACACTTCAAAATTGGTGAAGGTGGACGTGGTCACAATATCACCGCCCTTTTGGCCCAGACATTTCAGGCAGTCGTTTTCGACCATCCAGCCTTTGTCCGGGAACGCTGCTTTTTGAAAACCGCGCCAGCCGGCGGTGGTTTTGCCATCGAACAAGAGTTTCCATCCCGCCGCCGTTTCTTTGGCTGAAAGCGTGTTCTGAGGGGGCGCGGAAGGTGATTGATCGGCCAACTCACCCTTGATCCGCCGCCAGGTGGCGATGTTCGCGGTGAGGTTTTCCAAGGTGTCACCCTTGACGTTATAACATTGCAGGACGACCGGACCATGATACCCGGCGGCGGACAGTTTCTTTAGATAAGCCGTCAGGTCGAAGTCGCCCTGGTCGAGCCGCACGATATAGTTAGTATTCGCCAGATCCGCGCCGTTGATGGAAGCCATCGTGGCCAGCGGCGCGACGGCTTTTAACGTTTCGTCCAATTCGCCACCATGGCCGGACATGAACTCGTGGCAGAGATTGATGGTCGCGCCGACATTGTTCCGGTTCGCCAGCTTGACGATGCGCGCTGAATCCAACCCCGTTTCCACATAGTAGCCGAAGTGGCCGTAGAGCGCGACGCGCACCCCCTGCCTGGCGGCGAGATCCGCAACGGCCTGCACGTTGCTCACAGCTTCAGCGTCGTGATCCCCCTTGGCCTTGGGCTTCATCACCGTCATCCAAATCACGGTGTCCGTTCCCTTCAACAACTTGATGGCATCCTCGAACCCGGGATCAAACTTGTTCGTCCGGTCAAGATAGGTATAAACGTAAAGAGCATTAATCTTCACCCCCTGCCTACGGCACTCTTTCTGCCAGCGGGCAAGATCTTCCGGATTGGTGTATCGGTAGGTGATGCCGGTGTAGCCAAGGTCCTTCAAGGTTTTGGCCTGCTTTTCCGGCGTCCAACTCCCCCGGCCCACGCCGTTGTCGAAGACAAAATATTCCGGCGTGGCCGCGCAAAGCGATCCGGCAAGCAACAGCAGGTTTAAGATAATGAAGTTTAGTTTCATGGCGGTGTTTATTGTGGTTATAAAGATTTCCCTTTGGTTTGAAAGCCTTCCCGGATGTATTCCTTGAAATATTCCGCGACCCTGGCCTGCTCCTCATTGCCCTCATGCAGATAAAAGCGGTAACGGAACGTCACGCTTTTTCCGGCGGGCACGACCAGATTTCCGGCCGTCTTATTCTGTTTGAGGCCTTCAAAATCGTGCTGGCCAAACGGGTTTGCGGCGAAGAGGCCGTAATCCCGCACATGCCACCAGGTCGGATGATGCGGATTTTGCGGGCAGTCAAAAATGGCGACGCCCACGATTTTGCCGCCGACCGGCCCGGAATAATCCACCCACGCGGCGCGCTTGCCCCACGCCGCAGCATCGCGCAACCCCTCGCTGTTGGCAGCGTGGCCTTCCCCGACCTGTGGTTTCTCGGATTTATTTTGCACCGGCTTCATCAGCCGCATGGTTTCGGCCAACCGGATGGCCATCGTACCTTCCTTCGTATCGCCAAACGTAAGATCGCCCTGGGAAGCGTGCAGGGTAATTTCATAATCGAACAGCCGCTCATGATCCGGCCGAGTGTAAATCCGCAACGTCTGTTCATCGGTGCAAATCACGCGGCCATCGGCGGCCACCCAATAATTCCGCGTCCGGATGAGGCCAAAGTCCGGGCCGGATTTAATCTCGTCAAAGCCGGCATGGAGAA
>Ga0265327_10005563_pt1 | contig 10461 bp, 8 predicted proteins | sample 41621metaG_FD_202089 | JGI IMG/M metagenome (GOLD analysis project Ga0265327, IMG submission 202089) | Rhizosphere microbial communities from Carex aquatilis grown in University of Washington, Seatle, WA, United States - 4-16-21 metaG | ecosystem: Host-associated > Plants > Roots > Rhizosphere >... | reverse complement strand
TGTATGAGTGATTCGCCAACATTTGCCAAAACGATTCTGCCGACATCTGCGCCTCCAATAGAAGGTCGGGGCATTCGTGGCCCCGGCTTCTCGCTAGATCCTCTGGACCCAAAAGATTTCCGCAATCACCTCGCGACTGCCGACGAAAAAGGCAAGCGCCAATGGGTTTACGCCAAAAAACCTAAAGGCAAACTGTATAACCTGCGCACGATCGTCAGCGTCGCGTTGCTCGCGATCATGTTCGGCGGCCCGTTCGTGAAAATCGGGGGTAACCCGCTCCTGCTCCTTAATATCGTCCAGCGCAAATTCATCATTCTTGGCCACATCTTCTGGCCGCAAGACGTCGCCATCTTCGCCGTCGCCATGCTCCTGTTTATCACGAGCATCATCATTTTCACCGCCGCGTTCGGACGCCTCTGGTGTGGCTGGACCTGCCCCCAAACCTTGCTTATGGAAATGGTCTTTCGCCGCATTGAATACTGGATAGAAGGCGACAACCACTCCCAACGCGCCGCGCAACGGAACCCAACGCCCAAAACCGTTGCGCGGAAAATTTTAAAGCACGCCGTCTTTGTCCTGCTCTCCTTCATCATCGGCAACACGCTCCTCAGCTACATCATCGGCGTCGAACAATTGCGCGCCATCATCACTGACAACCCGATGAATCACCTTCAAGGCCTCGGCTTCATGCTCCTGTTCACTGCAGTTTTCTACGCCATCTTCGCCCGCTTCCGCGAACAAGCCTGCGCCTACATCTGTCCCTACGGCCGTTTCCAATCCGCGCTCCTTGACGAAAACACGATGCTGGTCATCTACGACTATCGTCGCGGCGAAAATCGCAAACACCTCACCAAAGGTGAAACCTTCAACGCGCGGCACCAACAGGGCGTCGGCGATTGCATCGACTGCCGTTCCTGCGTCACCGTCTGCCCTGCGGGCATCGACATTCGCAACGGCACCCAAATGGAATGCGTCAATTGCACCGCCTGCATCGACGCTTGCAACGACATCTCAAGAAAAATTGGCCGCCCGGAAAATCTCATCACATGGGCCTCCCAAAACGCCATCGAGAAAGGCGAGAAATTTAGATTCACCCCGCGCATGGGCATTTACGCCACGGTCGTCACCGTGTTGGCCGCTGTCCTCGCCATCCTCGTCTTCACTCGCACCGACGTCGACGCCACGTTCCTGCGCGCACCTGGCGCGATGTTCCAACAACTGCCCGACGGCCGAATCGAAAATCTCTACATCGTCCAGGTCTTGAACAAAACCTCCCACGACATGACCGCCGAAATCAAACTCCTGACCTCCGGCGGCGACCTGCAAGTCATGGGCATTACACCCGTCCTTGTACCCAAAGAAAATTTGGCCGAAACCAGCGTCCTCATTCAATACCCCGCGCGTCTGTTGGAGGACGGAAAAAAGAATCTAAAAATCGGCATCTTTTCCCACGGTAAACTCATTCAAACCGTCCCCACCAGCTTCGTCGGCCCCCGCGACGACCATTGATATGAACACAAATCCTTCTCAAAAACCTTCGCTCCCTTTGCCACCTCCGAGCGAAATCCTCCGCAAAAATCCCTGGCCCATCGCCATCATCGCTTATTTTTCAGTGTTCTTTACCTTCATCGTTTTCTTCATCGCGTTCGCTTCGCGCCAGCGCGTCGACCTCGTGCGTGCCGATTACTACGAAGCCGAAATCAAATTCCAACAACAGATCGATCGCGTGGAACGCAGCCGGCCGGTTGCAGCGGAAGTTGCGCTCAAATACGACGCGCGAGCCGCAAAAATCATCGTGCAACTCCCGCGCGAATCAAGAGCAGGCGCTTACGGAAAAATCGAACTCTATCGCCCCAGTGACGCTCGCCAGGACAAAAACATCAAACTCACCCCCGACGCTACCGGCCAGCAACAAATCGACGTGCGCGAATTAAAGAACGGCCTTTGGAAAGTCCGCGTTAGCTGGACATGCGCTGGTCAGGAATACTTCGTCGAGAAACCCATAACGATCTCGAATTCCTAAATGTCCGTCCTAACTCCTAACTTCTATCTTCTAGCTCCTTTTTTGTTGGGCTTGGCCGGCAGCCTCCACTGCGCGGCCATGTGCGGTCCCTTGTCGCTCCTCGTCCCCGTCACCGGCCCAAAACCCTCGCAACGCATTACGAGCCGCCTGATTTATAACGCCGGACGCCTGTTCACCTACGCAATCATGGGCGTACTCTTCGGAACATTTGGAAAAGCATTCGCAATAATTGGCCTCCAACGCTGGCTCTCCATCACCGCCGGCGCCATCATTCTCGTCGCGCTCGCGTTTAAGGCGTTTCCTTTTCGATCTTCGATAAGATCAGCTGGGGACGATCGCGCTGCGTCGTCCTTCTTTTCCATTAAAGCGAGATTCTCAACCCTCCTCAAAAAACGCACATTGCTTTCCATAGGAACCCTTGGCGCGTTGAATGGCTTACTGCCATGTGGCCTCGTTTACGTCGCCTGCGCCGCCGCCGCTGCCACCGCCACTCCGATAACTGGCGCAATCTACATGCTCATCTTCGGCCTCGGCACAATTCCCATGCTCCTGACCATCGCCCTCGGCGGCGGCTCATTGCGTTTGAATCCTTTCAAAGTAAAACGCCTCATTCCAATCGTCGCCGTCATCGCAGGAGTTCTTTTGATCGTCCGCGGCCTGGCTCTGGGCATCCCTTACCTCAGTCCTGCGCCGTCCGGTCATTGTCCTGCGTGTGTCGCTAAAGCCTGGTAGGTAGGGCGCGTCGCCTCGCGCACGCCGACTTTGCTATCCCTACCCATATTTTGATTTCCGATTCCCTATCGCTTGACAAAACCCATTACAACGCATCCCCAAAAATCGCGTTTCATTCGTTGACAAAAATCCGCCCGTAATGTAGTCTCTTAACATTGTCGGCATAAAGCCAGACCCGTTCCGGCATTGGAATGTCGGAATCAGAAACCTGGGCAATTCTAACCAGTCGCTGAATCGCTCCATGTCAGAAAGGAATCACTATGTGCCGGACCACCCCGCCTTCCACTACGCACGCCCTTGGTGTGTGGTCGTATCGCGGTTGCCTGCGCATCGGCCACTCAATCCAAAGCCGGATGACTTTGACTGCCGTAACTTTTTGTAACATTTCGCAGGATTTCGCAAGAAGTCGTAACATTTCGCAACATTCAAGCCGGGTACCCACCCACCCCCTAATCGGGCTTGCAACGCCGAAACAATTTCTGCCCCAGCATCTTACTCGAATTGCAAAGCACGATTTTCGCGCATTTTTTGGGCCTTTTTTCCGGCAAATCCATGTTAATCGATGTCCATCAGGGGTTAAGAAACTGCACACTCACTATCGCAATCGATTGATTTGCATCAACGCGATCGCGGGCCGCCGGACCTATTGTGGGCGCAGTTCCGATCGAATGTCCGCAAGTCCTCTAACCAGCCGCAAACGCGTCGCGCTCGCCCTTGACCACTGCGAACCTGACCGCGTGCCCTACGATCTCGGCGGCACGATTGTCACCGGGATCCATCGCATCGCCTACGAACGTTTACGCAAGCATCTCGGCTTGCTGGAAACCAAAACCGAAATCGAAGACCCTATTCAACAGCTTGCTGTCGTTGAAGAGGACATAAAGCAGCGCCTCCTGGTTGATATCTACGGAGTCAAACCATCCAAACCGCGTGGCATCGAAAACCCGCCGCGCACCGAGGGCGGCTACCACAAACTGCTGGACGAATGGGGTGTCGAATGGTGGATGCCTGTTGATGGCGGCCTCTACTTCGACATGATGCGCCATCCACTTTCTGAAGCGCAGGAAATTGCGGACGTCGAACGCTACAGATTCCCCAATCCGCTCAATCCCGAGCGTTTCGTCGGAATGGCTGAGCAAGCAAACGACCTGTTAAATCGCAAACAGGTCGCGTATGCGCTCGGCCGTAATTCACCGGGCATGTTCGAAATCTCGCTATGGCTGCGCGGCTTCGAAAATTTCTACTGCGACATGCTCGTCAACGTCCCGATGGCCGAAGCCGTTCTCGACCGCGTGCTCGAGGTGAAAATGGCCTATTGGAAACGCGCCCTCGAAGTCGTCGGCGAAAACGTCATGATCGTCACCGAAGCTGACGACCTCGCCGGCCAGGACCAGTGCCTCGTCAATCCAGAGGTATATCGCAAGCTCATCAAGCCGCGTCACACGAAACTATTCTCGTTCATCCGCAAACAAGCCAAAGCGCCGGTGAAAATTTTCTATCACAGTTGCGGCGCATTGTTGGAAATCATTCCCGACCTGATCGAGTCCGGCATCGACATTCTAAATCCCGTCCAGGTCAGCTCACCCGGCATGGACACCAAAGAACTCAAGCGTCGTTTCGGCAAAGACCTGACCTTCTGGGGCGGCGGCGTCGACACGCAAAAAATCCTGCCGCGTGGCACGCCGCAACAAGTCCGCGACGAAGTCCGTCGCCGTGTCGACGACCTTGCGCCTGGTGGCGGGTTTGTGTTCAACACCGTGCATAATTGTCAGCCCGACGTTCCCCCTGAGAATTTTATGGCGATGTGGGAAACGCTCCAGGAGTTTGGGGTCTATTAACTCCATGCCGATCGCGGCTTCTGTATAATTGACCCAGCGCCGTCCTCGTGTCAGTTTTCGGCCATGAAGTCATTTTGCGCCGTTTTATTGATTAGCATCGTTGTCGTTACGGGATGTCGGAACGTGATGTATTCGACCTATGAAAAATTTGGCGTTTATAAACGGGATTTGTTGGCAAAGAAAGTGACAGCAGCACGCGATGAACAAAAGGGCGCGCAACAGGAATTCAAAGACGCCCTCACGCGACTCAAGGAATTGACCGGGTTCGAAGGCGGGAAGCTGGAAAAAGAATATCGCAGCCTGCAATCGAATTACGACGATGCGGCGTCTCGAGTGACGGCGGTGCATAAGCGCATCAAAGATGTTGAGACGATTGCTCAAGATCTGTTCGCCGAATGGGAAAAGGAAAACGGACAGATTCAAACCGAGTCGCTGCGTCGCACGAGTCGCCAGCAGCTAAACGAAACGCGCATTCGTTATGACCAGATGCTGGCCGCGTTGAAGGATGCGGAGGGAAGCATGGATCCCGTCCTCGGAAAGCTGCATGACTATGTGCTCGCGCTGAAACACAGCTTGAACGCGCAAGCAGTCGCGTCGCTACAAGGCGAATCGATCAAGATCCAGGACGACATCAGCAAATTGCTGGCAGAAATGAATGCGTCGATTGCCCGCGCCGATGAATTCGTGCAGGCAATGCCTAAGTAGAAAGTTAGGGCTGGCTACCGCTTCGCAATGGGAACAAACGGGCGGGTTGCGTGACCGACGTAATCGGCGGTCGGTCGAATCAGGCGATTGTGGGCGCGCTGTTCGAAAATGTGGGCGCTCCAGCCGCTGATGCGCGCGATGACGAACAAAGGCGTGAACATCGGTGTAGGAATTCCGAGGAAGCGATACGCGGACGCGCTGTAAAAATCCAGGTTTGGGAACATTCCTTTTTCGCGGCGCATAACCGCTTCGAGACGTTCGGAGACCGGATAGATAACTTTGTCGCCGGCGGCTTCGGAAAGTTTCTTGGACAAGACTTTGATGACGTCGGAGCGAGGGTCGGCTTTTTTGTAAACGCGATGGCCAAAACCCATGACGAGCTTTTTGTCCTTCAACATTTGCATCAACGCTTTTTCGGCTTCGTCAGGCGTTTGGAATTGTTCGATCAATTCCATGGCAGCTTCGTTAGCGCCGCCGTGGAGCGGACCTTGCAACGCACCGATGCCGCCGGTCACTGCCGAATAAAAATCAGCCATGGTTGACGCGATCGTGCGGCACGTGAACGTGGAGGCGTTGAATTCATGTTCCGCGTAGAGAATCAGCGAAGCGTCCATGACACGGACGTGCAGGTCGGGAGCAGATTTGCCGTGCAACAACTTGAGGAAGTGAGCGGCGATGCTTGAGCAATCGGTCGAGGTTTCAATACGTTTTCCGCCATGGGTGAATTGATACCAGTAGAGGAGCATCGACGGGAAGAGAGCGAGCAACCTGTTTGCGATGGCGACCTGATCGTGCGTTTTGGTTTCGCGTTCCATCGTGCCAAGCGCCGAACAACCAGTGCGCAGGACATCCATCGGATGCGCATCCTTTGGCAGTTGCTCGAGAACAGTCTTGAGCGGGCCAGGGAGGGCGCGTAACGACTTCAGCAGTTTACGATAGTCATCGAGCTGCGATTGCGTCGGCAGTTCGCCGTAGATGAGCATGTAGGCGACTTCTTCAAAGGTAGCCTGCGCGGCGAGGTCTTCAATCGTATAGCCGCGATAGGTCAGGCCGACGCCTTCTTTACCGACAGTTGCGATTGTGGTTTCGCCGGCAACGATTCCGGCCAGTCCGCCTGTTTTCTTTGGGTCACTCATGGAAAAATCGAAGTTAGAAGCTAAAAGTTACGGTTTTTGTTTTGCGAATAGTTCGTCGAGCTTGGTTTCGTAAGCGTGGTAATTCAAAACCTCGTAGAGGTTTTTGCGCGTTTGCATTTTGTCGATCACCGCTTTCTGCGTGCCGTCATTGCGAATCGCGTGGAAGACTTCAAGGGCCGCAGCGCTTTGGGCGCGGAATGCGGACAACGGGTAGAGCGCCATGCGCACACCCGCGTCGGCGAGTTCTTTAGTGGTGAAGAGCGGCGTTTTGCCAAACTCCGTAATGTTGGCCAAAACAGGGACGCAGATGGCGATGCAAAATTGTTTGTATTCGTCGAGCGTGGTGAGCGCTTCGGCGAAAATCATATCGGCCCCGGCTTCATGGTAGGCGTAGGCGCGGTCGATTGCGCCTTTGATACCCTCGTTCGCGGCCGCGTCGGTGCGGGCCATGAGCACGAAATTTTTATCGGTCTTGGCATCGGCAGCGGCTCTGACGCGGTCACACATTTCTTCGCGGCTGACGAGTTCCTTGCCTGGGCGATGGCCGCAACGTTTCGCGGCAATCTGGTCTTCGATATGCACGGCGGCTGCGCCGGCTTTGATCATGTCGCGAATGGTGCGCTGAATGCCGAAGGCGCTGCCCCAACCGGTATCGATGTCCACTAGCAGCGGCAGTGAACACGCTGCGGTAATCCGGCGAACATCTTCCAAAACATCGTTAAGCGAAGTAACGCCAAGATCAGGCAATCCGTAAGAAGCGTTGGCCACACCGGCGCCGGATAAATAAATGGCTCGGAATCCAGAGCGTTCGGCGAGCATTGCCGTGTATGCATTGACGGCTCCAACAATCTGCAGCGGTTTTTCTTGCTGGACTGCGGCGCGGAAATTCGCCCCGGCGGAACTGCTGTTGTCTGGCTGCGGCATGGAGGGATATTTAACCACCAAGCCGCTAAGAGACAAAGCAGAATTCTCGGACGGAAACCCGCGCGGCCCTCAACGCGCCGCCAGACCGTGTTCTTTTTCGTAGGACTCGAAGTGCCCGTTCGGTTCGGTGTGGAGTTCAGAATGACCGTCGGCGAAGCCATAGACTTTCGCCCATTGATTATCAGCCGTGGGTAGAGGTTGCGATTCACGGACGATAATGGTGTTGGCTGGGTCTTTGATGTCGTTCATCGAACCGTGATAGACGATCTCAAATTGATTGGTGCCGGTGAGCTGATAGGTGTCGGCGAACTTTCCGAGGTCCTCAACATTCTGCGGTAATTGTCCATTATGTTCGTTCGCGTGCATGATCAACATGGTGGCGATGTTGCGGCTGTCATGCGCCCGACCCGCCCAAGCTGGTTCCTGATTATCGTTGGGTGTCGGTTGCGGGGCGGCCGTTTGAGGCGAAGCAGATTGCGACCTGTAAGCGGCCGCCGTTGCTTTTTTATCATTGGCGCGGCCAGCGCTGCGCATGCGGAGCAACTCGCGGGTTTGTCTATCCATGGAAGCGTTGGCATCCGCGAGTGAGTTGGACAGACTGGCATTGTCGTCAGCGAGGCTTGCCAATTGTTTATGTGATCTGGCCAATTGCAACTCGGCGTCTGATTTGATCTTGGCCTCGTGCATCAGGAATAGAGGCGTAGTGACGGCGATGGTGACGACTGCTCCAATAATTGCGGCGTGGGTTTTTGTGATTGCCATAATTTTTATTGCGGTGGTTGCTGCGCCCGTAGTGATCGAGGTCGCAAACGCAGCGCTTGCGACTTTGATTGCCAGGCCGGCTGGCGCGGCACTGACGGCTTCGGCGGTGAGGGCCGTCCCGAGGGCCGCAGCGCTCATGCTGATCCCCTGGCGTTTGAGGGTGAGGTGAAGTTTTTGCAACGCGCGATTCACGCGCATGCGGGCAGCGTCTTCGTTACTGCCGAGCGCGGCTCCAATGGCGCGAAAATCTTTTTGCTCGAAGAAACGTGCCAGAATCGCGGCGCGATCGTCTGCATCAAGAGTATTAATCGCTTCATCCAGGACGGGCGCGACCGCGCGAAGGTTGGCTTCCGAGTGGTCTTGGGTTGAGTTCATAAACGCAGCTTCACGTTCACGAGCGGCGCGGCGGCGTTCTGTCCGTAGGAGTTTGCCGGCAACGAAACAAGTGTCGCGATGGAGCCAGCCGCCGAGCATCGTTTCGCGCGAAAGCTTTTTCGCGTTGCGCGCCAGGTCGACGAATACATTCTGGCAAACATCCTCAGCTAGATGAGCATCGCCTCCGACCAATCGTAACGCCGACGAATAGACAAAGCTGATATAGCGCGAGACCAGTTCGCGAAAGGCTGTCTCGGAACCGTTCTCCGCATAATCGGCAAGCAATTGGCTGGTTTCGCTCATCTGTTTGAAAGTAAGAACCCACAGAAATGTAAAACCGAACAAATAATTTTCGCGAGGCCTTAAACGGCTTGTTTAGGTGCGTGGGGTAGGGGTAGCATAGGGTTGGAAATGAGTGTGCCATCCCAGGTCGTTCTTGGCGTAACCGGCTCCATCGCCGCTCACAAGGCTGCTGATCTTGCTTCTTTGCTCACCAAAGCGGGTTGCAACGTGCGCGTGGTCATGACCGCGGACGCGCAGAAATTCATCACGCCGCTCCCGTTCAAGACGCTGTCGCGCAATCCCGTCGTGACTGATTTGTATGATGAAGAGGAGGGTTGGAAACCAACGCACATCCGGCTGGCTGATGAAGCGAATTTGATGATCATCGCCCCTGCAACGGCCCAGACGATTGCGAAATTGGCACATGGCTTGGCCGATGACGCTCTCACGTGCATTGCGTTGGCGCTGAATCCCGAAGCCAAAATGTTAGTCGCTCCGGCGATGAATGGAAAAATGTGGATGCATCCGGCGACGCAGGAAAATGTCGCAACGCTTAAAAAGCGCGGCGTTCAATTTATCGGGCCCGACAAGGGCATGCTGAGTTGTGGTTATGAAGGCATGGGACGTTTATGGGACGTTGAGGAAATCGCAAAATACGCAGTCGATTTGTTAGGCAAAAAGGCATGAACGTTCGCGGCGGGCAAATTTTCCAAAAGCTGACCCGGTTGCTCGCCGCGCCGACGGTCGAACCGAATCAACGTGCCGCGCGCATCCTCGCGGTGGAAAAAGACATTGTCATGCCCATTAAAGGGCTGCTGGTGTTGATCCTTTTTGTTTGGTTTCTGCAGAACCACACGTCTCCGGATGTTCCAGAAATCGCTTTGTTAACCGAGAGCGCGCGACAAATGGCGTGGTCGTGGATTCGCATCTTTTTTTGGTTTTATATAGCGATCAATGTTGCAATGGCGGCCTTTTATATTTCGGGACGCCCCTCGTCACTGAAGGCGATTCAATGGACCGTGTTCGCCATGGGCGTGCTGGATTGTGCACTGATTGTGGCGCTGACGTTTTTGACGAACGGTTTCGATACAATCGTCTATTGGGCGTTCCCTGTTTTGATTTTGCGCAATGCGCTATCGATTCCCGTCGCGTTCCCGCAACTTGCGCTGAATGTGTTGCTCAGTTGTTGTTACCTGTTCGGCGGCATAGCGGACAAGTCGGCGAGGATTACCGACGGAGCGCGCTGGAATATTTTGCAGAAGATCGATAAGGCCAATATGGACGCGCTCAAGCGCGAGAAAGAAAAGGAGCGCTCGGGGCAACCGCACGATCATGTTGGCACGAATTCACATCATACGGTCCACTCGGCGGTGTTGACGTCCCCGGAAGCCGCCGCTGAAGCGATCAACAGCGCCAGTCCGGACGAATATAAGGCTGCGTCGAATACCGCGTTATCAGATTATGAGAGCCGTCCGGACCGGGAAGACCCGCGCGAACGGTTCATTGTGCTTCTGACCTGGGCGATTTGTTGCTACGGCATTCAAGCACTGTTCGAAAAGCAAAAGAAAGCAGAGGCCGAAGCAACTGAGTTTGCCGTGCGACAGGAACGTTTGCACACTGCGGGCCGGCTCGCTGCTGAAATTGCGCATCAGATTAAGAACCCACTCGGTATCATTACTAATGC
>Ga0265327_10005561_pt1 | contig 10466 bp, 9 predicted proteins | sample 41621metaG_FD_202089 | JGI IMG/M metagenome (GOLD analysis project Ga0265327, IMG submission 202089) | Rhizosphere microbial communities from Carex aquatilis grown in University of Washington, Seatle, WA, United States - 4-16-21 metaG | ecosystem: Host-associated > Plants > Roots > Rhizosphere >... | reverse complement strand
TGGTGCCGCCGCCGGGCCCGCCGTGCAGGAAGATGACGGGCTTGCCGCTTGGGTTGCCGCTTTCCTCGACGTGCAGCTCGTGCAGGTCCGAGACCTTCAGGCGGTGGACCCGGTACGGCTCGAGGGCCGGGTAGAGCCAGCTGACGGGATCCTTGCGAAGCGGCACGGGAGACTCCTACACGAAGAACAGGGCCGCGGCACCCGCAAGGGCCAGCAGCGTTCCAAGGATCGCATGGCCGCCCACCTTCTCCTTGAAGACAAAGTGGGACACGGGCAGCAGGATGATCGGCGACAGGGACATCAGCGTGGCGGCCACGCCCATGGACGTCTTGGCGATGGCGATGAGGGAGAGCACGACGCCGAGCACCGGCCCGGTGACGGCGCCCAGGCCGATGAAGGCGGTGGCCCGGCCATCCCGCAGGGCTCCCAGCGTGCCGCGCAGGCGGCCGAGGACACCGAAGTAGAGCAGGAGTGCAACCACACCGGCGGTGGCGCGGATGAGGTTGGCGGAGATGGGCGAGAAGTCTCCAGCGAGGCCGAATTTGCTGAAGACCAGGCCGATGGACTGGCCCAGCGCACCACCGATGCCCAGCAGGATGCCGCGCCAGAGGTGGGGATGCTCCTCGTGTTCGCCGCCGCCCCACACCACCCAGCCGATGCCCGCCAACGTGACGGCCATGGCCAGCAGCTTGGGCAGGCTCAGGCTCTGGCCCAGGAACAGCCAGGCCAGCAGGGCGCTGAAGATCGGGGAGAGCGTCATCAGCAGCATGGCCAGGCGCGCGCCGATGAGCACGAAAGCTTCGAAGAGCACCGCATCGCCCAGGGCGAAGCCGATGAAGCCCGACACGCCCAGCCAACCAAAGCGGGCACTGCCCGCATGCAGGGGGAAGAGGGTGCCGTAGAACGCGAGGTGCACCAGCATCAGCGTCACCCAGGCCATGAGCAGCCGGCCGAGGTTGACCGAGGCCGAGCCCACCCGCCGCCCGGCCACCGTGAAGCAAACGGAGTTCAGCGACCAGCAGACCGAGGTGAGGAGGGCGGCGCTTTCGCCGAGGTAGGGCAAAGGGACTCCGCAATGGTTCCCAGGCGGCAGGGACCCAGCCTCATGGTACGAGGCTAGACGAACATCTGCAGGATCCCGTTGCTCATCAGCATGCCCCGGCCGCTCAGGCGCACGTGATCACCCTCCCAGACCACCAGCCCTTCCCCGATCATGGAGCGGAGGCGGGACTCCCAGCCATCGCAGAGGGGAAGCAGGTTCAGCTCGGCCGCCTGCCGGCGGAGCGCATCCCAGGCCAGGCCGCGGTGCAGCCGCAGGCCCAGGAGCGGGATTTCAGATAGGGCCTCGGCCCCATCCAGTTCTTGCCACTCGACCTCGCCGCGCCCCTCGGTCCAGGCGGTGATGTTGCAGGTCTCCGTCCAGCGCAGGTCGGCGAGCTGGGAGGCGGCGCTGGGGCCCAGACCCAGGTAGGGCCGGCGCTCCCAGTAGCGGGTGTTGTGGATGGACTCAGCGCCCGGGTAGGCGTAGTTGCTGATTTCGTAGGGGCGGATGGCGTGGCGCGGCAGCTCCACCTGGAGGGCCTCGAAGACATCGGCCACCTCGTCCTCGGTGGGCAGTGTGAGGCGACCCGCGTCGATCTCAGCCCGGAGGGGGCAGGCCTTGTCTAGGTCGAGGAGGTAGATGCTGAGGTGCTCGAGGCCGGTGGCCGCCAGGGTGCGGGCGTCGTCCAGCACTTTGGACAAAGACTGTCCAGGGATGCCCACCATGAGGTCGGCGCTGCGGCGCTCGAATCCGGCCAGCTCCGCCATGGCGAGGGATTCCAGGGCCTGCTCGGCACCGTGGATGCGCCCCAGGCGGCTGAGCAGGAGATCATCCAGGGCCTGCACGCCGAGGCTGATGCGATCCCAGCCGAGGTTCCGGGCCTGGTTCAGCCAGGGCTGGTCCACGGTGCCGGGATTGGCTTCCAGGGTGGCTTCCGCCACGCCCGTGACATCGAAGGCGCTGCGGATGGCGGCCGTGAGGGCACCGAGCTCGGCGTGGGTGAGCAGCGAGGGTGTGCCGCCACCCAGGTAGAGGGTGTCCAGCGCGGGGCGGCCGAGGGCCTTGCCCCAAGCCGTGACCTCGGCGATCAGTCGGGCGACGGTGTCGGGCTGGAGGCTGCGGTCGCGGGTGGTGGCGAAGGAGCAGTAGGTGCAGCGGTCCAGGCAGAAGGGCACATGGAGGTAGAGGCCCAGGGGCTCGGCTTGAGCGGCCCGCCGCAGCGCAGGCAGCCGGCGTTCCAGCTCAGGGTTCAACCATCACCTGCTTCACCGCGGCGCGAAGGGCGGCCACTTCAGAGGGGAAGCGCCAGGGCGCCTGCATGGGCTCGGAAGCCAGGTCCAGGGCCTGGTAGCGCTGCTGAAGCAGGGTGCGCTGCTCGGTGCGCAGGGGTTTGTCCGTGCCCATATGGTGTTCCAGCAACTCCAGGTTCTGGCGGAGGCGGGCAGCTTGCGGATGGTAGAGAAAGGCGCTGAGCAGGAGGTGCCCCAGGGCCAGGCCCAGCGCCAGGAACCCCGCGATGAGCGGGAGCTTCGGCCCGGCGTGCAGGCCCAGGGCCAGCCACCAGCCCAGGAGCCCCATGAGCACCACGGCTAAGAAGGGCGCCAAGGGCATGGCCCAGAGCCCGTGCCCCCAGAGGCAGTCGTGGATGAGCGAATCGGACACGGCCTCCAGGGTGCGGCGGTCGCCTTCGGCGCGGGCCTGGGCCAGCTTCCGGTCTACAGCCTCCCAGGCCTGCTGCTGGGCTGGGCTGAGGGCCACCTGGCGGTGTCCGTTGCGGACCGTGCTTTGCCGTACGAGCTCCGGGCGAAGGGCTTGCTCAGGCTCCACGGCCGGTGCCTGCGGTGCCTCCAGCAGCTCGGCGCCCGCAGGGGGTGGGGTGGCGGTGATGTGCACCTGACCAGACGCGTCCCGCCAGCGGTAGAGGCGCGCCTGGGGCTGGGGCTGGACCAGGAAGGCCAGGGTCAACAGGCTCGCCGTCACCAGGGTCACTGGAAGCACTCAGAAGTGCGCATCGAGCGCCTCGCACCAGAAGTGGTAGATCATCTGGTGGATTTCCTGGATGCGGGCGGTGACCGTGGTGGGCACTACCAGGGCATCGTCCATGAGGCCGGCGAGCTTGCCGCCATCGCGCCCAAGCAGGCCCAGGGTGCGGACGCCCAGTTCCTTGGCCGAGGCCACGGCCCGGATGACATTGGGGCTGTTCCCGCTGGTACTGATGCCAATGAGCAGGTCGCCGGGGCGGCCGAGGGCCTCCACCTGGCGGGAGAAGACCTGGTCGAAGCCGTAGTCGTTGCCGATGGCCGTGAGGGCAGAGGTGTCCGTGGTGAGGGCGATCCCGGCCAGGGCCCGGCGCTCCTTCACATAGCGGCCACTGAGCTCCGCGGCCAGATGCTGGGCGTCGGCCGCGCTGCCGCCGTTGCCACAGATCAGGATGCGGCCCCCGCGCCTGAGGCGCTCGGCCATGTCGTCCGCCTGGGCGACGATGCGGTCCATCTCCTGCTCGAAGAAGGTCTGCTTCAGCTGGATGGACGCCTGGACATGCTGGAGTAGGGTCTGCTTCATGAGAGCAATTGTGACAGCAATTCCACTCCCTAGTTTTGGCGGAGGCTGGCAGACTGCGGGAAGTATTGCCATCGACAGGTGTGGGACCCATGGATTGGATTGCCCTCAAACACGCCCTGCTCTCCCACCTCCCGGTGGCTGCGGGGCTATTGCTCCCCTGGCCCCTGATCGCGGCCCAGCGGCCTGGGCGTGGCATCCGTCCCTGGTGGACCGTGAGCCGCTACCTGGGCTGGATGGGTTTCCTCGGGACCCTCGGCGCCGTCGTGAGCGGGTTTGCCTCCGGGCGCTTCCTGGAACTCATCCCGCCCCACCGCCTGCTGCCGGTGGTGGCTTCGGGTACGGGACCGGAAGCCCTGCTGTTCCGCCATGCCATCCTCGGCGCGAGTTCCCTGGCGCTCGGCGCCGTGGCCCTCTGGTCCATGAACCGGCCCCGCAAGGATCACCAGAGCCTCGGCCTCTTGACGCTGGTGCTGGGGTTGGCCTGGTCTGCGGTCCTGCTGCTGACGGGTGAGTGCGGCTACCGCCAGGCCCATGCGAATCGGGTGCCCAAGGCCCCGGCTCCCGTTGCCGCCGCTGCAGCCTCCGTGGCACCGACGCCAAGTGCGGCCCCGATCGAGTCGGACCCCGAGGCCAAGATGCCCATCCGCGCCCTGGACTACGCCGCCCTGGAGGCCATCCAGCCCGATCCGGTGAAGTCCCCGGCCCACGGCAGCCGCTGGATCCGGGCCTGGGCCAGCCCCGAAGCCGCCGCGGCCTATCGCGCAGGCCATCCCCTTCCCCAGGGCGCCCTGGTGGTGCTGAGTTCCGTCGAGGACCGCTATGGTCGACCCGGTCCAGATGGCGGCCCCATCTACGCCCTGGAGATGAAGGCATCGGGCCCCGCCCTGAGCTTCTACTGGGCCCGCATCCCCATGGACCGTCGCCGGGACTTTGGAGGCGACTCCAAGGCCTACTGGCGGGGCCAGGACAGCCACCTGGATGCCTGCCGGAGCTGCCACGCCTCGGGCATGGCTGATCCAGGCCAGCGCAGCCGCTGGCGCGCCAAGCGGATCACCGCCACCGAGTAGCTGGGTTCGCTCAGTCCGCCTCGACCAGCACTTCGCGTGGCTTGCCTGCACCCCGATCCGGGCCGACGATGCCCTCGTCCTCCATGCGGTCGATCAGGCGTGCGGCGCGGCCATAGCCCAGGTTGAGCTTGCGCTGCAGCAGGCTGGTGCTGGCCTTCCGCTCGCGCTTCACCACCGCGAGGGCACGGGCGTAGATGTCGTCGACGCCCGCCATCTCGGCGTCATCAAACAGCGCGGTTTCCTCTTCGGTTTCCATGGCACTGACGAGGGACTGGTTGTAGTCCGGGCGACCCCGCTCGCGCAGCCACGTGACGAGGCGGAGCGTCTCCTCCTCGCTGAGGAAGGGGGCGTGGATGCGCTTGGGATGGCTGGCGCCGTTGGGCAGGAAGAGGGCATCGCCCGCACCCAGCAGCTGTTCGCCGCCACCGCAGTCGAGGATGGTGCGGCTGTCGATTTTGGTGCGCACGCGGTAGCTGAGACGGCTGGGCAGGTTCGCCTTGATGACGCCCGTGACCACGTCCACAGAGGGCCGCTGGGTGGCGAGAATCAGGTGAATGCCCACGGCGCGGGCCTTCTGCGCGATGCGGGCGATGCTGTCCTCCACCTCGCTGCGGGCCACCATCATGAGGTCCGCCAGCTCGTCGATGACCACGAGCACATAGGGCAGGTGCTCCAGCACCGTGGGCCGGTCGGGCCAGCGCGGGTTGGGCGTGCGGTCGCTGAGGTCCATGGAGCCGCCGGCCTCGGCGATCTTGGCGTTGAAGCCCTTCAGGTCGCGCACGCTGAGCAGCGCCAGGCGCCGGTAGCGGTCCTCCATCTGGGCCACCACCCACTTGAGGACACGGCCCGCCTCCTTCATGTCGGTGACCACCGGCGCCCACAGGTGCGGGATGTCCTCGTAGACGCCCAGCTCCACCATCTTGGGGTCCACCAGGATGAGCTTCACCTCGTCGGGCATGGCGCGCACGAGGCAGGAGCAGATCATGGCGTTGACGCCCACGCTCTTGCCGCTGCCGGTGCTGCCACCGATGAGGAGGTGGGGCATCTTGTTGAGGTCGGCCACCACGGGCCGACCGGCGATGTCCTTGCCGAGGGCCAGATGCAGCAGGCCGCCGGCGTCACGGAAGGCGGGGCTGTCGATGACCTCGCGGAACGTGATGATCTCCCGCTTGGGATTGGGCACCTCGATGCCCACCAGGTTCTTGCCGGGGATGCGGTCCATGCGCACGGCCTCGGCCTGCAGGGCGAGCGCGAGATCCTCTTCCATGCCCAGGATGCGGGAGAGCGGGATGCCCGCGTCGGGCTGGAACTCGAAAACCGTGACCACGGGGCCGGGCTGCATGCCAGTGACGGCGCCTTTGATCTTGAATTCAGACAGTTTCTGTCCAATTCGATCCTTGATTTCGGCGAGGACCGCCAAGTCGATCTTGGCGTGCTGGCCCGGGGGGTCGAAAAGGCGGCGGGGTGGCAGGGTCTCACGCTCGGCCACGGAGGGTTCCGCGGGCGGCGGGAGTGGCAGCGGGGGCAGCGGCCGGGCCGGGGTGGGCTCCGTCAGCGGCAGGGGGGGCTGCACGATTTCGCGGCCGAAGCGGTCCTTGGCCACCTGGGCCCGGGCCACCGTGGGCTTGGGTTTGGGCGGGGGTGGGGCTTCCGCCAGCAGCTTGGTACGGAAGGGAGCTGTGGGCTCCGCGCCGTGTGTGACCGGGCTGAGGGGGCCGGTGGCGGGTAATGGCTGGGCCTCGATGACCGTGGCGGCCGCATCAAGGTTGATGGAATGGATGGGCGGCAGCAGATCCTCGGCGCGAATCATCGGCTGCTTGCGCTTGGCCTCGGCGGTCTCCAGCTCGGCCTTGAGCAGCGCCTCGCGCTGGTCCTCCAGGGCCTTCTGCCGGTTGGCCAGGGCCTGCAGGGCCGCGGCATCGCCGGCATCGATGTCGGCCTGCTGCGGGTTGCGCCCGCGCAGGAAGGGCCGCTTCACCATGGTGATGAAGCCCTGGAAGCCCTTCGCCGGCATCGGCTTCATCCAAGGCCACGCCTTCTCGCCGAGCCAGCGGGTGAGCAGGCGACCCACGGCGCGGGTGAGCGCCGGCGCCAGCACCAGGGCGCAGATGGTCACCACGAGGAGGAGCAGCAGGGGCAGTCCCACCCGGCCGAGGAAGCGGCGCTCCACCGGCCAAAGTGCACTGCCCAGCCAACCGCCCCAGCGCAGTTGCAGCGTGCCGATCTCCGTCGGGCCCACCCAGGCGCGGTTGCCGAAGGCGCCCAGCGCCGTCCAGGTCGACAGGGCCAAGCCAAACCAGGCCAAGCGCCCGGGCCAGTGGCGGCCGACGCGCGGCCAGGCTTCCCAGAGCAAGTAAGGTGGCACGATCCAAGCGCCCAGGCCCACGAGGCTCTGCAGCAGGCCTGCCAGTGTGGCGCCTACGGTACCGCAGAGGTTCTGCACGGCGGCCACGGTGCCCTGATTGAAGGGATGGGGATCTGGCGGGTAGTAGCTGGCCAAGGAGAGCAGCAGCACGAGGGCGGTGAAACCCAGCACTGCCCTCAGCATCCAGCGGCCGATCCCCTGCAAAGCGCCTCCATGAGTGAACGCCCAGTGTAGCTCAGCGGATGCGGGATCAGCGGGCCTGCGCGAGGGATCCGTTGAGCCAGGCCAGGCGCTGGTGGGGATCCCAGGTGGGCTTGCCGAGGTCGTGCAGGATGGTGCCCGCGGAGACGAAGGTCCAACCTTCCTTCTGGGCGCGGTCCATGAAGGCGCCGAGGCCATCCGTCGGCCGGTCGCCTGCGGCTCGGGCCGAGCCCAAGTGCATGAGCACGATGATGCCGTCGCCGTTGCGGTTCAGGCGCTGTTCCAGGCGCTGCACGATGGCTTCGCCGCTGCGGTAGAGGCGGCGGTCCTTGGGCGTGGCCCAGTCGAGGGTGTCGGCGCCCTCACTCCAGCCCACGTGCCGGTAGCCGAGCTCTTCGGCCCAGCCGCGGATCTCGGCCGTGTGTTCGCCGTAGGGCGCCCGCCAGAAAGGATCCATGGGGCGGCCGAGCAGGTGGAACAGCGCCGCATCGGCGTCCAGCAGTTCCTTCTGGATGCGCGCACGGGTCCACTTCGGATCGCGCTTCATGCCCGGGGCGAAGTGGGGATGGTTCATGGTGTGGTTGCCGAGCTCGTGGCCTTCCGCCGCCATGCGCTTCACCAGGGCCGGGAAGCGGTTGATGAAGGCGCCGGTGAGGAAAAGGGTGGTGTGCACGCCCCGCGCCTTCAGCAGGTCCAGCACCTCCGTGGCCACCTCGGCGCTGGAGCCGCCGTCGAAGCTCAGCAGGATGCGCTTGTGGCCGCCAGGACCGCGGGTGAGGTTGAGGGCTTCGCCCATGCCAGGCCACGGGGCGCGATTGGCCGCGTTCACAGGGTTCACCAGCTCGTTGAGAGGCGCCACCGACGGATCAGGCAGCACAGGGATGGCGGCGGTGCGGCGGATGCTATCGGCTGGTGGGGTGGCTGCGCTGGCCAGGTGGACCGGCTCCCGATTCGGGATGGGTGGGACGGTCGTCGTCTTGAGCCGCGCCTCGGCATGTACCGTCGGCGCGGGCGGCTCGGGCGTGGGCAGGGAGAGGAGCTTCCGGAACCAGGTCTGCAGCCGCGGTTTGGCGGGCTCGGGCGTGGGGCCGGGCAGGTCCTGCGACTTCCGATTGGGCAGGGCCGACAGGGTCGACGTCTGCAGCCGCGCCTCGGCACGCACCTTGGGATCCGGCGGTTCGGTGGGTGCGCTGGGCCGCTCGGGCCAAGGCGCCGCCCGCAGCTGGGCGAGGCGTCGGGCTTCCAGTTCGGCGTGGGAGGGCGGCGGCGCGGAGAAGGAGAACCGGGCGAGCTCGCGCCCATCGGCCGTGCGCAGCACGGCCTCTTCACCGGCGGGTGGACGGAACAGTTCCCACCGCACGGGCCCTGCCTCCGCGAAGCGGTGCTCCTTCACGGAGCGGCCTTCCAAGACGAGTTCGGCGGGTTCACTCAGCTCGCCTTCAATGACGGCCAAGCCCCCGAGTGGATGCCAGGACCAGGTGCTGCTGACGGGGAGAACCGCCTGCGGAGGGGCATCGGCTCCGGGCTGATCCTTGCGGCCACAGGCGGTCAGGAGCACCAGCGCCACGGCGAGGTGGTGAACCCTCATCGCGTGTCCCCGGCACTGCACAGGGCCCAGTAGTTGGTCTTCTCGCGCACCTTCACCCAGCAGGGTTGCAGACCGGCGGCGCGCAGGTGGATCAGCGCCCACTCGGCCAGGGCCTCGGCGGTGGGGTTGCGTCCCGCCAGGGCGGGCAGGTCATTCAGCAGGCGGTAGTCCAGGGCGGAGACCCAGGCCGCGAGCGCCTCGGCGAAGGCGCCTTCTTCCGCTGACGTCTGTAGTTCCACGGCGGCCTCGAGCTCCCAGTTGTGCCCATGCCGATCTTCTTGGAAGCCCGGCAGGTCATGGAAGTGATCGGCCACGAAGGCGCGGCGGAGGGAGAGGGTGAAGGCCATGGCTGAGTATAGCGGTCAGCGTCCTGGGCCGAGCTCCGATCGCAGGGCCGCGAGGTAGGCAACCATGGCCCCTTGGCGATCGGCGGCACGGCGCTGGCCTGCGCCTGTCTTCATGCCGGCGGCGAGCTTCAGGAGTTTCTTCTCGAAGTGATCGAGGCTCCAGGCCTTGTCATCCAGCACACGATCTTCGGCCCAGGGATCCAGCGGATGCCACAGCCCCGCGCCGAAACTGGCGCCCGTGGCGAAGACGCGCGCCACGCCGATGGCGCCGAGGGCCTCCAGGCGATCCGCATCCTGCACCACGGCGGCCTCCAGCGTGGCGGGCGTGCCCCCGCCGCTCCAGCTGTGGCTTTCCACGGCGGTGGCCACGGCTTCGGCGTGGGCTTCGAGGCCGTTTGTCTCCCGGCACCACAGCGGTACGAGCTCGGCAGCCATCTGGGCGGTGAGCGGCGATTCCGGGTGGTTCTTCGGTCGGTACACCAGGTCATGCAGGAGGGCCGCGACCACACAGACTTCGACCTGGGCGGCTTCCTCCTGGGCCAGCTGCTGCGCCAGGTGGGCGGTGCGCAGGATGTGGCCCAGGTCGTGGGCCGCGTCGCGCGGGAAGGGCTCGGAACTCAGGTGCTCGCGAAGCCGGGCCAACAGGGGCTCGAACCAGGGGAAGGGGAAGGCATGCGGCATTACTCCAGGCTACCGGCTCCCACGAAAGGCTGCATGCAACCTCGCGCGAGTTAGACTGGTGGATTCCGGTCCGGAGGCCCCATGCGAGCCATCACCCCGTTCTTCCTGAGCCTCTGCCTGGCGGTGTCAGCGTGGGCCCAGCGGGCGGATCCGAACTTCGATCCCATCAAGGACGTCTCCCTGCGCTTCGAGAAGGGCGCCGTCATCGTGGGCGTGCCCTCGGGTGCGCACCTGAAGGCGGCCTTCATGGAAGTCTCGAAGAAGGCCGGCCCCGGCACCCTGAAGATGGGCACGCTCCCGCCCACCCTGGCCAAGGACGAGATCGGCGATGGCATCTGGCATGGCCAGGTGCGGGTGCCTGTGAGCGGCGAGGGCCTGTCTGGCACCGTGACGCTGCAAGTGACCTACCAGCCCTGCACCGAAGGCGAAGGCGGCGTCTGCTACCCGCCCACCACGCGGCCGCTGGAGGTGAAGGCGACGGAAATTCCACTCGGAAAGCCCGCCGAGAAAGCCCCGGCGGCGGCCGTGGAGAAGGTGGCGGCGGTGGCGAAGGTGGAGCCTCCTGCCTTGCCAGTGGTGACAACCGCTCCGGTTGTAACGACTCAGCCCACGC
>Ga0265327_10005560_pt1 | contig 10467 bp, 9 predicted proteins | sample 41621metaG_FD_202089 | JGI IMG/M metagenome (GOLD analysis project Ga0265327, IMG submission 202089) | Rhizosphere microbial communities from Carex aquatilis grown in University of Washington, Seatle, WA, United States - 4-16-21 metaG | ecosystem: Host-associated > Plants > Roots > Rhizosphere >... | reverse complement strand
CCGCAATACCGTTTTGCCTCATTGGCCTCATCACGGGTATAGTTTCGGGGAACCTTCAGTACCTGGCCCGGCCACAACTGCTTCGGGTCGCGGATCTGATCCCGGTTGGCCCGGTAGAGGATGGGCCACAGGGTGGCGTCGTTGTAGATCTCGCTACGGGCGGCAATCTGGGGCAGCGTCTCGCCACGGCGTACCGTGTAACTGGACGGGCTGGAGACCGCATGTTCTCTAGGCTGACCACCAACCCGTGCGCCCCCTGGCCGGGAATCATCGCCAGAGGCGTGTGAGCGTTCCTGCATACGCAGCCGCTGTTCAGCTTGGCCCGCCTCACGCATCAGACGTTCCTCCTCTGCTCGGGCCTTCTGTTCCGCAGCACGGAGGCGCTCCTGCTCGGCCTGACGCTCCTTCAAACGCCGCAACTCGACCTTCAATACCTCACCCTTTTGCAGGGCCAGCAGGTAATAGCTGTCAGCCTCCTGATCATCCTCCTGGACATGCAGCACCGCCTCACCGTGCTCGAAGGTCTCCACCAGATTGGCGTATTCCTGGGGAAACTGCCTGGGCGCGTCCTGGCGGCCGAGTTCATTGACCAGCGTCGCCACCCTGCTGCGCCATGTGGGCGCAGGTGCCGCACACGCCGTCAGCAGGCAGCAGCAAACCAGCAGTATGGACGCGGCCGAGTGGCGCATGGGAATACAGCCTATCCCTGTTTTTCCGCCAGCCGGATACCCAGTTCGCGCAGCTGCTTGGTGTCGACAGCCGAAGGCGCCTCGGACATGAGACAGGTCCCTCTTTGTGTTTTGGGGAAGGCGATCACGTCTCGGATGGAATCGCTGCCGGTCAGGAGCATGATCAGACGGTCCATGCCAAAGGCGATGCCGCCGTGGGGCGGTGTGCCGAATTCCAGGGCATCCAGCAGAAAACCGAACTTGCTGCGAGCCGATTCCTCGGAGAGACCGAGCAGCTTGAACATCAGGGACTGCACCTGCTCCTGGTGGATCCTGATGGAGCCGCCGCCGATCTCGTTGCCGTTCAGCACCAGGTCGTACGCCTTGGCGCGGCAGCGCCCCGGGTCGGACTCCACGTACGGCACATCCTCGTCCATGGGCGCGGTAAAGGGATGATGCACGGCAGCCCAGCGTTTTTCGTCTTCGTCCCACTCCAGGAGCGGAAAGTCGGTTACCCACACAAAGCGGAAATTATCCTTGCTGGTCAGCTTGAGAAGAGCTGCCAGGTGGTTGCGCAGCTTGCCGAGGGAATCGTTGACCACCTTGGGCTTGTCGGCCACAAAGAACAGCAGGTCACCCTCCTCGGCGCCAAAGGCAGCGTTCATGGCGCTGATCTCTTCAGGGGTAAAGAACTTGGCAATGGGGGAATGCCACTCGTTGTTCTCGATCTTGACGTAGGCCAACCCCTTGGCGCCATAAATTTTGACGAACTCGGTCAGGTCGTCGATCTCTTTGCGGGAGAAGGTTGCACACTTTTTGGCGTTGAGCCCCTTGATGATCCCCCCCTTGCCGGCCACATCGGCGAAGACCTTGAAACCCGACCCCTTGACCAGGTCGGTCAACTCGCACAACTCCATGCCAAAACGCAGGTCCGGGTTGTCCACCCCGAAGCGGCGGATTGCTTCGCTATAGGTAAGATGCTCGATGGGAAGCGGTATCTCGATCCCCTTGGCTTCCTTGAAGATGCGGGCGATCAAACCTTCCATCACGGCGATGATGTCCTCACGGTCGATAAAGGACATCTCGCAGTCGATCTGGGTGAATTCGGGCTGCCGGTCGGCGCGCAGATCCTCGTCGCGGAAACAGCGCACCACCTGGAAGTAGCGGTCGAAACCGGAGATCATCAGGATCTGTTTGAATATCTGGGGGGACTGGGGCAAGGCATAGAAACTCCCCTGGTTGATGCGCGACGGCACAAGGAAGTCACGGGCCCCCTCCGGGGTGGACTTGGTCAGGAACGGGGTCTCCAGCTCCAGGAAACCGTTCTCGGTCAGATACTGGCGGGTAACCTGGGCGACCTTGGAACGCAGGATCAGGTTATACTGGAGCTGGGGCCGACGCAGGTCCAGGTAGCGGTATTTGAGACGGATATTCTCGTTTGCCTCGCTGAACTCGTCCAGCATGAAGGGGAGCGGCTTGGAGCGGTTGAGCAGTTTGCACTCGCTCACCTGGATCTCCACTTCACCGGTTTTCATGTTGGAGTTGACCGTGCCTTCAGGGCGGGGGATAACCGTGCCCTTGACTGCCAGCACGAACTCGCTGCGCACCGATTCGGCCACGCCATGGCCAGCACTGTTCACCTCGGGGTCAAAGACGATCTGGGCAATCCCTTCCCGGTCGCGCAGGTCGATGAAGATCAGCCCGCCATGGTCGCGGCGGCGCAGCGCCCAACCCATGAGGATCACCTCTTTGCCGATATCCGCCGCAGTCAGATCACCGCAGTAATGTGTCCGTTTCCAGCTTCCCAGCGTATCCATATAAATCCTCCAATCTATAAAATAGATAATTTTGTTGTATCAGTGTATCAACCGGCCGATATTGCCGAAGCGCGGCCGGAATTTATCCTTGTCCCACGACCAGTACTTGATGAACGCCAGCCCCTTGATCTTGTCCCGGGTGACGAACCCCCAGAAACGGCTGTCATAGGAACGGTCCCGGTTGTCTCCCATCACGAAATAGGAATTGGGCGGAACGGTGACCGGCCCGAAGGTATCGCGGGGGTTCATCTCCTTGGGGATGATATCCTTCTCCTTGTGGACCTCGTGAGGGTTGACATAGGGCTGGCCGTTCACATAGAGCTTCTTGTCCTTCTCCTCCACCACGTCGCCGGGAGTGCCGATTACCCGCTTGATGAAATCCTTGCTGGGATCTTCCGGGTATTCGAATACGATCACGTCACCCCGACGCGGGTCGCGCACGGTGAGCATGCGCTTGTCGCTGAACGGCAGCTTGGTGCCATAGATGAACTTGTTGACCAGCAGGTGATCACCGATGACCAGGGTGTCCTCCATGGAGCCGGAAGGGATCTTGAAGGCCTGCACCAGATAGGTGCGGATGACCAGCGCCAGAAGGATGGCGATGATGATCGATTCGGCATATTCGCGAATGAGACTCTTTTTCTTCGGCGCCTCGAAACCCTGGGGTTTTACATCGTAGATGCCCGAGGTTACGGATGGGGTTTCCTTATGATCTTCCATGAAAAGTTCCTTTGCGGAATTATTTATCGTCCACCTTGAGTATGGCCAGGAAGGCCTCTTGGGGCAGTTCCACGTTGCCCACGTTCTTCATGCGCTTCTTGCCTTCTTTCTGTTTCTCCAGCAGTTTTCGTTTGCGGGTGATATCGCCGCCGTAGCACTTGGCCAGTACGTCCTTGCGCATGGCCTTGACCGTCTCCCGGGCAATGACCTTGTTGCCAATGGCAGCCTGGATGGCCACCTCGAACATCTGGCGCGGGATCAGTTCCTTCATCTTGGACACCAGATCCCGGCCACGGAAATAGGCCTTGTCCCGGTGGATGATCAGGGACAGGGCATCCACCACCTCGCCGTTGATCATGATGTTCATCCTGACCAGTTCACTGCGACGGTAGTCCAGGTGTTCGTAATCCAGGGAGGCATACCCCTTGGTGATGGATTTCAGTTTGTCGTAGAAATCAAGTACGATCTCGTTCAACGGCATCTCGTAGATGATCATGACCCGGGTCGGGGTGAGATATTTGATCTCCCGCTGGATGCCGCGCTTCTCCTCGCACAGGGCCAGCACCCCCCCCACGAACTCGTTGGGTACGTGGATATGGGCCAGGATGAACGGTTCTTCCAGGAAATCCACATGCTGCGGCTCGGGGAGCAGGTTGGCGCTCTCGATGGTGACCACCTCGCCGGTCACGCGGTGGACCTTGTACACAACCGTCGGGGCCGTGGTGATCAGGTCCAGGCCGAACTCCCGCTCCAACCGTTCCTGGATGATCTCCATGTGCAACAGTCCCAGAAATCCGCACCGGTAGCCGAATCCCAGGGCGACCGAGGTTTCCGGCTCAAAGGAAAAGGAAGAGTCGTTCAGCTTGAGCTTGGCCAGGGCGTCGCGCAACTGCTCGTACTGGGCCGTGTCGATCGGGTACAAGCCGGAAAAGACCATCGGCTTGACCTCTTTGAACCCCTCCAACGGCGCTTCGCACCTACGGTGAAACAGGGTCACCGTATCGCCCACCTTGGCGTCGGCCACATCCTTGATACCGGCAATCACGAACCCGACCTCGCCGGCGGTCAACTGCGGCACCTCCACCATCACCGGGGCAAAGACCCCCACCTTGAGGGCCTCATAGGTCGAATTGGTGGAAACCAGTTGGATCTTGTCCCCTTTTTTGAGGGTGCCGTCAAACAGCCGCACCAAGATGATGACCCCCTGGTACTGGTCATACCAGGAATCGAACAACAGCGCCTTGAGCGGAGCCGTTTCATCCCCCTTGGGGGCCGGGATTTTCCTGACGATCTGCTCCAGTATCTCGTGGGTGCCGATACCCTCCTTGGCGCTGGCCAGAACGGCATCATGGGCGTCGATGCCGATAATCTCCTCGATCTCCTGAATCACCCGCTCCGGCTCGGCCGCCGGCAGGTCGATCTTGTTCAGGACCGGGAAAACCTCCAGATTGATATCCAGGGCCAGGTACACGTTGGCCAGGGTCTGGGCTTCGACCCCCTGGGAGGCGTCAACGACGAGCAGTCCGCCTTCGCAGGCGGCCAGGGAACGGGAGACCTCGTAGGTAAAGTCCACGTGGCCGGGAGTGTCGATCAGGTTGAGGATGTAGTCGTTGCCGTCATCGGCGCGGTAGTTGAGACGCACGGTCTGGGCCTTGATGGTGATGCCCCGCTCCCGCTCCAGGTCCATCTTGTCAAGAAACTGATTCTGTTTCTCCCGGTCGGAGAGCGCACCGGTAAACTCCAGCAGACGGTCGGCCAGGGTGGACTTGCCGTGGTCGATATGGGCGATGATGGAAAAATTGCGAATTCTTCTGATATCCATGAAATCCTTTGTCTCAGCATACTAAAATGGAATTGTGAAGAATAAATAAATATGGTGGGAAAGTAAAGTGAAAAGGGGGGGACAGGGGATATACCGGAGTGATGAAGTATTCACGATGTTCCCTATGGTTATCAAAACAAAACGGCTTGCAAAAACCTTGCAAGCCGTTAAATTTGTTGGCTGGGGTACCAGGATTCGAACCTAGAGTGACGGAGTCAGAGTCCGTTGCCTTACCATTTGGCGATACCCCAATACGTTGAAGAGATTATGTAGCAAAAAATGGTGTCGATCGTCAAGCCTTTTTAACCGCGGGCTGCGGCGGCTCCCGCGCGGATGGCCGCCACATTGGCCGGTATCAGGCGATGGTTACGCTCCGGCAGGGCCTTTTTCAGGGCCTCTTCCAACGATTCCAGTGCCAGCGCACCGGACAGGGCGGCATAGGCGCCGCAGGCCAGCATGTTCACCATGCGCACATCACCCAGATCGAGGGCCAGCTGATTCATAGGCACCCGTATCAGGTTCACCTCCGGAAGTTCAATGGCATCACAGTTCACCAGGGATGAATTGACGATACAGACCCCGCCCCGCCTGACCTTGGCGGCATATTTATCAAAGGAGAGCTGATTGAGGATAATGGAGACCGAGGGATGCCCCACCACCGGAGAACCGGTGTCGCCGTCGGCAAAAACCACGGTGCACATGGCCGACCCGCCCCGCTTCTCTACGCCATAGGCGGGAAAAAAAGAGACGTTCTTGTTTTCGTGGATGGCGGCATAGGAAAGCAGATTACCGGCCAGAAGAACGCCCTGGCCGCCGTAACCGGCTATGAAAACGTCGTAGCGCATTGGTATCTCCGAGTTACAGGTTTGCGGTATTGCGGAACACGCCCAGCGGGAAATAGGGGATCATCTCCCCCCCTACCCGTTCGTTGGCAGCCAACGGGTTCATGCCCCAGTTGGTGGGACAGGCGGCCAGGGCCTCAATAAAGGCAAACCCCTTGTTCTCCACCTGATAGCGGAAGGCGGTCTTGATCATCCGCTTGGCCTGCAGGACATTCTTGGGGTTGTTTACCGCCACCCTGGCAGAAAAGCCCACCCCTTCCAGCTGGGCAAGCAGTTCGGCCATGCGGATCGGGTAACCGTCCTTAGCCTGATTACGGCCATCGGGCGACGTGGAGGTCCTCTGGCCCACCAGGGTGGTCGGGGCCATCTGGCCGCCGGTCATGCCGTAGGTGGTGTTGTTGACGAAGATCACGGTGATCGCTTCGCCCCGGTTGGCGGCGTGGATGATCTCCGAGGTGCCTATGGCAGCCAAGTCGCCGTCCCCCTGGTAGGTGAACACGATCCGGTCGGGCCGGGCACGCTTTGCGCCGGTGGCCACGGCCGGAGCCCGGCCGTGGGGAGATTCGATCACGTCCACGTCGAAATAGCCGTAGAGAAAGACCGAACAGCCGACCGAGGCCACCCCGATGGTTTTAGCGCGGATGTCAAATTCATCCATGGCCTCGGCCACCAGGCGATGCACGCTGCCGTGGTGACAGCCGGGACAGAAGTGGGTCTGTACGTCTTTCAGGCTTTGGGGCCTGTTGAATACCTGTTTCATGTATTTCCTCATTGCAGGGGCGAGTTAATCCCACCACTGCGGGTCAGTACCGCTTTTTTATCTGTTCGAAGAGTTCTTCCGGGGTCGGCAGCGATCCGGCGCCGGGGGGGCGACCGTAAAAATCCACCTCCGCATCCCTGGCCACGGACAGACGCACGTCATCCACCATCTGGCCGGTGCTGAGCTCGATGGAGAGGAAGCGTTTGCACCCCACGGAGAGTGCCGCGTATACCTGTTTCGGAAACGGAAACAGGGTGATGGGCCGCATAAGCCCCACCTTCATACCCTCCGCCCGGGCCATGGCCACGGCGGTACGGGCGATGCGGGCGGAGGAACCGAAGGCGGTCACGATCAGATCGGCGTCGCCGGTTTCAACCTCTTCCCAGCGACACTCCTTATCGGCCAGTTCCTGGTAGCGGGCGTGCAGTTTCCAGTGAAAGGCCTCCATCTCGCCGTCTCCCAGGTACAGGGATTTGACGACCTTCTGTTCCTCCCCAGCATCGCGGCCGCGCACCACCCAATCCTTGACGGGCAGCGCGGTCGCAGGCCGGGGATTGGCAGTGATGGACTCCTTCATCTGGCCGATCACCGAGTCGGCCAGCACCATGGCCGGGATACGATAGATATCGGACAGGTCAAAGGCGAGCATGGTCAGGTCGTACATCTCCTGAACCGAGTCAGGTGCCAGCACGATGATGTGATAGCCGCCATGGCCGCCGCCGCGGGTGGCTTGGAAGTAGTCGGCCTGGGAGGCATCGATCCCGCCCAGACCGGGACCGGCACGCATGATATCCACGATTACGCCGGGCAGTTCCGAGCCGGCCATGTAGGAGATCCCCTCCTGTTTGAGGGAGATACCGGGACCTGAGGAAGAAGTCATGCAGCGTACACCGGTGGCCGAGGCCCCCAGCAACATGTTGATGGCCGCGATCTCGCTCTCGGCCTGGATAAATTCGCCGCCCAGCTTGGGGATTTCCCGGGAAAGGTATTCGGGGATATCGCTCTGGGGGGTGATGGGATAACCGAAATAATAACGACAGCCAGCCTCGATGGCGGCCATGGCGACCGCCTCGTTACCCTTGACGAACAGTTTCTCTGACAACACAGCCTCCACGCATTATTTGTCTTTGAAAACCATGATGGCCACGTCCGGGCACATCTCGGCGCACAGGGCGCAGCCGGTGCAGGTGTCGGGGCCGGAGAATACCGCCACGGTAAACCCCAAGCTATTGGGAGTCTCGCTCATGGAAACCAGCTTCTTCGGGCAGGCGATGGTGCACAACCCGCACCCCTTGCAGCGTTCTTCGTTGATGGTGATATACGGCATGACGGCATCCCTTGTGGTTAGATCAAAGTTTAATTAATAGCAGATATCTTACCTTCACGTCAAGCATGGGGCATACCCCACGGGACAGGCCGGATCAACACAGGTCATATCATGAGCATCCTCAAAACATTGTGGGATCCTCACCAAAATTGTGGTAAAGTGATGGGCAATATATGCTTTCGCATTTGACTCCTTCCCCCACGTTATGGTGCTGTCATGAGCACACCGCCCAATCCGTCTACAGTACCAGTGGCCTATGGCGCCAATGCGCCACGCAGGTTCCCTGGCTTCAATTACATACCGATACGTGGCAGGAGATCCCATTACAAAAGGTAAAGGAGGCTATATCCATGACCGGCAAAATCATGTCTGCGCTGATCGCTTTGCTGTGCATTTCCACGACTGCCATGGGAGACGAGGTTGATGATAAATTTGAGAAGGCACGCAGATACCTGAATGATGCGCCCCAGACCACTACTATCACGACAGAGCAACCTGCCTCTCAAGTTCCAGGCCAGATGGCGGGTGAAGTCACCGTTATCACCTGGGCGACGCAGGCCGATTCGCTCCGCGGCAACAACGGCCGGCGAGTCACCTACCTCTGTCCTGGCGGGGGGACGCCCTCTGACCGGTTGTGGGGGACCGACCTGTATACGGATGATTCCTCGATCTGCACGGCAGCGGCTCATGCCGGCCTGATTGCGCCGTCGGGAGGGGGGGCAGTAACCATCGATATCCGGCCTGGCGCAAGCGCCTATAACGGCAGCAGCCGCAACGGTATCGCGAGCAGGGCCTATGGGGGGTGGTACGGCAGTTTTGTTTTTGTTTTAGGAGCAAGCGATCTCCCACCTGTCGGAAATGCCCAATCCCCGCAATCCCGGACAGGAACAATCGAAAGCTCATGGGATATCGGCGGGCTCACTGCGGGGATCATGGTCCTGCGTCAGTCCGGCACGGCTGTCGAGGGTAACTACCCGGAGGACAGGGGAGAGATCACCGGCACGCTGTCGGGTAACATTTTGACCGGTTATTGGATTGAGGACGCGTCGGCACAACGCTGTACCACCCCCAAAAGCGGCCGCTACTTCTGGGGCAGGATACGGGTTGTTTTTGACGGAAACCGTTTTACCGGCACGTGGGGATACTGTGAAGCCGAGCCGATGACCGGCTGGAGCGGCACACAAAAGCCTTGAGTGGGAATAGCAATCGTTGCCACAGGAACAACCTACTTTCCTGTTGACACCGACTTTTAGACAATCGTATATTCTTCGTGTTACGTTTTTATATTTTCGTAACACGAGGAGACAGGACATGCACATGGCGGACGCTCTGCTGTCCCCGGCTGTCGGCGGTATCATGTGGGCGTCTTCGGCCGTCTCCATTGCCTACTGTTCCCGGAAGGTCCGGGAAGAACTGGACGACAGAAAGGTGCCGTTGATGGGCGTTTTGGGGGCATTTCTCTTTAGCGCCCAGATGATCAACTTCACTATTCCGGCCACCGGCTCCAGCGGCCACCTGGGGGGAGGGCTCCTGCTGGCCATCCTGCTCGGCCCGTATGCCGCTTTCCTCACCATTGCATCGGTGCTGGTCGTGCAGGCGCTGTTCTTCGCCGACGGCGGCCTCCTGGCACTCGGCTGCAACATCTTCAACATGGGCTTTATTCCCTCTTTTATCGTTTATCCGCTCATCTACAGAAAAATTGCCGGCAACCACCCCAATCAAACACGTCTGACACTGGCCATAATGGTTTCGGCTATTGCCGGTATGCAGGCTGGGCCGTTCAGCGTCGTTCTGGAGACAGTGTTCTCTGGAATTTCAGAGCTGCCATTTACCACCTTTACGCTTCTCATGCAGCCCATACACCTGGCCATCGGCATGGTGGAGGGGTGTGTTACCGCAGCCATTGTCGCGTTTGTCCATAAAGCCCGGCCCGAGATACTACAAGTGGCTCTCGAAACGCGGACCACCGGCAACCATCCGATCCGGAACGTGATGGCGGCCTTCATGGCCGCTGCCATTGTCACCGGGGGGATTGTTTCCTGGTTTGCCTCGAATAATCCCGACGGCCTGGAGTGGGCCATCGCCAGGGTAACGGGAAAGGAGGAACTGAAGAAACCTGATCAGGGGGTGCACGCTACGTTGTCCGCGTTGCAGGAGAAGACCGCCTTCCTGCCGGATTATGCATTTAAGAACCCGGTTGCACCCAAAAATGGGGCGATGCGGCCTGAAGGCGAGAAAAAAATGGTTGATAAGAGCAGGCTCGCCACAAGCGTTTCCGGGGTTGTGGGCGGCATGTTGACCCTTGCAATCGCCTTCCTGACCGGATTGGTTCTCAAAAAACGAGCCCAGCCTGTCAACGTCGATCAAACGCTGCCACATCAGCAGTAACCTCTTCCTAACCGGCATTCAGACCTGTTTTCGAGAACAGGGGAAAGACATCCCTCCCTTTCATGGACATGGCATGACATCTATTGACGGAACAGTACTGGATTTCAGAAGCATGGACCTGAT
>Ga0265327_10005559_pt1 | contig 10468 bp, 12 predicted proteins | sample 41621metaG_FD_202089 | JGI IMG/M metagenome (GOLD analysis project Ga0265327, IMG submission 202089) | Rhizosphere microbial communities from Carex aquatilis grown in University of Washington, Seatle, WA, United States - 4-16-21 metaG | ecosystem: Host-associated > Plants > Roots > Rhizosphere... | reverse complement strand
TTCTCTCCGCCACGCACGGGTGAATACGTGAGCGAAAACTTATTTCCTTCCGGGGCAAGTTTGAGCAACCGCCGAACTTCTGCAGCCTTCTCGATAAGTTCTGCAGAAACATCATCGCGCCGGAAGAAGACCACGCCAGTCGAGCCTTTGATTTTGTCCTCCTCGACGCGCATCCCGAAGACTCCGGCAGCCTGCGCTTCGCGCAATAGAGTCAGCGCGCGGATAAACTCTGGATCCGCCTCGCGCGTGGCACCCCCGACGATGGAACGATTGCGCACCCCGTTCATCCCTTCCACGGTCAGGCCGAGGATGAAGTCGGCCGGGTAACCCGATTGCAACATGAAGAAAATATTCTTTGGATCGATCGGCGTGATGAGGCCGCGCAGGAATTTCTCTCCTGTCAAAGGGACATAGGTAATGGTGGGGCGATCCGTGTAGATGGCTTGACCGCCACCGGCCACGAAGTTGCCCTGGACAGCAGTCCTCGATGAAAGAGTGCTGTTGATACTGACGCCCGTTTGCATCGAGTAACCGCTGACGATGGACGCCACATCGACAAATACCGGCAGATCCATGTAGCGCAGCTTGACGATGTTCAGGAGGGTTTGCTGTTTCCAGGAATCGGCAATGGACGCGCCGTAGTCAAAGCGATCCACTGCGATCGTAGCGGGCCCCAGATGAGTGCAACCATTGAGAAGGGCAGTGAACCCGAAGAGGATACAAGTCCTGCGTCCCAAAACAGTCAGCTTTTGTTTAAATGTCATTGGCATGGTCATTATGAAGGGGGGTTCAGTTTTTTTGCGGTTGTCGGACGAAATGTGATAAAACGGTAAGCCAAAGCAGCGATCAGGATGACTGCCACCAGAAGAATTCCTTTGCGAAAAGCGTAATCAACGACTTCCTTCCCGCTGAGTTGCGCCTGCTGGACTGCAGGGCCGACCTGGGTGGAAAGTTGCAACAGGTTGGTCGATCCGATGGTGCGGTCCAAAGTCAGGAGCAGTTCCGTCAGTTGCCGGGCCGTCCCTTCCAATTGTGCCGCGGATTGGGTGTAATCCTGGATACGAAACGGTTCAGCGTTTGTGTTGGGCGGCCCAGCTGGCTTGTTGGTGTCGCCCACGCCGACCCGTTTCATCACCACATCCAATGTGGCCAATGTTGTATTAAGGGAACTGGACAATCCTGTCCCTGCCATGAGCGTCTGCCGCACCTCGTTGACCAGAGGCGTCAGTTTCGATTCCTGCGAATCAAGCGCTTTGAGTATTTCTTCACGCTCGGTGCTGAGTTGGCCGGGTAGCTTTTCCGCCACCGCGGCGAAACGTTCCACTGCCGCCGTAATCTGCGTCGTGTTCGTGACCATTTGTGTCACCACCGGCACGTCCAGCGCCTCGATGCTCAGGAGTTCCGTTTGCCAGCGCAGCAGCGTAGGCATCTTTTGTGTGACATACAGCGCACGTTCGGCAAAAAGCCGGCTCTGCGCGATCTCGCGCACTGCAGGGTCCATGCCGGACAGCGGATCCAGTTTGAGCAAGCTAAAGACGCTGTCGGGCTTCGCCGTATCCTCTTTGTGCTGTTCGGCGATGCGTGAAGAAAATCCCAGCGAACGCGCCGCCATCACGCTTTCAGGAAGCGGATTGTCACGGTGCCAGGCTTCGATCGCCTTGCGCAGTTCGGCTTGCTGCTCCGGAGTCAACACCGTCGCCGCCAGACGCCAGATTTCGGTTTCAGAATGCCGGCAATTGTCCAGGATGGGCTGCGCTGAGTCTCCGAATACGTTCGGTTTCCAATGCGATTCCAGGGACATTCTCGTCACCGTGACGAAGATGGTCATGTCGAGCATATCCGCCACGGCATTGGGGCCGGAAGCGATGGAGCAAATTTGAGAGCCGAGGGACGTTTTCCATCTCAGGATTTCAGCTCTGTCCGGTGCATTGGTGCCCCGGCGCAGTCTATCCGTGCCTACCGCCATCTGCGTCAGATATTCATCTGCAAAACGCAGCAATGTTTGCTGGATTTCCACGGGATCGATGGGCGGCTTCCCTTTTTTTCCAGGAGTGATTGCGCGAATGGTCTGCCCTGGAACGTCGACGGCTGTTTGCAACGTGCCGCAGCCTGCTCCAAGACCCATCAGAACAAGACTCAAACCAAACACCATGCATCTGGCGCCCGCAACGCTTTGGGATCTAACGATCATAGGATAGTTTTTCTTTGATCTCGTAAGGGACCGATGGCGCCACCACAGCGGAGATTTCATACGTCACAGATTCATGGGTCGCTACTTTATGCCGACGATAACCGGCCCAGCCCATCGACTTGGTTTGAACGAGAGACGCGCCACCTTCAGTCAAGACAACACGGACTGGCGAGATTCGTCCGTCCTGAACATCGACTTCGATTTCCGCGGGTTGAACGATGTCGCGATTGAGGAAGGTTACCCTCATCCGGTTGTGACCCGGCGCCAACGCCAGACGCACAACGCCGCCCTTAGGTGGGTTGAACTCCGAATAAACAACGGCGAAGTTCCGGGTGCGATCATCGAAACGCGCCACCTCCCACCACAAATCACCGGCGGAAGGGGCATAGAGATCAACGTAGCCGGTGTTGGCGCGGGCTCGGGGTGGGTTGAGATTGGCCGAGGCACAACCCGCCGCCAACAGCGCCACAACGGTCAGAGCCAACAGACTTTTGATTGTGTTTAAGATTTTCATCGCGAGCCGGCGGGCAAGAGGACGCTATTTAATGAGCGGCAACGCAGCAGCCACTTGAAGGTCGAGGACCATGGTTAGTTGATTTTCGATCTGGAAAAACCTCGCTGCTTTTGTAGCTGGTATGACCTTCGAAAACTTTTTGAAATAGGTCCGCTTCAGTGCAGTTCGCTTCTCTTCGAGATCGAAGGTGGTCTTAGCGAGCTCCGTGGCTTCGGTGTCGGTCATCGACTGGTAGCCCTTGGCGTAACGCTGGATCAAGGCGACCTTCTGGTCGGACAGCTTGCTCAGTTCGGACTCATAATCGTGGTGTAACGGCCAGAACTCGGCGCCTTCTTCTTCAGTCAGCGGCAGGTTCTCGGCAATCAGGGTGGCCTTTTGCGTCTTGATGTCCGAACGCGCCAATTCAACAAAAGCGCGGAGGTTTCCGGCATCGGGTTGCGCTGTCGCTTCGGGCGTTTTTTCTGTGGCTGATTGCGCGAGCGCACACAAAGTGGCAAGTAGCGCAACGGCACCAGCGGCAGCGATTTTTATTTTTAGATTTTTCATAGAATGAAGCATGTGGTTTGAAGATTTTTATGGGCGATCAACAGTTCAGATGCCGGAAGAAACGGTGACGGGCTGGGTCAGCGTGAATTCAAGCAAGGCATTTGGAGGTATAGTTAGCGTCTGGCCTTTTTTCAGGAGGCTGGCGGTGGCACCGATGGCCGCGCCCTTGCCTGCATCACCCGCAATGGCGCCGATAGCGGCGCCGGCTGCAGCGCCCTTGGCCGCCTTGGCGATGGACGCTTTGCCCGCTTCTGCGTAGCTGCTGCTGGCGATGGAAACGGGACTGCCGGAGATAATCATCTGACTAAGGCGAATGTCCAAAGTTGACCGTCCGACGGCCCGGCGGGCCTGGGTTGAACTTTGCACTTTTCCATAAATGATGGTTCCGGCCCTGACCGCAACCACCCCATTGGCCACGAGGTCATACTCGAGCCGGGTGGTAAACGGTGTTCCTGCCCTGCTGTGGGAGGAAACGCTGTCCATCATACGAACCAGCAAGGTTGTGCCGTAAGGAAGGGTTACGGTGCTTGGCACTGCGACGGGTGCCGGGGCTGGCGCAGGTGCGGGCGCGGGCGCCGCTACCGGCGCAGGAGTGGTAAAGGTGAGCGCGATGATTTGTGCGGTCTCGATGACCTGCTGCCCAGCGCTGGTTTCAAATCGCAACGTGCCGGCGGTGCCGCCGACATATTTACCGTTGAGAACATTGCCGTTTTTTAGTTCGAGGATGTCAGCGCGCGCCGACAGACCAAGGAGGGTGACAAACAGAAGTATTGGGGTGATGTATTTCATGGGATTAAATTGGGGTTCTATTGTTGATTCAGTAACTGTCAGGGTTGCTTTAGTTTTTTGGCGACGTCGTCGAGGAGGTTTTGGTAAGGCCTGCTACGATAATTCGCCAACCGGTGTTCCTCTTCGAAGAATGAGTCGCCAGCGCCGCTGACCATAAAGGCGTGGCATTGCAGGCGTCGGGAACCGTCTCCCAAATCCACCAACTCCGCACGGACGCGAACGATCGTTCGCGCACCGGCCTGAGTAGCAATAATGCCATCGCGGGAAATGGTGTTGGCGCGTGTCCCCTCCTTCTCAAAAACCAGCCCCTGGTTGGAAGGAGAGTATTGGTAGCCGGCTTCGTGAAAAACCGCGACGGCAGCAGCACAAATTTCCTGATCGCTCTTACCGCTGATGTTAATCGATGCGAAGCTGGCGGAGGCCGGCTGTCCCAGATGGCAGCCGGTAACCCCGAACATCATGAGGGCGATGTTCACCGCCAGGACGGCGAGGATCGGACGAGGAAGATGTTTTTTGGAGGGCATATATTATTGTTCGTTGTTTACCGGTTTTTATTGGTGGCAGTGCAGCCAGTACGCTCCGCCGAACAGGACGACCGCGACCAGGAGGAGCGCCAGCTTCGCGAATTTCGTTGTCATCTTGAACATGAAGAACAGCAGGATTATTCCGACCGCTACCGCCGCTCCCGTCGGCAGGTCGCGGGTGCCTAGTTGGCTTAAGAAGTCTTTGAGTTTATCGATATTCATTCTTATCCAGTCCTCCGCCGTTTAATCCGCCGAGACCGACCACGTGCTGTCGGGATCGTAAGCTTTCATTTTATTGGCGATCTTCGCCGTATCCCGGCCGAGATCCTTCTGATGGACGCGGCCCTGTTGGTTCACGATGAATGTCATGACTCCGCTCTGGCCGTATTCAGCGGGCCACGCCACGAGGGCGAAGCCGCCGACCATGTTTCCGTTGATCACATAATTGTATTTGCCGCCCGGAGCGTGTTTGCCCTGGCTCGTAAGGATCTTGAACAGGTAGCCATGGAACGGCTGGAGGGATGCATCACTGAACTTCTTGTCTTTGCCGTAACCCTCGGCTGCAGCATCGGCCGCGAACGGGCCGAGCGGGCTGATTTCACCATCGAGTTCAGGCGACCAGAACAAACCATCCTTCGCGCCCGGGGTGCTGATTATTTTTTGCGCATATTCTAGGACTTCGTCTCCGTCGCGATCGCGACTGGCGTATTCCCGTTGGGCTTCGACATAAGCACGCACCACGTTGAGTGTTTGGAGCTCGTGTAAACCGATACGGCGATTGATCAATTCATCTGTGCCGGCGGCTGAATCAAAAAACCAGGTGCCATCCTTTTGCACAATCGGAACGGGAAACGGCCATCCGTTTTTTCCTATTTCCAGGACACAGCGCGCCGGTTGTTCGCGAATGAGCCGGTTGGTTTCGTTGAGCGCATGAGTGAACCGGTTGAATTCATCGGCTGCCAGCGCCGCATCCGGATTGAGCAGGTCAGGCGCGGCGGGACCGAAGATCGCACGCAGCTCCGTTTGATTGGTGGTGCGAACCGCGTCGACCAGCGCACTGACCGCTGCTTCCGGCGTGGCGAAAGTCCGGGCAGTTTCTGCTGCCATAAGACTTTTCGAAGTGCAGCAGGCCAGCACGAGCATGCCGGCAAAAAAGCGTAACGATGCTAAAGTCCGACTTGAATTGAATGATTTCATAAAAATTTTCATAAAGTGTCCGGTTGAATGAATGATTAACGACCGCGACCACCGCCAAAGGAACGACCACCACCACCGCCGCCGCCACCGCCACGGCTGACCGAGCCACGGCTGCTGAAGTTGCGGCTGGATGAACCGGAATCGAGGCCACCAAAGGCGCTATCGCGCGAATAACTCGATGAGGCTGGGCGGGAATAGGACGAACCGACGGACGACTGCTTTGTGGACGGCTTCGCGGCAGGCCGGTTATATGACTGAGGCTGGCTGGATGCCCGTTGCGACGCAGCGGGTTGGCTGAAGGAAGTTGTTTTGCTCTTGGCCCCGACATTGTCGGTCCCTGAACTCCAGCCGCGGGCCTCAGGGGCTTTCACGCTGGCTCTGGAGGCAGGCGTGCCTGCGGTGCGCATGCGATTCTGGTCCGGCTGCCATTTCTGCGAACCACCGTTGTTATTGATGTTAATGTTATTGTTATTATTGATGTTGATGTTGCGGTTGACGTTAACATTCACCGAGGAATGGCCGTGGTAACTGCCGCCCCACACTGCGACTCCGTGATGGCCGACATAGATCCCGCCGTGGTGCCAATCGCAACTGTTCGCGATGATTAACCCGACTGAGACACCCACAGCAAAAGTGACGACTGGCGGTGGCCCGACATAATAAACGGGCCGCGGATAATAGACGTACCAGGGGTCATACATAGGCACGTACACGACCTGTGGATTGGAGGAATAGACCTGCACAATCTGGTTAGTAACCGTAACCACCTGTGTGACGTTGGTCTGGATGACGACAACGTTGGTGACAACCACAACCTGCTCAGGGGACGTCTTCAGGGTTCCGAGGTTTTGGGCTTTGACGCGCAAAGCCTGGATGGTGTCCATGACCTCCTGCGGCTGCTCCAGAAACGCCTGGCCGAGATCTGTGGTCCAGGTCAATTCCGCATCCATTTTTTGAATTGCGGCCGGGACGCGAGCGATGGCCTTCACGTTTTCGTCCCATGGCTGTTCATCGAGTTTGGCGAGGTTGTTCGTATCCTTGACGAACCGCGCCGCCTGCACGATTTCCAGCGGATATACCGCCGCGGGCAGGATCGTCGCAACGAGCGAGTCAGAATACAGCGCGATCGGCGCGACCAGTTTCTCCAATTCGGCTGCACTAGCCTTGGCAGGAGCGGAAGGGGGTGGTGTCCCCTCGTCGGCCGCCCAGGCCATAGCCGAGGCCAGTAGCGCCGTGGCGCAAAGTAATGCGCGTAAGTTTTTTTTGTTTTTCATAAAGTTCAGTTTCGAGCCGGGTTGATTGTCAAATTTCATCGCTTTTCCATTAGAGTTAGAATTGAAACCGCATATCCACTCCGGCGGACGAGCCGTTAAAGTGGTCGCCGAAAAAGTAGGAAGCGCCGAGACCGATCCCGGCGCCAAATTGGTCAGCCGTCTTGTCGTAGTTTGTGATTCTTGTCGTTTGCATGCGTTGTCAATAAACCCATTGGAGGCGGGACAGGACGCTATCGGTCACGCCGGTTTTGCTGAACCTGTCCAGCCACGTATGGTTCCAACCGACGCCGATCTTCCAGTGGCGTGTCGCCCACCAGTTGATGCCGAAATAAGTTTTGTCGAACTTTCCTCCGTGGACGGCGGCGTCATTAAGGTCTACGTGAGAAAACCGCGCCACCAGTTCGGGCGCTCCCCATCGACCAGTCGGCATAACGCGACGAGCGTATCCGACTGTCCGGTCGTAAGGCCGCGTTTCGCCGGTCATGATCCAGCTTCCCGTGATGTAGTAGCCGTCGAATTCAGGATTGCCCGAAGAGGAAGAGCGGGCCCACGCTTTGTTATATTCGGCGAGCACGGAGAATGGTCCTTCGTTCCACAGTGCCTCTAGCCCGAGATGCCAGGCGTGGTCGCCATCAAAATTGCCGGTATCCACGTAATTGTCCGCGACGTTCGATTCGGGCCGGTCTTTGTAACGTAAAGTGTTGTTATCTGCCCCCCAATACCGTCCGGAAACAGCCAGGTGCAGAAAGCGCTTTGCCTCCGGATCGTCCCAGGCCAGGCCGGTGAGACGCGTTGACAGATCAGTCCCGCTCCGGTCGAGCGACTGCCCAGTCGTCCACCAGTCGTTGAACACGCCACCAGAAAGAGTCATGCGCTGGTTTGCGCCGAAGACATGGCTTAGCTTGGCGCCAACATTGCGCGAAACGAAGAAGGGGTTCAGGATGCGTTCCTGCTGAGGCAGGTTCCCGGAGTCTCCGACCATTTCATAATCGAATGTTTCCTTGGTTTTTCCCAGCGTGAGCTTGGTGGCCGGGCCGCCGATCGGAAAAGCAAACCACAGATCAACGATGTCCCACGTTTTATCCGGCTCGGTATCAAACCCTTTGTACACTCCGGCAACGAAGTAACTGACTTTGTAGTTATCACCGATCAATCCGTGAAGCATCAAGCGCAGATCGCGCACTTGCCCCTGATCAGCTTGCTTGCCCACTTGTGAGATGCTGGCGGCGTTCTGGCTGAAGGTGGTGTAGTCGAGCACCGCAGAAACGCCGACCTTGAGCGTGAACCAGCGATCACGCACTTGAGCCTGCTCGAGCACAGACTGGGGAACGTCAGGAACCAGAAACGGTTTGTTCGGTGGGGGAAGGTTCGCAGCCTTAAATTCTCCAATCGCCGGTGGCAGCTCTGATTCTGCAGATTGAGCACGCGCTCCACGTGCATATCCGAATATCAATGAGACAACCAGCACCGCAGCCAAAATGTTCGACTTGCGCGATGCACCTAACGGCAATTTTCCTTCGTTGAAGATCAGTTCGTTCATTGGATGGCAAGGCTGCGCTTGATCGCGGCTGTGGCCGGCTTGCGGACCAGCCTCCGGGACGATGCTTTGGATGTTGGCTGTGCCAGGACGAGGCGGCGGGTGCCTTTTTTGATTGAGCTCCTGGATAATTCTATTTCCTCTCCCTCAACTTCTGTTTCGATTTCGGAGAGCCAGTTCATGGCATCTTCGAAATCATGGAAGGCGCCGACATTCCAACCGCGCATCTTGGCGATGGATGCGAACATGCGTGTCCGGTGATGAGGATCGCGACGGTAGAGCACGGCCAAACGCTGGTCCTGTCGAAAACCGATTTCATGAAATGTGTTTACCAGCGCTGCCAGCTCCCGGGGCGAGAACACCGGTTTCGGGCCGATTTGCAGGGTGCGTAGATCTAATAGCGCCTGGTTGATTTGACGCTTCCAACACGCGCGCGCCATTTCAGCCAGCAACGCTTTGCTGGCCTTCAGATCAAGCCGGCCCCGCGCCCCCATACGGATGAACTCTTTGGCGTTAATTATTTGGAGATCAAATGGCATAATTCCTCGGGGGTTATTTTGTTTCGCTGGCTGGCTGCCTGGCATCGCTGATGAATAAATCTCATTTTCAAGATGCTCTTGTCACGCGGTCGGGCTTGGTGGTTAGTGATGTTCATTTGGGTTCTCATGGACGCATCCAGGCGCTGCCGAATTGCACGTAACACGCAGGACTGGCTGGGCCGAAGGCCACGTCCACCCCCATATGCAGCCCGTATTTGCGGGCCAGTTCATAGCGGAAACCAGTTCCGCCGGTGACCACGGTTTGCGATTTCTCGAACCGATCGAAATGATCCCACGCGGCACCGCCACCGCCAAAGCCCACCACGCTGAAACGTTTCCAGAATTGCCAGCGCAATTCCGCCTCGGCCTGCGCCACCTGCTCGCCCTGGTATCGCATGGCCGGCACCCCGCGCAAACTGATCGCGGGCCGCACGTAAAACGGCGCGGCGCCAAAACTGGAACTGGCATCGCCTCGCAAACCAAGAGTCCATTTGGGGTGCAGCGGCACGTACTGCATCGCAACGAGGTTCGCCTGCTGAAATTCGTCACTGCCGCCCAGCGCCTGACTGAAGCAACCGGCGGTCGTCTCGACATAGGTGCCCCGCCGCGGCGTGAAAATATTGTCCCGCGAGTCGTAAGTCATGGATGGCGAAAGACCGCCTACTTGTGAATCACGTTGGAACGGTGGCAATCCGGGCGTGACGGACGGCGCGTCAAAACGCACCTGTGTGGCCGCCAGAGCATACCCAAGCCCGGCCCACCAGGGAGAGTCCCCCAAACGATATTTCGTCTGCACCACTCCGCCCAACGGTTCCAGGTTGTAGCGCAGCGGATGGTTCTTAAGCAGGCCGTTCCCGCCGATGCCGTAGAAATCAAGATTGACCGAGGCATAGGCGAGTCCCACCAGCGTTTGCAAGCGATCATCCAGCCAGTGGCGCGAGTCCGCCGCCAGCAGCCCCCAGGAGCCATTCTGTGTGGCCATCCCACCCATGGTAGTGATGTTGGGCCGACCGAACCCGGCCCGATCTTCACTCTTGGGTTTATCAATGAATGCCAATCCGGCCGCCGCGCCATAACCCACTGCCGGCTCGGTAATCGGGATAACGAGGGGCACAAAGCCATAGGCCTGATCAACGAAACTGCTGATGTCCAACCAGCCGTCCTCAGGGGAACGGAACTTTGATGGCGCATTGGTAGCAACTTCTGGAATGGAAGGGTCGTCACTAACGACCCGAGCGGGCGCACCCACGCAACTCACGGCACAAGCGAGCGCGGCTGCGAGTGCAGCGGCGAACCGGAGATGCTTGTGCCTGGTTTTCATGGGTGGCGATTTCAGAAATGGAACGTGAAACCGACC
>Ga0265327_10005558_pt1 | contig 10468 bp, 22 predicted proteins | sample 41621metaG_FD_202089 | JGI IMG/M metagenome (GOLD analysis project Ga0265327, IMG submission 202089) | Rhizosphere microbial communities from Carex aquatilis grown in University of Washington, Seatle, WA, United States - 4-16-21 metaG | ecosystem: Host-associated > Plants > Roots > Rhizosphere... | reverse complement strand
CGGGCTTATCGAAGAGGCAGCGGAACACGTAGAAGAGGCGGAAGAGTTGGCCGAAGAGGCAGAAGAACTAGACGAGGCTCCCGAGATTGTACATCCGTGGTTCCGTAAGAGGTTTGGTAAGTGATGGACTGGTGGGGTAGAGAATCGCGTAAGGATACTTCTTACAATCCGGAATGGGAAAAGCTAAACCTGTTTGCAAAAACTAACGGTTGTGTAAGCGTTGCGGTAAAAGAACTGAATCAGCTAGCGGCTTTGTATACGCGGCTGGGGGAAGTGGATTCAGCGGGAGAGGTTTCCGCGTATGCCAAAGAGCTACGGCAGTTGCAAAATAGAACGTGGGCGTTCCGTTTAGAACGCGGTCTAAAGTAAGTCGAAAGAGGGGCACAATGCTAGCTGTAACGTGGTATGGATATGTCGGCATAATGTTCGCTGTAGTGTACGGCGGTACGGCGCTCTATCTATGGGGCGAATGGAAAGCCCGAGACTACAGAGAAAAGCGGGACGAACGTAAACGGAAAGAGGGGCGCAAGTAATGGCGGAAGAGTTCACAATACCTAGTAAGAACACTCCCCCTACCAGTGGGGACGCGGCTCCCGCTAAGAAGCGTGGGCGTCCCCCGGGGTCTAAGAACAAGCCCAAGGGCGTCACAGATGCCACCTTGAAAGAGGGGCTTACCAGCTATGTCGGCATGATTGGCGCGGGGCTTACGATGTTCCCCGCTACACAGGCTGACGGGCTTGTTATCATCAAGGGAGGCGAGGCTTGGGTTGACTCCCTTATGGTACTCGCTAAGTCTGACGCGCGGGTACGGAGAGTGCTAGAAACCGCTATGACGGGCGGGGCTTGGGGAGGCTTCATTATCTCTACGGCTAGTATCGCTGTACCGATTGCCGCGAATCATGGGCTTGTGCCTCAGTTCGTCGCTAACCTTGTCGGGGTTGATATGGGCGACGAAGACGAGGGCGATACCCCGATGGCTAGCGTTACGGATATCTTCGTCACTCCCCCTACGGAGACAGCTACGTGACAACTGACAGAGTAGAGGTAATGAGTTGGCCGCAGTTCTTAGCGGTGTTCAACCCGCGTAAGGCAGGCGGCTGGAAACAAGGCGAACACGTTACCTGTATCGGCCCGACTGGTAGCGGTAAAACGGTGTTCGCCCGTAACATCCTCGGGCTTCGTAGGTTTGTCACTGTGCTAGCGAACAAGCCTAAAGATAGCTCTATGGATGATTTACTAGCTGACGGCTTCCATAAGGAAACCGATTGGCCGTGGAGCGACCTTACCCCGAAGGTTGTACTATGGCCTGACATTAGCGAAATGAACAAGCAATATAGCCAGCGCGAAGCTTTCCGCGAGGCGTTGCATGGTATGTATGCCCGGGGTCGTTACTGCATCTATGCGGATGAGTTGCGCTATCTAACTGACGACTTGCGTTTGCAACGGGAGTTCTCGCTACTGTGGCAACAGGGTAGAAGTAGCGGTATCTCTGTAGTGGCGGGTATTCAACGGCCTAGACACGTTCCACTGTTGGCTTACTCTCAAGCTACGCATTTGTTCTTTTGGAGAGTCAGCGATATGTCAGACGTGAAGCGTATCTCAGACGTTGGCGGTGTGAATACCGCCGCTGTAAAGGACACGGTACAACGGCTAGCAGGTAGCCCGGCGCAAGGATTCCCGGTAGCTCAGTGTTGCCAGTTCCTTTACGCAAACACGCGTAATGGAAGACTGATTGTGAGCCGGGTGGAGCTTGCCTAACTTCACTAACATAACGGGTTATGACCTGTGGCTCTACTACAAGTATCACCCGGTAGAGCCGGTGGTAAAGTCGCGGCTACCTCTGTGGAAAAGAGTAGAGATAATAGAACGTAAGGGTTGGGACGGTTGGGATTGGACGGCTTCACTAGAGCCGGAGCCTAGAGAGCGGATACATATACGTGACGCTATAGCGGAACGATACGAAGTAGAAGACCCGCTAGCTTATAGCTGTTACTAATGATTGAGCTACGCGAGTACCTAAAGTCGGAAGACTCAACGTATGAGTGGGCGTTAGATTTCGCGCTAGGATTGAACATAATAATGACGCTAGCTAGCCCGGTAAGATGGACGGTAAGAATGGCGGTAGACTGTCCGTAACATTTGCATAAAGTCTATACATTTGCGGGGTTGGTCGCCCGCACAGCCCCCCGCTAGTGGCTCGGCTAGCGGGGGGCATTTCGTATACCCCTCCTAAACGCGCGTTTGAAGTGCTAGTTCTAGCCCTATTTTTAGGGCTATTTTTACCCCCCGATTTGCAGGCACTTTGTCGCGTGCTGCGTTTTGCGGTACCTCTGCAACTGCCCATAGCGCTAAGGGGGTTCGTGCGCTTAGAGGGGCCTCTACGGGCCATATACGAGGTGTGCGATATTCGTAGGGTTTTGGCTTGTCAACCGGGTTTTTTGCGGTTGAAGCTACTCGAACTAGCCGCTACGATGGAGCCATTCTATACACCCGCGCGTGAGCGGGGACACCTAAACAGGGGGTTGAGTGTATGCCGAATCACGTTCACATCGGCGGGATGCAGTTCCTTATCACGGGGCTTACCATTCTGCTGTGGCTGTTCGTCTTCCGGGTCTTTGAGATTGTGTTCAAGGATAACCCGGTGGGGCGAGCTATGGCCTTTATCCATTAGGCTGCCATTATGGTTACGTCCCCCCTGCAAGACTTGGCGGCGGCTGTGGCTGCTGTTGAGACAAGCGCTAAAGAGTCTCGCACCTTTGCAGGCGGAGACTCCGCAATCGTAGCGCTAGCGGATGCAATCCTTGCATACGCTACTGCTACAACTACCCCCTAACAAGGACGGTCTAAGATATGCCTAACGCTGCTGCTACTAAACACGCTGCTCCGGGCGGCGGGGCGCACGTTCCTTTTGTGCGTGCGGCTCACAAGCTCACACAGCCTGCGTTCCAGTTCACTAGCGCTGCGCTTAGTGCGTCGTCTCAGGATTTCGGCCCGTTCGATATCCCTAGCGGCGGCTTCCTGCGTAGCATCCTGCTTGAGATTAGCGCGAGTGGCGGCGTCCACGGTAGCGGCGCTCTGGCCGCTGATGCACCGTGGAACGTTATCCGCTCTGTCGAGCTTGCCGATGTAAACGGTCAGGCTATGGTCTATCCGAATACGGACGGCTATAAGCTTATGCTTCATAACAAGTTCGGTGGATTCGCGTATGCGGGTACTCCTGAGCTTGCCCCTGACGCTGCGCTTACGTCTGATATCGCGTTCAAGTTCTACCTCCGCGTTCCGGTAGAGATTGACCCTACAGACGGTTATGGCGCTCTGCCTAACCTCAACGCTGCGGAGCCTTACCGCCTGCGCCTGTCTCTCAACACGCTTGCGGCTATCTATGCCACGGCTCCTAACACGGCTCCTGCTATTACCGTTCGCGCGTGGGCGGATGATTGGAGCCTCCCGGCTGAGGTTGACGGCCTCGGCAATCCGCAGGAGACTCAGCCCCCGGACCTGAACACTACTCAATACGTGTCCACGTTCGTCGCTCCTATCAATACGGGTATGAATACCATCCGCTTTACCCGTACTGGTAACCTCCTGCGCGGTATTACCTGCATCCTTCGTACTAGCGCGGGCGTCCGTGATGCCGCTGGGTATCCTGACGACCTTACTATTACGTGGGACCGTTACCAGCTTTACAAGGAAAGTAAGGCTGTGCGCCGTATCAAGATGGCCGAGAACGCTGGGCAGTATGGTTACTCTATGCCTGACGGTGTGTTCTATTACGGCTACCACGAAGACGGCGCGGCTCCCGGTAATGAGAAGCGTAACCTTTGGCTCCCCACTCTTCAGCCCACTAGCATTATGTTCGAAGGTACTTTCGGTGCTAGCGCTAGCGGTGGGACGCTCGAGATTATGACTAACGACGTTGCGGCGTCGGGCGGGAGGTAATACCTATGGGCGTTGCCGCTGCTAACTGGGGAGGGCTGACTAGCGTAAAAGATAACGCTAGTGCCCGCACTAACCCCGAGACGGGTTCGGCGTATACACACGCCGACGACGAAGCGGGGACCGTGGCCGCGCCTCGCGGCTTCGGCCTCCCCAAGTCTCTAGATGGTATGGAGCCGCACGCGGTATGGCTCCTAGTGGTCGGCTCTATCGGCGCTCTGTGGCTTCTCAATCGGAGCTTCAAAACCGCCAAAGCGTAACCGCAACACTGGCAATAATGCCGAACAGGAGAAGATAGATATGCCTAGTGAGAAGTGGATTTACCTTATCGTCGGTATTGGTATCGGCGCGGTTGTCGTTCCGGTTGTGCGGGCAAAGCTGGGCAAGTAAATGGCGGCTCCGTCCGTTGGGGATAGTGCTAAGTCTATTGATTTTATCCTCCGCTCTGTCGTTTCAGGGTTGCTTGCGCTCGTCCTCGTCTCGACGCTGTGCTATAGCGCTCTGACGGGGCACGCTGTTACTGGTGAAGTCGGCGCGGCTGTGCTGACAGCTACAGGTACGGTTATCGGTTACTTCTTTGGTAATCATGCCGCTGTCAACGGCTCAATGCTCGCCAGTATGTCGGCGCGTAGAGACGCCGATGAAAACCCCCCGGCTCAGGTAATCACGCCGCAGGGGACTACCACTACCATTACCACTAATAACTGTCCTGACCCGGCTGCGCCCGCTACGGTTGACCATAGCGAAGCGATGGCTAGGCTGGACCCTAATAGCGGAGTGTGACGCTGTGCTGGCGCTAAGTATGTTGCTACTCCTTGCAGGAGTAATCCTCCTATATGCGGCGCTACACAGTCCGTATACCTCTCTAGGTACTATCCTCTCCGGGGGATTGGACCTTAGCGGTAGTTACAAGCCTACTAAGGCGGAAGCAAAGTGAATAACCCTAAGCACGTTGTCGTTATGTCGTTTGTCACTAGCGGCATCCTGATAGGTGCGAATGACTTGCTGCAAAAGAAGTTTCCCAGCTACAAGCAAGTTGGGGGGGTATTCGCGGTGTATCTAATGCTAGCGGTAGCGGTAGAGTTCGCTCCCGATGTGTCAGCGGGATTCGCTCTGCTAGTACTCGTTACGGTGTTCCTTGAGACGTTCGGCAGTTTGTCTAAGGAACTAAAAACGCTCCTCTCTGCTAGCTCCTCTGCGGCTGGCCGTGGCGGCGGGTTTAGCTCGCCTGCCACGGCTGGCCGGGGAGGCGGCGGCGGCGGTATGGGCGCGGGATAAGGATAGGCGTATGAACTTTGATAATCTTACTAGCGTTGCTCTTGCTTTGGTCGGTGTGGCGCTTGTTACGACGGTTGTTATCCATCCTACTAGCGTTAGCGTTATAAAGGCTATGGGTAGCAGTTTCGCAACCGCCACTAATGCCGCTATCGGTAAGGGGTAAGTTATGCCTTACGGCTTCGACGTTGAACGGGTTTCACGCGTTGAACCCGTAGAGCTTGAGATACAGGAACCCCCGAAGCCTGTCGAGCCGGGACAGTCTAAGCCCCGGCGGGTAGCTGGACACGCTATCGCTAACACCCTGTATCAAATGGGCTTCATGTTCCGCCAGCCTAGCCGTATCCCTATGGCTATCAGGCAGCGTAACGTGAAGCGCCCGCAGGCCGCTAGCGGCCCTAGCGGTCAGAAGTCTCAGAGCGGAGCGGGTAGCGTTATCGCCCGAGTTATTCCGCGCAGCTACAGTGACAGTGTGACAGGCGGCTGAGTTGGCTCCTATTACTACAGACAGGATTGTTTCCGAGATTACTTCTCGGGACTTCCTTATGGGCTTCTCTACCGGGATGCTTAGCAACATTCTTTGCGGTGTTCTAATCGTTCTGATAATGAAAGCTAAGAAGTAATGCCTAACGCTCCCGCTCGTAAGGCTCCTACTAGCACAACTAGCGGAGCCGTCGACGTAGCCCCTAAGAGGGTTACTAACACGGTGGGTAAAGGCGGAGCTAACCCTAACGCAGTAGAAGACAGTAAACACCCGGCCCAAATCCCGATTGTTGACCCGGCTATCTCTACCGCTGGCGGTATCCTCGGAGATACAGGAAGCCTCCTAGGAGCGCTAGGCAAAGGCTCTACGTGGATTAGAATAGCTGAGGGAGTCAGCGGGATTGCGTGCCTGTTCTTCGGTGTCTCCCTGCTAGCTAGAGAGTTGGGTATTGGAGACACAGCGCTAAAGATAGTTGGCGCGGCTACACCTATCGGTAAGGTCGGGGGAGTCGCTAAAGCGGTTGCTAGTAGGGGTGCAAAATGACGGCTAAGCTTCACGTTATACACCACGATTACCACGCTACACACAGTAGCGGCCTACGTCCTATCAAGGCTCTGAGATTCATTGTCCTGCACGATATGGAAAACACCGCGTATAACTCTGCGGCTGAGAATACGGGGGCGTGGTTTGAGAATCGCGCTAGCGGCGGCTCTAGCAACTATGGTGTGGATAACAATAGTATTCAGCAGTATCTAGACCTAGGCGTTACCCCGTGGGGGGCTCCGTCTGTCAACTATGACGGCGTTCACATTGAGCAAATGGGGCGAGCCGATTGGAACTATACTCAATGGCTCGCTAAGGCCGCAGGTACGCTAGATAATACCGCGTGGCTTATGGCTAGACTAAACACTATCACTGGTATTCCGCTTAGGCGGCTTACTGATAATCAGGTTAGCCATAGAGTAAAGGGAGTCATTACCCACTTACAAGCAACTAGAGTCTTTGGCGGTACTCATACCGACCCCGGTAGCGGATACCCCCTAGACCATATTATCAATATGGCGCTCCGTTACGCTAAGCAAGGGGTCTAATATGCCTGATTGGAAAGCGGCTCTTACCAAGAAAATCGGCCCTCTCCCCGCGTGGGGATGGGGAGCTGTAGTGGGAGGCGGCTACCTCGGCTATCGGATGCTCAGCGGTAAAGGTATCTCTCTGTCAGGAGCTACTAGCGCTGCTACCGATGCAGCCAGCGACAACGGTACGGGCGTAAGCGGTACTGGTAGCGTTGGGCCGGGAGACGGCGGCGGCGTAGCTCCTACCCCTGCCGATGGTAACGCGTTGCTCGCGGCTCTTACCGCAGAAGTTACGCGCGGAGATAAAGCTGTGGCGGGAGAGTCTAAGTCAAACATCCTCTCGGCTAAGCGTAAGGCACAAGCTACCTATTGGGCTAAGGTCGCTAAGAAGCTCAAAGCGGCGGCGGCTAGTAATGCTAAGCGGTCCAATAATAAGAAGCCCACTAGCAAGCGCACAGGGACCACTCAGGCGGGGCACAAGGCGACAAAGCTTGTCACCCCCCTGCATCGTTCCGTAGCGGCCTCAGCGGCCCCTCAGCGTGTCAGGAACAGAGCCCCGAAAGTGACCCCCAAGGCTCGCGTCCGTACCACTAATGCAGGCCGCTCTATCGGCGGTCGCAAGACGAAGTAGAGAGGCAACGTTATGGCTGAGATTGAACCTGCCGAAATCAAGCCTGTTGAAGCTGGCGGTCCTAGTACCCCGGCTGCGCCTGTGGCTGAGAAGCCGCGTACCGTTCGTCAGTGGCTTAGAAGTATCGGTAACGTAGACTCTAGCGGTAAGATTACCGTTGTACTCGCCACTGTTCCTAACGGGGAAGAGTGGTTTATCGAACGTATGTCGGTAAAGACTAGCTCTACCACTAGTACCGCTTTCAACCTTTACGCGGGAGTCGCGGAAGACGCGTACAGGCTTGACTCTGCTAGCCCGGGTAATGATGGTATCGCCGACGAAGCTAGCCCTATTTGGGTGCCCGGCGGTACCGATATCATCGGCGTTTGGACTGGCGCTAGCGCTACCGATGTAAATAGCAACGTTACTGTTGGTCGGCTAAATGCTCAGGTTCGGGTTGGCGAGTGATGGGCTTCCGTGTAAATCAAACGTGGAAGATGGATACAGCGGGGACGGCTGAGCTTCCCACTAACGTTACCATCGGCCCGGTTGAACCTACCGACCCTAACGAGGGTGACGTTTGGATTGATACAGCTAGCGGGAGCTAAGCCGTGAAGGAACAGCCCCTCAAGCTCGTACCATTCCAAGACATTCTAGACAGCGTTAGCGATATGGGGAGCCGCGCCAATCGGCGGCTCTGGCAGGAGTATATCGACGCTGTAGGACACTTCCCGCCCGCTCACTCGCGGGCGCGAGTGCTGCTAAATGGTGTGTGGGAAGAGGTGCCTGCACAGTATTTCGACGGTAGTAACTGGCAGTTTACCAACGTTGACGCGTACCGCAACGGAGCTTGGAGCCACAACCCTACTCCCCCGGTCGCCCCGTTTAGCGCTACGGGGGGCACTAAGACGACGGTAGGACCGTACACCTATCACACCTATAAGTATCCGGGCGACGACGTTCTCGCTTGTATTGGCTCTATCCTTGGGGATGCTTTCCTAGAGGCGGGAGGCGGCGGCGGCGGCTTCTTTGGCGGCGGCGGCGGCGGCGGCTATATCGTTGCTAATGGTATCACTCTCGGCGGTGGGGATGAAGGTGTCGAAGTTGATATGCCTGTCACTGTCGGAGACGGCGGCTATGGGCTTACTGCTAGTCAAGTCGCTACCGATGGACTTGCTACACTCTTTGCAGGTTACACGGCTCTAGGTGGAGGCCACGGCGGTAACGCTGCTACGGCTCCCGGTAGCCCCGGCGGCTCGGGCGGCGCTGGCGGCGTCGGCAACTGGCAGAACGGCAATCAGACCGCTGGTGGCTTAGGTACCGATGGACAAGGATACGCGGGCGGTAGCTCTAGTCAATACGGCGGCGGCGGCGGCGGCGGGGCGTCTGAGAATGGAGATAGCGTTGCGGCTTACGGTAGCAATATCGGTAACGGCGGCGATGGTATCGAGTGGCCCCCCGGTAGCGGTAAGTTCTATGGAGGCGGCGGCGGCGGCGGGGCTAGCTATCCCGGTCTAGGCCAAAGCTCGGGAGGCGTTGGCGGCGGCGGAAAAGGAGAATGGTACGATAGCGAGGGCACCTATTGGGAAGCGGAAGACGGCGTAAATAGAACAGGCGGAGGCGGCGGCGGCGGCTGCGGTCCTAACGACACACACCCCGCAGGCGCAGGCGGTAGCGGCACGCTTATTGTCAGGTATCTAACACCGTGAACATAAGGGGGCGAGGCATTGTCGATTCATCGGGCCATATCCGTATATCTATGGATAGTGTGCCCTCTTCGAGAGAGTATCTCGTTGAACGGATTAGAGTTTGGACAAGCTCAACGACCGAAACTTACTTTGCGCTCTACGAAGAGACAGAAGACCCCGGGAATGTCCTAGACTGTAGCGACACGGGTAACGATGATATCGGGTTAGAAGAACCCGCTATTAGAGTTGCTAGCGGCGTCTCTGTCATTGGGCTTTGGACTGGCGCTAGTCTTACCGATAGCAACGGAGACCCTACCCGGGCGGTCCTAACACTACAGGTAAGGGAGCAACGTGCATGAGGCGTTTCCACAGCGGCGGCGGTACTCCCGGCCCTCCCGGTCCTCCCGGTCCTCCCGGGCTTGTGTGGCGCGGAACTTGGGACGCTCTAACACCCTACTCCGTGGGGGATGTAGTTTTCAGCGTGGGAACGTCCTACGTATGTACCTCTACGAACACGGGCCATTTGCCCCCGGCTTCTGCCTTTTGGGACTCTCTAGCCGAAAGGGGAGCAACTTGGTTTGAGGGTAGCGGCGTACCGTTCGCTGTGCTTGGTAGTAAGTTCGGCGACTATTACTTAGACGTAGACACCGGAGACATTTACATATTGACGTAAGGGGTAGGTTATGGCTTGGTCTAACGTTGCAAATATCAAGGGAGCTACCGGAGCAACCGGAGCGGCGGGAAGTAACGGAACGAACGGAACGAACGGAACTAACGGCGCTCGCGGTAGTAAGTGGTTTGTTGGTAGTGGGGCTCCTACTACTGTCTCTGGTTCGGTCGCTGGCGATATGTATTTAGATAGTGCTACTGGCGACGTTTACGAACTGTCCTAACGATGGGTTGGGGCAGCCCGTTAGCCAACCTCCGTGGCCCCGCTGGCCCCGCTCCCTCTGGTACAGGAGTGGTAAAGGTAAGCGGGGGAGTGTTGCTTGCCGCTGGCGCTATTGTTGATAGCGACGTAAGCGCTACCGCTAACATTACTGAGGCAAAGATAAATCGCCTTAGAGTGTGGGCTAGTGTTAGGCGTACTGTCGCTCTCAATGTGCCTAACAACAGCGCTACTATCCTTGATTGGATATGGTCTAGCGTTGTGAAAACGGACCCTTACGGGTTCCTGACTAGCGGCGCTAGTAACTCCCTCATTGTGCCTACGGGTTTCGCGGGGCTTTACTACATATACTCTAACGTTGGCTTTGCTGCGGGGAGTGGAGCCGGGTATAGAGCTATGCGTATCAAGGTCAACAGCAACACTATCGCCCAAATCACACAATCATTTACCTCTAGCACTTGGACTGGCATTGTATCTTGTGTGTTGCCATTGGCTGACGGTGACATTGTGCAG
>Ga0265327_10005556_pt1 | contig 10470 bp, 10 predicted proteins | sample 41621metaG_FD_202089 | JGI IMG/M metagenome (GOLD analysis project Ga0265327, IMG submission 202089) | Rhizosphere microbial communities from Carex aquatilis grown in University of Washington, Seatle, WA, United States - 4-16-21 metaG | ecosystem: Host-associated > Plants > Roots > Rhizosphere... | reverse complement strand
CCGCCTACAAGGGCCGCAAAGGGACCGTGAAAGTCCAGGCCAGGGTGAACGGGAAGGGCAGCTCGGCGGCCCCCGGAGCGACGTTCGTCTACGAAACCTAGACCTGCGGCCGCACTCCCGGCGGCCGGGCGATCGTGCCCCGGCCGCCGGTCAGAGTGGAGCCGGTGGGCACCGGCGTCAGTGGCAGTTGATCCGGATGAAGTTGGCTGCCCCCTTCACCGTGAAATAGCCCGTCGATCCTTCGAGGCCGACCCCCACGCCTGCCAGCCCGCTCGCCGGCACGCCATAACCCCGCAGTGCCTTCCAGCTGCCCGGCGTCCCATAGAGGAGCTGATACCCCTGGGGGGTCTGATTGTGGATCGTGACGTTGCAACCGAACGGTTCCTGGTAGCGCAGCTGGAACGAAGAAGGGGTGAAGACGGGCGAGCCCTTCGCGTTGAGCGTGATCGACGTGCTCGCTTCTTCGGTCAGCCCGATCAGCGTCTGCTGCAGGGGCACAGAGACTGATCCTTCGAAGACTCCTTCGCCCTGGTAGGCCGCAACCACGCTGTGGGCCCCGGGGGCGAGGGACGGGTAGATTTCAGACAGGGGAAGCGAGGCATGGCCGGTGGTGTCAAGCGCCACACTCCCCACCGATGAGCCATCGACGAGGAACTCGACGATGCCGGTCGGCGTTCCTGCAGCAGCGGTGCTCCTCACCGTCGCCGTGAGTTGACCCGCGTCCCCGTAGTGGGCCTGCGGACGGCTCGACTTCAGGGTGGTACGTGTCGCCGCTGCGGTTCCGGTCGCCGTCGAAGGCGCTCCAAGTGCCATAGCGGGGGCAATGCTCGCTGTGGCGGCGATGCCCACCACCAGCAGAGCCACGGACATTCTTTTGACCCTTCTCGGCTTCGCATACATCGTTCCTCCTTCGATCCGCGCCGTCGAGGCGCTGAGCGGTCTTTGGCTGATGGAGTCAGTCAACCGACCCGCTCCCCAGCGACTCGCAAGGCCTTGGCAAAACCGCGGTAAAGATGTATGCGGGCCAGGCGCCCGAGCTGGATGCTGAATTCGGCGGTCTAGGGAGCGTCCTCGGCTTCCTCAGAGGGCGGCGGTTTCCGCGGCCTCGGGCCGAGTGAGTCAAATTCGTAGGCGACGGGCGCGCCGCCCCGCTTCTTGCGGTAGTAGGCCTGCGGGGCGAAGTGCTTGGCGTGATTCATCCTGAAGATCAGGACGAACAGGAACACCACCAGCAGGACGATGAGGACCACCATGACCGCCACAGGCGCCTGCCCTTTCCCTCGGGTGCCCAGCCTAGGTCTTCGAGGATAGCCCCGCGGCGGCTAGGTGAGCCCTTTGCTCGGGACAGGGGCGAGCGTACGGGCCGCCTGGCGCTCGGGGGCGATCCGCACGACGTTCCATGCGAGGCCGACCCGCTCCATCGCCCCGATGGTGATCGCTGAGATGTCCAACTCCCACCAGCGCAGGCCGTGCCGGGCGCTTCGGGGGAAGGCGTGGTGGTTGTGATGCCAGGACTCGCCGAGTGAGGGGATCGCAAGCCAGCCCAGGTTCGTCGAGCGGTCATCGACGTCGAAGCGCCGGCTGCCGAAGAAGTGGCAGGCCGAGTTGATCGACCAGGTCACATGGTGGACGAGGAAGATGCGAACCAGCCCACCCCAGATGTAGCCGCGGATGGCGCCCTCGAGGGTGAACCCGTGAAGCACATAGCCGAGCACCGTGGGGATCAGGAGGGAGAGAAGAGCCAGCAGCGGGAAGCGGCGGCCGATCGTCCGCATCTGCGGGTCGTCGTAGAGGTCCCGCGCGTAGCGCTTCCAGTCGGCCTGCCCCTGGGTGCTGGTCAGCCAGCCCATGTGGGCGTGCCAGAGACCGCGTATCCCGCCGCCCTCGCCGACGTGGGGAGAGTGGGGATCGCCCTCGACGTCGGTGTGAGCGTGGTGCTTGCGATGGTCGGCCACCCAGTCGAGGACCGATCCCTCGACGGCCAGGGAGCCCATCACGGCGAAGGCATGTTCGACGTAGGTGAAGGTCTGGAAGGAGCGGTGGGTCAGCAGCCGGTGGAAGCCGACGGTTATCCCCAGGGCCGTGATCAGGTACAGGGCGACGAGCATCGCCAGGTCGGTCGCGTCCACCCAGCTGTTCCAGAGCAGGGCGACGGCGGCGATGAAGCCGATGAACGGAACGACGATCCCGCTCAGGTTGGCGATCTTCTCGGTTTTGGACATGAGTGGAGCCTAGATGCGCATGACTGCTGGTTCTGCACCCGAAAACCAGAATCGCGATTGATTTATAGTCATTTGGATGAGTAATTTTGAGGAACCATGGCGCGAGCTCCCGAGTGCCCTGGCGGATGTCCTGGAGCCCGAGCTGCCCGCTCTGACAGCCGAGATCCTGGAGGCGATCGGCAGGGAGGTGCCCGAGTACGCCCGCCCGCTGGAGGGCGGCTTTGGAGCGGCGGTCCGCATGGGTGTGGACGAGGCGCTGCACCGGTTCGTCGCGCTGATCCGCGATCCGGACTCGGCCGACGGAGCCAGCCGGCGGATCTACGTGGCGCTTGGGCGGGGGGAGCACCGGGTCGGAAGGACACTCGACTCTCTCCAGGCCGCCTACCGCGTCGGCGCAAGGGTCGCCTGGCGGCGGTGCGCCCGCGCCGGCGAGGTGGCGGGCCTCGACCAGGCGACCATGGCCCGTCTTGCCGAGGCAATCTTCGCCTACATCGACGAGCTGTCCGCCGATTCGGTCGAGGGGTACGCCCAGGCGCAGTCCGAGGTGGCAGGGGCACAGGAGCGCCGCCGCGGAGAACTGGTCTCGGCGCTGATGAACGGGGCGGCGCCGGCCGATGTGGCGGGTCTCTCGACGGCCCTCGCCTGGAGCGTCCCCCGCACCGCGGCGGCGATGGCATGCCCGGCCGAGCGCCTGGGCAGCCTCTTGCGGCGGCTGGGGCCGGATGCCCTGGGGGCTCCCTTTGAGGGGCTGGGCTGCGTCGTCGTCCCAGATGCCTCGGGCCCCGGGCGCAGGGACACGCTGGAGCTGGCGGCCCGCGACACCCCGGCCGGGCTCGGACCGGACCTCGACCTGGCGGGGATCCCAGGCTCCTGGAGACTGGCGAAGGCGATGCTGGAGATCGCCGTCGATGACGGCTTGGCGGTCGCCGACGAGCACCTCGGAGCTCTGCTCGTGAACGAGGCGGCCCCGGTTGTCAATCGAATGGTTGCCCGGCGCCTCGCGCCGCTGGCCGAGCTCAGCCCGAATGCACGGGCTCGCATGAGTGCGACTGCCCTGGCCTACGTCCAGCACAACGGGAACGCGGTGGCCATGGCCCAGGCCCTCGGCCTTCACCCGCAGACCGCCCGCTACAGGATCGCGCGACTGCGCGATCTGATGGGTCAGGAGCTTCTCGATCCCGATCTGCGCTTCGAACTCGAGATCGCTCTGCGCGCCTCGGCGGAACGGCCCGAGCGGGAGGCCTAGAGGGCCTTCGCCAGGCGGACGGCCGCCGCGTCGCCTGGATCGGCGAGAGCCTCGAGGGCGGAGTCCGGATCGGGAAGGCCCAGCACCGTGCCGTCGTGGAGGACCATCAGGAACCGGTCCAGCCGCCGCAGAAAGGCTCGATCGTGCGACACCGCGACGACGGTCCCGTCGAAGCCGTCGAGTGCCTGCTCGAGCGCCTCGCAGGAGTCGATGTCGAGGTTGTCGGTGGGCTCGTCCAGCAGCAGCAGGTTGTGGCCCTCGAGCTCGAGGCAGAGGATCTCCAGTCGTGCCTTCTGCCCTCCGCTGAGCGTGTCATAGGTGCGGTTGGCCGCATCCTGCAGGCCGTATCGGGCGAGAGCGGACATGCTCGGCCTCATCGCGCCGAGGCGCTCCTCCACCACCTCGAGCACTCCCCGTCCGGCGAAATCGGTGCGAGCGTTGAGCTGGGTGAAGAGCCCGGCGCTGACCCGCGGTCCCGTCACCAGCTCTCCCTCGCCGGGCGCCTCGTCGCCGTTGAGGATTCGCATGAGGTGGGTCTTGCCGCCTCCGTTGGGCCCGACGATCCCGATGCGCTCGCCGAAATGGACCTCGTCGGTGAACGGGCTGACGAGGCCGGGGACGCCGAGGCCGCGCAGGTCAAGGACCCGTCTGGCGGAGTCGGCGCCGCGCAGTCGGACCTTGATCTGCTGTTGGGTGACCGGCGGCGGGGGCGGACCGGTTTCCTTGAACCGGTTCCAGCGCGTTTCGAAGGCATTGGCCCGCTTCGCCAGGTCGGGTGAGTAGCGGGCCCGCTCCTTGAAGATCCGGACCAGCTCGCGGAGGCGTTTCTCCTCTTCGTTCCAGCGGGCCACGGCATCGCCGAGCTTCTGCTGGCGGTCCTCGCGGGCCTCCGGGTAGGTGGCGTAGGAGCCGTGGTGCAGCCATGCGCCGTTGCCCTCCAGCGTGAGGATGATGTTCACGCCCGCCGCCAGCAGGTCCCGGTCGTGTGAGATCACGAGAACGGTCTTGCTGGTCCGGCGGAGCTGCTCCTCCAGGTCGGCCTTGGCGGGGATGTCCAGGAAGTTGTCGGGCTCGTCGAGCAGCAGGATGTCCGCGTCGGAGCGCAGCAGCACGTCGAGCAGCAGGCGCTTTCGCTCGCCGCCACTCAACGTGATCGCGGGCCGCTCGGCGAGCTCGCCGAAGCTCCGCCGGACGATCCTCCGGCAGGCGGCGTCCCACTGCCCCTCGAGCTCGTATCCGCCCAGTTCCGACCATTCGCCGATCGCCTCGCCCAGCTCCATGCCGGCCTCCTCGGCACCGGCGGCGAGTGCCTTCTCGGCCCGGTTCATCCGCTCGCCGACCTCTCGCATCGAGCCGGTGGTCAGTCCGAGCAGCAGTTCGCGCACCGTCCGGGGGTCGCCCGTCACGCCGACGTCCTGCGGCATGTAGGCCACCCGGCCGCCGGTTGCCACGTCCCCCTCGTCAGCCGGAAGCTCGCCGATGATCACCCGGAAGAGCGTGCTCTTCCCGACGCCATTGACGCCGACGACGCCGACATGCGCGCCGGGGGGAATCTTGAAGGAGACCCCTTCGAAGAGGGTGCTTCCGCCGGGATGGGCATAGGCGAGGTTGGATGCGCTGACGTGACTCACATCTCCAACGGTCGCAGATTCCAGCTAGGCCGCGGGCGGGGACGCGCCCTGCAGGTCAGCTCGCCATCCGGCGAGGATCCTGTGCACCGCCGCGGCGCCGATGATCGGCTCCGCCGGGGCGGCGAGCTCGGTCGGGTAGAAGAGAAAGGGCCTGGTCTGCGGGCCGCCCATGCCTCCGTGGAATGAGATCAGCTCCTCGAAGGCGCAGCCCTCATCCAGCTGGGGGTCGTAGAAGCTGTTGACCATGATGTCCGCGACGTGAGGGAAGCCGTCGGTTCGCTTGAGGTGCTCGCCGGCGGTGTTCGAGAACCCGGCGAGCGGGTCCTCCCCGTCGATGCGGCCGCTCCGGAGATAGTTCGTGCCGCCCGCACCGAGCACCACCGGACCATGCTCTGACGAGCGAACCAGAAGGAAGCCCACGTGGGGATGCTCGCGCAGCGCGGTGAGCAGCCTGGGATGGCGCTGTTCGATCTCCTCGAGCGTGAGCCGCCTGGGCTCTTCCATGAGGTAGACAAGTCCGAGATTCCCCGAGCCGAGCACCACGACGTCCTGCGCGGTGGCGCCGTCCGAGCCTTCACCGCCGTCGCCGGCCGCGCGGCCGGTGGCCTCGTTCAATGCCTGCCCGACCGCCGCGTCGTTCTCGTCGCCGCCGGACACCGGAGCCACCGTCCCGGCCTCCAGCGAACGCTGGATCAGCTCGTCGAGTCCGTAGCCGTTGCGCTGCTTGAAGGTCGCGCCCTGGGTCTGCCCGTGATCGGAGAGGACGACGAGCTTGTAGGGCCGCGGCGCATAGCGGCAGGCACGGGCGATGCGCCCGAAGTGCTCGTCGAGGGCATAGAGCGCCTCCATCGTGTCGGCCCGCTCGAGACCCGAGTGGTGGGCCACCTCGTCATAGCTCGAGAACGTCGCGTAGACGGCGGGACGGCCTTTCATCATGTCCGTCAGCACGCCGAAGACGATCAGGTCGCGAACCACGACACAGAGCGCGGCTCGCAGGAAGGGGTAGTAGCCACCGCGGTGACCGCGAGGGCGGACGTCGCGCCGGCGCTGCCTGGTGGCTGAAAGCACCTCGAGGATCACCTCCCAGCCGAAGAGGACGAGGGCGCGTGTCACGTTGAAGCCGTTGGCCAGGAAGGGGCGGTAACCGGGGTTGGCCCGCTTCTCGGCCTCCATCCGGCTGACCGTGAGGATCACCTCGTCGGCCTCCCCGGAGAGCAGGTTGCCGCGGCTGGCGCCGCCGTTCACGAGCAGCCCCCGCCCGGTCGCGTGGCGCGCCTCGATCTCGGCGCAGTCGGCGGGAGCCGAGCAGGTCATCACGCGGCCGGTCTCCTTCTCAACCCACCTGAAGGCGGGGATGTTCTCGTTCGATCCGAGCAGGATCCCTGCCTGGCTGGCCCCGGTCTGCGAGGAGAAGTCCGTCTCCCACTCGGCGAGGTGGTGTGAGCCGTCTCCCAGCCAGCGGGCCAGGTTGGGCGCGTGGCCGTCGCGCATGGCCCGCTGCAGCACGGGGAGCGCCAGCCCGTCGATCTCCAGATAGACAATCCCCGGATCGTCCGTCGGCGTGGGCTTTCCGCCTCGCCGTGAGATGCGCTGGATCACGCGGATCGTGTAGGTGTCCTCGTCGTCGGCCCCGAAGATCACCTCGAGCAGAACGCTTGCGGCTGCCATCACCACCGAGGCGAGCAGTGCCGTCCCGAAGCTGTCCACGGTGATCGAGCTGGGAATGATGTCCGAGACGATCAGCAGCATCAGCGCGTCGAGGAGCAGCACCAGCACGAAGCCCAGCGCCAGCGTGAAGGGCAGTCGAAGCGAGGCGACCACCGGCGGCAGGAGAGCGTTGAGGATCGCAACGAGTGCCGCCGCTGCGACAGCCCCGAACGTGCCGTGGACGCTCATCCCTGGCGTGATGGCGGCCGCGAACTCGACCGCCAGCGTCGCGACGAGCCACGAGACGAGGACGCGGATCAGCCGGAAGCGAGGAGCCTGCGGCTCCCACCGCACGTCCTCCCCGTAGCCGGCTCCCGACTCAGGCGCCACTGGTCGCCACGGGCGTACCCGGGGAGGCTCCGCGCAGCATCAGGCCGGCCGCGATGAAGAGGCCGCCGCGGAGGATCAGGCTGATGCCGATGATCACCGCCAGGGTTGCGATGCCCAGTTCCGGCCAGGCGAGGATCACGATGCCCGCGACGAGGTCGACGATGCCGATCAGAATGCTCCCGGCTCTCCCCTCGGGCGTCGTGAGCGCCGTCAGCAGCCGCACGATGGCGGCAACGATGAGCCAGACGCCGAAGATCAGCGTGAACACAACGAGCGTGCCGAAGGGTTTCTTGATCAGGACCAGACCGGCGATCGCGCTGAGCACCCCGACAAGGGCGAACAGCCCGCGGCCGTCTCCCTTCGAGAAGATCGAGACGAAGATGGCCAGCAGGCCGTCAACGAGCAGGAAGATCCCCGCGATGACGGTGAATGTGCTGAGCGTTTCGTGCGGTGAGGCGACAAAGAAGACCCCCACGCCGAAGGTGACCACGCCGAAAAGCACGAGCAGCCACCAGAGCCGGCGAAAGTCATCAAACGTGGACACGGCGCTACCCCCTTGACGATCAATTGATGCTGATGACCACATAATCTCAGTGTGAGTCTCGGGCGCATAGTCACACAGGACGGCGTCGGAACGCCTCTCGGAGACGGCCACCCCCTGATCGAACTCATGCTGGCGCGCCTCGCCAGCGGCAGCAGGCGCGGGGCTCGGACGGATGGTGCGGTGATCGCACTGGCGGTCGAGGGCGGTGGTTCGTGCGGTGTGATCTCCGGCGGGATGTGCCTTCTGATGGAGAAGACCGGGCTGATCGACGCGGTCGATGTCATCTACGGGACGTCCTCAGGGGCCCTGAACGGCTCGTTCACAGCCTCCGGCCAGGCGGCTCTGGGCGCGACCAACTACCTGGACGTGGCGAGCAGCAGATTCGCCAACCCGTTGCGGGTGCTGACGGGACGGGCCGTGCTCGATTTCTCGTTTCTCTTCGACGAGCTGATCTACAGCCGCAAGCCCTACAGCCTGGAGGGCCTGCGGGCCGGGCCGGACTTCCGGGCGGTGTGTGTCGATCTGGACTCCTCGAGGATCGAGGTCCTCTTGGACTTCGCTGACACGGGTGAGTTGACGGAGGCCGTCAGGGTGAGTTGCTCGCTGCCACTGCTGGCGGATTTGCCGGCGGCGTTTCGCGGGAGGCAGATGGCCGACGGAAGCCTGATGGAGTCGATCCCCTACAGGACGGCTCTGGAAGGGGAGGCGACCCACGTCCTGGCACTCCGCTCGCACACGGAGAGCCATCGTCACGACCCCTACCCGCGGGCTCTGATCGAGCTCGCCCGCCGGGCCGCTCATCCTGCGGTGGCGCCGCTGATGCAGGCGCGGCCCGACCGGTACAACGCGGAAGCCGAGCACCTGAGCCTGGCCGGGGACGACCCGCATCTCTTTCAGATCGTCCCACCCGGCACGACCCCGCGCATCGGACTCCTCGAGCTCTCGGTCCAGACGATCCGTGACGGCCTGGCCGCGGGCGCCGGCGCCGCTGCCGCCGCTTTTGGACTCCCGCCCGTCGAGGTGCTCTGGCAGCCGGAGCTCTACACGGGCAGTTAGCCCGCGAACGGGTGCGCAGGGCCGACATCTCGGTGATTTACACCGATGCCAGGAGGGTCGGCAAACGCGAAAGTCAGGCTGATACGGAAGACTGCATCCTCAAAGCCGCAGAGGCACATGGGCCAATTCGAGCCCTCGGGCCCCGGATACCGAAAGGACGACGATGACCCTTAGACCGCTCGCCGCATTTGCGGCGGCCAGCTTGACCGGGGCGCTGCTGCTCGCGGGCTGTGGAAGCTCCAGCAAGCCTGCCTACTGCGCACAGGTGGACAACTTCAAGGAATCGGTCAAGACGCTTGAAGATGTCGAACTGAGCCCGACGAACATCGGCACGATCAAGACCGACGTCGAAAAGGTCGGCACCAGCGCGAAGGAACTGAAGACGGCCGTGGGCACCGAATTCGAACCGCAGATCAACGCGATGAAGAAATCGGTGGAAGCCCTCGGGAAGACCGTGGAATCGGTGGCCAGCTCCCCGTCGACCTCGGCGATCGTGACCGCCATCAGCACCGCCGGGACACAGATCGAAGCGTTGAAGCACTCCGCACAGGAAGTGCAGGAAGTCACCAAGAACAAGTGCTGAGGATCCAGCGCCCATAGCTCGGGCGGGGAGCTCGGGCCCGGGACCGGGGTAGACACCCGGACCCGGGCCGCCCCCGTCCCGGCCTCAGCCGCCGGCGAGCCCGAGTGCGGCGCCCGGCTCCAGGATGCGGACCTCCACATCCGGGGCGAGCCTCCTGACGTGCTCGGCGAACCGGCGGGGGGGCTCGCCCAGCGCGCCCCTGTGACGAGAGGCGAGGCCGACGGGCAGGAGGGTGCCCCAGTGGATCGGCACGGCCAGCCGCGGCTTGATCAGCGCGGCGGCCCGGGCGGCCTCGTGCGGGTCCATGTGCCCGGGGCCCAGCGTGGGACCCCAGCCTGCCACCGGAAGGAACGCGATGTCGAGGCCGGGGGCCATGCCCTCCATCTCGTCGAACAGACCCGTGTCCCCGGCGAAGTAGACGCTCGAGGACCCGGCGATGAGATAGCCGATCGCCTCCGCCCGCACGGCCCTTGTCGCGCGTGCACCGTCGTGATCCGCCGGCATGGCGGTCACCTCGACCGAGCCGATCTGTGCCGACTCCCCCACCCCCAGCTCGGTGATCGAGGTGAAGCCCTTGCCTTGAAGCCACGCCCCGGCCCCGCGCGGGACGATCAGGGGCGTGTCCCTGCCGAGCGTTCGCAGCGAGGGAAGATCGAGATGATCGTGGTGCAGATGGGAGATCAGCACCGCCGTGGGATCTGCGCAGACGTCCATGTCCACGGCCGGCACCTGGCGGCGCAGGTGAGCCACCCTGCCACGCAGCAGAGGGTCAGTCAGGAGGCGGACCCCGTCCATCTCCACGAGGACTGTGGAATGCCCGACGAAGACGACCCGGCCGGCCGGCGCCCCGTCGTGCTGGGACTTCGGGGGATCTCCGGCCATGACGCAAAACTACAGCCCTGACGCAGGTAGAAGCATCCGTGTAGCATCGTCAACCCGTGCTGACTCGTTGGGGAATCCGTCTCGCCAGCTCCCTGATCGGGATCGCTGTGGGCCTGCTGCTGACGGCGGCGATCGTTGGCTCCTTCTCGATCTCGGCGACGGCCCTCGTCGAGGCGACCCTCATCTTCTGGCTGGTGCACTTCGTCGTCCAGGTGATGGCCCTCCGCGTCCTGATCCGCCAGCCCTCGATCGCGCTGGCCGGGCTGCTG
>Ga0265327_10005555_pt1 | contig 10470 bp, 10 predicted proteins | sample 41621metaG_FD_202089 | JGI IMG/M metagenome (GOLD analysis project Ga0265327, IMG submission 202089) | Rhizosphere microbial communities from Carex aquatilis grown in University of Washington, Seatle, WA, United States - 4-16-21 metaG | ecosystem: Host-associated > Plants > Roots > Rhizosphere... | reverse complement strand
CGCCTTCGGTCGATGGCGCGCCCGGAATTCCGCCCAGCCCCCCGGCCCGCAAGCCGCCGCCCACGACACGCACCGACGAGACCGAGCCGCCCACCTTCGCGGCCCTGGCGACATGGAGCCGCATCACGATCAGCCGGCGCGGCGGCGAAAGCCGCACCTTGTCGCGGGCCGAGGCGCGCGAGCTCAACGCCCTGCTGGGCTCCGCGGCGCTGTCGGCGGCCGGGCCCCGGCCGCTGGCTGGCGCGCCCGAGTGGCGGGTCACGCTGGAGCGGGGGAAAGAGTCGCTGGCGGTGTTCGAGATCGCCGGTGCGCAGGTGCGCTGGCGCGAGGGCGGAACGCCATCCGCGACGGGCGTGCCGTCGGCCCCGGCGCTCGCGGCGCTGCGCCAGGCCTTGGAGGAGGCCGTGCAGCCACCACCGGCGGCGGCCGCCGAAGCGGAGCCGCCGCGCAATCCGTAGCGCGGCCTATTCGTTCTTGAAGGTGGGCGCGCGCTTGGTCAGGAAGGCGTCCATGCCTTCCTTCTGGTCGGCGGTCGCGAACAGCGCATGGAACAGCCGGCGCTCGAACATCACGCCATCCGACAGCCCGCTCTCGAAGGCCCGGTTCACCGATTCCTTGGCCGCCATCACCGCGATCTGCGACATGCTGGCGATCGTCAGGGCGGCGCCGAGCGCCTCCTCGGCCAGCTTCTCGTAGGGCACGATGCGGCTCACCAGGCCGGCGCGCTCGGCCTCGGTGGCGTCCATCATGCGGGCGGTCAGCGCCATGTCCATGGCCTTCGATTTGCCCACCGCGCGCGGCAGGCGCTGGGTGCCGCCGGCGCCGGGAATGACGCCGATCTTGATTTCGGGCTGGCCGAACTTGGCGTTGTCGGCCGCGATGATGAAGTCGCACATCATCGCCAGCTCGCAGCCGCCGCCCAGCGCAAAGCCGCTCACCGCCGCGATCACCGGCTTGCGGATCTGGCGGATGGTCTCCCAGTTGCGCGTGATGTATTCGTTCTTGTAGACGTCCTGGAAGCTGTACTTGGCCATCGCCGCGATGTCGGCACCGGCCGCGAAGGCGCGCTCGCTGCCGGTCAGGATGATGCAGCCGATGGCCGGGTCGGCGTCAAAGGCCTTGAGCGCCTGGCCCAGTTCGGTCATCAGCGCGTCGTTGAGGGCGTTCAGCGCCTTCGGGCGGTTCAGCGTGATGACGCCGACCTTCTCGGCCTCGATGCGTACTTCGATGTTCTCGTAGCTCATGGGTGTCTCCTTGAAACGAACAATCGGGGGCAAGGGCTGCGGTTACTGCGGATGCAGCCAGGCGGCCATGCGGACGGGGTCCTGCGCGAACAGGCGCCAGGTCGTGACGTTGCCCGGCAGCGTGAGCGGCAGGCGCAGAAGGCGGCGGTCGCGGGCGACCAGCGCCGTCGCCTTGCGCAGCGGCCCGAGATAGAGCGCCAGGTCGTCGAGCCGCGCGAGGCGCCAGCCTTGTGCCGGCCGGCCCTTGGCGGCCGGCAGCTCGATGCCGAGCCATTCGTCGTTGGCCGAGAACCCGGCCTGTTCGGCGGCGCCGCCGCGCAGCACGACCTTGACCTGGATGCTGCCGCCGGTCTCGGCCACGCGCAGGCCGAGCTCCTGCGCCCGCTGCGCCGGATCGTCGAGCGCGGCCACGCCGTGGGCGCGCAGGAGGTCCGACAAGGGCAGCTCGTCGGTCGAATGGACCCAGCGCGCGAGCTCCGCCGCGAACGAACGCCCGCCGACGATCTCCAGCGCGGCAGCGACGTCGGCCTCGGCGATCGGGCCGCCGCCGGTCTGCTTCCAGAGCAGGCGCATCACGTCGTCGAGCGTGCCCTTGCCTTCGGCGCGCAGCGTGAGGTCGAAGCACATCGCGACCAGCGCACCCTTGGTGTAGTAGCTCACCGTGGCGTTGGGGGTCTGCTCGTCCTGGCGGTAGTACTTGATCCAGGCGTCGAAGCTGGCCTCGGCCACCGACTGCACCAGCCGGCCCGGGGTCTGCATGACCTGGTTGATGGTCTTGTTGACCAGGCGCAGGTAGGTGGCGTCGTCGATGCGGCCGGCGCGGCGCAGCAGCAGATCGTCGTAGTAGCTGGTGAAGCCCTCGAAGAGCCACAGCAGTTCGGTGTAGTTCTCGCGGCCGTAGTCGTAGCGCGCGAACTCGATCGGCCGCAGGCGCTTCACGTTCCAGGTGTGGAAATACTCGTGGCTGACCAGGCCGAGCAGCGTGGTGTAGCCCTCGGGCTGCTTGCGGGCACCGAGTTGCGGCAGGTCGCGGCGGTTGCAGATCAGCACCGTCGAATGGCGGTGCTCGAGGCCGCCGTAGCCGTCGTCGACCGCGTTCAGCATGAACACGTAGCGGTCGTGCGGCGGCTTGGGGCCGCCCCGCTTGCCGACCTTGTCGCCGTGCCAGAAGCGCATCTGCGTCTCGCAGATCGCCTGGGTGTCGGCGATCAGCTTTTCGCCGTCGAAGGAGGCCGGCGCGCCGGCGACCACGAAGCGGTGCGGCACGCCGCAGGCCTCGAATTCGGCGCTCCAGAACGGGCCCATCTCGACCGGACTGTCGGCCAGTTCGTCGAAGTTCGCGGCCAGGTAGCTGCCGAAGCCCTGGCGATCGATGCGTGCCGGCCGCAAGGCCGTGGCGCAGGACCAGCGCGCGGCGCCCGCGACGACGGGGGGCGCCACCACCTCGAGCGCGTGCGGCGCGTCGACCTGGCCCTCGACCTGCAGGCACACGCTGGTGCCATTGAAGAAGCCGCGCTCGGCGTCCAGCCAGGCGGTGCGCACCGAGTTGTCGTAGGCGCAGACTTCATACTGCAGAACCAGCGGTTTGCCGGGCGTGCAGTCGATTTCCCAACCGGCCTTGTCGAGCTGGCGCACGACCCGCTTGCGGCGCCCCTGCTGCGCGCGCAGCTGCTGCAGGTTCTTGGAGAACTCGCGCAGCAGGTAGCTGCCGGGAATCCACGCCGCGAGTGCCACGCGCTGCAGCGCGGCCGGCTCGGCGATGGTCAACGTAATGGCGAACAGGTGCGCCTCGCGGTCCGCGCACTCGACGCGGCAGTGGACGGCCGGCGTGGCCATCAATTGAGCGCGGCGAGTTGCTTTTCGAGCTGCGCGGCCGAGATGGCGCCAGGCGTGCGCGAGCCATCGCTGAAGATCAGCGTCGGCGTGCCGGTGATGTTGTAGCGCTGGCCGAATTCGCGGTTGCGGGTGAGGGCGGCGGTGTCGCACTCGGTGACCGCAGGCGCAACGCCGCGCAGCATCCAGTCGTCCCACGACTTCGCCTTGTCCTTGGCGCACCAGATGTTGCGCGACTTGACGACCGAGTCAGGACCGAGGACCGGGTAGAGGAAGAGCTGGATCGTGACGTTGTCGATGGTGTTCAGCTCCTGCTCGAACTTCTTGCAGTAGCCGCAGTTCGGGTCGGCGAACACGGCCAGCCGGCGCTTGCCGTTGCCGCGCACGATCTTGATCGCGTCCTTGGCCGGCAGCTTGTCGAAGGCCACCTGGCTGAGCTTTTCGATGCGCTCCTCGGTGAGGTTCTTGCGCTCCTTGACGTCGATCAGGTTGCCCTGCAGCAGGTAGTTGCCCTGTTCGTCGGTGTAGAAGATCTCGAAGCCGTTGACCCGCACTTCGTAGAGGCCGGGGAGGGGCGCCTTCGTGACCTCGTCGATCTTCGCGAATTGCGGGATGCGCGCGGCGAGGTTCTTGCGGATCTCGGCCTCGCCGGCGGTTGCGCTCAGCGCCGTGCCGAACATCAGGGCTGCCAGGGCGGCCACGGCGAAGAAGGGGGGGCGGACAAAGGGTTTCATGGTGGTGGTGTTCCGAGGTTCACTGCAGGCCCATGGCCTGCCGCGCGATCCAGTTCTTGACGAGCCGTGTGCGGTCGAAACCGCGCATGCCCCAGTTGCGCAGCGCCGGCAGGGGGTCGGTGCTGTGGGCGAAGAGTTGCTGCAGGCCGTCGGTGGCGAGGCTCATCGACAGCACGTCAGTGCGGCGTGCGCGCTCGTAGCGGCGCAGCAGCCGGGCGTCGCCCACGCTGCGCCAGTAGTCGCGGGTGCGGATCACCTCGGCCAGCGCGGCGGCATCGCCCAGGCCCAGGTTCAGGCCCTGGCCGGCCAGCGGATGCACCGTGTGGGCGGCGTCACCGGCCAGTGCCCAGGCGCCGCCATCGGCGAAGGCGCCGGTCCAGCGGTCGGCGATGGCCCGCTGCAGCGGCCACGCGGAGCGCTCGCTCGTGAGCCGGAAACCGCCGAGCGCGTCGTGGCTGGCGTCGCGCAGGGCGGCGGTGAACGCGTCGGCCGGCTGCGCCAGCAGCGTCGGGGCCCGGAACTGGTCGACCGACCAGACCAGCGCGAGCGAGCGGTCGGTGTCGCCGAGCGGCAGCAGGGCCAGCACTTCGCCCTTGTCGTTGAACCACTGGCGCGCGATGCCGTCGTGCGCCTGCTCGGCTTCGAGCCGGGCGGCAATCGCATGCTGGGGATAGCGCGTGACCTCGTAGTCCACGCCGAGTGCCTCGCGGGTGGCGCTCATGCGGCCTTCGCAGACCACGGTCAGGGGCGCGGCCACCGGCGCGGCCACGATCTCGATCCGGGGCTGGAAGCGCACGGCGTCGCTCAACTGCTGTTCGAGCGCGGGCACGTCGACGATCCAGGCCAATGCGTCGACCTTCTGGCGCGCGGCGGAGAACTGCACTCGGCCGCCTTCGTCGCCGTGCACCTGCATTTCGCGCACTGGCGTGGCATGGGCCGCGTCGGGCCAGGCACGCAGCGATTCGAGCAGGGTCTTCGAGGCGGTGTTGAGCGCATAGGCGCGCACGTCCTGGCCGGCCGGCGGCGTCGCGGGCACGACCAGCGCCACGCGCACGCGCTCGCGGGCCAGCAGCAGCGCCAGCGTCCGGCCGACGATGCCGGCGCCGCGGATGCAGACTTCGGGGGGAAGAGCCATCGTGGGATTGTAGATGTGGCCCCCACGCTCCCTCACTGCGTGTGGTCGCTGCCCCCCGAGGGGGCCGCAGGCCGCCTTGGGGCGGCCCGGCGCCGGCCTGGTGCGTACGCTGCCCGCGGGCTCCTTCACAATCCAGCTCTCCGACTCAGGGATTCGACCCGTGAACGTTGCCGATTTCGATCTCCAAGCCACCATCGCCCGCCTGTTCGTCTACCCGGTCAAGTCCTGTGCCGGCGTCGAGCTCGACGAAGCCCTTCTGATCGAGACCGGCCTGGAGTTCGACCGCGCATGGATGGTGGTGGACGCCCAGGGCGAATTCGTCAGCCAGCGCCAACTGCCGCGCATGGCGCTGATCCGGCCGCAGCTCAAGCACAGCGAGATGGTGCTGCGCGCGCCCGGCATGCTGGCGCTGCACATCGCCTTCGACCGCGTCGAGGCGCCGGTCCGCGTGAAGGTCTGGAAAGACGAGGTGGCGGCCTACGACATGGGCGACATCGCGGCCCAGTGGTTCAGCGATTTCCTGTCGGAGCCTGGGCGGCAGCAGAAGCTGCGCATGGTGCGCTTCGATCCCGACGAGCGGCGCCTGTCGAGCCTGAAATGGACCGAGGGCGTCGAGGCGCTGAACCAGTTTGCCGACGGCTTCCCGTTGCTCGTCGCCAGCGAGGGCTCACTGGCGGAGTTGAACGCGAAGCTCGTGGCGGCCGGCCATCCGGCGGTCGGCATCGAACGGTTCCGGCCCAACATCGTGCTGGCCGGTGTCGAGGCGCACGACGAGGACCGCGTCGAGACGATGCACATTGCGACGGCCGAGGGCGAGGTCTTGATGCGGCCGGTCAAGCCCTGTGCGCGCTGTCCGATCCCCGACATCGACCCGCAGACCGCCGTCAGCAGTACCGAGGTGGGCGACATGCTGCGCACCTACCGGTCGGACCCGCGGGTCGATGGCGCCATCACTTTCGGCATGAACGCGATCGTGCTGCAGGGACTGGAGCACGCGCTTCGCGTCGGCCAGCCCGTGGGCGCCAATTTCCGCTTCGAGTGAATGTAGCCCCCACGCTCGTCACTGCGTGTACTCGCTGCCCCCCGAGGGGGGCGCAGGCCGTCTTGGGGCGGCTCGGCGCCGGCCTGGTCCCGGGCGCCTAAAATGCCCGGTTCCCTCCAGATTTCTGAAAGCCCCCTGCCATGAGCCTCCAGTGCGGCATCGTCGGCCTGCCCAACGTCGGCAAGTCCACCCTCTTCAATGCCTTGACCAAGGCAGGCATCGCGGCCGAGAACTACCCCTTCTGCACCATCGAACCCAACGTGGGCGTGGTCGAGGTGCCTGATCCGCGGCTCGACGCCTTGAGCGAGATCGTCAAGCCCGAGCGCGTCGTTCCCGCCATCGTCGAATTCGTCGACATCGCCGGCCTGGTCGCCGGCGCCAGCCAGGGCGAGGGCCTGGGCAACCAGTTCCTGGCCCACATCCGCGAGACCGACGCCATCGTCAACGTGGTGCGCTGCTTCGAGGACGACAACGTGATCCACGTGGCCGGCCGCGTCGACCCGATCTCCGACATCGAAGTGATCCAGACCGAGTTGTGCCTGGCCGACCTGTCGACCGTCGAGAAGGCGCTGCACCGCCACACCAAGACCGCCCGCTCGGGCGACAAGGAAGCCATCAAGCTGGTGGCCCTGCTCGAGAAGTGCCAGGCGGCGCTCAACGAGAACAAGCCGGTGCGCTCGATCGAGTTCAGCAAGGAAGACAAGCCGCTGGTCAAGCAGTTCTCGCTGATCACCGCCAAGCCCGCGATGTTCGTCGGCAACGTGTCCGAGGACGGCTTCGAGAACAACCCCTTCCTCGACCGCTTGCGCGAGTACGCGGCGGCGCAGAACGCGCCGGTGGTCGCCATCTGCGCCAAGATCGAGGCCGAACTCGCCGACATGGACGACGAGGACCGCAAGATGTTCCTGGCCGAGATCGGCCAGGAGGAGCCGGGCCTGAACCGCCTGATCCGCGCCGCCTACACGCTGCTGGGCCTGCAGACCTACTTCACGGCCGGCGTCAAGGAAGTGCGCGCCTGGACCATCCACATCGGCGACACCGGCCCGCAGGCGGCCGGCGTGATCCACACCGACTTCGAGAAGGGCTACATCCGGGCCCAGACCATCGCGTTCAACGACTTCATCGCCTACAAGGGTGAGCAGGGCGCCAAGGACGCGGGCAAGATGCGCGCCGAAGGCAAGGACTACGTCGTCAAGGATGGCGACGTGATGAACTTCCTGTTCAGTTCCTGAGCGCCGCCATGATCACGGTCCACCACCTCAACAACTCGCGCTCGCAGCGCGTGCTCTGGCTGCTCGAGGAACTCGGGTTGCCCTACGAGGTGGTGCGCTACCAGCGCGACGCCAAGACCATGCTCGCGCCGCCCGAGCTCAAGAAGGTGCACCCGCTGGGCAAGTCGCCGGTGGTCACCACGGACGAAGGCATGACCCTGGCCGAATCGGGGGCCATCATCGAGACCCTGGTCGAGCACTACGGCGACGGCCGGCTGTCGCCCGCGCCCGGCACGCCCGAGGCCCTGCGCTACCGCTACTGGCTGCACTATGCCGAAGGCTCGGCCATGCCGCCGCTGCTGCTCAAGCTGATGTTCGATCGCGTCGAGAAGGCGAAGATGCCGTTCTTCGCCAGGCCCATCGCCAAGGGCATCGCCGACAAGGCCCGTGCCGCCTTCATTCTGCCGAGCCTCAAGACGCATCTCGACTTCATGGAAGGCGAACTCGGCAAGAGCGAGTGGTTCGCCGGCGACACCTTCACCGGTGCCGACATCCAGATGAGCTTTCCGGTCGAGGCTGCGCGGGCCCGCGGCGGCCTCGACGCCTCGCGGCCCAAGCTGATGGCGTGGCTCGAGCGCATCCATGCACGCCCGGCCTACGCGCGGGCGTTGGAACGCGGCGGCCCCTACGGCCTGCTGAGCTGATGGCGCAATGCCCGTGCGGGCGCTTCAGTTCGGCCAGATGTAGAGCAGCGCCACGGTCATCGTGACGTAGCGCGCGAACTTGCCGACTGCCATGTAGAACACGCAGGGCCAGAACGGCAGCTTGAGCCAGCCCGCGACGGCGCACAGCGGGTCGCCGACGATCGGGAGCCACGCCAGCAGGCAGGCCTTGGGGCCGAGCCGCTCCAGCCACCCCAGCACGCGCAGGTGGTGCTTGGAGTTCGAATATTTGTCCGCCACCTTGTGGGCGGCGTAGCCCATCCACCAGTCGACGACGCCACCTAACGTGTTGCCGATTGTGGCAACCGCGATGGCCTCCCAGAACATGTCCGGGTTGAGCTTGAGCAGCCCGAAAAGCACCGGCTCCGACCCCACGGGCAGCAGTGTCGCCGACACGAAGGCGGCGATGAACAAGGTACTGAGCCCGTATTGCGGAAGCGCCAGGAGCGCAAGGAGGGAGTCGAGCCAGGCTTGCATGTGTGCGCGCAGTATAGAAAGGCGCGGGCCTGCGCGGACGTAGGCGAGAACCCTCATCGCGAACGTCGCCGATGTGCCCCAGGCGTGCAAATCGTTGCAGCCGAAGCACCGCCGCGCCGCTACAATCGTGCCTCATTTTTCAGCAGCGCAGCGCGCGCCAACCTCCTCCATGACCCTGCAGATCGGCCACATCGCGCTGGAAAACAGCCTGTTCGTCGCCCCGATGGCGGGCGTCACGGACCGGCCGTTCCGCATGCTGTGCCGCGAACTCGGCGCCGGCTATGCGGTGAGCGAGATGGTCACGTCGCGCAAGGAGCTGTGGGGCACGCTGAAGACCTCGCGCCGCGCCAACCATGACGGTGAGCCGGGCCCCATCTCGGTGCAGATCGCCGGCACCGACGCGGACATGATGTTTGAGGCCGCGCAATACAACATCGACCGTGGTGCGCAGATCATCGACATCAACATGGGATGTCCGGCCAAGAAGGTCTGCAACAAGTGGGCGGGGTCGGCCCTGATGCGCGACGAGCCCCTGGCCCTCGAGATCGTCGAGGCGGTGGTCCGTGCCGCGCTGCCGCATGGCGTGCCTGTCACGCTCAAGATGCGCACCGGCTGGAGCGAGGACCGGCGCAATGCCGTCACGCTCGCGCGCCGCTTCGAGCAGGCCGGTGTGCAGATGCTCACGGTGCACGGCCGCACGCGCGAGCAGGGCTACAAGGGCCACGCCGAATACGACACCATTGCGGCGGTCAAGGCCGCGGTGCGCATCCCGGTGGTCGCCAACGGCGACGTCGATTCGCCCGAGAAGGCGCGCGACGTGCTCGCCATGACCGGGGCCGACGCGGTCATGGTCGGCCGTGCGGCACAGGGCCGGCCGTGGATCTTTCGCGAGATGGCGCACTTTCTCGCCACCGGCACGCACCTGGCGCCGCCGCTGGTGGCCGAAGTGCGGCGCTGGATGCTCGACCACCTGCAGCAGCACTACGCGCTCTACGGCGACTACAGCGGCGTGCGCACGGCGCGCAAGCACATCGGCTGGTACGTCCGGGCGCTGCCTGGTGGCGAGGCGTTCCGCAGCGCCATGAACCTGATCGAAGACTGCGATGCCCAGTTGCGCGTGGTGGCCGCGTTCTTCGATGCGCTGGCCGACCGCATGGACCGCATGCCGGCAGCGTCTGCGGCCGCCGCCGAGCTGCCCGACGAGCAGGTGGCCGACATCGCCGCCTGACGGACGCCGCATCGAACAAGAGAGAAGGCAGAAAAGCCTGAGGAGAAGAAGAGAAAGCCATGAGCAAGATGCATATCGAAGACTGCGTACGCAGCAGCCTGGACAGCTATTTCCGTGACCTCCACGGGACCGAACCCGGCGGCATGTACGAGATGCTGGTGCGGGTGGTCGAGAAACCCTTGCTCGATGTCGTCATGACGCGCGCCGAGGGCAACCAATCCAAGGCCGCGCAATGGCTCGGCCTCAACCGAAACACGCTGCGCAAGAAGCTGGTCGAACACAAACTGTTGAAGTAACTCCTGATGAACGCACTGATCTCCGTATCCGACAAGACCGGCATCCTCGAATTCGCCCAGGCGCTGCATGCGCTCGGCATCCGGCTGCTGTCCACCGGCGGCACCGCCAAGCTGCTGGCCGACGCCGGCCTGCCCGTCACCGAGGTGGCCGACCACACGGGCTTCCCCGAAATGCTCGACGGCCGCGTCAAGACCCTGCATCCGAAGGTGCACGGCGGCCTGCTGGCGCGGCGCGACGTGCCGGCGCACATGGCGGCGCTCAAGGAACACGACATCGCCACCATCGACCTGCTGGTGGTCAACCTCTATCCGTTCGAGGCCACGGTCGCCAAGCCCGGCTGCACGCTCGAGGACGCGATCGAGAACATCGACATCGGCGGCCCCGCGATGGTGCGCAGCGCAGCCAAGAACTGGAAGGACGTCGGCGTGCTGACCGATGCCTCGCAATACCCGCTGGCGCTGGCCGAGCTCAAGGCCGACGGCAAGCTCAGCGACAAGACCAAGTTCGCCTTCTCGGTCGCCGCCTTCAATCGCATCAGCCAATATGA
>Ga0265327_10005554_pt1 | contig 10470 bp, 6 predicted proteins | sample 41621metaG_FD_202089 | JGI IMG/M metagenome (GOLD analysis project Ga0265327, IMG submission 202089) | Rhizosphere microbial communities from Carex aquatilis grown in University of Washington, Seatle, WA, United States - 4-16-21 metaG | ecosystem: Host-associated > Plants > Roots > Rhizosphere >... | reverse complement strand
AGCAGCATCTGGATGCGCGTGTCGGCCACATACATCATCTGCTCGTAATACGGACAATCGACGAAGATGTCGTGCATGCACGCGCGCAGCCCGCGCTCGCTCAGCTCCAGGATCGGCGGCAGACTCGCGTCGTCCGACGCAAACGACGCCCGCGGCGCGAACGGGAAACCCGTGCGCTCCACCGCCAGCGTGTGCAGCACCACCGGCTTCGCTCCGACCTGCACGCTGATCATCAGGTAGCGCCCAGCCCGCCACCACGGCGTGCTCGCCCAGCGGCGTCCGCTGCCGCCCAGCTGCCACTTGTCGCCAAATCCCATGAAGGTCTTCCCCGCCACCGCCCCGCGGTCGCCTTTCGGCCCGGGCGTGTTGTCAATCTCCGGGGCCAGCCGGTCAAAAAGCGACTCCGCCCATTCCCAGCGCACCGTCGTGCCCGCCCCACCGGAAAATTCGATCAGCGGGTAGCCGCAGAGATAGTCATCCGTGTCGATCAGCACCGTCACCTCATGCCGCGCCGGCAACTCCAGCGGCGTCCCGTCGCGCAGCAGTCCCATCCAGCCCGCCACTTTCTCCGGCGCCACCTCCGGCCCGAATTTGAAATTCTGCGCCCGCGCAAACCGCGGCAATTGCGCCCGCACCCGCCCGCCGCGCCAGAGGTCGTGACGCTGCTCGGGCAACGCGGACGGTTGCAGCGTCCAGCCCGCTTCGACGATGCCCGTCACGTTGACCGGGATCGGGCCGCGCACCACCGTCGGTTTTACCCATTTCACGTTCCGCGCATCCAGCTTGGAAAGATCCATGTGCGCCGAGCAACCGATGACGTGATACGAACGGTTCAGTTTCTCGCCCCACGCCAACCCCTGCAGCCGGCCCACGCGCCAGGGGGCAATTCCCGTCGTGAAACGCGCCGCGGCGCGGTCCAACCCGGCGCACGCAAAACCTCCGCGCCAGCTCATGCGGCCCTCGGGCGCCTGCGGCGCGCGCGCCCACCAGACCAGCGCTTCCAGCCGGTGCGCCCCGGCGCTCAATTTCACTTCATACGTCGCATACGACCAATGCGACACGTCACCCGTATCCGGACCGCGGGCGATTAACGCGCCGTCCAGCGCCAGCGCGTAGCACAAATCCGCGCTCACCTGCAGCTGCACCGTTTCGGCCCGTGCCGACTTCACGTTCAGCCGGAAAAGCACGACTCCCGGCGTGGCTTCCGCGAGGTCCGGGTGCCACAGCCACGACGCGGCATCGAGCGGGTGACGCGGCTCCATGTTGGGCGTGCCGTGGGGAACCGGCGGATGGGGGATGCGCCGACCGACGGCTTCTCCGGCAAAGGGGGCGAAAATCATTCCGCTTTTTCGCCGCCCACCGCCCGCCCGGCGAGCGATTTCTTCAGCCAGCCACTTAGCCCAGCAATCCCGCCAGCTCGCGCGTCACCGCAAATGCTCCCCGCACCGCGGCGAACCCCGCCATCAGCTCGTGCGGCGCACCCGCCCGGGGAAAAACCATCTCCAGCGCCGCTCCCGTGCAGCGCACCTTCGCGTCCACGCCTGCGACGGCGATCACGCACTCGTGACAGTCCGAGGGATACGTCACCGTCAGGCCGCCCTCGCCGTCGAGACCTTCAATCACATCCACGATGGACTCGACTTTGGCTCCTTTTCGAAGCGCAAAGGCCAGCTCCGTGAACTTCCCCGCAAAACACGCCGCAAACTCATCGCGCTGCGCCAGGTCGCCGTCCCGCAGGTCGCGCAACACGGTCGTCACGACGTAACGCGCCGGCGCCGTGTCATCGAGCGCGTAGGAAATCTCCACCGTGAAATCCTTCGCCGTCAGCACCGCCGTGGCCCCCGCCACCGTGAGGCTGACGTCCTTCCGCTTGTAGCCGAGCCGGGTGCGCGCGTCCTGGAAGAGCTTCTCCGCCGACGCCCCCAACTCGCGTTCGCAGATTTTTCCCAGGAACGCATTCGTCACCGCGTTGGCCGCGTCGGGCACCGTGTGATGCCCTTTCCTGAACCCTTCCAGCGTCTTCACCAGCCCGCCACCGCGGCCGATGAAGCTGATGCTCGCAATGATGCTGGAGGGAAGTTCACCCGTCATGAGCCGCCGAGCAAACAAACCGCCCGCCACCACGCCAATCCGAAAGCGCGGGATCACCCACGGAACACACGGAAGACACGGATAGGAACCGGCATCCCACCGCTTCCGTGTTTTCCGTGTCTTCCGTGGGCTAAATCTTCAAGCCGCCGAACGCCGACCCCGACGACAGAGCGACACCAGCCCGACAATCGCCAGCACCGGCAGCCAGATCGGCGACAGCACCGCGGCCACGACCAGCACCACCGCCAGGAGGGCGGCCACGGCGGTGAGGCCGGTTGCGGCCACCGCCGCCACGCCGCCTGCCAGGACGATTGCGACGCCAAACAGCGCGGCCAGCGCGACAAGTGACACACCCATCAAGAGGGGCAGCAGCCGGAGGCAAACGAGGGCGAGGATCACGATCAGGAGGACTTTTCCGAAGGTTTTCATGTCTCCAGAACCCCGCTCGCCGCGAAAAGTCGCAGCCCGCCCGCAATAAGTTGACCTCCGCGGCGGGTTTCGCTCCCCTCGACTGTCAGAGTAAGGCCCCCCGATGATCCTTCCCGCCCTTGCGCCCCGCCTGGCCTGAGCCGTCATGAACTTGCTTCATCAGGCCTGGCTGCGGCTGCGCACCTTGTTCGGCCAGCGGGAATGGGAGGCGGATATGGCGGAGGAAATGAGGCTGCACCTGGAGCAGCGCACCGACGACTTCGTCGCCGCGGGTCTGTCCCGCGAGGAGGCGGGTTTTGCCGCCCAGCGTGAATTCGGCGGAATCGAGCAGATCAAGGAGGTCGCCCGTGAGCAGCGCGGGTTCGCGTGGGTGGAAAACTTCGCCCAGGATGTGCGTTTCGGTGCCCGCATGCTGCGCAAGCAGCCCGGGTTCACCGCGGTCGCGGTTCTCACTCTCGCCCTCGGCATCGGGGCCACCACGGCCATCTTCAGCGTCGTCGACGGCGTGCTGCTGCGGCCGCTCGCCTTTCCCCGCGCCGAGGAGCTCATGGTGTTCGGCGAAAGTTCGCCCAAGGCCCCGCAGGTCGCCGCCTCGCCGGGCGCCTACCTCGCTTGGCGCCGGCAGTCCGCCGCCTTCACTAGCCTCGCGGCCTGGACGTTCGGGCCCTACAATCTCACCGGCGAGGGGGAGCCGCGCCGGGTCTTCGCCCAACGCGTGACCGCGGACTATTTCCGCACCATCGAGCTCGTGCCCGAGCTGGGCCGCGGCTTCTCGCCCGCCGATGCCGGCGCCCGCGAGAGCAACGTCGTGATCCTCAGCCACGCCCTCTGGCTGGACCAATTCGACGGGCGCGCGTCGGTCCTCGGCCAGACCATCCTGCTGGACGAGCGTCCGTGCCACATCATCGGGGTGATGCCGGATCGATTCCTCTTTGAGCGGCACGCGGACATCTACACACCCCTTCCCTTCTCCGCGGAGGACGCGGGAAATTTTTCCGAGCGCACCCTTCTCGCCGTTGGGCGTCTGAAACCCGGCGTCACCTTCGCTCAGGGCAAGGCCAGCCTGGCCGCGGTTTCCCAGCAGCTCGGGGAAAAATTCCCCGCCACCAACAAGCGCTGGGGCGTCTTCGCGCTGCCGTTGCTCGACGCCACCATCGGCCGGGTGCGGCTCCTGCTGTATCTCCTGCTGGGAGCCGTCGGCTTTATTCTCCTCATCGCCTGCGTCAACGTCGCCAACCTCCTGCTGTCCCGCGCGAGTTCCCGCCAGCGCGAGATCGCCGTCCGCGTGGCCCTCGGCGCCGGGCGCAGCCGGATCGTCCGCCAGCTGCTATGCGAAAGCCTGCTGATCGCCGGGCTCGGCGGCGCGCTGGGGATCGTCGTGGGCTACGGGGGCATGCACCTGCTCCTGGCGTTCGCCCCGGACGGCCTGCCGCGGCTGGGGGAAGTGGCCATGAACGGCCACATGCTCGCCTTTACCTGCGCCCTCGCCGTGGGGACCGGCCTCGGCTTCGGCCTGGCCCCCGCCCTTGAGGCCACCGGCGTGGATGCCGTGGAAACGCTGAAGGACGGCGGACACGGCCTGACTGAAAGCCGCCGGCGCCGCCGGCTGCGGAGCGTGCTCGTCGCCTTGGAAGTGGCGCTCGCCCTCATCCTGCTCTCCGGTGCTGGCTTGCTCGCCCGCAGCTTTGTGCGGCTGCAGCACGTGGATCCCGGCTTCCGGGTGCGCGACAACTACATGAGCAACATCGCGCTCATCGCCCAAAAATATCCCACGGAGGCCTCGCGCGCCGCGTTCGTGGACCAAGCCGTCTCCCGGCTGGCCGCGCTGCCGGACATTACCGGCGTCGCCTTCACCAACCACACTTTGCCGACCATGGGCATGGCCCGGTCGTTCTTCAACATCGAGGGCCGCCCGCTGGAGCCGATGCAGCTGTCGCCGGCGTTCTACTACGCCGTCACGCCGGGTTACTTCGCCATCATGGACATCCCCGTCGTGCGCGGCCGCAGCTTCACCGCCCAGGATGGGGCCACGGCCCCGCGCGTCGCCGTGATCAACGAGGAAATGGTCCGGCTGCACTTTCCCGATTCCGACCCCATCGGCCAGCATCTCAGCGTCGGCGGCGGGCCCGATGTCTGGCGCGAGATTGTCGGAGTCGTTGGCGACGTGCTCCAAGGCGGCGCCGGCCAGCCCAAGCGCGCGCAGATCTACGAGCCGTTCGCGCAAAGCCCGGCTGCGTCCACTTCGTTCGTCATCCGCACCACCCTCCCGGTCAACGAGCTTTCCTATGCCGTGAGCAAGGCGGTCCACGCCATTGACCCGGAGATTCCCCTGACGCTCGTGTATCCCCTCACCGGTGCGACCAACATGAACCTGGCGGCCACGCGGTTCACGCTCTTCCTGTTCGGCGTGTTTGCGGTGATGGCCCTCTTCCTCGCCGCCATCGGCGTGTATGGAGTGATGACCTATGCCGTGAGCCAGCGCTCCGGGGAAATCGGCATCCGCATGGCGCTCGGCGCGCAACGCCGCGATGTGATGCGGCTGATCCTCGGGCAGGGCTCCAGGATGGTCGCGGCCGGCCTGCTGGCCGGGCTCGCCGGCGCGCTCGCCGTGACCCACCTGCTGGACTGGATGCTCTTCGATGTCAGCCCGCGCGACCCCCTCACGTTGGCGGCCATCATGGTGCTGCTGGCCGGCGTGGCCTTCGTCGCCTGCTGGCTGCCCGCCCGTCGCGCCACCCAGGTGGACCCGATGGTCGCGCTCCGCTGCGAGTGAAGGCTTCGCCGCTGCGGGCTTGCCAGCCGGCCGGTTCCCCGCCGAGGTGATGTCCGCCGAATTTCCACCCCAACGTTTTCCCCACGATGGTCACCTCCGCCCCGCTGTTTTCCGTCAAACATGAGCTCGACTCGTCCCCCGAGGCGTTCGGCGAGCTGCGTTCCTCCGCCGACTGCCTCGCGCAGCCCGACGTGCTGCGCCAGCGGCTGGATGACGACGGCTACCTTTTCGTGCCGGGATTCTTCAACCCGGACCTCATCCACGCGGCGCGCGTTTCGGTGACGGATCGCCTCGCCGCCGAAGGCGTGCTGGATCCGGCCTTCCCTGCGATCGAGGCGATGTGCCGGCCGGACAAGGCCCTCGGCTTCCGCGGCGACCTGGCGAAGAACAACCCTGCCGTGGATCGGGTCGTTTACGGACCGGAGTTGCTGGGCTTTTACGCGCAGCTCTTCGGCGAGCCGGTGCGGCACTTCGACCACACCTGGTTTCGCGCCATCAGCCACGGCCAGGGGACGCCGCCGCACTGCGACCTCGTCTACATGAGCCGCGGCACCCACCAGCTGCTCACCTGCTGGATTCCCTACGGCGAAGTCCCGCTGGAAGTCGGCGGCCTCATCCTGCTGGAAAATTCCCACCACCAGGCGGATCGCATCAAGAACTACCTCGAGGTCGATGTGGACCTCTACTGCGAAAACAACCCGAAGCACGTCGACAAGGTGATCGGCAAGGGCGGCTGGAGCCATCCCGGCTGGCTGACCTTCAACCCGACCGTCCTCCGCGAGCGGCTGGGCGGGCGCTGGCTCACCGCCACACATTGGCGCCCCGGCGATTTTCTCACGTTCAAGATGACGATGGTGCACGCCAGCCTCGACAACCAGACCCACCGCGTGCGGCTCTCGTCCGACACCCGCTACCAGCGCGCCAGCCAGCCCGCCGACTCCCGTTGGGTCGGCGCCGACCCGGCCGGCCACGGCCCCCGCGCCAAGCAGGGCATGATTTGCTGAGGTAGGGCGCGTTATCCCTAACGCGCCGATTCGACTCCATCCGGTTTGCAACGGCGCGTGAAGGATAACGCGCCCTACCCTATTTCGTCCCCTCGAGCTGCAGCTTCATCTGCAGGGCCAGCCCCTCGGACATCGTCTGCGAGGCTTCGGCCTCCTGGCGGCGGGTTCGGGCCTTTGCCCCGGCCAGGCCGGCCCAGCCCACGATGACCGGGTCCTGCGGCTTCACCAGCACCAGTGTCGCCCTCATCTCGGCGTTCAGATCCATGCGCATTGCCGCCGGCATGTCCGCGTCCATCGCCGCGGCGAATTTCTCCGCGCTGCCTTGGTCGCCGGTCAGGTGGTAGAAATTCTTGTCCCACCCCGTGCTGACCTCGGTGCCCAGCGCATCATACGGCGCCTGGCCGACGGATAGCCCCTCCTGGTAGTCGCGAAAGTTCCGGATCTCCTCCGGCACGACCACGCCGTTGACCGCCGGCAACCAGAGGCTGCCGTCGGTGAAGAGTTGCTGGCCCGGCACGCTCGTGAGAAACTGCAGGAAATCCAGGGCCTCGGCGGGATGACGGCTGGTCTTGTTGAGGTACATGGAGAGCGAGGTCTCGCCGATGCCTTCGCCGCCCTGCCCCACCACGTACCGGCCGACTTCCGGGTCGTCCGGCATCGCCTGCATCAGTTTCATCGGCTGGATCTTGAACGGCGCCAGCCGCCGCAGGCTCGTCGCATCCCACGTGCCGTAAAAGAAGAACAGCGCCTGGCCGCGCAGGAACTCGATCATCGCATCGTCGCGGCGCAACTGGATGAACCCCGGCTTCATCGAGTTCGTCGTCTCGCGCACCAGCTGCAGCCCGGCAAGTACGGCCGGCTCGCTGTAGCGCCAGCGTCCGCCGAGGTAGGCCGCGAGCATCTGCCGGTTGTACAGGTAAAGATAGCCGGCGTCGTCCAGCCGCTGGGCCACGCCGATCAGCGGCGCCACGAACACGGCCTCCGCCACCGCGCGCGTCGTGTCGCGGCTGCCCGCCAGCCCGGAAATCGGGCGGCCGGTTTTCCGCGAGAACTCCTTCACCGCCGCGAGGATTTTGCGCAGGTCGTCGAAATTCCTCGGGACCACGACCCGGCCGAGGATTTCCTTCATCAACTCCACGTTGCAGAACAGCCGCAGCGAAACCTCGGTGATGTTCACCCCGTAAATCTGCCCGGGGTCGGGCGAGTCCCGCTTCGGCGCGAGCAGCTTGTCGTGGAAGGTGTCCTGCCACGGAATTTTTTCCTGCGAGGTTCCGCGATTGTAGGGGTTCGGCTTGGCCAGCTCCGCCGTCAGCGGCGCGAAATAGCGGGCCGGGATGTCCTTCTCCCCGGGCAGCCAGGCCCCCCATTCCATCAGGTCCGGGCCCGTGTCGCCCGCGAGATTGGAGCGCATCCATTGCGGGTAGATCGTCGCCCCAGGAATTTGCAGCTGCACCACGCGGACCCGCGGATTGAGTTCCTCGTAGCGCTTGATCGCCGCGTTGATGCCGTCGGGCGGCCCGCGCTCGATCTGCCAGTGGGCGAAATAAATCGTGACCTCGCGGGCGCGGACCACGGGCTCCGACCGGGTGAAGACCCAAAACAGCGACACCGTGTAGGCCGCGCACAACAGCACCAAGGCCAGCCGGGAACGGAGTCGCCTCATGGCTGGCCCTCCGGCGCGAGGCGGTGGTTCACTTCCGCGAGCTTCCGGCGGATGGTGTAGGCGCGGACGTTGGTCGGGTAAGCGGCAAGGTACTTTTCGAAGTATTCCCGGGCCCGCGCCCAGTCCCCGCCCCGCTCCGAGAGCACGCCGATCTGCACGATGAGATCCTCCTGCGCGTTGCCGGTGACACCCCCAGCTTGTTCAGCGGCGATAAGGTGCGGCAGGAACCGCGCCTGGGGCTGGTTCAGCGCGATGCCCGCCTGCCCGATCTGCAAGTTGAGGTCGCGCCGGAGCAATGGCTCATGAATGCGCGCGAGCAGCATCTCCGCCGCCAGCAAGCGGTCCGCTCCCGCTCCGGATACATCCGGCAACAGGTACAATTTCAACAATCCCAGCTTCACGAGCCCCAGCTGTGCCCAGTGGCTCTCGGGCTGCCGCTGGGCCAGCTCGGCATACAGCTTCGCGGCCTTCGGGAAATCCGGTTCGTTCAGGTGCAGCTGATAGATCCGCGCCCGCAAATACGCCGCTTCCGCCGCAAGTTCGTCCGTGCCGTGCTCCAGCTCCACGAGCACCGCCTCGGCCTCGCGCATGTTCCCGTCCGTGGCGGGCTGGGCGCCGATCCGCGCAGCGGCCCAAGCGAGCCGGTCGGCACGCAAGGGGGCATCGGGCCGGAGCTGCCGGAGCACGTCCTGCGGGCGGTTGTCAGCCAGCGCGGCCCATGCCCGGTCCGGGTTGTCCGGCGTAGCGGCGCCCGCCGCCAGCAGCGGAGCGAGGACCAGGGGGAGAAAAAAATTTCGCGCGGGGTACACGGAAAGACCCTTCATCGTGGAAGTTCACCCTGATGCGACAAGCACTACCGCAGAAAAGTTTCGCCGCACATGACTTTGAGCCGGAAGCCAGGAAGCCAGGAGAGTGCCGGGAAATCATTCCTGGTTTCCCGGCTTCCGGCTTAAAGTCGCAACTGTCGCCATTCAGGTTTCATGGCTTCCTGGCTTCCGGCTTGAAGATGACAACGGGCGCTACCGGACCGGCCCCGCGATCGCCAGTTGGCGGCCGAGCTGGAGCATCAGCGCCTCGGACTGCGTCTGGGAACTTTCCAGCCGCTCGCGTGCCAGCTGCAGGCTGCCATCCTGCGGCGCCCGCCAGCTGAGCGCGGCGTTGGCGACGATGCGCACGTCCTGTGGCCGCACGGTGATCGCGCGATTCGAGACTTCCTTGCCCAGGTCCGCCCGCGCCGCCGCCGGCATCTCGCGCTCAATCGCGTCAACAAACTGGTCCACGCTCCCATGCGTATCCGTCAACAGGTAGAGATTGCGGTAAATCGCCTCGGAGACCGTCGAGCCCATCAGCATGTATTCCGCGCCGAACGAGTAGCAGTCCAGGGGCGTCTTGTAGGCCTCGATGTCCGCCGGCACCTTCACTTCGCGCACCGACGGCAGCCAGCCGCTGTTGTCCGTAAAGAGCTGGTTGCCCTCCACGCTCGTGAGGAAATGCAGGAAATCGATCGCCTCTGCCTGGTGGCGGCTCTGCTTGTTCAAGTAGAACTCCATCGCCGTCCCGCCCCCGCCGTCCGCAAACGCCCCGAAGAAATACCGCCCCATCACCGGGTCGTCCCGGGTCGGCTGCGGGAAGCGCAGGACATCGATTGGGAACGTCGACAGGCTCCGGATGCTCGTGCCGTCCCATGTGCCGGCAAAGATGAACACCGCGTCGCCCCGCAGGAACTCCTGCGTCGCCGCGTCCCGCAGCGACTGCAGGAAACCCGGCTTCATGCTCATGCTGATCTCGCGCATCATCGTCAGGCCCGCCTTCGCCTCCGGCGAGCGGTAGCTCCAGCGGCCCTCGAGGTAGAGGCCGATCTCGTCCCAAGTGTAGAGCGACAGCGTCCCGTGCCGGTCGTTGCGCTGGCTGCTCTGCATCATCGCCCCGCCCATCAGATATTGCATCAACCACGCCGCGTTGTCGCGCGCCCCCGCCAGCGTGTAGATCGGCTGCCCCGTGCGAGCCGCGTAGTCGGCGACCTTCTGGAAGAGCGCGCGCAGCTCCGCGAAATTCCGCGGCGGACGATCCGAGCCCGTGATCTTCCGCAGCAGGTCCCGGTTGCAAAACAGCCGCTCCGACACCTCCGTCACCGACGCGGCATAGAACTGCCCCGGGTCGGGCGCGTTCACGCGCTGGTTCAACAGGCCGTCGGTGAAGGTCTGCACCCACGGCACCTTTGCGAGCGCCGTGCCCCGGTTGTAGGGATTCGGCCGCAGCATCTCGTCGGTGATGGGCTCGAAATAACGTGCCGGGATGTCCGTCAGCCCGTCGAGCCACACGCCATATTCGATCAGGTCGGCGCCGGTCCCGCCGACGAGGTTGGTGCGCATCCACTGGTTGTAGACGCGGCCCGGCACGAGCACCTGCTCCACCTTCACCCGCGGGTTGAGTTCCTCATAGCGGCGGATCACCGCGTCGATGCCGTCGGGCGGCCCCTTTTCGATCTGCCAATGCGCAATGCGGATGGT
>Ga0265327_10005553_pt1 | contig 10471 bp, 11 predicted proteins | sample 41621metaG_FD_202089 | JGI IMG/M metagenome (GOLD analysis project Ga0265327, IMG submission 202089) | Rhizosphere microbial communities from Carex aquatilis grown in University of Washington, Seatle, WA, United States - 4-16-21 metaG | ecosystem: Host-associated > Plants > Roots > Rhizosphere... | reverse complement strand
TGCGCCGGTACCCCATGTCGATTCGGCGAAATCGTGCGGGCCGACCATGATGATCGCGGCCTTCAGTTCGGGCGGGGGATCGGTGAGCAGCGCCCACTGGGTGAAGCCGAGGTACGACAACCCCATCGTGGCGAATGACCCGGTGAACCACGGCTGGTCGCGGAGCCAGGCGGCGGTGTCCACGGCGTCTGCGATCTCGTTGACCATCGGTTCGAAGTCGCCACCGGAGCCGAATGTGCCGCGCACACTCTGTAGCAGAACGTGATACCCGCGGCGGGCGTATGCCGCACCGAATACCGGGCCGAACGGGAAGCCACGACCGTAGGGGCACCGCACCAGCAGGGTGCCCACGGCGGCGCCGGTGGGGGCGTAGTGGCTGCCGACCAGTTCGACGCCGTCACGCATCGGGGTGGTGACGCGGCTGACGGTGTAGTCCGTTGTCGGAGGCGGTACGTCGAGGATGCGGCTCAGCAACCGGGAGCCGAGACGGGCGATTCGGGAGCTCACCATTCGGATGGTACCGATCCGTACCGGTCGGCGCCGTGCCCGCTGGTCCGGCCGGAAATCAGAACTTGTAGAACGGCACCAGCTGGTTGGCGCGCTGCAGGTTGGTCTGCAGGCAGTCGGGGCGGTCGGGCGACTCGATCGGCGAGTAGAACAGCGACTGGTTGATCAGGCCGTAGCTCGTCTTAAAGGTGATCATGCAGGTCACCCACCACCGGTCATTCCAGTCGGTCGGCTTCATGATCCAGTACTGCGCGGCACGGTGTCCGGCGATGTTCAGCTCGACGGCGTCGGCAGGCAGCGTCTGCTCGTAGGTCCGCCACACGATCGGCTCGACGGCCATCTGGTAATTACCGGCGTCGTAGTGGCAGCGCAGGCCGTCTTCGTGGTCGGGCGGGGTGAAGCCCAGGCCCATGGCGTTGATCGCGTCGAGCGGAATCTGATCGCACGGGTCGAACGGGCTCGGGTTCGTGGTGGAGATGATCGGCGACTTGATCGTGCTGCTGATCGGGGCCATAGGGGCAGAAGTGGAGCGCAACTCCACGTTGTCGCCGCCGCTGGGCGTCACTGGGTTGGTCTGTGTGACCACCACGCCTGCCGTCACGAGCGCACACAGCGCCGACATGAGCCGCAGTTTCCCGGCCATCGCTGCCATGACACCCCTTTGATCCGAGCAATACTGCGGGGAGTCTACAAGTCGCCTGGGTCACACCGGACAGGATGGGAGAACCTGTTCTAGTTTCTCCCGCTGCGCGGGACGGTCGGCACGACGGCAGGGGTTGCTGCCACCCAAGTACCCTGGATTTTTGTGTCGACTCAGCCGACCCTTTGGGCGATCAGTGACCTGCACATCGGGCATACCGGAAACAAGCCGGTCACCGAGTCGCTGCACCCGGCCTCGCCGGACGATTGGCTGATCGTCGCCGGCGACGTCGCCGAGCGCACCGACGACATCCGGTGGTCGCTGGACCTGCTGCGCAAGCGGTTCGCCAAGGTCATCTGGGTGCCGGGAAACCACGAACTGTGGACCACCAACAAAGACCCGATGCAGATCTTCGGGAAGGCCCGTTACGACTACCTGGTCGACATGTGCGACCAGATGGGCATCGTGACCCCCGAGCACCCGTTCCCGGTGTGGACGGGTCCGGGCGGCGCGGCGACGATCGTGCCGATGTTCCTGCTGTACGACTACAGCTTCCTGCCGGCGGGCACCGCGACCAAGGCCGAGGGACTGGCGTTGGCCAAGGAGCGCAACGTCGTCGGCACCGACGAGTTCCTGTTGTCGAGCGAGCCGTACGCGACCCGGGACGCGTGGTGCCGGGACCGGCTGAACATCACCCGCAAGAAGCTCGACGACCTGGACTGGATGGAGTCGACCATCCTGGTCAACCACTTCCCGTTGGTGCGCGAACCCTGCGACGCGATGTTCTATCCGGAGTTCTCGCTGTGGTGCGGCACCACCGCGACCAAGGATTGGCACACCCGGTACAACGCCATCTGCTCGGTGTACGGTCACCTGCACATCCCGCGCACCACCTGGTACGACGGCGTGCGGTTCGAGGAAGTCTCCGTTGGCTACCCGCGAGAGTGGCGGCGCCGCAAGCCGTATCGGTGGATGCGCCAAATCCTCCCGGACCCCCAGTACCCACCCGGCTACCTCAACGACTTCGGTGGCCACTTCGAGATCACCCAGGAAATGCGGGAGCACGCGCAGAAGATGCAGGACCGGATCAATTCGAGGCGGTTGTGATGGGCGATGCTCTGTTGTCGCAGGTGCTGCCCGACGTCGTGGCCACCGCTGAAAGATATTCCGACGCGGTCGATCTCGTGCCGCTGCCCGAGGAAGAGCCGCTGATCGCCCGGTCGGTGGCCAAACGCCGCAACGAGTTCATCACCGTCCGGCAGTGTGCCCGTGAGGCACTGGGCAAGCTGGATGTGGGCCCGGTCCCGATCCTCAAGGGGGAGAAGGGTGAACCGTGCTGGCCTGACGGCATCGTCGGCAGCCTGACGCATTGCGAGGGTTTCCGTGGCGCGGTGGTGGCGCGGTCCACGCAGGTGCGGTCCGTCGGCATCGACGCCGAACCGCACGGGGTGTTGCCCAAGGGGGTGCTCGGCGCCGTTGCCCTGCCTGCCGAGCAGGACGCCGTGGCGACGCTGGAAGGCGACCTGCACTGGGACCGAATCCTGTTCTGCGCCAAGGAAGCGACGTACAAGGCCTGGTTTCCGCTCACGCACCGCTGGCTGGGCTTCGAGGACGCGCACATCACCTTCGAGCTGGATTCCACGGGCAGTTCGGGCACATTCCTGTCCCGCATCCTCATCGACCCGGCCGCCGAGTTCGGCCCACCGCTGACCGAACTGCCCGGACGCTTCACCGTCTCCAATGGCCTTGTCCTGACGGCGATCTCGCTGTGAAGGCAGCAGCGAGGCCGGCGCCGCCACCCGGCTTGGTGATCGTCGACAAGCCCGCCGGGATGACGAGCCACGACGTCGTCGGCCGGTGCCGGCGGCTGTTCGGCACCCGCAAGGTCGGCCACGCCGGGACGCTGGACCCCATGGCGACCGGTGTGCTGGTGGTCGGCATCGAGCGGGCGACCAAGATTCTGGGCCTGCTGACCGCCACCGACAAGAGGTACGTCGCGACGATCCGTCTCGGCCAGACCACGTCGACCGAGGACGCCGAAGGCGAAGTGCTGGAGACGGTTTCGGCTGCGCACGTGACCGACGACCAGATCGAGGCGGCGGTGGCCACTTTACGTGGAGAGATCGATCAGGTGCCGTCGGCGGTCAGCGCCATCAAGGTCGACGGCGAGCGCGCGTACAAACTGGTGCGTGAAGGCAAGGCGCCGGAACTGGCGGCCCGGCGGGTGCGGATCTCCCGGTTCTCGGTGGATGCTGTGCGACGCATCGAGGACTTCGTCGACGTGGATGTCACGGTGGACTGTTCGTCGGGCACCTACATCCGGGCGCTGGCCCGTGACGTCGGCGCCGCACTCGGTGTGGGTGGACATCTGACGGCGTTGCGGCGCACCAAGGTCGGCCGTTATGGCCTGGACGAGGCGCGCACCCTGGAACAGCTGACGGATGCCGCGGAATTGAGCTACACGCTGGACGCGGCCTGCCTGCTGGGCTTTCCGCGCCGCGACCTGACTGATGCCGAGACCGAGGACACCCGGCACGGCCGGGCCCTGGAACCGGCCGGTATCGGTGGCACCTACGCCGCGACCGCCCCCGACGGGCGGGTCATCGCGTTGCTGGAGGACGGACCGAAGCGCACCAGCAGTGTCGTGGTCCTGCGTCCCGCGACGTTGTAGAGATCGGCCGAAAACACAATTTGTGCCGGCGACGATCCGCCGCATATTTACATACCAATTGGAATGGTTGTGACGCGTTTTCATTGTCGCGCCACGTACGATGCAACGGTGACTGCAGGAGTGGAGGGGCGGGCCAAGCGACGCACGCAGGCCGAGCGGAGCGCGGCCATGCGCACGCGCCTGCTGGACGCCACTGTGGAATGCCTGGTCACTTACGGTTACTCGGGCACCACCACGCAACGGGTCGCCGAAATCGCCGGCGTCACGCGCGGTGCGCAGGTGCACCATTTTCGGTCCAAGGAAGACTTGGTGGCGGCCGCGGTCGAGCATCTGGCCGAACAGCGCGTGCAAGCCGCGATCCGTGATCTCGGACGGGTGGGCAGTAACCCCGATCCGGTCACGACGATGCTGGACTATCTGTGGGAGTCACATCAGGGGCCGATTTTCGTTGCGACGCTGGAGCTCTGGGTGGCTGCGCGCACTGATCCGGTGTTGGCCGAGCACATCGAGCGCGTTGAGCCCATCGTCATCGGCGCGCTGATCAGTGCGTTGGCGCAGCTGATTCCGAATCGCGCTGCACAGAAGGAGCTGCGGGACCTGGCGTTCACCGCGATGGATGCGCTGCGGGGGATTCTCTTGTCGAGCTTTGTAGATCGTGACACGGAGCGGGCCAAAAAGCGCTGGAATCGAGTGTGTGGCCAGCTGCACGGCATGTTTGTGGACGCTCTCGACGGTAAGACCGTCAACGCCGACATCTCCTCTTAAGTAACGCTTTTCGCCTGGAGTCGGCAAACTTCTCCGCTGATCAGGGACTGCCTTCGGCCACCCTCTTGTAAAGATACAAACAGGTTGGTATGTTTCTGACACCGCACAGAAAGAGAGGGTTCATGCCCAACAAGGTGTATGTGATCGGCGTCGGGATGACGAAGTTCGAGAAGCCGGGCGCTCGGCTCAATCCGGATGGGTCGCCGTGGGACTACCCGGATATGGCTCGTGAGTCGGGCTCGAAAGCATTGCTGGATGCCGGGATCGACTACAGCGAGATCCAGGAGGCCTACGTCGGTTACGTCTACGGTGAGTCGACGTCGGGGCAGCGGGCCGTCTACGAGCTCGGTATGACGGGCATCCCGGTGGTCAACGTCAACAACAACTGTTCGACCGGATCCACCGCGCTTTACCTTGCCGCAAGAGCCGTACGCAGCGGCCTGGCCGACTGTGCGCTTGCGCTCGGATTCGAGAAGATGCAGCCCGGTTCACTCGGTTCGACATATGACGACCGCGAGCAGCCCATGGCCAAGCACTTCCTGGCGCTGGCCGAGATCAGCGAGGTACTGTTCCCGCCGGCGCCGTGGATGTTCGGCGCTGCCGGCCGAGAGCACATGAAGCAATTCGGCTCCACTGCCGAGCATTTCGCGAAGATCGGCCACAAAAACCACAAGCACTCGGTCAACAACCCGTACGCGCAGTTCCAGGACGAATACAGCCTGGATGACATCCTCGGCGCGCGGATGATCTACGACCCGCTGACCAAGCTGCAGTGCTCGCCGACGTCGGACGGCTCCGGTGCGGCGATCCTCGCCAGCGAGGCGTTCGTCGACAAGCACGGGCTGGCCGGACAGGCTGTCGAGATCGTCGGGCAGGCCCTGACGACCGATTTCGAGAACAGCTTCGACGGCACGTGCAAGGCGCTGATCGGCTACCACATGAATGTCGCTGCCGCGCAGAAGGTTTACGAGCAGTCCGGCCTCGGCGCCGACGACTTCCAGGTGATCGAGCTGCATGACTGCTTCAGCGCCAACGAACTGCTGCTGTACGAAGCCCTGGGTCTGTGTGGCGAAGGTGAAGCCGCGAAGTTGATCGACAACGGCGACACGACCTATGGCGGTCGCTGGGTGGTCAACCCGTCCGGCGGACTGATCTCCAAAGGGCATCCACTGGGCGCGACCGGTTTGGCCCAGTGCGCCGAACTCACCTGGCAGCTGCGTGGCACCGCCGACAAGCGCCAGGTCTCCGGCGTCACCGCCGCCCTGCAGCACAACATCGGTCTGGGCGGGGCTGCCGTGGTCACCGCCTACCAGCGTGCTGAGCGCTGACCGAATCATCAACCGACACAACACAACCAACAAACCAAGGAGTATGACGATGGGACACATCGAAGCCACCAAGAAGCTGTCCGCCTCGCCGGAAGCGCTGTGGGCGATCGTCTCGGACCTTTCCAGCTGGGACAAGTGGTTCACCGTCCACGAGAAGTGGCTGTCCGACGTGCCGGCGACCGTGACCCCGGGCACCACGCTGACCGCGAAGATCGTCATGCTCGGCATGGCCAACAAGATCGAATGGAAGATCGAGCGGATGGACGCGCCGACCACGTTCGCGTTGTCCGGCGCCGGCATGGCCGGAGTGAAGGCGCTTTTCGAGTTCACCGTGACACCGTCGGGCGACGGTTCGGAGTTCAAGGTCGCCGGCGACTTCGAAGGCGCACTGGTCAAGGGCGCTCTGGCCAAGGCTGTCGAGAAGGACGGCGCCAAGCAGCTCGACAAGACCCTCGAACTGCTCGACGGCCTGGCGACGGCGGCGGTCTGACGTGGCAGAGCCGGTAACCGAGTTCGACAACTCGGGACTGAATGTATGGGCTGACCCGGAGACCTTCGAGGTGACCCGGGAACGGATTGCCGAGTACGCGGCTGCGACCAACGACCCCATCCCGGCGCATCTGAGCGGCGATATCGCGCCACCGGTGTTCGCCATCGTGCCTGCCTTCGACGCGCTGATGGGGCCCGTGATCGACGTCGTCCCGATCGAAATCTTCGGTCGAATCGTCCACGGCGAACAGGACTTCCACTTCCACCGACCGATCCGCCCGGGGGACCAGCTGACGTCGCGGGCCCGGGTCATCGGGTATGACACGGTGGATTCGGGCGCTCGGGTGTCGATTCACCTGGAGACCCGTGCGCAGGACGGTGAACTGGTCAACGAGCAGTACCTGATCGGCTTCTTCCGTGGTGTCAACGCGGGCGAGGCGGTCGGAGAACAGGTTCCCAACCACAAGTTCGACGCCGCACTGCGCGATCGTGCGCCGTTGGCCAAGGTCGTCCAGCATGTCGATGCCGACCAGACGTTCCGGTATTCACCGGCATCGGGCGACCCGATGCCGATCCACCTCGATGAAGAGGTGGCCAAGGATGCGGGATTGCCCGGCATCATCGCCCACGGTCTGTGCACCATGGCGTTCACTTCATGGGCGCTGCTGACCGAGGTAGGCGGGTCAGACGTCAACCGGCTCAAGCGGTTTGCGGTCCGGTTCTCCAAGATGGTTCTTCCTGGAGACGATCTGGAGACCCGTATCTGGCAGGCCGGCCGCGGAACCAACACGACGAAGTATGCCTTCGAGACGGTGCGAAACGGCACCGCGGGCGAGGAATTCGCCATCACCGACGGCCTGGCCGTTTTCGCCGACTAGACGAGTTGAAAGGACTTCAGACATGGGAGCTTTGGAAGGACGGATCGCCGTCATCACCGGCGCGGGCCGCGGCATCGGCCGTGAGCACGCGTTGCTGTTCGCCCGTGAGGGCGCACGCGTCGTCGTCAATGACCTAGGTGGCAGTAACACCGGCGAGGGCGCCGACGCCGGTCCGGCGCAAGAAGTCGTCGATGAGATCGTCGCCGCCGGCGGCACGGCCGTCGCCAATACCGACAACATCGCGACCTGGGATGGCGCCGCCGGCCTCATCGAGCAGGCCGTCAGTGAGTTCGGTGGCCTCGACGTGGTGGTCAACAACGCCGGGATTCTGCGCGACGGCTTCATCCCGACCATGGACGAATCCCAATGGGACGCTGTGGTTTCGGTGCACCTCAAGGGTCACTTCTCGGTGCTGCGGCACGCCGCGGCCTATTGGAAGGCGCAGAGCAAGGCCGGCAATCAGCCGAACGCCGCCGTCATCAACACGGCGTCGGGATCGGGCCTGACCGTGCCCAACGCCGGACAGGTGAACTATGGCGCGGCCAAGGCGGGCATCGCGGCGATGACATTGGTGGCCGCCGAAGAGCTCGAACGATATGGCGTACGGGCCAACGCCATTGCCCCGATCGCCCGCACCAGACTCACCCTGGCCACGCCGGGCATGGGCGCCCTGATGGCTGAGCCCGACGACGGCGAAGTCGACCTGTTCAGCCCGGCGAACATCTCTCCGTTGGTGGCGTACCTGGCAACGGAGAAGTGCCCGCTGACCGGCAAGGTCTTCGCGGTGCAGGGCGGCGCGATCTCCGAACTCGGCGGCTGGCACGACGTGACGACGATCGAGACCGACGGGCTGTGGGAGATCGACGACATCTCGGCGAGGTTGGCATGATCGAGTGGTCTGAGTCCGACGAACTCATCCGGGACAGCGTCCGTCAGTTCGTCGACAAGGAGATCGAGCCGCACCGCGACGGACTCGAGCGCGGTGAACTGTCGCCATATCCGATCGCGCGAAAGCTGTTCAGCGAGTTCGGTCTCGACGTATTGGCCGGTGAGGCGATCAAGACCATGCTCGAAAAGGAACGGGCCAAAGCAGAAGCGATCGCGGCCGGGCAGCCCAAGCCGGAGAAGCGGTCGTCGGGCGGTATGGGCGACCTCGGCGGCCAGGTGTCGATGGCCGCGGTGCTGGTCTCGGAGATCGCCGGCGTCAGCATCGGGTTGCTCAGCACCATCGGGGTCAGCCTCGGCCTCGGCGCTGCCACCATCGCGAGCCGCGGCACCCTGGCGCAGAAGGAACGGTGGCTGCCCGAGCTGGTGACGCTCGAGAAGATCGCGTGCTGGGCCATCACCGAACCTGACGCGGGGTCAGATGCCTTCGGCGGCATGAAGACCTACGTCAAGCGCGACGGCGAGGACTACATCCTCAACGGCCAGAAGACATTCATCACCAATGGACCCGACGCCGATGTGCTGATCGTCTACGCCAAGCTGGACGACGGCGATCCGAGTGCGGACCGCCGGAACCGCAAGGTCCTGACCTTCGTCCTCGAAGGCGGGATGCCGGGCCTCACGCAGGGCAAGGCATTCAAGAAGATGGGCATGATGTCCTCGCCTACGGGCGAGTTATTCTTCGACAACGTGCGCATCACGCCGGACCGGCTGTTGGGGGAGACCGAGCAGCACGACGGCGGCGATGGGCGGGAGAGCGCCCGTGCGAACTTCGCGGCCGAGCGACTCGGTGTCGCGCTGATGGCATTGGGAATCATCAACGAATGTCACCGGCGCTGCCTGGATTACGCCAAGACCCGCACGCTGTGGGGCCAGAACATCGGTCAGTTCCAGCTGATCCAGCTCAAGCTGGCCAAGATGGAAGTCGCGCGGATCAACGTGCAGAACATGGTGTTCCAGACCTTGGAGAAGGTCCAGGCCGGCAAGATTCCGTCGCTGTCGGAGGCGTCGGCGGTCAAGCTGTACTCGTCGGAGGCGGCCACCGAGGTGGCGATGGATGCCGTTCAGCTGTTCGGCGGCAACGGCTACATGGCCGAGTACCGCGTCGAGCAGCTGGCGCGGGATGCCAAGTCGCTGATGATCTACGCCGGCAGCAATGAGGTTCAGGTAACGCACATCGCGAAGGGGCTGCTCGCCGGATGAGAGCGGCGGACCCACTCATGATGGTGTTCGACCGGTTGACGGCGAATTCGGCCGCACGGCTGACCATCGGCGCCGCCTTGCGGTTCCTGATGGCCAATCCGCGGTTGATCACGCTGATCCGGCCGGTCGCCAACTCGGCGATCGTCGGGGTCAGCCCCGTCGTCGCCGGCACGGCGGTGGCACCGGTGGTGGCACCGCCGTGCGGTGAGTGGGTCCGTGCGCCCGGTGCTCGTGATGGCGCTGGTGTCGTGCTGGTGCTGCACGGCAGTGGTTACCTGATCGGCTCGCCACGCACGCACCGGGGCTTCGCATCGCATCTGTCGCGCTCCTCGGGTCTGCCCGCGCTGGTGGTCGGTTATCCGCTGGCCCCGGAGCGCACGTTCCCCGCAGCGGAGGACGCGGCCATGACGGCGTATCGCTGGCTACTGACCCAGGGCTACGACTCGGGCCAAGTGGTGATCGCCGGTGATTCGGCGGGTGGGCATCTCGCGGTCGCGGTGGCCTTGCGCGCCAGAGCCGAGGGATTGCCCACGCCGGCCGCGCTCGCCTTGTGGGGTCCGCTGATCGATCCGTCGTACCGCGCTTCGATCACCGATCCGCGGGTGCGCCGGCAGCCGTTCGATCCGTCGGCGGCCGCCCGGGCCCTGGCGCTGTATGTCGGTGATGCGGACCCGGCGGATCCGCGGCTGTGTCTGCTGAACGCCGACCTGTCGGCTCTACCGCCCATCCAATTGCATTACGGAACAAGGGAAGTCATGCGAGCCGACGCCGAGGCGTTCGCCGCTCGGGTGGCGGTGTCGGGCGGTCACTGTGAGCAGCGGGTCTGGGCGGGCCTGGCACACGCCTACTGGATGTTTCCGCGCGGCAAGGACGGAAGTTTGGACAGCATGATGACCGGTGGGGAGTTTCTGCGAGCCGCCGTGGCTCAGCCCGACCGACCGATGGCGAAGGAGTAGGACGGGTGATGACGCAGCTGTTGCGCCAGGTTCGGGACGCGCGTGGCATGGTCGAGGCGGCAATGGTGCTGCAGCGCCGGGGGTTGGTG
>Ga0265327_10005552_pt1 | contig 10473 bp, 9 predicted proteins | sample 41621metaG_FD_202089 | JGI IMG/M metagenome (GOLD analysis project Ga0265327, IMG submission 202089) | Rhizosphere microbial communities from Carex aquatilis grown in University of Washington, Seatle, WA, United States - 4-16-21 metaG | ecosystem: Host-associated > Plants > Roots > Rhizosphere >... | reverse complement strand
GACAGCGTGCTTGCGCGCCGGCGGTGGGCGGTATGCCCCGGGCCGGCCGACGTCACCGGCCGCTTCGCGGCTGCCCTGCGCTGCTCGCGGTACGCGGGGTCCGCGCAAACTCGCTTCGCTCAAACACGCGCGGCCCTTTTTCCGCGTACCGCTGCGCTGCTCGGCGGTGCCTCAACGGCCGGCCAAGGGCATACAGCCCGCCACCGTGGGCCAGTCGGGGTTGCATCGGCGTTGGAGACGTTGCGGATGATTGAACACCCCTGAGCCCGGCGAGCGGTGCGGGGCGGGCGATCCCCTCTGCGCCGCTGAGCAGCGCAGCCTTTCGCGGATCAGGGCTCGCGACTGTTTGAGTGGAGCGAAGCGCAGCGAGTTTGAGCGAGACCCCGCGAAAGGCGAGCAGCGCAAGGCAGCCCGAAGGGCCGGCGCAGTGGGGTCGACCGACCCGCACCGCTTGCCGGGCGCCCCCGAGGAACGGAGGGGACTTCATGCAGCCACCGGCGCATGATGATCGCCCCCACCCATGTGCGCCCCCAGCACATGCCGTTCAGCCGTCGCAGCATCCGTCTCGTAAACCACCCGCCCTTCGCTCATCACCACGATCCGGTCCGCCATCTCCAGCAGTTCGTCGAGGTCTTCGCTGATCAGCAGCACCGCCCCACCCCGCGCCCGCACCTGCACGATGCGGCTGTGGATTTCCGCCACCGCCGCGAAGTCCAGTCCGAACACCGGGTTGGCCGCAATCAGCACGTTGATCTCGCCGGCCAGTTCGCGTGCCAGCACCGCGCGCTGCACGTTGCCGCCGGACAAACTGCGGATCGGTGCGCCCTCGCCCTGGGTCTTGACGCCGTACTCGGCAATCCACGCGCGGGCCCGGCTGCGCCACAGCGGAAAGTTCAGCACGTCGGCACCGAGCGCCGGCCATGCGAGCGGCGGCTGGTCGAAGTCGCGCAGCGCCATGTTCTCGGCCACGCTGAGGTCGCCGACGCAGGCATTGCGCAGCGGCTCCTCGGGCAGGCTGCGCACCTTGAGCCGGCGATTCTCTTCGCGCTTCGCGCCGTAGGGCTCGCCCATCACGGTGACGCGGCCCGCCAGGCGCGGCCGCTGGCCGACCAACGCTTCGACCAGCTCGCGCTGGCCGTTGCCCGACACGCCGGCGACGCCGAGGATCTCGCCCGATCGCACCGCGAGGCTCAGGTCGTGCACCGCCAGCGTGCCGCGGTCGCCCAGGGCACGCAGGCCGTCGACACGCAATGCGATCGGGGCATCGGACGCGACCGGCTGCACCGCATGCAGCGCGCGGCCGGTCGGCGCCTCGACATCGCCTTCGGCCGGTGGCGGCGCTTCGCCCTCGCCCATCATCGCGGCCGCGAGCCGCGCCGGGTTGGTGTCGGCCACCTGGCAGTGATGCACCGCCTTGCCGCGCCGAAGCACCGTGACGCTGTCCGCATAGGCCATCACCTCGCGGAACTTGTGCGTGATGATCAGCACCGTGCACAGGCCGCTCTGGGCAAACTCGCGCACATGGCCCAGCACCTCGTCGGCCTCTTGCGGCGTCAGCACCGAGGTCGGCTCGTCGAGGATCAAGAGACGCGGCTTGAGGTACAGCTGCTTCAACAGTTCGAGCTTCTGCTTCTCGCCGGCCGCGAGCTCCGACGGACGCGCGTCGAGGTCGAGGCTGAAGGGCGTGGTCGCCAGGAATTCCTCGAGCTCGGCGCGCTTGCGCTTCCAGTCGATCAGTGCCGGCGTCTTGCCGCCGGCCAGCAGCAGGTTCTCGGCCACCGTCATGCCGGGGGCCAGCGTGAAGTGCTGGTAGACCATGCCGATGCCGAGCTGGCGCGCCACCACCGGGTTGGCGATGTCCTGTTCGCGGCCATCGATCAGCACGGCGCCCTCCTCGGCCCGCTGGAAGCCGGCCACGCACTTCACCAGCGTGCTCTTGCCGGCGCCGTTCTCGCCCAGCAGCGCGTGGACCGTGCCGGGCGCCACGTGCAGGGTCACGCGGTCCATCGCGGTGAAGCTGCCGAAGCGCTTGGTGAGCTCGTAGGTGTCGAGCGCCAATGCGCCGATGGCAAGAGGAGGCGGTGCGACGGGGGCGATCATGGTGGGGCTCTCCGGTCTACGTCAGTGGCAGGGCTTCGAGCAGCGCACCCGAACTCGCATGGGCGCCGAAGACCCCGCCCTGCATCGTGATCATCTTGAGCGCCGCCAAGTGGTTGCCGTGGTCGGTGGCCGCGGTGCAGTCCGACAGCAGCAGGCATTCGAAGCCGCGGTCGTTGGCGTCGCGCATCGTCGTGTGGACGCAGACGTCGGTCGTGATGCCGGCCAGGATCAGGTTCTCGATGCCGCGCGTGCGCAGCACCAGGTCGAGGTCGGTCGCATAGAAGGAGCCTTTGCCGGGCTTGTCGATCACCACCTCGCCCGGCAGCGGCGCCAGTGCCGGGATGATCTCCCAGCCCGGCTCGCCGCGCACCAGGATGCGTCCGCACGGGCCGTCGTCGCCGATGCCCACGCCGCCGGCGCCGATCTGCCGCGAGCGCCAGCGCTTGTTGGCCGGCAGGTCGGCCAGGTCGGGGCGATGGCCTTCGCGCGTGTGGATGATGTGAAAGCCCAGCGCACGCAGCCGCGCCAGTGTGCGGGCGATCGGCTCGATCGGCGCCTGCACCAGCGACAGGTCGTAGCCCATGACGTCGACATAGCCGCCTTTGCCGCAGAAGTCGGTCTGCATGTCGATCACGATCAGCGCCGTGTTGTCGGGCCTGAGCGCGCCGTTGTACGGCCAAGCATAGGGTTCGGCAGCAACGAAAGTGGTGTGCATGGTGGATGACGACGAATTCAACGGGTGGACGACAGCTCGCCCGGGCTTCCGACCGCCACGCTGCCCGGCTTGCAGGTCAGCACCAGGATCACCAGCGTGAGCACGTAGGGCACGGTGTTGAAGAGGTGGTAGCCCCAGCCGACGCCGATCGACTGCAGCGCCGGGCCGATCGCCCCGGCACCGCCGAACAGCAGCGCGGCGCCGATGCAGCGCAGCGGGCTCCAGCGCGCGAAGATCACCAGCGCCACCGCGATCAGGCCCTGGCCGCTGGAGATGCCCTCGTTCCAGCTGCCCGGATAGAACAGCGTGAGCGACGCACCGCCAAGCCCCGCGATGAAGCCGCCCGCGGTGGTGGCCGCGATGCGCAGGCCGGCGACCGAATAGCCGAGCGCCCGCGTCGCATTGGCCGAATCGCCGGCCATCCGGACCAGCAGCCCGGCGCGGGTGCGCGCGAAGCCCCACCACAGGAACACCGCCAGCGCGATGCCGACCGGTACCAGCGAATTGACCTGCAGCGCCGAGCGGATCACCGGGTTGTCGCTCCAGTCGCCGAGCGGGATCGCCGGCAGCTGCGGCGCCTGCGGCTGGATCAGCGGCTTGCCGAGATAGAAAGCCAAGCCGGTGCCGAACAGCATCAGCGCGATGCCGGTGGCCACGTCGTTGACCCGGTCGAGCGAGCACAGCAGGCCGTGCAGCAACGCCAGCAAGGCACCCGCGGCGCCGCCGATCAGCACGCCGAGCCAGGCCGAGCCGGTGAGCCAGGAACCGCCGAAGGCGGCCATGGCCGAGAGCACCAGCACGCCTTCGAGGCCGAGGTTGATGCGGCCGGATTTCTCGGTCAGGCACTCGCCCAGGCTGACGAAGAGAAAGGGCGCACCGACGCGCAGCGCGCCACCGACGATGCCGGCCACGAGCGCGATCCACTGGTCGGCCGTCATGTCGCTTCCTTGGTCATGCGCGGCTGCACGGCGCGCGGCATGCGGTTCTTCAGCAGCGTCTTCCAGTCGATCATGCGCAGCCCTTCGCTGGCGAGGATCAGCACGAAGGCCATCCCCTGCAGCACCAGCACCGACGCGTCGGGCAGGCCGAGGCGGCGCTGCAGCAGGCTGCCCGCGGCGCCGAAGCCGCCGAACAGGATCGCCACCGGGATCACCGCCACCGGGTTGTGGCGCGCGATGAAGGACACCAGGATGCCCGCATAGCCGTAGCCCGCGATCAGCGAGGCATTCGCATTGGTGTGCACCGCCGCCACCTCGACCGCGCCGGCCACGCCCGCACAGGCGCCGCCGATCCCGCAAGCGGCCAGGATCAGGCCGCTGGCCGGCAGGCCCACCAGTTGCGCCGTGCGCGGATTGCCGCCGACCACCCGGACCGAGAAGCCCGAGGCGGTGGCCCGCAGCCAGAGGCCGGACACCAGGCAGGCGACGATGCCGATCACCAGGCCCCAGTGCACGTCCGAGCCGCCGATGCCGCCGATCCCGAGCCCGTCGGCGATCGAGCGCGTGGCCGGCTTGTTGAGGCTGGCCGGGTCGCGCAGCACGCCTTCGACCAGGTGCTTGAAGAGCCCGATCGCGATGTAGGCCAGCAGCAGGCTGCTGATGGTCTCGTTGATGCCGCGGTACTGCCGCAGCCAGCCCGCCAGCGCGATCCAGGCGGCGCCGGCCACGGCGCCAGCCACGCACAACGCCAGCGTGCCGACGAGGTTCGCGGGCAGGGGCAGCGCATACGGCAGCGCCGCGGCGGCCAGCCCGCCGAGCACCAGCGCGCCTTCGCCGCCGATGATGACGAGCCCGGCGCGCGCGGGGATGGCCACGCACAGCGCGGTCAGCATCAGCGGTGCGGCGCGCTGCAGCGTGTTCTGCCAGGAGAACCAGTCGCCGAAGGCCCCCTTGAAGAGGATGACCCAGACCTCCAGCGGACTCACGCCGGCGAACCAGACGAAGATGCCGAAGAGCAGCAGTGCCGCCGCGATGGCGAACACCGGCAGCGCGATCTCTTTCAATGCGTGGCGCATCGTCGGCTCGCGAGGTGAGGAAGGCGGCGCTCGATCAGCCCACCGAGCCGACCACGCCTTCGACCAGGTAGTTCATCTTCTCGAGTTCGAGGTCGGTCTGCTTGAGCGCCTTGCCGGCCGGGATCACGACCGCGCCCTTGTTGTCCTTGAGCCCGCCCGTGAAGATGTCGAAGCTGCCCGCCAGCATCTTGGCCTTGATGTCGTCGGCGTTCTTCTTCGCCGCGTCGGTCACCATGGCCCCGTAGGGCGACATCTTCACGTAGCCCTCCTTCAAGCCGCCGCGCAGGAAGTTGGGATGCGGCTTGTCGGCCTGGGCCGCGTCGACGATGGTCTTGTAGGCCGTGATCCAGTTCCATTCGGCGCCGGTCAGGTAGGCATTGGGCGCCAGCTTGGCCTGGCTGGCGTGGTAGCCGCAGACCATCTTGCCGCGCTTGGCGGCCGTCTCGACCACCACCTTGGGGCCGTCCACGTGCATCGTGAAGACGTCGCAGCCCTGGTCGGCCAGGCTGTTGGTGGCCTCGGCCTCCTTGACCGCCATCGACCAGTCGCCCGTGAAGATCACGCTGCAGGTGATGCCCGGCTTGACCGAGCGCGCACCGAGCGTGAAGGCGTTGATGTTGCGCAGCACCTGCGGGATCGGCTTGGCCGCGACGAAGGCGATCTTGTTGCTCTTCGTCATGTGGCCGGCGATGACGCCGTTCAGGAACTGGCATTCGTCGATGTAGCCGAAGAAGCTGCCGACGTTCTTCGGGTGCTTGCCTTCGGTCCAGAGGCCGCCGCAGTGGGAGAAGCGCACGTCGGGGTTCTTCGGCGCCACGGCCAGGATGTGCGGATCGAAGTAGCCGAAGGAGGTCGGGAACAGCAGCTTGGCGCCGTCCTGCGAGATCATGCCGGTCATGGTCTTTTGCACTGCCGCGGTCTCGGGCACGTTCTCTTCCTCGACCACCTTGATCCCGGGCATCTTCTTGAGGTCGGCCGCGGCCAGCGCGTGCGACTGGTTGTAGCCGTAGTCGTCGCGCGGGCCGACATAGATCACGCCGACGGTCAGCGGCTTCTGGGCGCTGGCCAGCGCGCTCCAGCCACCCAGCGTGGTGGCGGAGGCCAGGGCGGCCAGGGACTTGAGGGAATCGCGACGGTTGAACTGGCTCATGGTGCTTACTCCAGGTGATTGAGTGAGGAATCAGAGGGCCGGGATGTCCTGTCTTGGATACAAGATGGTGTGCATAAACCGTACCAGCGGCCGGACGGCCCCATCGGCCTGCAGCGCGCCAGGCTTGTGCGTCGCGCCTGCCGCGCCGGCACCGGCGCCCCGTCTTTGTGCTTGCGAAGAGGCGGTTGCATGCCGGTCCGCCCCGTGCCTTCAGGCCAGCGCCGCAACGGGCGCATGCACCACGCCCGCGGATTCGAGCGCGGCCGCCACCCGCAGCACCAGGTCTTCACGCCATGGCGCGGCGATCACCTGGACGCCGATCGGAAGGTCCGGGTGGGCACCCCACACCGGCACCGCGCAGACCGGCAGGCCGACGCACGAGATCGGCTGCGTCAGCAGGCCCATGTTGGGCCGCACCGGCAGCCGGTGGCCGTTGATCTCGAAGAACTCGGCGCCGATCGGCGTCGCCGCCGAGGGCGTGGCGGCGGCCAGCAGGACGTCGAAATGCTCGAAGACCCGCGCCACCTGTTCCGCATAGCGCCGCCGCACGCGCTGCGCACGCGCCACCCAGGCGGCCGGCAGCAGCGCGCCGGCCAGGAAGCGGTCGCGCGACAGCGGCTCGAAATCCTGCGCGCGGCGTCGCAGGTCGGGCAGGTGCAGCGCGGCACCTTCGGAATTGGTGATCAGGAACGCCGCCGCGCGGCCGGCCTCGACCATCGGCAGCTCGACCGTGCGGCTGGCGCCCAGCGCCTGCGCCACGGCATCGACCGCGGTCAGGGCCTCGGGCTGCGCATGCTGGCGGAAATAGCCGCCGAGCACGCCGATGCGCAGCCCCTGCGTGCCGAGCGCGAGTGCACCGGCCACCGGTTCGGCCGCCCGCTGCGCGCAGCCAGGATCGTGCGCGCCAGGCCCGCCTTCAGGGCCCTGCATGGCGTCGTAGGCCAGCGCCAGGTCGCGGGCCGAACGCGCGAACGGCCCCAGGTGGTCGAGGCTGGACACGAACGGGAAGCTGCCGGTGCGCGGCAGCCGGCCGAAGGTCGGCTTCAGGCCGAACACGCCGCACAGCGAGGACGGCACGCGGATCGAGCCGTTGGTGTCGGACCCGAGCGTCAACGGCACCTGGCCGGCCGCCACCGCGGCGCCCGAACCGCCCGAGGAGCCGCCCGCGATGCGCGTCAGGTCGTGCGGGTTGTGGCACGGGCCGACATGGCTGTTCTCGGTCGTGAAGCCGTAGGCGTACTCGTCCATGTTGAGCGCACCGACCAGCACCGCGCCGGCGCTCTCGAGCCGCCGCACCAGCGCCGCGTCGTCCCTCGGCGGCGTGTGCTCGCGCTCGATCTTCGAGCCCGCGAGCGTCGCGAGGCCGGCGATGTCGAACAGGTTCTTGACCGCGAAGGGCACGCCGAGCAGCGGCAGCTCGCGGGTGCGCATGCCCTTGTCGGAGGCCAGCGAGGCGTCCACCTGCGCGGCGCGCCGCAGCGCACGCTCCCGCACCACGGCGGTGAAGGCATTGACGCGGCCATCGGTCGCGGCGATGCGGTCCAGGCTGGCCTGCACCAGCGCCACGGCGCTGACCGTGCCGCCGCGCACCGCGTCGGCCATCGCCGATGCGTCCTGCTTGAGCAGTGCTTCCGCACTCATTGCTCTTTCTCCCGCGGGGACACCGGCGCAAAACTCAACGCCGGCTCGTCGCGCTCGCTGAGCGGCACGGCATCGATCAACGCGGCGAACTCCGACGCCAGCGCAAAGTAGCGCAGCACACCGGGACGGTGGTCGGTCCGCAGCCGCAAGCCGAGCGCGGCCGACGAGGCATCGACATAAGCTTCGATCTCCTGAGGCGTCATGGTCGGCCTCCTGGCTAACGGCGCACTTCGCGCTGGAAGATCTCGAGGCTGAGCTTCTTCATGGCCACGAAGCTGGCCGAACTCAACGTCTCGAGCGTGCGCGGCCGCGCGTCGCGGTAGTCGAGGATCTCGGCCACCCTGGTCGGCCGCTTGGTCAGCAGCAGCACCTGGTCGGCCAGGTACACCGCCTCTTCGAGGTCGTGCGACACCAGCAGCATCGTGGTGCCGGTCTTCATGAACACCTCCTGCAGCTTCTCGCGGATGAAGAGGGTCATCTCGAAGTCGAGCGCCGAGAAGGGCTCGTCGAGGAACAGCACCTCGGGGTTGGGCGCCAGCGCCCGCATGATCGAGGCCGTCTGCTGCTGGCCGCCCGACAGCTCGTAGGGGTAGCGCTTCAAGTCGAACTTGACGTCGAAGGAGGCCACCAGTTCCTCCATGCGCCGGTCGACCTCGGCCTTGGAGCGGCCTTCGAGCTTGAGCGGATAGGCGATGTTGTCGATGGTCCGCATCCACGGGAACATCGCCTCGCGGTAGTTCTGGAACACGTAGCCGATCTTGGTGTCCTTGAGCGACTTGCCGTCGAACAGGATCTCGCCCGCGTCGATCGGGATCAGCCCCGCGATCATGTTGATCAAGGTCGACTTGCCGCAGCCGTTGGGTCCGAACACCGAGACGATCTTCTGCTTGGGGATGTCGAGGTCGAAGTTCTCGTACAGCGGCCAGCCGGCGAAGTACTTCGTCAGCCCGCGGATCGTGATGTGCGTGCCGGCCGGACCGGGCTCGAAGCGCGGCTTCGGCACGTCGGCATAGACCGGGCCGTTGATGACGTTGTCGACGGTGGCTCTCATCTTCCGCTCCAGTGCACGATGCGGCGCTCGGCCACGAGGAAAAGGATGTTCAGCGCATAGCCCAGCGCACCCGCCGCGAGGATCGAGGCGTACATGTCCTTGACGTTCATCACCTGCTGCGAGTTGATGATGCGGTGGCCGAGGCCGCTGTCGGAGCCGATGAACATCTCGGCCACGATCACGATCACCAGCGCCATCGACACGGCCGAGCGCAGCCCGACGAAGGTCGGCTGCAGGCTCTCCCAGACCAGCACGTCCCGGAAGATCTGCCACCGCGAGGCCCCCATCACCTTGGCCGCCATGACGCGCTGCTTGCGCGCGTTCATCACGCCGTAGGCACTGTTGAAGACCACGATGAGCAGCGCGCCGAAGGCCGCGATCGCCACCTTGTTGACGTCCGAGACGCCGAAGATCATGAGGAACAGCGGGATCAGCGCCGACGAGGGCGTGGAGCGGAAGAAGTCGATCAGGAACTCGACGCTGCGGTAGGCCCGCTCGTTGCTGCCCAGCAGCACGCCGAGCGGAACGCCCACGATCGCGGCGATCAAAAAAGCCTGCAGCGTGCGCCACACCGTGACCGCGAAGTCGCCCAGCAACGGGCCACCCGCCAGCCCGGACACCAGTGTGAGCAGCGTGTCGCCCGGCATCGGCAGAAGGATGGCCTTGATGAGGCCGAAGCGCACCACCAGGTCCCAGATGATGAACAGCACCACCGGCCCGATGAAGGGCAGCGCCTTGACCCAGTGCGATTCGCGCGGTGGCGCGGAAGCGGCCGCGCCGGCTGCAGGCGGCGCCCAGGGTGCGGCGGATGAGGGCGAGCTCATCGCGTCACCCCTTGTAGAGCATCGAGTCGACCATCAGGCGCGACGAGAAGATGCCCTTGTCCGAGAACAGGTCGAAGAACTTCTGGAAGTACGCGATGTCGCCGGGCGTGAACTCGTTGTACATCGTGTAGGCGGCCAGCGGCACCTCGCCGGTCAGCGGGCCCTCGATCGCGGTGTAGCCCTTGAGGAACTGGCGCGCCTCGGCCGGCTTGCTGCGCACGAAGGCCACGCCCTGGCCGTAGGCGGTGATGAACTTCTTCGCCGCCTCGGGGTTCTTCTTGATCAGCGCCGAGGTCAGCGAGGCCGAACCGCCGAACCACGGCGCCATCGGATCGCCCAGCACGTACTTGGCGATCACGCCGGCTTCGAGCACGCGGGTGCTGCCGTTGAGGCGGCCGATGGTGCCGGTGGGCTCCAGCGTGTAGCAGCCGTCGACCTGGCCGGCGGCGAGCGCCGCGACATGCTGGCCGATCGGCAACTCGATCACCGTGGCGCCGGTGGCGCCGCCGCGTTCGAGCACCGCCTTGGCCAGCGTCACGTTCTGGATGCCCGGGCCGGAGGCGACCCGCTTGCCCTTGAGGTCGGCCATCACCTTGGCGCTGCTGGCGGTCGGCACCAGCACCTGGTCGAGCACGTTCTTCACATTGCTCGGGTTCGAGCAGAAGATCTTGAAGCTGCCCGGCGCCGCGATCTCGCCGATCGCGATGTTGGCCGAGCCGGTGCCGTTGGCGCTGCCGTCGCAGCGGTCGGCCAGCATCGCCTCCATGATCTGCTGGGCGCCGGCGTAGCGCTGCACCTCGACGTCGAGGCCGGCGGCCTTGAAGTAGCCCAGCTCCACCGCCGAATAGAAAGGCAGGCCGGCGGCGATCGGCCAGTAGCCGATGCGGATCTTCGGTGCGCCCTGGGCCCGCACGATCGCGGGCGCCGCGAGCACGGCCAAGCCGGCGGCGCCGGCCTGCAGCAGCTGGCGCCGCGAGG
>Ga0265327_10005551_pt1 | contig 10474 bp, 8 predicted proteins | sample 41621metaG_FD_202089 | JGI IMG/M metagenome (GOLD analysis project Ga0265327, IMG submission 202089) | Rhizosphere microbial communities from Carex aquatilis grown in University of Washington, Seatle, WA, United States - 4-16-21 metaG | ecosystem: Host-associated > Plants > Roots > Rhizosphere >... | reverse complement strand
CGCCGTGTCTCCGACAAGGGCAACGCGCAAGGGTGCTTCCCAGGATTCCGCTACCCGTGGGCAGCCATTGGAAGTCATTGTCATTGTCAGGACTGGGATTTCGACTTGGCGGAACGGATCAGCCCAATGACGACATCTGGGTCAAAGATGAGCCGGCGCCAAAAAGCATAGAGGTCCTTCACAATCAGCGGCGACGCAGATATTTTTACTCAACCTTCGGAGATGAGCGGGTTCTGAAGCGAAGCGTACGGGTCGCACACTTGCGCAGTTCGCTATACCACAGCACCGCGCTGGACATGGCGATGCACAGCATCCAATGGCCCAGCGCAAGGGGCGCCGTGCCGAAAGCGAGATTGAGAAAGCCGACGTGCACGACCGCCACCTGCAATGCCACTGACAATGCGACGGCACCCCATAGCCATCCGTTGACGAACAGGTGTGAAAAGGCGCTGAGGCTGTCGGATCGCGCGTTGAAGCAGTTGAAGAGCTGGGCCAGCACCAGCACGGTGAAGCCGGCGGTGCGTGCCGTGGCCAAGTCCTCGCTGCCTTCAATCAAGCCGCCGGGCAGGAAGATATCGATGGTCAGCAGCGTTGCGACCGCGATCACCAGTCCGATCTGGATCACGTCCGACCACATGCGGGCGTCGATCACCCGCTCGCCGCGCGCGCGCGGCTTGCGCGCCATCACGTCGTCAGTCGCTGGATCGACACCCATCGCTAGCGCTGGGCCGGAATCGGTCACGAGGTTGATCCAGAGAATCTGCGTCGCGAGCAACGGCAGCACGACCCCGCCGCCCGTGGCCTCCAGCCCCAGCATGCCGGCCCCGACGACGCCCAGGAACACGGTGAGCACCTCGCCCATGTTGGATGAGAGCAGGTAGCGCAGGGATTTGCGGATGTTGTCAAAGATGCCGCGGCCTTCGCGGACCGCATCGACGATGGTCGCGAAGTTGTCGTCCACCAGGATCATCCGCGCGGCTTCGCGGCTCACTTCGGTCCCGGTCATGCCCATGGCGATGCCGATGTCCGCCGCCTTCAACGCCGGCGCGTCGTTGACGCCGTCCCCCGTCATCGCGACCACGTTGCCTGCTGCCTGAAGCGCAGCGACAATTCTCAGCTTGTGCCCTGGCGCCACCCGCGCGAATACCGAGGCGTGGAGCAGCGCCTTCGCAAACGCGGCGTCGTCCAGTGCATCCAGCTGCAGGCCCGTGAGGGCCACGGAACCTGGCAATACGATCCCGAGATCTTCTGCGATGCGCGCCGCGGTGCGTGGATGATCGCCGGTGATCATGACGATCCGGATGCCGGCGCGCTGGGCCTCGCGGATGGCCACCGCGGCCTCCGCGCGCGGTGGATCGATGATGCCGACGGTCCCGACGAAGACGAGGTCGCCTTCAAGATCTTCAAGGGCGCTGTGGCCATTGCCATCCTGCATCATCGAGGCCGACTCCAGCGCGGTCAGCGGCCGGTACGCCACGGCCAGGGTGCGGAGCGCCGCATCCGACAGCGCGTCTACATCGGCCACGATCCGAGCCCGCATCGCCGCGTCCAGCGCCTTCACCTCCATGCCGATACGCACCCGTCGACAATGCGCGAGCAACACGCCAGGGGCGCCCTTGGCGACGAGCATCAGCTGGTCGCCGTGCGCGTGGTCGCGCTCGATTGTCGACATCATCTTCCGCTCGGAAGTGAACGGGATCTCGGCGACGCGCTCGAAGCGCTTCAGCCGTCGATCTGTCAGCCCCATCTTGCGTTCGGCAACGAGGAATGCGGCCTCGGTGGGGTCGCCCTGGATCGACCAAGTCCCACCTTCGCCCCGGTGCAGCTGCGCATCGCCGGCAAGGCTGCCGCCGGCGAGCACCACGATCTGCTCCTCGCGCAACGGCCCGGCCTGCAGTTCGGCGCCGTCGCGCTCGACCCGCCCCTTCGGCTCATAACCGACACCCGTGATGCATGTGGCGCCGGAGGCGGTCACGACGCGCTCGATGGTCATCTCTGCGCGCGTGAGCGTACCGGTCTTGTCGGTGCAGATGACCGATGCGGCGCCCAGCGTTTCGACCGACGAGGGGTTCTTCACGATGGCGTTGTGTCTCGCCATGCGCTGGACACCCATGGCGAGCACCATGGACAGGATGGCGGGCAGCCCCTCTGGCACGGCCGCGACCGCGAGCGACACGCCCAGCAAGAGCACGGCAACTATATCGGCCGCTGTACGGATGTCGGAGATCAGCAGGATGGTCGCCACCACCACTGTGGCGATGACCATCACGGCGATGCCCAGCACGCGACCGATGCGCGCAACCTCGATTCCGAGCGGTGTAGGCTTCTCCACCGTGGCGTCCAGCATGCCCGCGATCGCGCCCATCTCGGTGTGCATGCCCGTGGCAGTGACGACTGCGCGGCCAACGCCCTGGGCGACGGCGGTGCCTTTGAAGACCATGTCGTGACGGTCACCCAGCGCGCCCGGTTCGGCAAGCGTCGCAGGGTCCTTGAGCACCGACTCACTCTCGCCGGTCAAGGAAGCCTCGAGCACACGCAGGGACGAAGCTTCGAGCAGCCGTGCGTCGGCCCCGACGGCATCGCCTTCACCCAGCACCAGGATGTCGCCGGGCACCAGTTCGGCGCTGGGAATCCTTGCCAGCCGGCCGTCCCGCACGACCGCGGAAGTCACGGCCGTCGTGCGGACCAGCGCGGCCACGGCATCTGCCGCCTTCGCCTGCTGAACGAACCCGAGCACGCCGTTGAGGAGCACGACAGTCGCGATCACCAGCGCATCCAGCGGCCAGCCGGCGAACCCTTCGATCGCCCAGGCACCGAGCGCGATGCCGATGGCCACGAGCAACAGGTACACCAGCGGGTCGCGGAATTGCGCCAGCACGCGGCGCCAGATGGGAATGGACAACGTTGCGCGCAGTTCATTGCGGCCATGCTCGACCATCAGCCGCGCGGCCTGCAGCGAAGACAGCCCACGGTCCGGGTCTGCCGCGAACGACCGGAGCACCTGGTAGGTCGACTGCAAGGACGGATCGCCAGTGCGCCGCAAACCGCCGCTATCGGCCATCCTGCCCGTCTGGTTCGGCGCGCGCTACCGGTGGTGCCATCGGCGGATAGCCATAGAAGCTCTCGTTCAGATAGCGTGCCACGGCATGAACATCGCTCTCGTTCCAGCCGAGCCCCGAGGCATCCTGCCAGCGACGTACCTGGAACATGAGGGAAGTCCAATCGGTGGCGGCCTTCTTGTCGCGCCAATGCATCTGGGTGGTGTGACATGTGATGCAGTGGGTCGAATAAAGCAGTTCTCCCCTGCTCTGTCCCTGGCCCTGGCCTTGAGCCTGGGCCGCAAGCACGGGCGCCAACGCCGCCAGCAGCGTGGAGATCGCCAGCATGCATCTGTGGCGAGAGCGGGAATACGAGTTCATCGGTGTCTCCTGGACGGCCGCCGGAAGACAGCCACGTCTCACACGATGCCGCGCCCTCCTTCGCGCGTCTGTGCGCTGGCGTACTTGACCTGTCAGGCGGTCAATCTGCCGTCGACGACCTCGATGGTCTTGTCGCAGCGGGAAGCCAAGGCTGAGTTGTGCGTGACGAACAGCACCGTCGTGCCCTGGTGGTTGTTGAACCGGCGCAGCAGCGCGAAGACCTCGTCAGCGCTCTTGGTGTCCAGGTTGCCGGTCGGTTCATCGGCCAGCAGCACCGCCGGATTCATCGCGAGCGCGCGTGCAACGGCCACGCGCTGCTGCTGCCCGCCGCTCAAATTGCCGGCCAGATTGTCCTGCCACGGAGTCAGACCAACGCTGGCGATCAGTTCCAACGCACGCAGGCGCATCGTCTCGTTGGGGAACTCTGCGGCACCGAGCATCGGCATCATGACGTTCTCGAGTGCCGTGAACGCCGTGATCAGATGGTGGTACTGGAACACGAAGCCGATGGAATGACCGCGCAGGCGGGTGAGCGCGTGGTCGTCCAGCGTGGTGGTCTGCTCGCCGCACACCATCAGCGTGCCCGAGGTCGGCCGGTCCAGGAGCCCGACGATGTTCAACAACGTGCTCTTGCCAGACCCAGAAGGCCCGACGATGGCGCAGAACTCGCCCCGGTGGATCGTGAGATCGATGCCATGGAGCACTTCGGTCTCGATCGGCGTGCCGATGTTGTAGGCCTTGCGCACACCGTGCAATTGCACGACGTCATCCACGAATGGCCACCACGGGGTCGAGGCGCGCCGCCCGGCGCGCGGGCGCAAAGGCCGCCGCCAGCCCTGTGAGCATGGCAAGCAGCAGCGCATAGACAAACAACATCGGCTCCAACGCCAGGGCAAACAGCGGCGTGCCGTCGGCATTGAGCGCGGTGCGTTGCCACAGCACCAGGATGGCGGCGCCCAAGACACAGCCCGCCACCGACCCTGCCAACCCGAGCAGCCCGCCCTGCAGAAGGAACAGGCGCATGATCTGCGCTTGCGAGATGCCCATGGCGCGCAGGATGCCGATCTCACGGGCCTTTTGAACCACCACCACAGCCATCACGCTGGCGATGCCAAAGGCCACGGACAAGCCGACGAAGAAGCGGATGGCGGTGTTGGCCAGTGTCTGTGCGCTGACGGCGCTGAAGAACTCCGCATTGGTCTTGATCCAGCTGTCGGCCTGGACGCCGGTGGCGGCAGTGATGCGTTGTGCGATTCTCTCCGCGGCATAGACGTCTTGCACCGTCACCTCCAGGCTGGTGACGCCTCCTGGCAACCCGAGCAGGCTTTGCGCCGTCCGAAGCGCGACGAAGGTGTTGCGTCCGTTGGCTCCCTTGTTGCCAAGGTCGAAGATGCCGGTGATGGTCAGGGTCAGCGCCGGGGCGGGTGCGTCCGATCCGCTGGCGGCGGTGGCAAGCCGCAGCTTGTCGCCGACCTGCAGCCCGAGATCATCTGCCAGTTCGGTGCCGATGAGGATGTCGCTACTGGACAGCTGCGGACGGCCTCGAACGATCTTCGATCCCAGATCGACGATGTGGAAGTACTGCGCCGGCTCGATACCGGCCACCGACACCGCCCGGTTGGCGTTGCCCCGCACCACCAGCGCCGAACCTCCGGCCACCGATGCCACAACCTTGAGCTCGGGCATGGTGCGGATCTGTGCTGTCACGGACTGCCACTGGTCTATCGACTTGAGCCTCTGAAGCGGGGGCTGGATGATCGCGCCTTCCACTTCGCCAAGTGCCGCGTGCGCCCCCTGGCGCAACGGCCGCGATACCTCCTTGGGCGGCAACAGTTCGATGTGGGCCTGGGCAGACAGCACCCGGCGGATGAAGTTCGTCTGCAGCCCGGTCATGAGGGCGGACATGAACACGATCACGGCCACACCGATCGCCACACCGGCCATGATGAATACCGTCTGTAACCGGCCTTCTCGCAGGAAGCGGATAGCGAGGATCCATTCGAAGGGAAGTAGGGGGTTGAACATCGGCTTCAAGGCGTTGCGATGCCTGCTGCCCGCACGCGCGCACCGGCATTCGCATTGGCGGCAGCCGATACCACGCGATCCCCTTCGGCGAGCCCTTCGAGGATCTCGACGAAGCCTCCACTGCGCAGACCGATGCGCAGCGGACGCTGCACCGCATGGCGTCCCTCGACGCGCAGCACCCAGGGCGCGCCGCTGTCCGCATCATGCACTGCCGTCGCCGGCACCAGCAGCGCGGCGGCGCGGCGCGCCACTTCGATATCGACAGAGACCGTCATGTCCTGCTTGAGCACCGCTGGCGGCTTCGGCACGTCGAGCTTGACCTCGACCGCGCCGGTCTGCGCATTGACACCCGGGTTGACATAGGAAAGCACCGCGTCGAAGCGCTCCTGCGGATATGCATCGGCCGATACCCGCGCCGACTGACCCAGTGCCAACAGGCGCAGGTTCTTCTCGTCGATCTCCACAACCAATTGCGTGCGACCGGCGGGCGAGAGCGTCATCAGCACCTTGCCGGGCTGCACGACATCGCCTGGCTCGACGTTGCGACCAATCAGCGTGCCGCCCACCGGCGCCACGATCACCGCATAACCTGCGCGAGCCCGGGCAACATGCGCATTGGCGTCGGCCGAAGCGACGTCCGCCACCGCGAGCGCGCTGTCGCTGCCCGCGCGGCCCAGGCTGTCGAGCTGCATCTGCGCCGAGCGAACCTCTGCGTCTGCGAGTTCAGCCACCTTGCGTGCGTCATCGAGTGCGGCGCGGCCGACGAAGCCCTGGACGAACAGGGCCTGGCTGCGTCCCAGCGCGGCGTTGGCATTCAGGAGCGCGACCTTCGCCTGGCGCAGGGATTGCGCTCCTACCGGCGCCTGCACTTCACGCAGCCGCCGCAGCCGAGCCTGGGCCTGCGCCGCCGCGGCATCGGCCTGCGCGGTGGCCGCGCCGAGCTCGGCCGACTCCAGGCTGATCAGCAACTGGCCTGCGTGCACCACCTCGCCCTCTTCCACCGGCACCTGCTGGACCGTGCCGGTGATCTGCGCGCCGATGTCCACCCGGTGTGGCGCTTCGACCCGCCCGCTGGCCACCACGGTCTGCATGAAGTCGCGAAGCGTGACGACATCGATCGGCACGACAGGCCCCTGCCACCAGCGCCAACCGAGCGCGACGCATCCCGCGAGAGCGAGCAGACCCACGCCGGATGCCCACTGATGCTGGCGCCACCAGGGAGGCGAAGCCTTGACCGGCGGCTGATCGCTCACGTTCGCAGCCGGGCACAGGTGGCACGCGCTGCGTCCCGCACCGCGCGGACATCGTTGCCGACGAGATCGACTGGAAGATGACCGCCGAGCACCGCATGCGGCTCGGCGAACCAGCAGGCGATGGCCCAGCCGTCCAGCGTCGTGGGCAATTCGAGCCGCACCTCCTGCGGCGCAACCGCGACCGACAGGTCGACCGGATCGAACTGGAACATCGGCAGCCAGAGGCTTCCGCGCCAGCCGAAGCTGAAGACTTGCCGGGACACGATCAGCCGTGCCAGCGTGACCAAGTCGCCGCGCCGATGGGCCTTCAACATCTCGCTCATCGCACGGCCCGGCGCGGTGCCGCCCGTTGGCCGAAAAGCCTCGAGCAGGTGCAGGAAGGCTCGCGTCCCCTGGCCGGCGCGCGTCGATTCGGCACAGGGTAGTGCCGGCAACCCGGTGGGAGCTGAAGGCGCTGAATGCACGGCGTCCATGATGGCCTCGGCGTTGTGAAGTTGTTACGCATGCTCGCGCCATGCGCGGCGCCGGTCTGTGCGCTGCCGAACTCAGTCTTGGCTGCAGGGTGTGCGTGAACGCCTTTTCCAACTGGCCGTCGACGCCGCTTCCGCGATGGGGGGCTGCGGCGCAGCTGTGGGATCGCGCCGCGGGCGCTTGCTTCCTTGCGCACGGCGCGGAATCGGGTGCATCGACGTTGACGCCAGTGCCTTCCTCGAAGTGAGGATTTAGCTACTCACAGTGGGGTTTACAGGAGGTTCGAGCGGCTTCAGGTCGAGGCTGTACAGGACCTGCGTGGCATCGTCCGGGTCGCGTTGATGGCGCAAGCCCATGTGTGCGGCGAACCGACGCATCAATTCGTTGTCCCCTGCATCGCTGGAGTGCATGGTCCTGAGCCCGCGCATGCGTGCAGCTGCGATCAAGTGCTCCATCAAAAGCGTTCCCAGCCCCTTCTGCTGCCACTCGTCGGCCACGGTGACAGCAAACTCGCAGTCCTTTCCGTCCTTTCCCGCACTGAAACGCCCCACCCCGATCGGGAGTTCGCTGGAACCCTCCGCGATGACGGCCACGTACGCCGCATCCGTCGCAGGGTCGAGAACCGTCAATTGAATCAGCAATCCCTCGCTCGGTGATTTCATTGATTCGAGAAACCTGAAATGCCTCGAAACGGGCGACAACCCCTCAATGAAGCGGCGCTCCAACTCGAGATCCTGCGAATGCAGCGGCCGAATGAGTATCCGGTCTCCGCCGCGAAGGATCCGCACCCAGCCTTCCGTTTGAACGTCGGTCATGGTGGCCCCTTGTTGGAAAGGCACCAGCTTGCGCCCCGATCCGTGTCCGGGTCTGTGCGGTAACGCACGACCCGGTCGCTGACCCGGTGTAACGCGCCTCCTGCAGATCTATCTCGCGCACCAGTTGGCCCTGAACCGCTTCGGCGATCTGATGGTCGCGGCCGCTCAGCCGCGCCTGCCGACAACGGCCAGCAGCATGAACAAGACGAGACGCGTCGCATCTACCGAGATGCCCTGGCGCCAGACGCCTGAGCGCCGCAGAGGGGCGCGGGATCTGTGTCTGGTTGCCGATATGGGCCAACTGCACTTCGACCCCGCCGGGATCCAGTCCGCGCTCAGCCAGTTTCAACCAGTAGAGTGGCACCCGGATCGATATGAGCGGCGTCGCATACATCCCGCTTGCCCGAAAGCGTGCGCTAGTGCGAGACCAGCGAGCAACGATTGGCGCTGACCAGCAGATCACGCGTCACGCCGCCCAGCACCCATTCACGCAACCGGCCGTGGCCATAGGCCCCCGCGACGGTGAGGTCGATGCCGTGGTCTTGACCGAGCGCGAAAAGCGATGCAGCATCGTCCCCGGTCGAAAGCGATGAAAGGCATTCGGCCGCAACGCCGTGGCGCTTCAGCCAGGCGGAGACATCCGACAACCGACGTTCGCTGACTGATCGATCTTCCTCGTTCCGGATCTCCACGAGGGTGACGTGTGCGGCGTTTCTCAAAAGCGGCAGCGCATCGACCACCGCACGGCGGGCTTCGCGCGTATCTTTCCAGCCGATCATCACCCTCTCCATCCTAGGCTTGTCGGCCTTTGCGGGAACCAGAAGCACGGGTCGCCCAGCCTGCATGATCAGATCGCCCGTATTGATGCGACGCATGTTATCGAAGTAGTCGCTGGAATCGACCCCCGTCAAGAGTAGGTCGGCGCTGCGCGCTTCGCATGCCAAGTAATCGATCAGCGATGTCATGATCGACGCCGATCGCCAGCCCAGATCCGCCACTGTGGGACCCAGCATGCGCCGGAACTCTGCCTCGGCGTTCTTGACCTCTTGCGCGATCTCGTCCCGGCTCAGTTCGTACACGTCGGCCGCCGCCAAGCCGTCGCCCATGTCCAGCTGCATGGGCTGGGTGGCCGCGATCCCGATCACGGCGGCGCTGAAACGGTCGGCGAGCTGGCGGGTCAGCGTCAGCACCGCGGCATTCGATACACCGGGCTGCAAGTGAACCATCAGGGTTGCGTAAGTCATTTTCTTCCTTCGTTCTTCACACCGACTCACTGTGCCGGCTGGCATAGAAAATGACCGTCTGCCAGCGCACAGACGTGCATCGGAAGGAGAACTGGAACAGTCACTTCCCTCAAAAAGGTTCTGCTGAAGAAAGCTCTGCTGATCTCGGCGCGGGGCGCAGTGGTGGCATGCGCCGCCACGGCAGACCCGGCGCACGCGGTCCATTGGCAGGATGAGGGCGACTCATCAGTCAGGCTGTGGTGCCTGTGCCGTACCAGCGGCACTTCGGTGCGCGCCTCTCGGCGTCAACCAGCTTCCCGTCGCAAGTTCAAATGCATACGGCTTCATCTGAAGGCCTTGACCAGCGCCTCGAACTCGGCCCGCACCGAGCGGTCATGGCGTGTGACCGGTGGAATCTTGCGGTCGATGTGGAGCAGTTCGTAGACGGCCGTCTGGGCCGCTCGCACGGAGTACTCGACGGTGAAGACCACGTCATCCGCCAACTCAACGAACTGGCTGACGAAGGCGAGGTTGCCCGAACCCGTCGGCACCGGAAGCGGACGATCGCCCGGCAAACGCGGCATGAACATACTGGTGATGTAGGGCATGCGGCAGGGGATGCAATTGGCAGACGCGACAGTCGAGAGATCGAAACGCAGGTGGCCGCAAAGCTCCTCCAGGATCTCGGCCCCGTTGCACTGTCCCATCGGCTTGGGAACGAAGTTCCCCACCCGGTCTGGCAACAGCCCGTAGCCCCAGAACACCTGGACTTCCGCCGGCTGGTCAGCGAAATGCGGCTGGTACGCCAGAACGATCGACATGAGCCAGTTCGAATCCTTGAAAGTCACCAGGCCACCGGTACCGGCCTCGTTGCCGCTGAACTGCGCCATCGCCGCGAAGAACTGCGGATTCTGGAGTGTCACCGTGAAAGACTCCCAGCATGACTGTGCAATGCAGGTGTTGAACGCCGCCGGATTGCCGAAGCCGGGCCGCTCTTTGGCGAGACGCTCCCAAAGCGTCCAGCCACCGCCCTCAGTCTTGCTTTTTTGCGCCGGCGCCTCCGTCATCGAGCCCAGGCTCGAGGAATCCGTCATGGAACCGTTCTGAAGGAACACCAGGTCGCCGTCGCCCACCTCGACGCGCGTCGCTTGCCCTTGACTCACCGTGTGGATGCCGGTGACGACGAGCCGGCCTTCATGGGTGACGTGATCGAGCGCCGTGACCACGCAGTCCATCATGAAGTGAACGCCCTCCCCCTTCAGCCAAGC
>Ga0265327_10005550_pt1 | contig 10474 bp, 10 predicted proteins | sample 41621metaG_FD_202089 | JGI IMG/M metagenome (GOLD analysis project Ga0265327, IMG submission 202089) | Rhizosphere microbial communities from Carex aquatilis grown in University of Washington, Seatle, WA, United States - 4-16-21 metaG | ecosystem: Host-associated > Plants > Roots > Rhizosphere... | reverse complement strand
CCATGGTGCAGATCGAGGACCAGGGCTTTCCCAAGCGCTGCGGCCACCTCGACGGCAAGACCGTCGTGCCCCAGCGCGAGATGGTCGGCAAGCTGAAGGCGGCGCTCGACGCGCGCGCGTCGGCGCAGACGCTCATCCTCGCGCGCACCGACGCGGTCGCGGTCGAAGGGCTCGATGCGGCGCTCGACCGGGCCGAGGCCTATCTGGAGGCCGGCGTCGACGCGCTCTTCATCGAAGCGCTGCGTTCGCCCGCGCAGATGGACGCCGCCTGCCAGCGCTTCGCGCACCGGGTGCCGCTGCTCGCCAACATGGTCGAGGGCGGCAAGACGCCGGTGCAGGACGCGGATGCGCTGCAGGCGCACGGCTTTCGCATCGCGATCTTTCCGGGCGGCACGGCCCGCGCGGTGGTGCACACGCTGCAGGGCTACTACGCAAGCCTGCGGGCGAACCGCACCACGCTGCCCTGGCGCGACCGCATGCTCGACTTCGACGGGCTCAACGAGGTGATCGGCACGCCGGCACTGATGGCGGCGGGGCAGCGCTACGAGTGAGCGCCGGCGCGGGCCGCGCCCTTCGGCCTACACTGGCCGCCTTTTTCAAGCCTGTGTGTTCGACATGCGATCCACCCGCCGTCCCTTTCTCCTGTTGCCTGCGGCCCTCGGCCTTGCCGCGAGCCTGCCGTTCGCGGCCCGCGCCGACAGCCGCGACACCCAGCCGATCCGCCTGATCGTGCCCTTCGGGCCCGGCGGGGTCGCCGACCTCACGGCGCGCGTGGTCGGCAAGGCGATGTCCAGCCAGCTGAATCAGCCCGTGATCGTCGACAACCGACCCGGCGCCGGCGGCGTGGTGGCCGGCACCACGGTGGCTGCGGCGGCGCCCGACGGCCTCACGCTGCTGCTGATGAGCAACGGCACGGCGGTCAGCGAGGGCCTGTTCCAGAAGCTGCCCTTCGACACCCGCAAGGACTTCGCGCCGGTCTCGCTGCTGGGCTATTTCGACATCGCGATCGTGGTGCCCGAGAAATCGCCGATGCGCAGCCTGGCCGACCTGGTGGCGGCCGCGAAGGCGCGGCCGGGCGCGATGAACATCGGCACGGTCAACATCGGCAGCACCCAGCACCTGGCCGCCACGCTGTTCAAGAGCCGGGCCGGCATCGATGCGCAGGTGGTGCCCTTCAACGGCACGCCGGCCGTGGTGACGGCCCTGCGCAGCGGCCAGATCGATGCCGGCGTGGAGATCCTGTCGCCGGTCATGCCGCAGATCACGGGCAAGGCACTGCGCGTGCTGGCCGTGATGGGCGAAAAGCGCAACCCGGCCTTGCCCGACGTGCCCACGGCGGCGGAAGGCGCTGGGCTCAAGGGCTTCGACGTGCGTTCATGGAACGCGCTGGCCGCGCCGGGCAAGACGCCGCGCGAACGCATCGACCGGCTCAATCGCGCGGTCCGCGCGGCGCTGGCGTCGCCCGAAGTGCAGCAGCAGCTGGCGACGCTGAACGTGCAGCCGCGCGCCAGCAGCCCCGAGGAACTGGCGGCACTTCTCGACAGCGAGATCCACCGCTGGAGCGGCGTGATCGCCGCGGCGGGCATCCCACGGCAATAGCTTTCCTCGCGAGGACGGACATGCAACTCGAACACATCGGGCTCATCGGCTACGGCGAGGTAGGCAAGACCTTTGCGATCGGCCTGCGGGACAAGCCGGGCGTCCGCACCGTCGGCGCCTGGGACCTGAAATTCATCGACCCGGCGCGCCAGGCGGCCGAACAGGCGCACGCGGCGCAGGCCGGCGTGGCGGCGCAGGCGTCGATGCGCGCGTTGTGCGAGGCCAGCACGCTCGTGATCTCCGCGGTCACCGCCTCGAACACGCTGCGCGTGGCCGAGGAAGCGGCGCCGCACCTGCGCCCGGGCACGGTGTACCTCGACCTCAACTCGGCGTCGCCCGGCACCAAGCAGCAGTGCGCGGCGCGGGTCGAGACGGCCGGCGCGCACTATGTCGAAGCCGGCGTGATGACCTCGGTGCCGCCCTACGGCATTCGTGTGCCGATGCTGCTCGGCGGCGAACGGGCCGCGGCGCTGGCCGAGGCGCTGTCCGCCTGGGGCCTGGACACGAAGGCGGTGAGCGAGCGGCTCGGCGTCGCCAGCGCGATCAAGATGAGCCGCAGCGTGATGATCAAGGGCCTCGAGGCGCTGGTCATCGAAAGCTACGCGACGGCGCGCGCCTACGGGGTCGAGGACCACGTCCTGCCGACGCTGCAGGAGACCTTCCCGAGCATCGACTGGAGCCGGCAGGGCGCCTACTTCTTCAGCCGCGTCGTCCAGCACGGCCAGCGCCGGGCCGAGGAGATGCGCGAGGCCGCCAACACGGTGCGCGAGGCGGGCTTCGCGCCGACCATGGCCGCGGCCATCGCCGAGAAGCAGCAGTGGGTGGCCGACCAGGCGAAGGCGGGCGTGTTCGACGGAGTCGACAAGGACGCGGACTGGCAGGCGTACGCCGACCGGCTGCTCGCGGAGCGCGACCGTTCAACCCCGTAGCAGCGTCTCGCCGGTCTTGCGGATCAGCTCCAGCGTGGCCTGCTGGGTCAGGGTGGCCCGGCGCAGCGCGCTGACCGCGGTGAACACCGGGATGCGCAGCGGCGGCGACGCGATCTCGCGCAAGGTGTAGGCCGACGGATTGGTCGAGCGGATCACCGCGTTGCGCGACAGGATCGCGAAGCCGGCGCCGTCGGCGACCAGGTCGAGCATCGCCGAGACGCCGTCGATCTCGAGCGCGACATGCGGCGTGCAGCCGACGCCGGCCATCTCCGACTCGACGTACATCCGGATCGCGTTCGGCCGGCTCGGGATCACCAGCGGCAGCCGCGCCACCTCGGCCAGGGTGAGGGGTGCCGGGGGCGGGTCTTCCTGCAGGCCGGGCGGCCGGCGTCCGACCAGCATCAGCGCCTGGTCCTGCAGCCGCTGCACGTCGAGCCCGGGCATCGGGCGCGCGTCGTAGAGCACCGCGATGTCCAGTCCGCCGTGCAACAGCTGGTCTTGCATGGCGGTCGAGAGGTTTTCGCTGATCGACAGCTGGGCCTGCGGCATCTCTTCGCGGAAGGCGCGGGTCAGCGGCACCGCCAGCACCCGCGCGATGCTGGGCGGCAGGCCTACGGCCACGCGGCCGGCCAGCGAGCCGCGCACCCGGTCCAGCTCCTCGCGGGCGCGCTCGACCTGGTGCAGGATGCCGCGCCCATGCGCCAGCAGCACCTGGCCGGCCTCGGTGGGCGTCGCGCCGCGGCCATTGCGCACCAGCAGGTTCTGCCGCAGCTCGACCTCGAGCAGGCGCACCTGGCGGCTCAGCGCCGGCTGGGCGATCTTGAGCGCCACCGCGGCCCGCGTGAAGCTGCCCAGTTCGGCGACGCGCACGAAATACGCCAGCTGTTTCAGGTCCAAGGGCCACCTCCAGGCTTAGCCTTGGATGATATGCCGTTTTGTTCTAGCTGCTAGTGGCTTATGGCAAATCCAGCAGGGCCATCCCGCCGCACAATCCGCCGATCGCGCCCGCCCACGGGCCGTGGAGACAAGCGAAAAGCATGCAGAAGACCACCATCAAGGGTATTTCGTCGATGGCCACCCGCCAGGTGCTGGCCGATCTCGTGGCCGCTTTCGAGGCTCGCTCCGGCGCCTCTGTCGCGATCGAATCGGTCGGGGGCGTCGATGCCGCCAAGCGCGTGCAGGCGGGCGAGGCCTTCGACGTCGTCATCCTGGCCTCCGATGCGATCGACAAGCTGATCGCCGCCGGCCGCATCGATGGCGCCAGCAAGACCGACCTGGTGCGCTCGGGCGTGGCGGTGGCCGTCAAGGCCGGTGCGCCACACCCCGACATCGGTTCCGAGTCCGCGCTGCGCAGCGCCGTGCTCGCCGCCCGCAGCCTCAGCTATTCCACCGGCCCGAGCGGCGTCGCGCTGGCCGCGTTGTTCGAGCGTTGGGGCATCGCCGACGAGATCAAGCCGCGCATCGTGCAGGCACCGCCCGGCGTGCCGGTGGGCACGCTGGTTGCGCGCGGCGAGGTCGAGCTCGGTTTCCAGCAACTGGCCGAACTGATCCACGTCCAGGGCATCGACCTGCTGGGTCCGATGCCGCCCGAGATTCAAATCGTCACGACTTTTTCCGCCGGCGTCGGCACCGGATCGGCCCACGCCGAGGCGGTGCGCGCGATGCTGGCGTTCATGGCCTCCCCCGAGGCCGAGGCCGCGAAACGCGCGCAGGGCATGGACCCGGCCTGAGCCGTTCGCATTTCATCCCAGGGATCATGAAAAAAGAAAACAACGCGCCGTTGGACGTTCAGGCGTTCTTCAATGCGCAAGGCTTCTCCGGCTACCAGTGGCTGATCTTCGGCCTGTGCTTTCTGGTGGTGCTGCTCGACGGCTTCGACACCGCGGCCATCGGCTACATCGCGCCTTCGCTGATCGGCGAATGGGGTGTGGCCAAGCCCGCGTTGGCACCGGTGCTCAGCGCCGCGCTGTTCGGCTTGGCCGCGGGTGCCTTGAGTGCCGGCCCGCTGGCCGACAAGTTCGGCCGCCGGGCCGTGCTGATCGTGTCGGTGCTGGTGTTCGGCGCGGGCAGCCTCGCATCGGCCTTCGCGCACAGCCTCGACGGCCTGACCGTGCTGCGTTTCGTGACCGGGCTGGGCCTGGGCGCCGCGATGCCGAATGCCGTGACGCTGACCAGCGAATACTGCCCGGACAAGCAGCGCGCCATGTTGACCAACGCGATGTTCTGCGGCTTTCCGCTGGGCGCGGCCTTCGGCGGCTTCCTGGCCGCCTGGATGATCCCGCACTGGGGCTGGCGCAGCGTCCTGCTGCTGGGCGGCACGGTGCCGGTGGTGCTGGCCCTGCTGATGCTCGTGGCACTGCCTGAATCGGTGCGCTACATGGTCGCCAAGGGGCAGTCGGGCGAACGCATCCGCCGGGTGCTGCTGCGCATCTCGGCGACCGCGGGCACGGCGACCTCCTTCGTGCTGACCGAGCGGCAGGCCGCCGGCCCGGTGGCGGGCAGCGGACTGGCGGTGGTCTTGGGCCGCAGCCACCGCGTCGGCACCTTCATGCTGTGGCTGGCCTATTTCATGGGCCTGGTCATCTTCTACGCGCTCATCAACTGGATGCCGATCCTGCTCAAGGATGCAGGCATGGACCCCCACAAGGCGGTGCTGGTGTCCGCGCTGTTCCCGTTGGGCGGCGTCGGCGCCGTGTTCTGCGGCTGGCTGATGGACCGCTTCAACGCCAACCGGATCATCGCGGTGGGCTATGTGCTGACCGCGCTGTCGATCTACCTGATCGGCAAGGCCGTGGGCAGCGATGGCTGGCTGGTGGTGATGGTGTTCGTCGCCGGAACGCTCATGAACACCGCGCAGTCGTCGATGCCGGCGCTGGCCGCGGGCTTCTATCCCACGCAGGGCCGGGCCACCGGCGTGGCCTGGATGCTGGGCATCGGCCGATTCGGCGGCATCGCGGGTTCGTTCCTGGTTGCGGAGCTGACGGCGCGCAGCCTGGGCTTCGACCGCATCTTCACGATCGTCGCGGTGCCCGGACTCATCGCCACCGCGGCGCTCATCGTCAAGCAATGGGCGCATCCGCAGGCGCCGCGCGACAGCAGCCTGCGCGGCTCCGCGGCCGACCCCATGGTCCATTGAGGCCCTTCACACCGTCATCGACCTTCCAGTACCAGGAGCACACGACATGATCATCGACGTCCACGGCCACTACACGACCGCCCCCGCCGCACTCGGCGCCTGGCGCGACCTGCAGATCGCCGCCCTCAAAGACCCGTCCAAGGCCCCCAAGGCCAGCGATCTCAAGATCAGCGACGACGACATCCGCGAGACCATCGAGACCAACCAGCTCAAGCTGATGAAGGAGCGCGGCTCCGACCTCACCATCTTCAGCCCGCGCGCCAGCTTCATGGCCCACCACATCGGCGACTTCAACACGTCGTCGACCTGGGCCGCGATCTGCAACGAGCTCTGCTATCGCGTGAGCCAGCTGTTCCCCGACCATTTCATCCCGGCCGCGATGCTGCCGCAGTCGCCCGGCGTCGACCCCAAGACCTGCATCCCCGAACTGGAGCGCTGCGTCAAGGCGTACGGCAACGTCGGCATCAACCTGAACCCGGACCCGAGCGGCGGCCACTGGACCAGCCCGCCCTTGAGCGACCGCCAGTGGTACCCGATCTACGAGAAGATGGTCGAGTACGACATCCCGGCCATGATCCACGTCAGCACCAGCTGCAACCCGGCCTTCCACACCACGGGCTCGCACTACCTCAACGCCGACACCACGGCTTTCATGCAGTGCCTGACCTCGGACCTGTTCAAGGACTTCCCGACCCTGCGCTTCCTGATCCCGCACGGCGGCGGCGCGGTGCCCTACCACTGGGGCCGTTTCCGCGGCCTGGCGCAGGAGTTGAAGAAGCCGCTGCTCGACGAGCACCTGCTCAACAACATCTACTTCGACACCTGCGTCTACCACCAGCCGGGCATCGACCTGCTGAACACGGTGATCCCGGTCAAGAACGTGCTGTTCGCCTCGGAAATGATCGGCGCCGTGCGCGGCATCGACCCGACCACCGGCCACTACTACGACGACACCAAGCGCTACATCGAGTCGAGCAAGATCCTGAGCGATGACGATCGCTTCCAGATCTACGAAGGCAATGCGCGCCGCGTGTTCCCGCGGCTGGACGCCGCTCTCAAGGCCAAGGGCCTCTGACCCCCATCAAGGAGAAATGACCATGTACGAACTCGGAGTCGTTTACCGCAACATCCAGCGCGCCGACCGCGCCACGGCCGACGCCCTGGCCAAGCTCGGCTCGGCCACGGTGCACGAGGCCATGGGCCGCGTGGGCCTGCTCAAGCCCTACATGCGGCCGATCTATCCTGGCGTGCAGGTGTCGGGCACCGCGGTCACGGTGCTGCTGCAGCCCGGCGACAACTGGATGATGCACGTGGCGGCGGAGCAGATCCAGCCCGGCGACATCGTGGTGGCGGCAGTCACGGCCGAATGCACTGACGGCTACTTCGGCGACCTGCTGGCGACCAGCTTCCAGGCCCGCGGCGCCCGCGCGCTGATCATCGACGCCGGCGTGCGCGACGTGAAGACGCTGCAGGAGATGAACTTCCCGGTCTGGAGCCGCGCGATCTCGTCCAAGGGCACGATCAAGGCGACGCTGGGCTCGGTCAACATCCCGGTGGTCTGCGCCGGCATGCTGGTCACGCCCGGCGACGTGATCGTGGCCGACGACGACGGCGTGGTCTGCGTGCCGAAGGCGATGGCGGCCAAGGCGCTCGAAGCCGCGATCGCACGCGAAGCCAATGAAGGCGCCAAGCGCGAGAAGCTGGCCTCCGGCGTGCTCGGCCTCGACATGTACAAGATGCGCGAGCCGCTCGAGAAGGCCGGCCTGCGCTACATCGACTGAAAGACACCGCAATGACCGCATTCACCAAGACCCCCGGCTGGCTCGACTGGTACGCCGGCCCTTCCAAGCCGCGCTTCCAGGTGCCCCCGGGCAGCGTCGACGCGCACTGCCATGTGTTCGGCCCGGGCGACCAGTTCCCGTTCGCGCCCGAGCGCAAGTACACGCCCTGCGACGCCTCGAAAGACCAGCTGTTCGCGCTGCGCGACCACCTCGGCTTCGACAAGAACGTGGTCGTGCAGGCCACCTGCCACGGCGCCGACAACCGCGCCATGGTCGATGCGCTGAAGGCCTCCAATGGCCGCGCCAAGGGCATCGCCACGGTCAAGCGCAGCATCAGCGATGCCGAGCTGAAGGAATTGCATGACGCCGGCGTGCGCGGCGTGCGCTTCAACTTCGTCAAGCGGCTGGTTGACTTCACGCCCAAGGACGAGCTGCTGGAAATCGCCAACCGCATCGCGCCGCTGGGCTGGCATGTGGTGATCTACTTCGAGGCGGTCGACCTGCCCGAGCTGTGGGACTTCTTCACTGCGCTGCCGACCACGGTGGTGGTCGACCACATGGGCCGCCCGGACGTCAGCAAGCCCATCGACGGCCCCGAGTTCGAGCTGTTCCTGAAGTTCATGCGCGAGCACACCAACGTCTGGAGCAAGGTCAGCTGCCCCGAGCGCCTGTCGCTCACCGGCCCGAAGGCCCTGAACGGCGAGCAGGCGGCCTACCAGGACGTCGTGCCCTTCGCCCGCAAGGTGGTCGAGAGCTTTCCCGACCGCGTGCTGTGGGGCACCGACTGGCCGCACCCGAACCTCAAGGACCACATGCCCGACGACGGCCTGCTGGTCGATTTCATCCCGCAGATCGCGACCACCGCCGAACTGCAGCGCAAGCTGCTGGTCGACAACCCGACGCGCCTGTACTGGCCGGAGCTGAAGTAATGTCCCTCGACAAACCCTACAAGGACGTGCCCGGCACGACCATCTTCGACGCCGAGCAATCGCGCCTCGGCTACCACCTGAACCAGTTCTGCATGTCGCTCATGAAGGCCGCCAACCGCGAGCGCTTCAAGGCGAACGAGCGGGCCTACCTCGACGAGTGGCCGATGACCGAGGACCAGAAGCTCGCCGTGCTGGCGCGCGACCTCAACCGCTGCATCGCGCTTGGCGGCAACATCTACTTCCTGGCCAAGATCGGCGCCACCGACGGCAAGAGCTTCCAGCAGATGGCCGGCAGCATGACCGGCATGACCGAAGAGGAATACCGCGACATGATGATCCACGGCGGCCGTTCGGTCGAAGGCAATCGCCGCATCGGCGAGGACGGCACTGCGCAGGCGCACCGCCAGCCGCAAGGCGCCGCAGGCAAGAAGGCAAACTGACATGGCACGCATCACCGCATCCGTCTACACCTCGCACGTGCCCGCCATCGGCGCGGCGCTCGACCTCGGCAAGTCGAACGAGCCCTACTGGCAGCCGCTCTTTGCCGGCTACGACTTCTCCAAGCAATGGATGAAGGACAACAAGCCCGACGTGATCTTCCTGGTCTACAACGACCACGCCACGGCCTTCAGCCTGGACATGATCCCGACCTTCGCGATCGGCACCGCCGATTCGTACCAGCCGGCCGACGAAGGCTGGGGTCCGCGCCCGGTGCCGGTCGTCAAGGGCCATGCGCCGCTGGCCTCCCACATCGCGCAGAGCGTGATCCAGCAGGACTTCGACCTCACCATCGTCAACAAGATGGACGTCGACCACGGCCTCACCGTGCCGCTGTCGCTGATGTGCGGCCAGCCCGACGCCTGGCCTTGCCCGGTGATCCCGTTCGCGGTCAACGTGGTGCAGTACCCGGTGCCCAGCGGCCGGCGCTGCTTCATGCTCGGCCAGGCGATCCGCCGCGCGATCGAGTCCTACGACGAAGACCTCAACGTGCAGATCTGGGGCACCGGCGGCATGAGCCACCAGCTGCAGGGTCCGCGTGCCGGCCTGATCAACGCCGAGTGGGACAACAAGTTCCTCGACCGCCTGATCGCCGACCCGGACGATCTCTCGAAGATGCCGCACATCGACTACGTGCGCGAGGCCGGCTCCGAGGGCATCGAGCTGGTGATGTGGCTGATCGCGCGCGGCGCGATGGCCGACGTCGCCGGCGGCAAGCCGCCGAAGGTCGCGCACCGCTTCTTCCACGTTCCCGCGTCCAACACGGCCGTGGGCCATCTCATCCTGGAGAACCAATAACATGACCAAGACCATCAAGGTCGCACTCGCCGGTGCCGGCGCGTTCGGCATCAAGCACCTCGACGGCATCAAGAACATCGACGGCGTCGAAGTCGTCTCGCTGGTCAGCCGCGATCTCGACAAGACCCGCGAAATCGCGGCCAAGTACGGCATCGGCCACGTCACGACCGACCTCGCCGACTCGCTGGCGCTGAAGGAGGTCGATGCCGTCATCCTCTGCACGCCGACGCAGATGCACGCCTCGCAGAGCATCGCGGCGCTCAAGGCCGGCAAGCACGTGCAGGTCGAGATCCCGCTGGCTGATTCGCTGAAGGATGCGCAGGCCGTGGTCGACCTGCAGAAGGAAACCGGCCTGGTCGCGATGTGCGGCCACACGCGCCGCTTCAACCCCAGCCACCAGTGGGTGCACAACAAGATCAAGGCCGGTGAATTCAACATCCAGCAGATGGATGTGCAGACCTACTTCTTCCGTCGCACCAACATGAACGCGCTGGGCCAGGCGCGCAGCTGGACCGACCACCTGCTGTGGCACCACGCGGCCCACACGGTCGACCTGTTCGCCTACCAGGCCGGCAGCCCGATCGTGAAAGCCAACGCGGTGCAGGGACCGATCCACCCGACGCTGGGCATCGCGATGGACATGTCGATCCAGCTGCAGGCGGCCAATGGCGCCATCTGCACGCTGTCGCTGTCCTTCAACAACGACGGCCCGCTGGGCACCTTCTTCCGCTACATCGGCGACACCGGCACCTACATCGCGCGCTACGACGACCTGTTCACCGGCAAGGAAGAAGCGATCGACGT
>Ga0265327_10005548_pt1 | contig 10477 bp, 8 predicted proteins | sample 41621metaG_FD_202089 | JGI IMG/M metagenome (GOLD analysis project Ga0265327, IMG submission 202089) | Rhizosphere microbial communities from Carex aquatilis grown in University of Washington, Seatle, WA, United States - 4-16-21 metaG | ecosystem: Host-associated > Plants > Roots > Rhizosphere >... | reverse complement strand
GATTGGTACTTTTTGGGGTTTATTAAAGGTAGATAATAAACTAATTACTGTAAAAAATAACATATCAGAAACTTATGTTGTGAAATATTCAAAGAAGGGAAAGCTTAAATGGTTTAAATATTTTAAAGATAATAGTAATATCCAATCCATTACAATAGATAAAAATTTAAATTGTTATATTTCAGGCTGTTTCAATAAAGATAGAATGATTGAAAATTTTAAATTGGAAAATAAAAATTACGATGCAAGAATTAATAGTTCAATAGCTTATATTCTAAAATTAAATAAAAGAGCAAAAATATTAGCTACTATGAAATTGGATTGTTCAGGAGAAAGTCTGATTAAAGGTTTAACAATATCAGAAGTTGATAATAAGTTAATTATTGCAGGTGGATTTTCTAAACAATTTTTAGTTGATTCAGAAAATTTTGTAACAACAAATAATACGAAAGATATTATTTTGATGAAACTAAATAATAAACTATATATCAAATGAAAGCACGTAACATAAAATTGCAAACCATACCCGCATTTTTCGCCGACGCACGGGCGACGCGCGAAAAAAGCGGTCTGGCACGGCAAGCAATTTTTTCCCATCGCACTTTTGCCTTCGCTCCAAAAAATGCAAAGCGCAAACTGATTTAATTTTTTGATTCGGTCGCAAAAATAAACTTCTCGTTTGCACAGCTCTACCGCACCTACTCAGCTGAAAATTCGCAGCAATTGAATTGTTTATAAACAGGAATATTATTTATTGGTTATGAATAAATAAAATAATCGTTTTATTCCAATCAGTGAATTGTTTGAAAATTTTACATATTTTTCGCTTCGAATTATATGAAAAATATTTATATTTGTATTAAAAAAATTATATGCAAGCAGCAGAAATTAAGTTGGAAATTTTCAGATATGTTGACAGTTTAGATACCATAAAACTGAACCAAGTTTATGATTTTTTAGTAAAAAAGAAAATTACTAAATCTGATTTTTGGTTAGAGCTTAATGAATGGCAAAAACATGATATTGAATTAGGACTTATGGATTTAGAGCAAGGTAAAAAATATGATTTTGATTTAGTTATGCAAAAATATATTTAAATGGAATTCAAAATAACTATTTCAGAACGAGCTAAAATTAATCTTGAAGGCGTAATTGAATATTTGAAAGCAAATTGGTCGGATAAAGTACTAAAAGATTTTTTAAAAAAATTGCAGAAAAAAACTGATTTACTTCGCCAAAATCCATTTATGTATTCGAACTCAGATATAAAAATTGAAGTTCGTAAATGCCTTATAACAAAACATAATGCAATATATTACCGAATTCAAAAAAAATGAAGTAGAAATAATAACAATACATGATACAAGGAAAAACCCTAAGTCACTAAAAATATGATAATAATACCCCTAACATAAAATTGCAACCGTACCCGCATTTTTCGCCGACGCACGGGCTGACGCGCATGAAAAAATGCGGGTACGGTTGCAATTTTTTTTCGTTATGTGGAATTCAAAACTCAGAAATATGAAAAAAATATTTTATTTTTTCAAAATAGTTGTAATTTTGTACAATTACAAATTAATTATATAAAATGAAAAATAAAATATATATTGGTTCTATTCAAATAAATAATTACGCTTCGTTTTTTGGTGAAAACCAATTCAACTTATGTGATGATAATGGTTATGTTTACCAATGGACAATCATTTTAGGAAACAATAATTCTGGTAAAACTAATTTTCTTAAAGCTATTGCAGATTTAGAACCATACAAGTTAAAAGTTAGAGATAAAGAACAACAAGAACTAGAAGATATTTGTACACCGATTAATATTGTCAGAGAAAAAAATGCAATAAAAAATAAAAAAGGAACAAAAAATGGCTACATTGGTTGCTCCTTGTTTTATATTCCTGATTCTGCGGATAAAACTGTATTTGAAAAAAAATTGATCGAGTTTGAGCCTAAAAACAAAAACCCTAATAGACAAGCTTGGGGTTATTCACCTGGATCAGTTTTTCAATCAGGTAATTATAGCTTTTTACAAGATATGAAAATTTTTGGTTATGGGGTTTCTCGACATTATGGTGAAAGTACCCTATCCCAGAAAGATGAAATTGAAAATTCGACAACTTTATTTGATTCTAATAAACCTTTAGTAAATCTTGAAGAGTGGTTATTGCAATTAGATTATGCAAGCAAAAATAATGATAAGATTGCCGAAAAGCGATTAAAAAAATTGAAAGAACTTATTAAAAGTGAAATTTTTCCTGAAATAAACAATATTCGTTTTATTTCGGCAGAAACAAAAAATTATGTAGAGTTTCAGACCTTAGATGGATGGTATAAGTTAAAAGATCTTGGATATGGATATCAAACAACATTGTCTTGGTTATTTGATTTGAGTAAAAAATTATTTGAGCGATATCCGGATTCGATAAACCCATTAAAAGAACCTGCCATTGTTCTTATTGATGAATTAGATTTACATTTGCATCCTCATTGGCAGCGTCTTATAATTAAATATCTTTCTGATATTTTTATTCAAACCCAATTCATTGTCACAACACACAGTCCTTTTATTATTCAATCGATTGAAAAAATTAATTTATTTATTTTAGTTAAATCAAATAAAATAGTAAAAGTTAATAGAATTTCGCATAAAACATTCAAAGGGTGGAGTATTGAAGAAATTTTAGATGAATTACTTGAACTTGGTGACAAGACCAAATCAGATGAATATTTAGCACTACTAAAACAATTTGATGACGGTTTGGATTCTAATAATTATAATAAAGCATTTGCTGCTTATAAACAATTAATGGAAATATTGCACCCAACAAGCCCTGAAAGAAAATTATTAAAAGTTCAATTATCACAATTAGTTTCAAATGATTAAACTTGATTTGCCTAACAAGCCTGAGCAACTTACAGAAGAAATTCAAATAAGTTTGACAGAACAATATAGAAATGAAGAAAGTGATGTTTGGAATAAATCATTTATTAGAGAAGCGATTTTACAAAGTTCCTATAGTAAATGTTGCTATTCTGAATGTAAATTAATGGAAGAAAGCAAATATATGGAAATTGACCATTTTTATCCCAAAAAACTTTTTCCTGATAAGGTGGTTGAATGGGGCAATTTATTTCCTTCCTGTAAAAAATGTAACACCACAAAAGGTGAACACAATACAATGATTGAACCAATTATTAATCCATTTATTGATGATCCAAAAGAACACCTATATATTGAAAATTTTCGTTTCTATGGTAAAACAGAAAAAGGTAAAACCACAATTGAAATAGTCGCATTAAATGATAGAAAACATTTTGTAGATAAACGATATAAAATTGGAATCAAAATAATTGAAAACATTGAAGATTTAAAATTGCAAGTTGAAAGCAATATTGAAACAATAAAAACAGATTCGAGAACTAGAAATCGTTTTTTGACAAAATTAAAAAATTTGCTTTATGAAGGCACAAAAGAAAATGAATATTCTGCAACAGTATCATCAATTATTTTACAACATGTAGATTTTATTTATATCGAAAATGTTTTAACAGAAATTTTATTGTGGGATAAAGAATTACAAAATTTAAAAAGCGAATTGAATTTTTGTTCATTGATAAAAAAATCCACATAACATAAAATTGCAATCCATACCCGCATTTTTCGCCGACGCACGGGCTGACGCACATGAAAAAATGCGGGTACGGTTGCAATTTGTTTTCGTTATGGACAGAATCGCCAAAATTCTTATCGAATGCTCGAAATTCTTATCCGAATCACCGAAATTCTTATCAGAATCACCAATGTTATGGACAGAATCACCAAAATTCTCACAGAAATGGACGAAATTCTTGCTGGAATGACCAAGCAAATTACAAATTAATAAACAATAACCTTTTTAACCGAAATCTTTTTATTATTAATCAGTTTGAAAAAGTAAATACCTTTTGCGTATTTCGAAATATTGAGCGTTTCGAACGTTTGATTTTGATAATTTTGGCGGATTTATTTCTTTTTACAAAAGTGTGAAAAATTTCATAATATTCCAAGAGGTTGATTAAATAGGTAATAAAAAAAAACATGAAATATTTAAATACCCGAAAAAACTTTAACTTTGCCTAAAAATTGAAAGAATAAATGGAACTTACAATTAGCGAACCAAAGAAAGCTCTTAATAAAGCGTATTTTAAGCAAAGCTTAAAGCGCGATGATATTGAATTATTTAAAACGAACTTAAAAAAACTTTTCCAAAGAATTAACGAATCCGAAAGCGAAGAACATAATAAAAATATTGTTTCCGATTTTTTAAAAGACACTTACTATAAAACAAACTATGAGATAAATACTTCAGGCAGAAAAGACCTTGTAATTCATCTTGGAAGTTCGAGTAAAGAACCGGTTGCTGTAATTATTGAAGCTAAAAAACCTACAGCTAAAACAGATATGATTGGTGTAAACAAGCTTAATGCAAAAGCTTTTTACGAACTGATTCATTACTATTTGCAGGAAAGACTTATTAATAAAAACAAAGATATTAAAAATCTGATAATTACAGATATTTATCAATGGTTTATTTTCGACGCAACAGAATTTGAACGAATATTATGTAGAGACGTGCCACATGGCGCGTCTTTACAAAAAGAATATTCAGATTGGACTAATGGAGTATTTCCGGGTAAAAAAACAGATTGGTTTTATCAGAAAATTGCAAAACCTTATGTTGAAAACGAAGTGGAACAAATTGAATGTACCTATTTTACATTAGATAAATCAGACTTTTTAGAAAAGTCTGATTTATATTGGATAGAACTATACAAAATCTTTTCACCCGAACATTTATTAAAACTCACTTTCGCAAACGATAGTAATGTTTTAAACCAAGATTTTTACAATGAGTTGCTGCATATTATTGGTCTCGAAGAAGTAAAACAAGGAAACAAAAATATTATTACGCGAAAAAAAGAAGGACAACGTGACGAAGGTTCAATTATTGAAAATGCGATTCATAGCAAGGCAATTAAAAATATTTTTATTGACGAAAAAACACAAAAACGAACTTATGATAATGCTGATACGAATGACGTTTTTTCAGTTTTTCTTGAATTAAGTATTACATGGATAAATAGAGTATTGTTTTTAAAATTACTTGAAGGTCAACTTATAAAATTTAATGGCGGCGATAGAAAACATGCTTTTTTAAATTCAAATCTAATTCATGATTATGGAATTTTAGGTGAATTGTTTTTTGAAGTATTGGCATTACCTTATTCTCAACGACCTAAATCTGTGCAAGATAAATTTGGTAATTTACCTTACTTAAACAGCTCTCTTTTCGAATTTACTCCTTTAGAAATAGAACAATTTTCAATTAATGAACTTAAAAGCCGTTTAGAAATACCGATTTATCATTCCACCGTTTTAAAAGATGCAACTGGTAAAAAACTCACAGGCAATAAAAAAACTTTGGACTATTTATTTGAATTTTTAGATGCTTACAATTTTGCCAGCGAAGACTCGGCTGTCATTCAAGAACAAAACAAGACAATTATAAACGCATCAGTTTTAGGTTTAATTTTCGAAAAAATAAATGGTTATAAAGACGGTTCATTTTTTACACCCGGTTTTATTACAATGTATATTTGTAAAGAAACTATTCAAAAGGCAGTCTTGCAAAAATTTAATTCATATAACTTTGACAAAGTTGTAAACTTTGTCAAAGTTCAAACAATTACCGATTTATACAATCAAATACACAAAATAGGAATTAACACAGCCAATAAAATTATAAATTCTATTCGTGTTTGCGACCCTTCGGTTGGTTCTGGTCATTTCTTGGTTTCTGCATTAAATGTTTTAATTGCTATAAAATCTGAATTAGGTATTTTAGTTGATAAAAATGGTAAAATATTACGTGATTGTCTGGCGATTGTTGAAAACGATGAGCTTCTATTAACCATAGATAATGAGCCGTTTGTATATAATTTTAAAAACGTAGAAAGTCAAAGAATTCAAGAAACAATCTTTAATGAAAAGCAAACATTAATCGAAAATTGTCTTTTTGGTGTCGATATAAATTCCAAATCGGTAAATATTTGCAGATTACGTTTATGGATTGAATTATTGAAACATTCGTATTATATCATTCCCGATAACCCGGCAGCGTCTGCAAGACCTGCCGGCGTTTTAGAATTGCAAACGCTTCCAAACATTGATATTAATATTAAATGTGGTAATTCGTTAGTTAGTCGCTTTGGTTTAAATGGTACCGGTTTTACGAACGGGCAGGTTCAAACTATACAAAAAGCGACAAAAAAATATAAAGAACAAGTCATTATATATAAAAGTACATCAGATAAAACAACCCGAAAAAAAGCAGAAAAAGAAATTGAACGAATCAAAAATGAATTTTCTTCGGTTGTAAATCCGTTGGACGAAGATTTTAAAAAATTGCGACAAAAACAAGCGGAATTAGGTCATGCGCCAATGCTATTCAATAAAGAAGAAAAAATACAGTGGGAAATGAAAGTTTTGCGATTAACAAAAGAAGTTGCCGAACTTGAAAATGCTTATACTGCGAAAGTAAAATCAATTTACGGAAATGCTTTTGAGTGGCGTTTTGAATTTCCCGAAGTGTTAGATGATTTTGGAAATTTTGTTGGTTTCGATGTTATTATAGGAAATCCGCCTTATGGAATTGAATTTTCGAATGTCGAAAAAGAATATTACAGAAAAATTTTCGCAAATATTCATGTTCGAACACCTGAATCTTTTAATTATTTCTGGGGATTGACTTTTAACATTAGTAACAAACAAGGTTTTATTAATCTAATTGTACCATCAAGTTTTTTGTCACAAATTGAATTTGAAAAATCAAGACAGCAAATGCTGAATAATTATTCACTTTATTCGATTATTAATTTAGGCGATAATGTTTTTCAGGATGTTGCAACTCCAACCTGCATTGTAGGTTATACAAAAAATAAAATTAAACAAAAAATTTGGTATAACGATATTACCGCTATAAATCGCAATGAATTTTCAAAATATATTAGCATTGGTGGTGAATATATCCAATCTGAATCAATTGAAACAAATGAATCATTTTCATTTCACTACAAACGGCATAAAAATATATTAGAAAAATGTTACAAATATCCTACTTTAAAAGAAATAGCCGAAGAAGTGGCAACCGGCGTTAGTACCGGTTTTGATAAAGCATATATATATAAATTACATGAAATAAATGAAAAGAAATTAGAAAAAAAATTATTAAAAAAATTGGTAGTAGGTGGCGAAATAAATCACTATGTTTTAAAACCAGAATCTACTAAACAATTGATTTATATTACGGATAAAATTAAATAAATTTCCACAAATTGAAAAAGAATTAACTGTTTACAAAAATGAATTAAGTAAACGACGGGAAGCCGCAAATGGAAAAATGGAATGGTATTCTTTAAATTGGCCTCGCCGACAAAAATTATTTGAAGAATCCAAAATCTTAATACGTCAAACAGCATCGCAACTAATTGCAGCCTACGACGACCAAAAATGGTATTGCTTAAAAAGTGGAATAATTGTTCAATTGCCCGAAAATAGTAAAATCAGTTATTTTTATCTTTTGGGTTTACTTAATTCGAAATTAATTGATTTTCTGTATCATGATTTAGTGCCGGAAGAAAACCGGATTTTCCCTGAAGTAAAACCAATACAATTATTCAAACTCCCGATTTGTATTGATAACCACGAATTGCAATTGGAAATTGAAAAAATAGTTACTAAAATAATTCAACATAAAAAAAATGATTTCAATGCAAATACATCAGAATTGGAAAAACAAATAGATGATATTGTATATAAATTATATAATCTAAATGAAGATGATATTAAAGTAGTTGAAAATATCTCCAAATATTAATTTATCAAAACAGTCAAAAGGTATTTATAATCAGCAAAAGTCTAAAAATATCGTATTTCTTTTTTTTATATTTTTAGAATTTGTACTTTTGTTGTCAAACAAATTGCGATAATTGTAATAGTTATTTAATTTTATTTTAGGAAAATAAATTTATGCCGAAAAATAAGCGACAGTTAAATGAACAGGAATATTCAAATTGATCAGATATAGAAAATGGGGGAAGAAAATATTGGAAAGAAGTCGCATCAAATGATAAAAGTGAAAAGGCTGTTTATGAAAAAACAGTTGATAGTAAAGAAAATACTGTTTCCTTTATTCAAAAAATATTCGATAATATTGGTAATCTTTTAGAAATACATGAAAAATATCCAATTGATAAAGGACACAAAAGTTTAATATAAATATTTTTAATAATATTGAGTTTAATTTCATACATTTATATCAAACCATGAAAATAACAAAAGAACTTTTAGCAAGTAAAATATTGGAGTATTTAAATCGACATTTATCTGCTGACGATTTTGCCAAATGGGCAGAAAACGCAATGATTGAAAATAGCTATCAAACTGAATATTTTAGCGAAATATCTGAAGCATTGGCTAAAATAGGATTAATTAATGTAAAAGGTTTTGAATTGCCTATTGCATTCTATTTAAATTTATTATCAAAACTTGATTATTTTACTGTTTTTGGATTAGAACCTGCAACTGAGAAAGTAAAAGAATTAGTTTATGCGTAGAACCAACTTATAATCCATTCAATCATTGATTAATTTTATAAACCAGAAAAATTAACAAATACTAAATTTAATATTATGACACAAATTGCAAAATTACACGCACGTCAAATTTTGGATTCCCGTGGAAATCCTACCATCGAAGTAGATTGTTATACCGACAGCGGAGTGATGGGCAGAGCTGCTGTTCCATCGGGTGCATCGACAGGTGTACACGAAGCTGTTGAACTACGCGACGGCGACAAAGGCAGATACCTTGGTAAAGGCGTCTTAAAAGCTGTTGAACACGTTAACACCGCCATCAACGAAGAGTTGCAGGGCTTTTTTGTTGAAGACCAGATTTCGGTTGACGAAGCAATGATTCGTTTAGACGGAACAGAAAATAAATCGAACTTAGGCGCAAACGCAATACTTGGCGTTTCGCTGGCAGTTGCAAAAGCCGCAGCAATTTCTACAAATCAGGAATTGTATCGCTATCTTGGTGGTGTAAACGGTTGCACATTGCCAATACCAATGATGAATATTTTAAACGGCGGCTCGCATGCCGACAACAAAATCGACTTTCAGGAATTTATGATTATGCCCGTTGGCGCACGCAACTTTGCAGATGCTTTACGCATGGGCGCTGAAGTCTTTCATAATTTGAAAAATGTTTTGAAATCGAAAGGACATTCTACAAACGTTGGCGACGAAGGCGGTTTTGCTCCCAATCTCGGCTCGAACGAAGAAGCTATCGAAACTATTTTGATAGCAATAGAAAAAGCAGGTTACAAAGCCGGTTCCGACATCTACATTGCACTTGACCCAGCTGCATCAGAATTTTATGACGAAGAACAAAACATGTACGTCTTTAAAAAATCGAACGGACAAAAATATACATCCGAACAAATGGTTGCTTATTGGGCTGAATGGGCAAAAAAATATCCAATCATTTCGATTGAAGACGGTTTGGCAGAAGACGACTGGACAGGTTTTGCTGCAATTACCAAAGCAATCGGCAGTACAGTTCAAATTGTTGGCGACGATTTATTTGTTACAAATACAAAAAGATTAAGTCGCGGTATCAAAGAAAAATCGGCAAATTCAATTTTAATTAAAGTAAATCAGATTGGTACGTTGACCGAAACCATCCGCGCAGTACAGATGGCGCAAACAAACGGATTTACGGCTATTATCAGTCACCGTTCAGGCGAAACCGAAGATACAACCATTGCAGAACTGGCAGTCGCTTTAAATACCGGATTAATTAAAACCGGCTCAGCATCTCGTACCGACCGTATTTGCAAATACAATCAATTGTTTCGCATCGAAGAAGGTCTTGGCGAATCGGCTTTGTACCTCGGTAAAGATTTTAAATACGCACGTTAATTAGACGATGGCAGGTCTTGCAGACGCTACCGTGTCTTTCTATTGACGACGGCAGGTCTGCGACTCTGCTGTGTGTTACCAAATTTAACGATGGCAGGTCTTGCAGACGCTGCCATGTTTTCTGATACGAAATCTGCCGTAGTGCTTGCACGCGGCAGCATTTTTTTAATAAAATTGTATGCCCCGAAAAATAAAAATAGAACGTAGTCTCGACTGGATAACGGTTGCCATTTATACAGCGCTTGTATTGATGGGTTGGCTGAGCATTTATTCGTCGGTTTATAACGAGTCGCACCAAAACATTTTCGATATTTCGCAGCGTTACGGTAAGCAAATGATTTTCATCGGGTCAGCATTTATAATTGCGTTTTCGCTATTATTAATCGACAGCCGGACATATTCTTTCTTTGCATATATTATTTACATTATAAGTATGCTAATGCTG
>Ga0265327_10005547_pt1 | contig 10477 bp, 8 predicted proteins | sample 41621metaG_FD_202089 | JGI IMG/M metagenome (GOLD analysis project Ga0265327, IMG submission 202089) | Rhizosphere microbial communities from Carex aquatilis grown in University of Washington, Seatle, WA, United States - 4-16-21 metaG | ecosystem: Host-associated > Plants > Roots > Rhizosphere >... | reverse complement strand
TCGCGGTGGAGGACGCTGGAATAAGCCCTTGAATTGACCCCTGGGGCCACCCTTACAGAGGTCAGGGTCCGGAACGGAAGGTCACGCATGAGCGGCGACAAGGCGCAATGGTTCGGCCCTGGCGAAACCGCTCGGCGGCTCGGCGTCACCACCAAGGCGCTGAAAGTCTATGAGCGGGAGAAACTCGTCATCCCCCAACGCACCGAGTCTGGCTGGCGCCTGTACGGCCCGGCCCAGATCGCGCGTCTGCACCAGATCATCGTGCTTCGCGATCTGGGTCTGTCGCTCAAGTCGATCAAGACGCTGATCGGCAGCCAGTCCCGGCTGCGGGAGGTCCTGCGGCTGCAGCGCGAAAGCCTGCTCTCTCAGCAAGGCAGGATCGGCCGTGCGATCGCTCACATCGAGACGGCGCAACGCCAGCTCGACGAGGGGCGAGACCTTTCTCTGGACGACTTAGCAACCCTCACCAAGGAGACCGTCGTGCAGCAACCCACCGACAACAAGGCATTCGCCGCGAGGCTCGAGGCCGTGATCGCGGAACAGGACCCGACCGGCCAGGCAAGCCGCGCCTTTGACGGGGTAAAGGAAGATGTCGAGGCTATCCGGACGCCTGGCGGCGACGACCAGAAGACCAGGCTGAAGGCCATGATGGCGGAAGCCGCCCGGCTGAAAGAGGCGGGGGACGTCAATTCCGAAGAGGCCAAGGCCTGGCTTCGGACTATGCGCGCCCGCACCGCCAGCATCCGGCGTCCGGCCGAGGCGGAACTGATGATGAAGGCCTACGCCAAGACGGCCGCCGAGGCGCAGGCGAGGTCGGAGCCCCTCCCGATCGATCCGGCGGTCCTCGAATTCTTCGGACGGGTCGCACAGGGCATGAAGGACCGCGGCGAGCTGGACTGAGCGGGCTTCGCGGAAACTGGCGTGCTCCCCCGCTCATGGGGGAGCGCCCCTAGACCACGCCCAACAGCGCCAGCCCCGCGGCCGCGCCCAGCGCCCACAGCGGATTGAGGCGGGTGCGCCAGACCAGCACGGCGCCGGCGCAGGTGAGGGCCACCGCGCGCCAGTCTGCGTCGGCGCCCTTGGCCAGGATGTAGCCGGAGGTCCCGATCAGGCCGACCACCACCGGGGCCATGCCGGCCTGGATGATCTGCCGCCAGGGCCGGTCACGGAAGCGGTCCCAGGCGCGGGTGACGGTGTAGACGATCACGCTCGACGGGCCGCACATGCAGACGGTGGCGATGAACGCGCCGGGGATGCCCGCCACCCGCCAGCCGACCAGGGTGGCGATCAAGAGGTTGGGGCCGGGGGTGGCCTGGGCCACGGCGAACATCTCGGCGAACTCGCGGGCGCTCATCCAGTGGCGCAGGTCGACCACCTGGCGCTGGATTTCCGGCGTGACGGCGTTGACCCCGCCGATGGCCAGGACCGACAGCAGCAGGAATTGCAGAGCGACTTGGGCGATAGGCGAGAGTCCATTCATCTGGCGCGCCTTCCCCAGGCGAGCGCCGAGCCGGAACCGGCCATCAACAGCAGCACCCACGGCAGGGGCCAGCGCAGGAAAGCGGCGAGCACCAGCGTCCCAAGGGCCACCGGCAGGGCCAGGATCCAGTCCTTCCTGAACACCGGCTCGGCCATCTTCAGCGCCGTGCCGACCACCAGGCCCGCGGCGGTGGCGGCCACCGCGCCCATGGCGTGGGCGACCTGGGGCACGGCGGCGTAGCGCATGAACAGGGCCGCCAGCATCACCGAGACGGCGGCGGGGGCGGCGAGGATGCCAGTGAGGGCGGCGAGCGAGCCCTTCCAGCCGCGGTAGCGCTGGCCGACGGCCACCGACAGATTGACGATGTTGGCGCCGGGCAGGAACTGACAGACGCCGAGCAGCTCGACGAACTCCTCCGGCGTGAGCCACTTGCGCTCCTCCACCAGCATGCGGCGGCCCATGACGAAGACGCCGCCGAAGCCGCGAACGCTGGCCCAGAGGAAGCCGAGGAAGAGGTCGAGTTCGGTAGGGTCGGGGCGGGGGGATTCAGACACGGGGGGAATGCTTAGGCGCATGCCCTCCCCCTCGATGGGGGAGGGTCGGGTGGGGGTGGCGGCTGGAGGTTTCAGGACCAGGCATCGGAGGCGGTATCGCCTCCCGCGTCATATCCGGCAAGCGCAGTGACGCCACCCCCATCCAACCTTCCCCCATCGAGGGGGAAGGCGGAGACCTATTCTGCTCGGCTGACGAGGAATTCCACCGCCGCCGCCCGCCGGCGCCGCAGCGACGCGCCGATGGCGCCGACGCCGAGGAGCATGAGAGCCCAGGTGGAGGGTTCGGGGACCGGGAAGTCGACGGTGAAGTCGGACACTTCCGGGAAATTCAGGTCAAAGTAGGTGATGTTGAAGAAGTCGTTGGTATTGGACGCATTCCAGCCTGGCGAGGTCCCGAGCACGGCGTCGACGCCGACCTGGGCGCCGTTGGCGTCGCGGCCGGTGAGCTTCACCTGGCCCGGGTTCCCGAGGAAGGGGCTGTCGGGGAAGTCGAGCAGGCGGAAGGTGATGATGTGCGAGTTGTCGACCACGCCGCCGTCGATGACGATCAGCTGGAGGTGGCGGGTCAGGTTCAGATAGGCGTTGGAAAATGACAGGTCGGTCTCGCCGCTGAGGCCGGTGAAGACCGTTCCGCCGTCGAGGGTGAACAGGTCGCCGGCGGCGTCGGAGAGCTGGCCGGACAGGCCGACCTCGCTGACGGACTGGGCGGCGCGGGCGGCCGGGGCGGCGGACAGGGCGAGGACGCAGGCGAGGCCCGCCAGGACACGGTACAGGGTCATCGGGGACTCCCTTGGTGCGCGCCCGGGGTCTGCCGAGCGCGGCATCAGGATCATCCTGGCGGCCTCGCCGCCTTGAGGCCGGTCAAAGGACGGGCTTAGGCCTTCAGGAATTCCGCCGTCGCTTCGATGGCTTCGACCAGACCCACCCGCTGCAGCACCACGCCCTCGGGCAGGCTGGAGAACAGCCGCGTCGGGGCGGCGGCGTCGAGCATGACGAACACGCCCTTGTCGTCGGCCCGGCGGATCAGGCGGCCAAAGGCCTGGGCGATGCGGGCCCGGGCAATGGCGTCGTCATAGCCCTTGCCGCCGAAGCGTTGGCGGCGGGCCTTGTGCAGCAGGTCCGGCCGGGGCCAGGGCATGCGGTCGAACACCAGGAGGCGCAGGGAGCGGCCGGGCACGTCCACCCCGTCCCTGACCGCGTCTGTGCCGAGCAGGCAGGAGTCTTCCTCGGCGCGGAAGATGTCGACCAGGGCCCCGACCTCCAGCGGATCGACGTGCTGCGAATAGAGGGGCAGGCCCTTCTCGGCGAGCGGCGCGGCGATGCGGTCGTAGACGGCGCGCAGGCGGCGGATGGCGGTGAACAGGCCCAGCCCTCCGCCCCCGGCGGCCAGGAACAGCTCGCGCATGGCGGCGGCCACCTGGCGCGGGTCGTCCTTGCCAACGTCGGTGACGACGAAGGCGCGGGTGTTCGAGGCATAGTCGAAGGGCGAGGCCAGCTTGAGGGTCTTGGGCCGCTCGGGCAGGCGGGCGGCGCCGGTGCGCATCTCGGCCAGGGCGAAGGGGTCGTCGAGCGCCGGGTCGGCCAGGGTGGCGCTGGTCACCAGCACCCCGTGGGCGGGGGCGATGACGGCGGCGTTGAGCGGCTCCGTGGGGTCGACCCAATGGCGGCGGTAGGCGGCGTCGACCACCCGGCCGAAAGCGAAGGTGGATTCGAACCAATCGACGAAGTCGGGGTCGTCCTCGCCGTTCTCGTCGATGGCCTGCAGCATCGAGCGCCAGGCGGGCAGGGTCATGCGGGCGCGGCGGTCCAGCCCGCGCAAAGCGCCTTCGATGCGGCCCCGCTCATTGGGCGGCAGTTCGTCGGCGTCCTCGTCGAGGATGTCTTCCAGGTGGCGGGCCAGGGCCAGCAGCGGCGCCTCGATCTCGGCCAGGGCGCGGGCGGCTTCGCGGGCGGTCTCGCGCACCAGGTCGATGGCCGGGCGGGCGGCGCATTCCTGACCCATCTCCGAGGGCTCGGCGCGGGCGCGCAGCTGCTCCATGACGCTGACCAGGAAGGCCTCGATCGGTCCGATCGGATTGACCTCGCCCGACGGCGGGGCGATGCGGCCGGACCAGCCTTCGCCGGGCAGGGCGGCGGCGGCGCGGATGGCCTGAAGCAAGGTCGCCTTGGCGTCCTCGCGCCCGCCGACCATGTCCATCAGCCTCTGCTCCAGTCCCCGCCCTCGGCGGCCGCGGCCTTCGGGCCCGCGGATCCAGCGGCGCAGCTCGGCCGCCTCCTGGCCCGACAGGGCGGCGGAGAAGGCGCTGTCGGCGGCGTCGAACAGGTGGTGGCCCTCGTCGAACACGATGCGCTTCAGGTGCGCGCTCTCGCCATCCTGCTTGGCGCCGCGCGCCGCCCGGGCGCCGTCGAAGGCGGCCTGGGTCAGGACCAGGGCGTGGTTGGCGATGACGATGTCGGCGCGGCGCGAGGCGCGCACCGCCTTTTCGATGAAGCAGGACCGGTAGTGGATGCAGCCGGCGTGGACGCACTCGCCGCGCCGATCGACCAGGTTGGCGGGGCTGGCCTGGGCCGCGGCGCCGACGGCGAACAGGGTCGGCAGCCAGGCGGGGAAGTCGCCGCCGGTCATGTCGCCGTCGCGGGTGGCTCTCGCCCAGCGGGCCGCCAGGGCGACGCCGATCAGGTCGCCGTTGCCGAGCTGGGCGGCGTTGACCGCCTCCTGCAGGTTCAAGAGGCACAGGTAGTTCTCGCGGCCCTTGCGGACGACGGCCTTGGTCTTGCGGATGGCCGGGTCGGGATAGATGGCGTGGCTTTCGCGCTCGATCTGGCGCTGCAGGGCCTTGGTGTAGGTCGAGACCCACACGGCGGGGCCGTTGGCCTCGGCCCACAGGCTCGCGGGGGCCAGATAGGCCATGGTCTTGCCGACGCCGGTGCCGGCCTCGGCCAGCATCATGCGCGGCTCGCCCTCTCGCTCGCGGGGCTGGAAGGCGTAGGCGGCCTCGCCGGCGAACTGCTTCTGGGTGGGCCGGGTCTCGTCGAGACCGGCGCGGGCGAGCAGCTCCGCGAGCCGGATTTCGGCGTCCTCGGAGAAGATCGGCTTGGAGCCGGCCTCGCCCGGCGGCGCCTGGTCCTCCCACTCGGGGATGCGGCCCCACACCTCCAGGCCCGAGCCGCGGAAGCCGTCGCGCACCGGGCGCGAGCGCAGGGCGGCGATGCAGTGGGGCGCCCAGGACCAGCCGGCGCGGCCGAGGGTCTCGGCCAGGGCCAGGCATTCCTCGCGGCTGGGCCAGGGGGACTCGGCGAGTTCGGCGAGGAGGAAGGCTGAGGTCTCGTTCAGCGCGGCCGCCTGTTCGGCGACGTTTTTCGGTTCAGGCAGGCCCAGGGCCTGGGCCAGGCCCACGGCTGAGGGGGCGCAGAAGCGGGCGGGGCGGACGAAGGCGTAGAGCTCCAGCGCGTCGTAGAGCTCGCGCGAGCGGGGCGGGGTGGAGAGTCCAAGGCGGCGGGCGGTGAGGCCGGCGTGGGCGACCAGAGCGCGGCCCTGCTCGAACAGGTCGCGGGCGTCGGGCGGACGCACGGCCCGGGCGCCGACGCCGTCCGCAATGGCGCACTTGGGGCCGGGCAGGACCACCACGGCGGGGGCCAGGTCGAGACTCGGGGCGATGGCGTTCACGCCGGACTAGATAGCCGGATTCCGCCTGAAACGAAACAGGAACGAGGTTCGGTCGAAGCGCCCCCGCGCCCCGACCGAACGACGGGATCAGGCGGCCGAGGCCGCGACCTCGCTCCGGCGCTTGGACCCGCGCATCGCCATGCCGACGCCCGCGACGCCCAGGATCATCAACATCCATGCCGACGGCTCGGGAACAGCGGCGGTGAGGGTGAAGCTCACCGGGTTGCTGAACGTGCCGGGGATGGCGGAGCTGATCAGGAAGTAGCCAGGCCTGCCAACGAACTCGCCGGAGAAGACGTTGTAGTCGACTCCGTTGCTCAAGAAGCCGAGGTCGCCCCAATCCAGCTGCGGTCCCGACGACGCCGGATAGACGAGGTTGTCGTTGCCGGCGAACGCGCCGACCGGCAGCAGGGAGTCGATCGCATTGCCATTCAGCTGACCGGTGATTGCGGTCACGAGGTAGGCTGGATCGGATGCGCAGCTCGGGCAGGGATAGGGATTGGACAGCGCGGTGTCGTCAGTGGTGACGGTCCCGCTCCCGGTGAAGCCCGATCCGGAAATGCCGAAGTTATAGGTCGCCGCCGAAGCTTGGCCAGCGAACGCAAGACCAGCCGCTACGGCCAGAATACCAAATAGTTTCATAAGTTAGTCCCCCATAGTGATCTGGAGGCTTCGCACGAAAGACCGGCGTTCTCAACCGAACTAACCTCACGCGGGAAAACGGCGGACAGAGCGGCTACTCAGCCCATCGTGACGCGCCCGCGCGATATTTGAGCGTGGACGCGCCGAACATCCGCCGGGCCGGCACGCGTCCGAGCGCCACGGCGCCCAGACCGAGCAGGTAGAACACCGCCAGGAACCCCGCGCCGTTCATGAGGGCGCGCGAGTAGCCCAGCTTGCCGACGTCGGCGAAGAAGTAGGGGTAGCGGTGGATGACGGCGCCGCGCGCCAGGGTCCAGAGCACGTAGACGGCGGGATAGGCGAGCCACGCCAGGGGCTGGCGCCAGGTCAGGCCGGCCTTGGGCGTGAACACGAGCCACAGCAGCAGCACCAGGACCGGCAGCACCTCGTGCAGGCCGGTGTTGGAGATGAAGTAGAGGCCGTGGGCGTCGCCGCGCAGGAGCAGCTCGTAGGTGACGGTGACCACCAGGATATAGGTGGCCGTGGCGGTGACGGCGCCGGGCTGGGCCAGTTTCGAGGATGGGCGGAAGAGGGCCAGGATCGCCACCGCCGTGGCCAGGGCGCCGGTGGTGTTGGTGAAGTAGCTGACGAAGTCGATCAGGCGCCACGCGAAGGTGTGCTCGGGGTGGCGGGTCAGGTTCAGATAGAGCTGCAGCACGACCGAGACGCTCCCGACCGCCGCAATCGCCCACCAGAGAAGCCGTTTCGCCCTGTCCATCCTCGCCTCGCCGCCATCTGAGCGTAACATCCTGCCCGCCGATTGCGCATGAAACATAACAGGAACATGCTATGGAGGCCGGCCGTGCCTATCTACGGGCGGGCGCGGGGATTGGATTGCAAGGCGGGGGTGAAAAGGCGGCAGTGCGGGTGAACCCGGCTTTGCAGGACCAGGGCTTTCTGCCGCCTCGCTTCATGGCGTGGTTCCACGGCCGCGGCTGGACGCCGCGCCGGCATCAGATGGAGATGGTCGAGCGGGCGCGGGCGGGGCGCAATGTGCTGCTGATCGCGCCGACGGGCGGGGGCAAGACCCTGGCCGGGTTCCTGCCGAGCCTGATCGAACTCAGCGAGCGGCCACCGAGGAACGATCCCGAGCCGCGGGGCGTGCACACCCTCTACATCTCGCCGCTGAAGGCCCTGGCGGTGGACGTGCACCGCAACCTGACCCTGCCGATCGAGGAGATGGGGCTGGCGGTCACGGTGGAGAGCCGCACCGGGGACACCAACGTGGCCAAGAAGCAGCGGCAGAAGGAGCGGCCGCCCGACATCCTGCTGACCACGCCCGAGCAGCTGGCCCTGTTCTGCGCCTGGGAGGGCTCGCGGCGGTTCTTCGAAGACCTGAAGACGGTGGTGATCGACGAGATCCACGCCATCCACGCCTCCAAGCGCGGCGACCTGCTGTCGCTGGGCCTGGCGCGGCTGCGAGCGTTTGCACCGGACGTGCGCTTCGTGGGGCTGTCGGCCACGGTCAACGATCCGGACATGATCCGCACGTGGCTGGGCGGCATGCCCCCCTCACCGTCCTCCGGCCGGTCCCCTCCCCCCGCTTCGCAGGGGGAGAGGGGCCTGGTGGATCTGGTGCTGGGCGATCCAGGCGCCCCGCCGGAGGTCGACGTGCTGCTGTCGAACGGCAAGGTGCCGTGGGCGGGACACACCGCGCAGCACGCCATGGCGGAGGTGTACGCGGTCATCCAGGCCAGCCAGACGGCCCTGGTGTTCGTCAACACCCGCTGGCAGGCCGAGTTCGCCTTCCAGGAGCTGTGGAAGCTCAACGACGACAACCTTCCCATCGCCCTGCACCACGGCTCGCTGTCGGCCGAGCAGAGGCGCAAGGTCGAGGCGGCGATGGCGCGGGGCGAGCTGAGGGCCGTGGTCTGCACCTCCACCCTCGACCTGGGCATCGACTGGGGCGCCGTGGACCTCGTCATCCAGCTGGCCGCGCCCAAGGGCTCCGCGCGTCTGGTGCAGCGGATCGGGCGGGCGAACCACCGGCTGGACGAGCCGTCGCGCGCCCTGCTGGTGCCCGCCAGCCGCTTCGAGATGCTGGAGTGCCAGGCCGCGCGGGAGGCGGTGGCCGAGAACTCGCTCGACGGCGATCCGATCCGCAAGGGCGCGCTAGACGTGCTGGCGCAGCACGTGATGGGCGTGGCCTGCGGCGAGGCCTTCGATCTGGCGCCGCTCTACGACGAGGTGAGGTCGGCGGCTCCCTATGCGGACCTGCCCTGGGAGGACTTCGAGCAGGTGGTCGATTTCGTGTCGACGGGCGGCTACGCCCTGAAGACCTATGACCGCTTCCGCCGCATCGTGAAGACCCAGGACGGGCGCTGGAAGGCGCGGGACGCCCAGACGGTGCTGCGCCATCGCATGAACGTCGGCGCGATCGTGGGGCCGGCGGTGCTGAACCTGAGACTGTTCGCCGGCAAGGGCCGGGGCGGGCGCAAGATCGGCGAGGTCGAGGAAGGCTATATCGAGCAGCTGGAGGTCGGCGACACCTTCATCTTCGGCGGCCAGGTTTGGCGGCTGATGGGCATGACCGGGATCGACGTCCTGGTGACGCCTGCTCCGGGGACCGAGCCCAAGATGCCGAGCTGGGGCGGCTCGAAGTTCGCCCTGTCGACCTACCTCGCCCGTCGCGTGCGCCGCATGATCGCCGAGGAGCACCGCTGGGCCGTCTTGCCCGAGGACGTGCAGGAGTGGCTAGGGGCTCAGAAATGGCGCTCGCTGATCCCGGCCATGGACGAAATGCTGGTGGAGACCTTTCCCCGCCACAAACGGCATTTCCTGATCGCCTATCCGTTCGAGGGGCGCTTGGCCCATACCACCCTGGCCATGCTGCTGACCAAGCGGCTGGAGCGGGCCGGGGCGGGGCCGATCGGCTTCGTGGCCTCGGACTACGCCCTGGCGATCTGGGCGGCGCGGCCGATGGACGGGCTTGATTTCGACGAACTGTTCCAGGAGGACATGCTGGGCGACGACTTCGAATCCTGGCTCGAAGAGAGCTTCATGATGAAGCGCAGCTTCAAGAACTGCGCCCTCATCGCCGGGCTGATCGAGCGGCGCTTTCCGGGCCACGAGAAGTCGGGCCGCCAAGTCACTTTTTCGAGCGACCTCGTGTACGACGTCCTGCGCCGCCACCAGCCCGACCACCTGTTGCTCCGATGCGCGCGGGAGGACGCCGCCTCGGGCATGCTGGACGTCGCCCGCCTGGGCGACACCCTGGCCCGCATCAAGGGCCGTATCCGCCCCTCGGCCCTGGATCACGTCTCGCCCTTCGCCGTGCCGGCCCTGCTCAGCCTCGGCCAGGAACGCGTGCCGGGCGCCGCCCAGGACTGGGTGCTGGAAGAGGCCGAAGACGAGCTGATCGCGGAGGCGATGCAGTGAACGCCCTGAGTCCCCATGCCCATCTCCATCCCCTCGCGTTCCGCCGGGGCGAAGGCGGTCACCTGCACGTCTCGCTGATGGGCGCCTGGGTGGAGCTGACGCCTTCGGGCGCGCTGTGGCTGGAGCAGGAGCGCACTCTGGTGTGCGCCGACCTGCATCTGGAGAAGGGTTCGGCCTACGCAGCCCGCGGCCAGCTCCTGCCGCCTTACGACACCCGCGAGACCCTGCGCCGTCTGGCGGCGGACGCGGCGGCGCTATCGCCGGCCCGCATCGTCCTGCTCGGCGACACTCTGCACGACGGGCAGGCCCACGCCCGCATCGGCGACAGCGATACGGAAAGCCTGCGCCAGCTGGGCCGCGGCCGCACGCTGCTATGGGTCGTGGGCAACCACGATCCGGAGGGGCCGGGCGATCTGCCGGGCGAGACGGCGGACGAACTCGACATCCTGGGCCTGGTGCTGCGCCACGAGCCGCAGCCGGGCGATCGGCCGGGCGAGGTCTCGGGACACCTGCATCCCTGCGCGCGGGTGGTGGGTCAGAGCCGCAGCGTGCGCCGCCGCTGTTTCGTCACCGACGGCCGAAGGCTGATCCTGCCGGCCTACGGAGCCTATGCGGGGGGGCTCAGCGTGAGGGATGCGGCCTTCTCAGGCCTGTTCGTCCGCGGGCCATTGATCGGAGCCATCGGATCGGCGCGGGTGCACGCGGTGGGCTGGGACC
>Ga0265327_10005546_pt1 | contig 10483 bp, 5 predicted proteins | sample 41621metaG_FD_202089 | JGI IMG/M metagenome (GOLD analysis project Ga0265327, IMG submission 202089) | Rhizosphere microbial communities from Carex aquatilis grown in University of Washington, Seatle, WA, United States - 4-16-21 metaG | ecosystem: Host-associated > Plants > Roots > Rhizosphere >... | reverse complement strand
AAAAGTAAAGTTTAATGATTTATTGAACCAGGGTTTAAGTTGGTTTTCGAATTGTTTTAATATTGGAAAATATAAAGTGAATGCCTGGGTAGCTGAACAAAAAGTACAGGGAATGCACACGGCAAGCGGTATGATAGGCGACACAGTTACGAGTATTGGCGGCACCTTAATCGTGTTAGTACTAATTCCTATTTATATTTTCCTATTCCTTTTTTATAAACCTTTGTTATTAGAGTTTGTAGCCGAATTATTTTCAAGCGAGAAACATAAAATAGTTGCGGATGTGTTGCACCAAACAAGAACCTTAATTCAAAATTACCTTGTTGGATTGTTGATAGAGATGGTGATTGTTGCCGCCATGAACTCAACGGCCTTGTTAATATTAGGAATTAAATATGCCATTCTGCTTGGAGTTATTGGAGCCATCTTAAATCTAATTCCCTACATTGGAGGGATCATTGCAATTGCTTTACCAATGGTTATGGGTTTACTGACAGAAAACCCGGCATCCGCTTTCTTTGTTTTAATAGCCTATATGATTATACAGGTTATTGATAACAACTTTTTAGTTCCTAAGATCGTGGCGTCGAAAGTAAAAGTAAATGCGCTTGTTTCTATTGTGGTAGTGCTTATAGGCGGCGCGCTTTGGGGAGTAGCGGGCATGTTTCTTTCTATCCCTTTAACTGCCATTGTAAAAGTTATTTTCGACAGGATTCCCGCTTTAAAAGCTTTTGGTTTTTTAATTGGTGACACGATGCCTGATCTTGGAAAAGCGATTTTTAAATTCATAAAATAGACTTAAATAAACACACATGATAAAAGATAAACTTATTTACAAAATTATTCTAAGTGCGGTATTAATGCCCGTAATACTTTTCGCTATGTGGTGTGGCTTTAATATTCACCAATTGGTTTCGCAACGTTCGCAGATAAAAAAAGATTACAGCGAACTGAACAGTATCAAATACGGTTTGTTTTCTGTAGATGCCTGGCGTACGAATATTTCCGACATTGTAAATAGCCAGATTGACGGTTTCGATCTGTCTGAAATGCAGGAAGACACTCTAAAAATAGCGTTGAATAAAGTACTTAATTCTGTTGTGACGAAGGCTGATGAGATGATTAATAAAAAGCAAAAAAACATCGGTAAAAAAATAAAACAGTTTGCCATAAAACAATTTGTTGATATAGATAAAATTCGCGCGAAAGTTCCGGAGTTTTCACAAACCATCATTAACGAACTCAGAAATCCTGCTAATAAAGAAAAGCTTAAATTTTTGGCAAGAGATAAGTTTGCGGAGCTTGCCAAACAAACCCATGATAGCTTAAACAATGCCCCAGTGATCAATGAGATTTTATATAAATATCATGTAAAAGATCTTGCTGAATTTAATAAAATGTCGGCCCTTAAAACTGAGGAACTCCAACAAGAGAGTTATCATTATTGCTTTGCCATGGTAGGTTGCCTGTTATTTTTCCTCCTTCTCTGGGTGGTTCTGCGAAATCAAACCCCTCTGCATACACCTTTGTTTGTTATGTCGGTTTTACTTGCTCTCACGGTATTATTAATTGGCCTGATAGCGCCCATGATAGAAATTGATGCGCGCATTAAAGAACTCAATTTTGTATTCATTGGAAAACCCCTTGTGTTTAATGACCAGGTTATTTTTTATCAAAGTAAAAGTATTTTAGATGTGGTGCACATTCTCATCAAAACCGGAAAATATGACTCCATGTTGGTTGGCTCCCTAATTTTACTTTTCAGCGTTATTTTCCCGATTACCAAACTCATTTGTACAAAAATTTATCTTTTAGGAAACGAAAAAGTAAGAGCTAATAAATTTTTAAAATGGTTTGCCTTCAAATCAGGCAAATGGTCGATGGCCGACGTTATGGTTGTGGCTATCTTTATGGCATACGTAGGTTTTAAAGGTATTTTAGATTCACAAATGCAAACGCTTAACGTAAAGACAACTTCTTTGGCGACCGTTGCCACTAATGAAACTTCTTTGCAACCTGGTGTTGTGCTATTCGTTTCTTATGTTTTATTTGGATTGGTATTGGCTGTAATACTTAAAAAGATTACTTATAAAAGAAAAATAATCGACATAAGTAAATTACGTTTTATCGGAAGAAAAAAAGTGGTGCTTACCGATGTACCAAACGTAGACGAAAATACAAAAGGTTCTTAGTTAAACGAAAACCTAAGTAGAAGGGGATAAATTTATTTTTCACCTGACCCTTTTTCCTTCTTCACTCCCTTTTATCAGTTGCTCCAGGCGGCTCTTCTTTGTTGCCGCCTGCTTTGCACCCATTATCCAATGAATGGCAACTTTCTTATAAGAAGGTGCTAGGGCTTGAAAAAATTTCCATGCCTTTTTATTTTTTTTAAATTGTTTTTCAAATGGAGAATCAAGTTCAACCGCTTCTTTTTCGTGCGAGTATATGCTTGATCTTTCTTCTTTACGTTTTTTAAAAGCGGCAAGTCCCAAAGGCTGCATACGTTTTTGTTTAATAAGCTCCTCCATTTTCTTAATATTTATTGTACTCCAGATACTGGTGGCTTTTCTAGGAGTAAAACGAATGGTATAACTTTTATCACCGGTAGATCTGCGAACACCGTCAATCCAACCATAACATAAGGCTTCGTCAACCGATTCAGACCAGCTCATGCTTGGTAAACCGCTTCCTACTTTATAAAATCCAACAAGTAGTTCGCTTTGTGTAGCATGATTTTTCTTTAGCCATTCGCTGAATTTAAGTGGCGTTTCAAAAAAAAGTGGTTTCATTGTTTAATATCTTTGATATCATGGTAAACTAATTAAAAAAGATCAGTCAATATTCTCATATTTTACCGTGAAATTACCAATTTCTTTTTCTTCTTTCAGATGTAAGATTTTTATAGTTATTGCAACGCGTTCCTTGAAAACACATTGTAATTTTGAACCCGAGTAATTGTTTTTCTTTTGTTGGGTAAAGAAGGACGTCCCCGCCCACGATCATATCGCAGGCGGGGTTTTTCTTTTCCTCAGGTTAAAGGTCTCGAAACGATCTGATTATTTCACGGATCAGTCCGAATTGTTGGGAACCAAACAAATAATTTCAATAACTATATAGGAAAACAAAATTAATCAGAATGTCCTGGAGAAATCGAGTATGATCGAAATCTCCCGTCGTAGGCCTGTCTGTCTCTTGCATCCCGATCGCTATCAGGAGTATCGAGAACAGCAAGGTAAGCGTCCCGATACAGCCGTCGAACTGCAATCGGTGCTTACGAGACTTGTCTTTTTAGTGAATGGTTTCAGATCTTTCTGCTCCCCAATAATTCCGATTGATTCTATTTCACCGGCAGTTTTACTACTTTCTTGCCACCATCGCTGATAAGAGTCAGGAAATAAACTCCCTGGGCATGATTTTCCAGGTTAATAGTCAAAGTTAAATTCTTAACCGCTTGTATGCCATAGTCCGCGACTAATTTTCCGGTCACATCAGTAAGGTCAGAATGCACGGAGCTTTCTTTTTCAAAACCAGCCTGAACAATAAATACATTGTTATCCAAAGTCTTTACTACAAAAGTTTTCGTTAAAATTCCATTGTTGTTTAACCCAACCAATCCCTGTAATACTGTTAGTGTTCTATTTGCAGTATCCTGACATCCCGTGCTACTGGTAACCACAAGGCTTACGCTATAGATTCCGGTGGAACTATAGGTAAAAGCCGGTGAACTAAGATTTGAAAAATCCTGGCCCGTTCCAAAATCCCAATAAGCCGAAGAAGCATTTAAGGAAGTATTATTAAACTGTACAGACGAAGAAAGATCGAGGTACACGGTATCAACACTCGTAAAAGAAGCTATGCCCGGAACTTGTTGATTCATGGTGTAGGAAGTTTCTTTGTAATCGCACTGTCCTACCGTATTCATTTCAAGATCAAAAATCCCACCTGATAAATTGGCTAAAGTATCTGCCGTTGTTTTATTAAGACTTGTTTTCACAGGAGTACCGTTTACCGACCAGTAGTAATTCCATGGACCGCTGCTATTCCCGGCGGTTATGATCTTGCCGCTAGAAGGTTGTGCGCAGCTTGGCTGATTGATCGTAGAAGTAATGTTTAAAGGATTCAGCGTGATACTCAGAACAAAGCGCGATACAGAAGTGGTATCACTTAAATTAAAACTATATGCAGAGGTTTTAAGATCTGTTGTAATGGAAGTAAATTTATCGTAAAGACTGATACAAGCTCCGTTCGGAAAAGATCCTACATTGTTTGCAGTAATAGTATACGCGCCACTTACGCCGGTTAGTGTTTTTAAAGGTGTGGTGTAGGTTCCGGTTACCGGAGAAATTCCGTTGACCTGAAAAACATCCGTTCCGTTTTCTAAAGCAATAGAAGCAGCATTCGGATCCTGCCCGCGCATTTTATATGAATCATAGGCAACATCAAAATAAGGATTTGCGTTTTGCTGAAAATACAAAACCGTTTCATCCTCTGAAGCATTTACACCATTCAGAACCAGGCGCATCAAAACTTGTGCATTGGAGGTGCTGGATGATTTCAAAAAGGTAGGATTGGACGCAACCTTATTTGATTCCAAAGCACTCAACGCGGTAGCACCGGTAGAGTGTACATAAAAACCCTGACCCATTGGAATCACATCTCCTTGTCCACCCGAAGCAACAGCAGGACTGCTGATTCCATTCACATAGGTTGCAAAACCACCTGAACCCGAATTAAGATCTGCATTATACACATATATAGCATTATCAATATTTGCTGTAGCGCCTTTTAATAAAGCCCAGCTGATAGCAGAGGGATAAGGATTTGCAATCAGGTTCCATCCATCGTCAGCTGCTGAACCAGTGTTCGTGCGTGTAAGCGGAATTGAAAAACCGGATTTCCTCGGCGTACCGGTAACATCCAGTGTTATTCCTGTTGTAGTGGCCAGACCGTTTCCAAGATAAACCCAGTACCCTTTACCTGCCGTAATGGGATCATTAATGGTGCTTAATGCAACGTAGGAGGCCGGTGCATCATACACTCCGGTAACGGTTTCATTGTATGTATAAATAGATGAGAAACCAGGTACATATCCATCGGGACAGGTCGGGCAGGAAATATAAATATCATCGTCCCAATCATTTAACGTTAATGCCGACGAAATGGGAGAACCTAAAAAAGCCCAGCCAGTTGTTCCACCCGGAGCAAAACGCTGTATGGTAACATTGCCGCTATAGTCGCCGGTACCCGTAATCTGTGCGATGCGTGCCGTATTGGTAGCATCCGAAATCATAGTGAATACCTGTGAATTGGCATTAAATATTCCATTGCTTAAAGTCAGCGTCCCTTTCAAATTTTCAGCATTAGTAAGAGATGCGCCGGCAGTGTTACTCAAACTAAGATCGTAAAAATCAGTTGTGGAGGTACCACCGATTGTTTGGGCAGTTGTTCCATTGAGCATTACCAGGCCGCTTCTGGCGTTAAATGTTCCGCTGTTTATAAAATTACCCTTAACAGCTAACGAAAAATTAGAAGTGCTCACATCCACACTTGCTCCTGAAGAAATAGAAAAATTAGTGTTTGCAGTAATGGCAGAGGCAAATGTTTTTACACCAGCGCCACTAAATAACAAGGTATTAAAGGTTTCACCACCTGTTTTAAGAATAGATTGGGCACTACTTCCGTTAAACGTTACTGTACCGGTGCCAGGAGTAAAAGTACCAGCATCACTCCAGTTGCCGCCTACGGTAATTCCTAAATTACCTGCATTTAAAACGCCTGCACTGATCGTTACTTTGTCTGCCACAACCAACGCGTTAGTAGTTATACTCGCCGTGGCATTTGCGCTATTAATAAGCAGGTTTTGAATTTTAGTATCTGTGTTCAAACACATGATTTGTGCTGCAGGAGTTGAAGTGTTTCCAATTTGTAATGTTCCACCCGTTACAATAGCGCCACTACTTCCCGTATTTGTAAAACCAAGATTTTGTGTGCCTCCTCCGCCTTCCCGCTGAATAACAATGGTTCCTCCCGACATATTACACTGGGAGCCTGCGCTGGAGATATGAAACGGAGACACAGTGGTGTTCGTGCTTCCAAAGGTTGGTACCACCAGCATTCCACCACTGATGTTAAAGTCGCATAAATTATTCAAGCCTGAGCCATCTAGTTTTCCCGCAATATTAAGTGTACCGCCAGAAATAGCAATAGAGCCACCATTAGATGTTATGTCTTCATCGGCTGCGTTCCCAATGTTTAAGATTCCATTAGCGATATTTATATCCCCGTATAGAGTGATTCCTGCATTGGTATTCACCGTTAAATTAGCTGAATTTAAATACAGTGCTGTGTTAGCTAGTAGTGTGGTCGCCGTTGTAAACGGTGTAATATTCACCACATTCGTGGTAGATAATTTTAAAGTTCCCGAAATTAAATCTAAAAAATTCGCAGGTGCTGAAAAATTGGACGAAGTAATCTCTAGAGTGTTGGTGGCAGAAGTACCCAAGTTTACGTTAATCCTGTTAAAGGTAGTTGTAGCGCCCGTTCCGCTGATGGTTTGATTTCCATCATTGTCGAATACTACATTTACCAGACTTGCTGCATCTACCGAAAAATTAACAACTCCATTATTAATGATATTACCTTCTGTAGTAATTGAGTGTGTTACATTTGAGTTAGCCAGGGTTGTAAATACAGCTGAATTATTTACGGTTATATTGTTACTTACCGATAGTGTTCTGGCTGTACCTCCACTGAATTGTAAAGTACTTGCCGCCCCCTGTCCTATTATTAAATTATTGCACTGACCACTTACATTCAGGCTTACAACGTGTCCGTTTGCTATGGTTACGTTATCTGCGGCAGTTGGAACTCCGTTAGGTGTCCAGATCGTCGCAGTATTCCAGTTTCCGGTTGCATTCGATACTTTATTGCCGGCTGCGGTGGTAGCTTGGGTTCCGTTTATAGGCGAACTCAGACAACCTTCGGTAACTGCATAGAGTTTCCAAAAATAAGTGGTAGATGGCAAGAGACCGGTAACAGTAAATGTTACAGCATTCGCAGCGGTTTGTGCCACGAAACTATAATTTACGCCATCAGTTGAATTGCAAATAACATAGCCCACCTCATTGCTTGCCCAGTTTGTCCAGTTTAACGTAATGGCAGTTTGCGAGATCCCTGAAAAAGTAATACTACCCGCAGCAGCCGTAGGCACCAGCGGAGTAAAAACATATTGAGAGGCAGCTGTAGGCATGGTAACTAAACCGTTTTGAACAGTGTTATTGAGAACTGTACCATTGGCGGTTTGTAATTCCTTTAGCTCAGCTGCCGCCGGAATGGCTGATACAGTGGGTCCGTTTAGTCCCATCGAATAGGAAAATGTATTTGTACCGGCGTTCATTGTACCGTAATTTATTAAAATCACACCGGTACTTTCTACTAACTTAACCTGGAAATTCAGAGTGGGCGTTGTATTGTTATACACTGCCATATTAATCCATTCAATAGTTAATGTTCTGTTGGGTGCCGATCCAGTTAAAAGGTATTTTATACTGTTTCCCAATGCTGCGGTGCCTCCTTGTGCGGTTAAATCGTCATAAAATGGAGCAATGGCCGGTCTTGTGGCGTTTGCCGCATTGGCCGTTGTAAAAGCAGTGTTATCATAACCGAAATCATCTGCCTGCGGTCCACCATCATCGGTTGAAGTTGAAAAATCGAGAAATCCATTGGTAGAGGCACAGAACTGTGTATAACGGACCCCGTTGTACCAGAAATCAAATCCAATATTTGTAAAGTCAGAGCGGTTATCATCTTGGGTATTAGTTCCCGCATTTCTCCAACTGGAAAAAGAAAAACCCGAAAGGTTGATAGAAGTGTAGGTAACTCCGGTATTCCTGGCGCTGGCGTAATTTGCAAGACTTTGTGCATTTACTTGAAAAAGAAAAATTGAAAGTGCAAAACAATACAAAAACTTCATGTGTAGAACTTTGTTAATTTACATCAAACCATTCCTGGAAGGGGACAGAAACGCCTTAATTTTTAATGTGTTTATAATTTATTAAGCTAAAGTGGAGTCTATTCACCAAAATACCGCTTAATTTACAAATTTAATAAGTTTATACCATTGTCAGCGCCCAAAGGTTTCGTTAATAAGAACCGACTTATCAACTATTTACCCTGATAAAAATCAGTTTTTTTATACTTAGCAAGATTTGGGTTTCAAACCTTTTTTCCGATTGGTAATTTTAGAACGTAAAATCATTTATGTCCACAGATCAACTAAATAACTATAACCGCATTGCCAGTGCCATAGAGTATTTAAAAGAGAATTTTAAATCGCAGCCTTCTCTAGAAACTGTTGCCGAAAAAGTACACCTGAGTGCTTTTCATTTTCAACGTTTGTTTACTGAATGGGCCGGAGTGAGTCCGAAAAAGTTCTTACAATTCATCAGTCTGGAATATGCCAAGAGTTTGTTAAACGAAAAACAGGTAACGCTCTTTGATTTGGCCCACGAAACGGGACTATCAAGCACCGGCAGACTGCATGATCTTTTTATAAACATTGAAGGCATGACACCAGGTGACTATAAAAACGGTGGCGAAAATTTACAAATCAATTACAGTTTTGCGGAAAGCACTTTTGGAAATGTGTTGGTGGCCTCTACCCCACTGGGAATCTGTCACCTGGCCTTTGCCGAGAACAAACAGGAAAGTCTTGCACTTTTGAAACAAAAATTTCCAAATGCACTTTACAAACAAATCACTGATCTGATTCAGCAAAACGCTTTGCTTATTTTTAAAGCGGACTGGAGTAAACTCGAAAAAATAAAATTACATCTTAAAGGAACTGCGTTTCAATTAAAAATCTGGGAAACACTTCTTAAAATTCCGACGGGGAGTTTATCCACTTACGGCTCTATCGCAAAACAGATTGATAAACCACTTGCATCAAGGGCTGTGGGAACAGCTATTGGCGACAACCCGGTTGCATTTCTTATTCCGTGCCACCGTGTAATACAATCCAGTGGCGGCCTAGGAGGTTATATGTGGGGCACAACACGCAAAGCGGCCATCATTGGCTGGGAAGCGGCTTTCACCAATAAGGATACTGAAGAATAATAATGGACTTATTTAATACCGATACACAAAAAAATATTTTGCCTTACGACGGTGAGGCCGTTTATCATGGAATACTTCTTCCATCGAAAGAAGCGAATGACTACACCGAAACTTTATTAAATACAATAGATTGGAAAAACGACGAAGCCGTTATCTTTGGTAAACGTATTATCACTGCCCGGAAAGTAGCCTGGTATGCAGGCGATATATTTTCTTATACCTACTCCGGCGTTACCAAACAAGCACTATTATGGACAAAAGAACTTCTCGCCCTCAAAAAACTGGCTGAACAATTAACAGGAAGTACATATAATTCGTGCCTTCTTAATTTGTACCATGACGGAAAAGAAGGAATGGCTTATCATAGCGACGATGAAAAAACATTGGGAAAACATTCAAGCATCGCTTCAATGAGTTTTGGTGCAGAGAGAAAATTTTTATTCAAACACAAAAAAACAAAGCAAACTATTTCATGTATTCTTGAACATGGAAGTTTGCTGGAAATGAAAGGCGCAACACAAACACACTGGATGCACCGATTACCAACAACTACAAAAGTCAGTAAGCCAAGAATTAACCTTACGTTCAGAACGATGATTTCACCTTAGTTATTTAGTATAACCTCAAAAGGTAGTTTTTTGTTTTTTGGGCGCCCGGGCGTGCTTTCGCTGTCGCACCATCTGGCTCAAAAGTTCACTGAACTTTTGCCCTTCGCTCTTAATGTTTGCCCTTTGGGACAAACATTAAGGAGCTCAAACAGGCCGCTCTATCACTGGCGCTCACGGCCATATAACTACTTCATTCTCCTTTGACTTTTAACATTAATGGATACGTAACCTAGGGTTAGTCGGCTTATGCAATATTTTTTTGCCAAATTAAAATCATAATTTTTCTGCTACATTCTATATTTTATAGTATTTACCGCCTTCTTAAGGTTTAACTAGAACTTTCTTTGGCTGCTTATTGTTTAATATATTTGTTGCATTAAAAATTCCATCATGTCAAACATCCAGCTTATTATTGAAGAACGCGCCGCCAGCATTGGAAAATTTATGGTTGGACGTTTACTTCCCTTTCGGCAAAAACGAATGGTCGGTCCATTCATATACATCGACCACATGGGTCCCGTGACACTAAATGATCACGAAAATTTTGATGTCGCACCGCATCCGCATATAGGACTGAGTACATTAACATTTTTATTTGAAGGAAGTATTTTACACCGCGATACTTTAGATAATGTGGTGGAAATAAAACCGGGTGAAGTCAACTGGATGACAGCAGGCAAAGGAATCGTCCATTCGGAAAGAACACCTGAGTATTTAAGACATTCTGAAAAAAGCATGCACGGTTTGCAGATCTGGGTTGC
>Ga0265327_10005545_pt1 | contig 10483 bp, 11 predicted proteins | sample 41621metaG_FD_202089 | JGI IMG/M metagenome (GOLD analysis project Ga0265327, IMG submission 202089) | Rhizosphere microbial communities from Carex aquatilis grown in University of Washington, Seatle, WA, United States - 4-16-21 metaG | ecosystem: Host-associated > Plants > Roots > Rhizosphere... | reverse complement strand
CGCTACGACGCCGACGTGCTGTGCGAGGAATTCATCGAGGGCGAGGAAGTCACCTGCGCGCTGCTCGGCAGCGGCCTCGATGCCGTGGCGCTGCCGGTGGTGCGCATCGCCGCCCCCGAGGGCGCCTACGACTACCAGAACAAGTACTTCACCGACGACGTCAAGTACCACTGCCCGGCCGGCCTGCCCGAGGCCGAGGAGCACGAGATCCGCCGCATCGCGCTGGCCGCCTACCACCAGCTCGGCTGCCGCGGCTGGGGCCGCGCCGACCTGATGATCCGCGCCAGCGACCGCAAGCCCTTCCTGCTCGAGATGAACACCTCGCCCGGCATGACCAGCCACTCGCTGGTGCCGATGTCGGCGCGCGCGGCCGGCATCGCCTACGAGGACCTCTGCCTGCGCGTGCTGGCGACGGCCACGCTCGATTCCGGAACGCCGATTCAAGGCGAGGCGAACTGATGGCCGACAGCATCCCCATTCCCTTCGACGTCAAGCTCATGAACGTGCTCGCGACCCTCGTGTTCGCGCTGTTCGCGCTCATGCTGCTGGCGGCGGGCGGCTGGTGGGTGCTGCGCCAACCCTTCTTCCCGCTCGCCGGCATCAAGGTCGACGGAGAGGTCACGCACAACAATGCGGTCACGCTGCGCGCCAACGTGGCGCCGCAGCTGGCGGGCAACTTCTTCACGGTCGACCTGGCACGCGCCCGCGCCGCCTTCGAGTCGGTGCCGTGGGTGCGCAAGGCCGTGGTGCGCCGCGAATTCCCGAACAGGCTGCGCGCCACGCTGACCGAGCACGTGCCGGTGGCCCACTGGGGCGACGAGGCCGGCTCGAAACTGATCAACGGCTTCGGCGAGGTGTTCGAAGCCAACGTGGCCGAAGTCGACGACAACCTGCCGCGGCTGGACGGCCCGCCCGAGCAGGCCGGCCAGGTGCTCGGCATGTACCGCGTGCTGGCGCCGCTGTTCCAGCCCTACGACCTGGCGATCGACGAGCTCACGCTCACCGGTCGCGGCAGTTGGCGTGCCCGGCTCGACAGCGGCGCCGTGATCGAGCTCGGGCGCGGCCAGGGCGAGGAAGTGGTGGCGCGCACGCAGCGCTTCCTGCGCACGGTGACACCGGTGGCGGGCCAGTACGGGCGCACGGTGGCGGCGGTCGAGGGCGCCGACCTGCGGCACAACGAGGGCTATGCGCTGCGGCTGCGCGGCGTGACGACGGTCGTTGCCGACCCGAAGAAAAAGTAGAGAGAGCGAACAGAGGAAGCACATGTCCAAAGAGTACAAAGATCTCGTCGTCGGCCTCGACATCGGCACCGCCAAGGTGATGGCGGTGGTGGCCGAGGTGCTGCCCAACGGCGAGCTCAAGCTGGCCGGGCTCGGCATCGCGCCGAGCAACGGGCTCAAGCGCGGCGTGGTGGTCAACATCGACGCCACCGTGCAGAGCATCCAGCAGGCGCTCAAGGAAGCCGAGCTGATGGCCGACTGCAAGATCAGCAGGGTCTACACCGGCATCACCGGCAGCCACATCCGCGGCATCAATTCGAGCGGCATGGTGGCGGTGAAGGACAAGGAGGTCACGCCGGCCGACGTCGCCCGCGTGGTCGAGACCGCGCGCGCGATCAACATCTCGAGCGACCAGCGCCTGTTGCTGGTCGAACCGCAGGAGTTCGTGATCGACGGCCAGGACGTCAAGGAGCCGATCGGCATGAGCGGCATGCGCCTGGAGGCCAAGGTGCACATCGTCACCGGCGCCCAGAGCGCGGCCGAGAACATCATCAAGTGCGTGCGCCGCTGCGGCCTCGAGGTCGACCAGCTGATGCTGAACCCGCTGGCTTCGAGCCTGGCGGTGCTGACCGAGGACGAGCGCGAGCTCGGCGTGGTGTTGGTCGACATCGGCGCGGGCACCACCGACGTCGCGATCTTCACCAACGGCGCGATCCGCCACACGGCCGTCATCCCGATCGCCGGCGACCTGATCACCAGCGACATCGCGATGGCGCTGCGCACGCCGACCAAGGACGCCGAGGACATCAAGGTCGAGAACGGCTTTGCCAAGCAGCTGCTGGCCGACCCCGACACCCAGGTCGAGGTGCCGGGCCTGGGCGACCGCGGCCCGCGCATGCTGAGCAAGCAGGCACTGGCCGGCGTGATCGAGCCGCGCATCGAGGAAATCTTCTCGCTGGTGCAGCAGGTGGTGCGCGAGTCGGGCTACGAGGAGGTGCTGTCGTCCGGCGTGGTGCTGACCGGCGGCAGCGCCGTGATGCCCGGCATGGTCGAGCTCGGCGAAGACATCTTCCTGAAGCCGGTGCGGCGCGGCATTCCGAAATATTCGAGCGCGCTGTCGGACATGGTCGCGCAGCCGCGCGCCGCCACCGTCATGGGCCTGCTCGAGGAGGCGCGCCATGCGCGCCTGCGCGGTTTCAAGGTGGCGCAGAAGAACGGCTCGGTGAAGACCGCGTTCGGACGCTTCAAGGACTTCATCGTGGGGAATTTTTGATGACCCCCAGGCTTGCCCACTTCGTGTGGCCTCCAACCCCCTTCCAGGGGGCAACGCCTGCGGCCCGGCGCAGCCGGTTCCGCGGCATTCCTCGAAGGGAATCCGCGCGATGAATCGCTTTGCCCTCTGGCTGGCGCGGGCGGGCCCGCCACGACATTTCAACGAGCGATGGCGGCGCACCGGACCTCCGCCCTGACAGCGCTCAACGTATTTCCAACAACAAGTTCATTCATCAATAAACGGCAACTGCAAATTCAAGGAGTCAGAAAAATGGCCATCGAAATGATCGAGATCGAAGAGTTCAACCAGGGCACCCAGATCAAGGTGATCGGCGTGGGCGGCGGCGGCGGCAATGCGGTCGCGCACATGATGGAGCGCGGCGTGCAGGGGGTGCAGTTCGTCTGCGCCAACACCGACGCCCAGGCGCTCTCGCGCAGCAATGCGCACAAGACCATCCAGCTCGGCACCAACGGCCTGGGCGCGGGCAGCAAGCCCGAGAAGGGCCGCGACGCCGCCGAAGCCGCGATCGACGACATCCGCGAATCGATCGCCGGCGCGCACATGCTGTTCATCACGGCCGGCATGGGCGGCGGCACCGGCACGGGCGCCGCGCCCGTGATCGCGCGCATCGCCAAGGAAATGGGCATCCTCACGGTGGGCGTGGTGACCAAGCCCTTCGACTGGGAGGGCGGTCGCCGCATGACCAACGCCGACGCCGGCCTGGCCGAGCTCGAAGCCAACGTCGACTCGCTGATCGTGGTGCTCAACGAGAAGCTGCTCGACGTGCTCGGCGAAGACGTGACGCAGGACGAGGCCTTCGCGCATGCCAACGACGTGCTGAAGAACGCGGTCGGCGGCATCTCGGAAATCATCAACGAGTACGGCGGCGTGAACGTCGACTTCGAAGACGTGCGCACCGTGATGGGCGAGCCCGGCAAGGCCATGATGGGCACGGCCGCGGCCAGCGGCCCGGACCGCGCCCGCATCGCCGCCGAGCAGGCCGTCGCCTGCCCGCTGCTGGAAGGCATCGACCTGTCGGGCGCCAAGGGCGTGCTGGTGCTCGTGACGGCCTCGAAGTCCTCGCTCAAACTGAGCGAATCGAAGCTGGCCATGAACACCATCCGCGCCTACGCATCGCCGGACGCGCACGTGATCTATGGCGCCGCCTACGACGACGCGCTCGGCGACGAGATGCGCGTGACGGTGGTCGCGACCGGCCTCTCGCGCCAGGACGCACGCCGCCAGGCACCGACGCTCGAAGTGATCCGCACCGGCACCGACAACATCCCGTTCACCGTGCCGACCCTCGGCGGCACCGGCCATGCCGGCAGCCAGCCGAACTACGACGGCATGGCGGTTCCCAGCGTGTGGCGCACCAACCGCACCATGGCCGCGGCCAAGGTCGATGCGCTGTCCTCGGGCGGCATGGACGACTTCGAGATCCCGGCCTTCCTGCGCCGCCAAGCCGACTAGCATGAAACCCCCCGAAGCGCCTGCGGCGCCTCCCCCTCAAGGGGGCGATACCGGTGGCCCGGCAAAGCCGGTTCCACGGTATCCCTGGCGTCGCGCGAACTGAGGGGAGCATGAGCGGATCATGACGGCTATCGGGGACATAGCGAGGCGTGCGGCGCGGGGGACACCCCGCGCCTCTAAAATCGCGTCCGTGCTGTCGCAACGAACCCTCAAATCGATCACCCGCGCCGTGGGCGTGGGGCTGCACAGCGGCCAGCGGGTCGAGCTCACGCTGCGGCCGGCACCGGTCGACCACGGCATCGTCTTCCGCCGCGTCGACCTGCCGGAGCCGGTCGAGATCGCGATGACCGCCGAGTCGGTGACCGATACCCGGCTGGCGTCGACCATCTCGTCGGGCGGCGCCAAGGTGCAGACGGTCGAGCACCTGATGTCGGCGTGTGCCGGCCTCGGCATCGACAACCTGCTCATCGACATCACGGCCGACGAGGTGCCGATCCTCGACGGCTCGGCGTCGTCCTTCGTCTTCCTGCTGCAGAGCGCGGGCATCGTGTCCCAGGCGGCCCCGCGGCGCTTCATCCGGGTCACCAAGCCGGTCGAGGTGCGCGAAGGCGAGGGCGCCGAAGCCAAGTGGGCGCGGCTCGAGCCTTATCACGGCTACAAGCTCAGCTTCGAGATCGACTTCGACCATCGCGTGGTCAATTCGACCGGGCAGCGGGTCGAGTTCGACCTCGGCAGCGGCTCCTACAGCCGCGACATCGCACGTGCGCGCACCTTCGGTTTCACCAAGGAAGTCGAGTACATGCGCTCCAAGGGCCTTGCGCTCGGCGGCGGCCTCGACAACGCGATCGTGATGGACGACACCAAGGTCCTCAATGCAGGCGGGCTGCGCTACGACGACGAGTTCGTCAAGCACAAGATCCTCGATGCGATGGGCGACCTCTACGTGATCGGCAAGCCGCTGCTGGCGGCCTATAGCGCCTTCCGCTCCGGCCATGCACTCAACAACAAGCTGCTGCGCGAATTGCTCGCGCATCCGGATGCCTACGAGATCGTGACCTTCGACGACGAGAAGCGGGCGCCGGCCGGCTTCGCCGAAGTCGCGCGCGCCTGGTAGGCCCGCAGGCACCTTTTCCCGATGCTGCTGTTCCGCTGGACCATCCTGTTGCTGCTTCTCGCAGCCGGCGTGTCGTTCGCGTTCTATGCCGGCACCGGGCAGACCAAATACCGGCGCTTCGGCTGGATCGTGCTCAAGTGGACGCTGCTGGCGGCCTTCGGGTTCTTCGCGGTGTTGATCGCCGAACGGGTTTTCTAGAACGCGTTCGTCAGCGCGTCCTGCCGTCCCGATAACGCCCGCTGGTGCTGCTGCGCCCCAGCACCGTTGCCTGTCCGATCCGTGCCAGCGAAGCACCCACGTGGGCATGCGTGATCGCGATGCCGAGCGCGTCGGCCGCATCGCTGCCCGGCAGCCCCGGCAATTGCAGCAGCCGCTTGACCATTTCCTGGACCTGCGCCTTGGCGGCCCGGCCGTGGCCTGCCACCGCCTGCTTCATCTGCAGCGCGGTGTATTCCGACACCGCGAGATTGCGCGTCACCAGGGCCGTGAGGCAGGCGCCGCGGGCCTGGCCCAGCAGCAGCGTGGACTGCGGATTGACGTTGACGAAGATGATCTCGACCGCGGCCGCGTCGGGCTGGTAGCGCGCCGCCAGCTCGCCGATGCCGTCGAACAGCACCTTGAGCCGTGCCGGCAGTTCGCTCGTGCCGAGGTGGCGGGTGCTGATGGTGCCGCTGGCCACGTAGCGCAGCGCGTGGCCGTCGACGTCGACCACGCCGAAGCCGGTGGTCTGCAGTCCGGGGTCGATGCCGAGGATGCGCATTCGTTCTTCAGACGTCGAAATACCAGCGCACGGCGTGGAAGAAAACGGGCGCCGCGAAGCACAGCGCATCGACCCGGTCGAGCAGGCCGTTGGCACCGGTCACGCCGACGCCGCGCCGGCCCCAGTTGGGAATGCCGCGATCGCGCTTGAGCGCCTTCATCACGAGATGCCCCATCGAGCCGGCCACGCAGGCGATCAGCGACATCGCGAAGGCCTGGCCGAACCTGAACGGCGTGATGAACGAGAACAGGCCGCCGACCACGCCCGCGATCACCATGCCGAGCGCCCAGCTGGTCCAGTTGAAGCTGCGGCTCACGTGCGGCGCGAAGGGCGGCTGCATGAACAGCCGATGCCGGATCGCGCCCAGCAGCCCCGGCAGGCGCTCGGGTGCGGGCGCGCCCTCGTCCGGCATCGCCTTGCGCCGCGACACCAGGTGCTGCACCACCATGCAGGTCTGGACCACGAAGACCAGGAAGAACACCAGGAAGGCGCTCTTGCCCTCGTAGCCCGGGAAGCTCAGCAGCAGCAGCGCCGGGACGTGGCTCATGCCATAGACGCAGACCATGATGCCCCACTGTAGCTTGGCGTTGCGCTCGAGGAAGTGACTCGGGTCGTCCGCGAGCGCGCTCACGACCGGGATCGCAAGGAACACGTAGACCGGGATGAACACCGTGAACAGGTTGAAGTGCGCGGTCGCCACCAGCCAGAACTGGATCGGCAGCACCACGAAGAAGGCGAGGATCAGGCTGCGGTGGTCGCCGCGCCGGGTCGGCGAGAGCGTGATGAACTCGCGCAGCGCGAGGAAGGCGATCAGCGCGAACAGCAGCGTTGCGACGTTCTCGCCCAGGGCCCAGCCGACCCAGAACACCACCGCCATGAACCAGGTGGTGCCGAGCAGCGTTCGGAAGTGCTGCAGTTCGCGCTGCCAGATTTCGTCATGGACCGGATTGCGGCGCTCCTTGAAGCTCAGCATGAAGGCGACCGTGCTGACGATGAACAGCAGCCCGAAAACGATCACGAACAGGGCCGCGACCTGGTGGGTGGCGGAGAGATTGCGCAGGTATTCGTTCATGTGCCTAGACGTCCCGCAGCGCCACCACGGCCTCGCGCGCCCGGTCGAGGAAGGGCCGGCGTTCTTCGCCTTCCTGGAGCTGTACCGGCGCGCCGAAGGTGACCGAACACAGGATCGGCACCGGCACCACCTCGCCCTTGGGCATCACGCGTTGCACGTTGTCGATCCAGGCCGGCACCAGCACGACATCGGGAAACATCTGGGCCAGCGTGAACAGCCCCGACTTGAACTTCTGCGGCTCGCCCGTGTGGCCGCGCGTGCCCTCGGGAAAGATGATGATCGAATAGCCGCTCTGCAGCGCTTCGATCAGCGGCTGCAGCGGCGCCAGTGCTTCGGCGCTGCCCGGCGGTGCAAGCGGCGCAGGCTCTGGGGCCGGCGGCGACAGCGGGATCTCGAACTGCGCGGCGGCGGGCTCGGCCGTGGCAGGCGCCGCGGGCGCCTCGTCGAGCGAGGGTTCGATGCGGACGACAGGCGCAGGCTCGGGCGGCGGCGGCGGCACCACCGGCGCGCCGCCGCCGCGCTCGACATAGATCGCGTGGAACACCTCGGTCGTGATCCAGCGCTTGAAAGGGGTGTTGGCCCAGTAGTCGCGCGCCGCGATCGGCCGGGTGATGCCGCGAAGCTCCTCGGGCAGGGCGGCCCAGATCATCACGAGGTCGAGATGGCTCTGGTGATTGGCGAAGTAGATGCGCTGCTCGGCCTTGGGCGGGCAGCCCCACCAGCGCGCCTGGGCGCCGGTGAGCAAACGGATCAGGCCCAGCAACCCCCATCCCGTGATCTTTGCAAGCAGCATGTCCCGATGATACGGGGCGGTTCTCAGGGCAACTCGGCCGCCGGCATGCGCGCGGCGATTGTCGCCGAGCGGCTCGCGAGATAGCCCGACCCTTGCCGGCGTTCGAAGAACTTCGGGCTCGGCAGCATCACGGCCAGCCGGGCCGCCTCGTTGACGCCGAGGCGCGCAGCGGGCTTCTTGAAGTAGAACTGCGCCGCCGCCTCGGCACCGAAGATGCCTTCGCCCCATTCGACGTTGTTGAGGTAGATCTCGAGGATCCGCTCCTTGCTCAGGAAGAGCTCCAGCGCGGTGGCCAGCACCAGTTCCTGTCCCTTGCGCAGCATCGTGCGCTCGCTCGACAGCAGCAGGTTCTTGGCCAACTGTTGCGTGATCGTCGAGCCGCCGCGCAACGGGGCCGGGCGCGGCTCCTTGCCGCGCGCACGCATCTGCGCGGCGCGCCGGGCCGCGATCTCCTCGGCCTTGGCATTGCGTTGGCGGGCCCGCTCGATGGCCTCCCACTCGACGCCTTGGTGATAGATGAACTCGCTGTCTTCGCTGGCGATCACGGCGCGCTTGAGGCTGTCCGAGATCCGGTCGTAGGGCACCCACTGCTGGCGCCACGCGCGCTCGCCGTTGCTGCGCCCCTGGGTGGCAAGCTGCCACGCTTCGGAGCGCTGGAACGCGGTCGACTGCGGATCGATGACCGCCATCGCGGCAATCCGGAGGATGAAGAAGAGCTGCAGCGCGAAGGCTGCGATCAGCACGCAGCCCAACCAGCGCAAAGCGGCTCTCACCGGGCCTCGACGAGCGCGCGCAGTTCGGCCAGCACCGGAGCGGTCGGCGGCCGCACGCCGCGCCAGATCTCGAAGGCCTCGGCGGCCTGCTCGACCAGCATGCCGAGGCCGTCGCGCGGCACGGCGCCGTGGGCGCGGGCCCAGTCCATGAAGCCCGCCGCGGCCGCGCCGTACATCATGTCGACCGCCAGCGCACCGGGCTTCAGCACGCTGGCCGGCACCGGCACCTCGCCACCCGACAGGCTCGATGCGGTCGCGTTCACCAGCACGTCGAAGCGGCCCGGCACGCTGTCGAGCGCCTGCGCTTCGAGCGCGACATGGTGCTGCAACGCCAGTGCCGCGTGGCGTTGCACCAGCGTGATCGCCTTGGACAGGGTGCGGTTCGCCACCACGACCCGGCGCGGCCCGGCTTCGAGCAGTGGGCCGAGCACGCCCGCGCTGCCGCCGCCCGCACCCAGCAAAAGCAGTTCGCTGCCCGCGAGCGACACGCCCGCATGCACCCGGATGTCATTGACCAGCCCGATGCCGTCGCTGTTGTCGCCATGGATGCCGTCGTCGCGGAAGCTCAGCACGTTGACCGCCTGCGCCAGCGCCGCGCGCGGCGTCAGGTGCTGCGCCATGGCCGCCGCCTCGAACTTGAAGGGCACCGTGACGTTGCAGCCGCGTGCCGTGCCGTGGGCCTGGCTGCGGAAGGCCGCCACCGCACCCGCGAAGTCGTCGAGCGGCGCGAGCCATCGGCCGTAGTCCAGCTGCTGCCCGGTCAGCTCGGCGAAGCGCGCGTGGATCCAGGGCGAGCGGCTGTGTTCGACCGGGTGGCCCATCACGCAGTACAAGTCGGTCATCGTCGAAACGCTCATTGTCTGGACGACAGCTGGGTCTCCAGCGTCTCGTCGCGGGTGAATTTGAAGCGCGAGGGCAGCACGATCTGGTCGGTCTGGCGCCGCATGGCGTCGGTGAACTTGCCGAAGCTGCCGATGCTGCGGACGATGGCCTGGGCCCGCCGGTCGAGCGTGCGGTCGCCCGAACTCTCGACGATGTCGGTCGCCAGGATCGAACCGTCGTGGTTGACCGTCACCATCATCGTCAGCTCGCCGTAGAGTTTCTTGCCCGCGGATTCGGGGAAGTTCTCGGTGCCGCGGACCTCGATCTTGCGGCGCAGCGCGTCGACGTAGGCCGCGTAGGCCGCCTCGCGCGTGGCCGGGCTGATGTAGCGCTTCTTGGGCCGTGCGTTCTCTTCGTTCACTCGGCGCTCGATCTCGGCCAGCAGGTCGACCAGCTGGCGGCGCTTTTCCTCGCGCGCCGCCGTCTCGCTCGGGTTGCCCTTGGCGCGCGGGTCGGGCACCGGCATGTTGGCGAGTTGCTGCTTGATCTGGGCAAGCAGCAGCATCTGCTGCTGCTGCATGGCCTCGACCTGGCGCTGCGCGTCCTCCATCGAGTCGCCGATCGCGGTGAAAGCGGAAGGCGGCAGGGGACTGGTGGCGCGGCCGCGGTCGAGGTCGCCGCCGCCGGCCAGCGAGGCCTGGGCGATCGCGCGGGCCTTGTCGGGGCGTTCGTTGGTGCGGGCGTTGACCAGGATCACCTCGAGCGGCGTCTCCTGGAAGACCCGGTTGAACGACTCGGGGTCGACGAAGCGGACCGCCAGCAACACGGCGTGCGCGGCGACCGACACGCCGAGCGCGATCTGCAGCGTGCTGAAGTCGCGCAGGTTCATGCCGGTGCGTTCTCCGGGGCGACCTCGCTGTCGGCCACGTCGACCGCGATGGCGATCGGCCCGGCGACTTCTTCCTCGTCCTCGCCGCTGTCGTCCTCGGCGGCATCGGCCGGTGCGGCATCGAGCCGCTCGATGACCGTGCCATGGACGTCGAGCGCGATCTCGTCGATCTCGCCGAGCCGCACGCGCACCCGGGCGCCGCGCTGCAGGCCCTGGGTGCCGGTCACCTCGAACACCAGCGGCAGCTGGTCGGCCCGCGCCAGGGCCCCGTTCGGCAGTTCCTTGATGAGGGTC
>Ga0265327_10005544_pt1 | contig 10483 bp, 10 predicted proteins | sample 41621metaG_FD_202089 | JGI IMG/M metagenome (GOLD analysis project Ga0265327, IMG submission 202089) | Rhizosphere microbial communities from Carex aquatilis grown in University of Washington, Seatle, WA, United States - 4-16-21 metaG | ecosystem: Host-associated > Plants > Roots > Rhizosphere... | reverse complement strand
CGATCGAGCTGGCGAAGCTGGCGCGGCTGCTGCCGGCAGCCATCGTGGTCGCGATCGATCCCGCCACCGCCGGCTCGCTGGCCGAGCGCGAGCGCGCGGTGCTGCTCGAAGCCGAGGACGTCTTCACCTATCACGCCGTCGCCGCACGCGCGCTGCGCCGCGTCGCCGAGGCGCGCGTCCCGCTGGCCGATGCCGAGGATGCGCGGATCGTCGCCTTTCGCCCGGCCGACGGCGGGCTGGAGCATCTCGCGATCGTCGTCGGCGCGCCCGACCCGGCCGACCCGGTGCTGGCGCGCATCCATTCCGAGTGCTTCACCGGCGACCTGCTGGGCTCGCTGCGCTGCGACTGCGGCGACCAGCTCCGCGGCGCGATCGCGGCGATCGCCAAGGCCGGCGGCGGGGTCCTGCTCTATCTGGCGCAGGAGGGACGGGGCATCGGCCTCGTCAACAAGCTCCGCGCCTACCAGCTCCAGGATCGCGGCTTCGACACGGTCGACGCCAACGTCCAGCTCGGTTTCGACGCCGACGAGCGCATCTATCTCCCGGCGGTCGAGATGCTGCGCCAGCTCGGCTTCGACCGCGTGCGGCTGCTCACCAACAACCCCGAGAAGGTCGCGGCGCTCGACCGTTGCGGCATCGCGGTCGTGGAGCGGGTGCCGCACGCCTTTCCGTCGAACAGCCACAACGAGCATTACCTCCGGACCAAGGCGACGCGCAGCGGGCATCTGCTGTAGCGGCGATCTGCCGGTGTCGGCGACGGGGTCTCGGCTCCGTCAGGCGGAATTCGGGATAAGATCCTCGACGAGGCAGCCCAGCTTCCGGGCCAGCCGACTCACCACGTCCAAAGTACCTGTCCGCTCGCCCGCTTCGATCTGCGCCAGATAGGCGCGGCTGATGCCTGACTCGGCGGCAAGCTGTGTCTGGCTCAATTTCCGATACTCCCGCCAAGCACGCACCGGATGCATGCCGTCCGCCTCGCGGGTGACGACTTCATGCGGAATGCCGAGCGTGATCTCGGCGCCGAGCCGTTCGGATACTCCGGCGACGAGAGCGGCCTCGCGATGTTTCGCGGCGGCGCCGGCTTGCGCCGCGGCAATGCCATCAGCGTCTTCCAGGTCGTCCGGCGCTCCATGGAAGCCGCCGGAAACCAGCGCAGCCGGCCCGGCGCTTCGCCGGAGGCGATCATACTGTTCCCAGGACAGCACGACGTGCGTCGGCTTGCCGTCCCGATCGAACAGCACCGTTACGTCATTCTCGACGGAACTCATCGGCCGGCTCCTCGCGCAGCTTCTTGTAAATGTCTCCACGCGGGCCGATCAGCGTTACGATCAGCCGCCCGTCATTCCTCTCGAAAATCGCCCGGAATCCGCCAATTTGGAGACGGTGTTCCGACCGCCCCGTCAACGGCTTGACGTCGAGTTCCCGGGCCTCGCCCGCCGCGATTACCTCGAACGCCCGCAGGAATTTCCGGCGCAGGTCGACCGGCAATCGCTTCAGCGCATTCCGGGCATCGCGGAGATATATGATCTCCATGGTTTCTTTTATGTAGCATATCGCTACGTTCTCAGCAACCAACCGTAGCGTCCCGCTGCTGCCTTTGGTTGAAACATCCTGCCGCCCGCCCGGCAGAATATGCCGGGGCGACCCTCCAGCCGTGGAGCTAAGCCCTTGAGAATATGGATATCTCCACTGGCATCGCGTTTGCTGGTATGGTGGCGGAGGCTCGCATGGAAACGCCGCTGTCGCTCGACCCGCCGCAACCCTGGCCCGGACAGAAGCCGCCGGAAGGGCAGCCGCATGTCTGGCAGGGCAAGGAGTTCGGGTTCGGCGACCTGATCGACACGATCAACCCGCTTCAGCACATTCCGGTCGTCAGCACGCTCTACCGCGCGATCACCGGCGACGAGATCGGCAACGTGCCGCGCGTTGTCGGGGACACGCTGTTCGGTGGTCCTTTGGGCTTCATCACCGGCATGGTGAACGTCGCGTTGCGTGAGGAGTCCGGTAAGGATCTCGGCGAGCACATGCTGGCGCTGGTCACGCCGGAAGGTGCCGGCGACCCGGCGGCGGGCACGCAAGTCGCGTCGAAACCGGCAGCGGACGGCGACGGTGGCGGCGCAACGGCCGTTGCCGGCAAGGACGCTCCCGATACCGCACCGGCGGCAGTACATGCAACGGCGGCTGTCGAAACGGCGGCAGCCGGGCAGGCGATGCCGCCCGCAGTCGCTACCGGCGGGACGACGCGCTCGATCTCGCCCTTTCAGGTCGCCGCGAGAGGTGATGGCGACGGTGACGCCAAGCAGGCATTCCTCGCGCAGAGCGCAGCCTCGCAGCGCCGCCTGCTCGGCCCCGCCGCCGCCGCGGGAGCCCGCGGCAGCATGGGAGCCGCGACCGCGCGGCCGCTCAACAACACGCCGGTTCCCCTTCAGCTCCCGCCGATCCCCGGCTTCGCGCAAGGCCGGCCGATGCGGTCGAGCATGGCGGCAGCCACCACCGTCGCCGCGGCCGCAATGCCGGCGCAGCCGGTGCCGACGGCATTGCCTGCATCAACCGCCGGGAACGCCGCCCCGCCGAGCAACCCGCCCGTCGAGATCTCGCAGCGGATGCTCGATGCGCTCGACAAATATGCCCGGATGCAGCAGGACCGGTCCGGTCAACCGGCGGCGGACCGCGGCGGCCGGATCGATGTCTCGCAGTAGAGGCTTTGCGCACCGCTGCCCTTCTACATAAGGGCAGACGATCGGAAATGCGTTCAGCATTTCCTTTTTTGGAAAGCTTCCTACTACGATTCAGGCGATGGCTTCGGCCTGACGCCGAACAGCGCGGTACCAACGCGCACATGGGTTGCGCCGAACCGGATCGCGACGTCGAAATCAGCGCTCATCCCCATGCTGAGCACGTCGAGCCCGGCATGGCGCTGCGCAATCTTGCGGAGCAGCGCGAAATGCAGCGACGGCTCCTCGTCGGCGGGCGGAATGCACATCAGGCCGGCGACCGGCAGCTCCAGACGATGTCGGCATTCCTCGATGAAGGCGTCGGCGTCGCCCGGCCGGACGCCGGCCTTCTGCGGTTCTTCGCCGGTATTGACTTGGACGAGGCAACGAGGCCGGCGGCCGGTACGCGCCATCTCCGCGGCCAGCGCTTCGGCGAGCTTCGGCCGGTCGACCGTCTCGATCACGTCGAATAGGGCGACGGCGTTCCTGACCTTGTTGCTCTGGAGCGGACCGATGAGGTGCAGTTCCAGGTCGGGATGCGCCGCCTTCAGGGCCGGAAACTTGGACTCGGCTTCCTGAACGCGGTTCTCGCCGAAATGGCGGTGCCCGCAGGCGAGCGCCGCTTCGACCGCCTCGGCCGGGTGGGTCTTGCTGACCGCGACCAGCGTCACCGATCCCGGCACCCGGCCGGACTGCGTTTCCGCCTCGGCGATACGGCGGCGGATCTCGGCGAAGTTCGCGGCGATATCGCCGGCGGTCGCCGTCATCAGGGCTGGGCGGCGGCGCGCGGCCGCAGGAACGACGTCAGCTTCTTGACCCGCGCCGACATGCGGTGGCGCGTCTCCTCGCGGTGCAGCACCTCGGGGTCGGTGACCCAGTTGAGCTGGATCGCGCGGCGCGGACCGGAAGCCGGCAGATGGCCGTGCCAGGAATTGGCGGTGACGCGGAAGGCGAGGAGCTGCCCGTTCACCGGCGGGATCTCCTCGACCCAGTCGTCGAGATCGTCCGGCGAGCGGAGCAGGCGGAGCCGCCCGCCGTTGTCGTCCCAGTCGCGGTTGAAGTAGAGCAGGACGGTGATCAGCTTCGACCGCGTGTCGGTGTGGATCTTGCCGTCCGTGCTGCGGATCCGGCCGCGCACCGTGACGAGCGGCGCGAACTCGCCGAGCACCATGCCGAACTTCTCCGCGAACAGCTCGCGGAAGCCGGGGCTCGCCAGCGCGTCGAGGAAGGACTGGAAGTAGGCGCCGTAGCTGAGTTCGCTCGGCGGAAAGCTGCCCGGTTCCGCGATTGCCGGGAACTCGCGATCGAGCCGTTCGAACACGTCCGGGCGGATGAAGCGCGGCACGGTCAGATAGGGGAACGGCTCACCCGCCAGCTTCGTGCCGCGGAAGGCGTCGAGATCGAAAAACTGTTCCCATTCGGCCAAAACCGGTCTCCCTCCATTCCGCGCGGTGCCGCAGCTCGCACGGCTATATAACGCCGGACCGCGCTGGCGGCCACAGCCAGCCGCCGCGCCTTCTCGTCGGCGGCCGGCTGCGTGGCACCTGGACGCACGGTGCCTTTTCTGCGGCATTCGTGCGTGCGCTATGGTACATCAGCCGCCGGCGTCCTCCCGGATCCCGCGTACCGCAATGCTGCTTTGGCTGCAAAACGTCCTCCTCCCCGATGAACTCGAACGGCTGCGCCGGATTGCGGCGAGCGAGACGTTCGTCGACGGCCGGGGGACGGCCGGCCGGCTGGTGAGCGACGTCAAGCGGAACGAGGAACTCGAACCCTCGCGCAAGCGGCGCGAGGAACTGAACGCGCTGTTCTTCGGCGCGGTCAACCGCAACCAGACCTTCATCGTCGGCGCACGTCCGAAGCGGATCCTTCCGCCGATCATCAGCCGGTACAAGCCCGGCATGACATACGGCGACCATGTCGACAACGCGATCGGCAATCCTGCCGACGACCCGGTCCGCATCGACCTCTCGATGACGCTGTTCCTCAGCGACCCGGCGACCTATGGCGGCGGCGAGCTGGTGATCCATACCGAGTACGGCACCCAGAAGATCAAGCTGCCGGCCGGCGACGCGATCGTCTATCCGACCACCTTCCTGCACCATGTGGCGCCCGTCACCGAAGGCGTGCGGCTGGCCGCCATCGCCTGGATGCAGAGCTTGGTGCGGGATGCCGAGAAACGTAAAATGCTCTATGATGTGAGCGTTCTTGCGGAATGGGTGCACAAGAAGGTGCCGTCCCAGTCGGCCGAAGCGCACCTCATGGAGAAAATCCGCATGAATCTGCTCCGGATGTGGGTGGATTGAGAACACGCCGGACCCGGAGACGGTGGCGATCGGAAGGAATGAGTTGATGAAAGCGAAGCATCTGGTGACGGTCGGCTTGGCCGCCGTCGCGCTGACGGCCTGCAACGCGACGCCGCAGGATCCGTATACGAGCCCGCGTAACGACTATCTCTCGAAGTACGGCACCAACAACCAGTCCGTACTGGGCGAGGGCGGTCTCAACCTCAGCCTGTTCGGCAAGAACAAGGACCAGGGCGGCGGTCCGGCGGGCATCGGCGTCAACACCTACCTCTGGCGCGCGTCGCTCGACACCGTCTCCTTCATGCCGCTCGCCTCGGCCGATCCGTTCGGCGGCGTCATCATCACCGACTGGTACTCGCCGCCGGACACGCCGAACGAGCGGTTCAAGGTCAACATCTTCATCCTCGATCGGCAGCTCCGCGCCGACGGCATCCGCGCCGCGGTATTCCGGCAGCGGCGCGAGGCGGATGGACGCTGGCAGGACGTGGCGACCGACGCGACGACGCAGACCGAGATGGAGAACGCGATCCTCGCCCGTGCGCGTCAACTCCGCGTCAGCACCGCGGAACGCTAGGACGGCGCCGATGGGCGGCCGGCTGCGCATACCATCGCCGGCCCCTACCCCGCCATTGCCGCTGTCAAGGCTGCGGCCGCGGCGACCCGGTTTTTCGTTGACAGACCGCGGATCGAAAGCAAGAGAGCGTTGCTGGATTCGGCCCGGCACAGCGCCCACCTTTCGCATCACGCATCACCGCAGAGAGTTCGAGCCGCGCAATGTCGCGCTACAATTTCAAGGAAACCGAGCCCAAGTGGCAGGCCGTCTGGCGCGATCAGCGCGTCTTCTCCACCGTCACCGATCCGGCGCGGCCGAAATACTACGTCCTTGAAATGTTCCCCTACCCGTCGGGGAAGCTCCATGTCGGGCACGTGCGCAACTACACCATGGGCGACGTGGTGGCGCGGTACAAGCGCGCACAGGGCTTCAACGTCCTGCACCCGATGGGCTGGGACGCCTTCGGCCTGCCGGCCGAGAACGCGGCGATCGCCAGCAAGATCCATCCGGCGGTGTGGACCTACGAGAACATCGCGACGATGCGCGCCCAGTTGCAGCGCATGGGACTGTCCTACGACTGGGAGCGCGAGGTCGCGACCTGTCATCCGGAATATTACCGGCATGAGCAGAAGATGTTCCTCGACTTCCTCGCGGCGGGCCTCGCCTACCGCAAGGAGTCCTGGGTCAACTGGGACCCGGTCGAGAACACGGTGCTGGCGAACGAGCAGGTCGTGGACGGGCGCGGCTGGCGCTCCGGCGCGATCGTCGAGAAGCGCCTCCTGTCGCAGTGGTTCCTGCGCATCACCGAGTTCGCGGACGAGCTGCTCGACGCGCTGAAGACGCTCGACCGCTGGCCGGAGCGCGTCCGGCTGATGCAGGAGAACTGGATCGGCCGTTCCGACGGCGCCCGCGTCTTCTTTCCGATCGACGGGCGCGAGGAGCGGCTGGAAATCTTCACCACGAGGCCGGACACGCTGTTCGGCGCCTCCTTCTGCGCCGTGGCCGCCAACCACCCGATCGCCCTTGACCTCGCGAAGGACGATCCCGCGCTCGCGGAATTCATCGCCGAATGCAACCGGATGGGCACCAGCGAGGTGCTGATCGAGACCGCGGAGAAGCGCGGCTACGACACCGGGCTGCGTGCGCGGCATCCCTTCGTCGATGGACTGGAGCTGCCCATCTACGTCGCCAACTTCGTGCTGATGGAATACGGAACGGGCGCCATCTTCGGCTGCCCGGCGCAGGACCAGCGCGACCTCGACTTCGCCCGCAAGTACGGTCTGGACGTCAAGCCGGTCGTGCTGCCGCCCGGCGAGGATCCGGCGACCTTCACGATCGGCGATGAGGCCTATACCGGCGACGGCACGATCTTCCGATCGGGCTTCCTCGATGGAATGTCGGTCGCCGAGGCCAAGCGCGCTGCCGGCGAGCGTCTCGCCGCGCTCGGCGCGGGAGAGCCCACGACGGTCTATCGGCTGCGCGATTGGGGCGTGTCGCGCCAGCGCTATTGGGGCTGCCCGATCCCGGTGATCCATTGCGCCCGCTGCGGCATCGTGCCGGTGCCGGCGAAGGACCTGCCGGTGACGCTGCCGGAGGATGTCGATTTCGACCGGCCGGGCAACCCGCTCGACCGGCATCCGACCTGGAAGCACGTGAACTGCCCGACCTGCGGCGGCCCGGCGGAGCGCGAGACCGACACGTTCGACACGTTCTTCGAATCCTCCTGGTACTTCCTGCGGTATTGCTCGCCGCGCTCGCCCGAGGCGTTCGAGCGGCGCGACGTCGACTACTGGATGGCGGTCGACCAGTATATCGGCGGCATCGAGCATGCCGTGCTCCACCTGCTCTATTCCCGCTTCTTCATGCGGGCGCTGACGCGCTGCGGCTATCTGAACCTTGCCGAGCCGTTCGCCGGCCTGTTCACGCAGGGGATGGTCTGCCACGCGACCTATCAGGACCGCGAGGGCAACTGGCTGTTCCCCGAAGAGGTCAGCCAGGACGCTTCCGGAACGCTCGTCGACGAGGACGGAGCGCCGGTGACGGTCGGCCGGCTCGAAAAGATGAGCAAGTCGCGCAAGAACGTCGTCGGGCTGGAGCGGATCGTCGAGACCTACGGCGCGGATACGGCGCGGCTTTATCTGCTGTCGGACAGCCCGCCGGAGCGCGACCTCGAATGGACCGAGGCCGGCATCGAAGGCATCTGGCGCTACGTCAACCGGCTGTGGCGGCTCATTACCGAGCCGGCGATGGCGCTGCCACCCGTCGGCACGCCGGTCGCCGGCGATCCGCTGTCGCCGGCCGGCATAGCGTTGCGGCGGGTGACGCACCGGACGATCGCCGCGGTCACCGACGACCTCGACAAGTTCCGCTTCAACCGCGGCGTCGCGCGCATCCGCGAGTTGACCAATGCGCTGGAGGGTTTCCAGGGACAGCAGGCCGGCGACGCGGCGGCGCTGCGCGAAGGGCTTGAAGCCGCGGTGCAGCTGCTCGCGCCGATGATGCCCCATCTCGGCGAGGAGCTGTGGCAGCATCTCGGACACCGCACCCTTCTCGTCGACGCGCCATGGCCGGTCGCCGACGCCGCGCTGACCGTCGAGGAGACGGTGACGGTCGCCGTGCAGGTCAACGGCAAGCTGCGCGGCACGGTCGAACTGCCCCGCGACGGCGATCAGGCGCAGGCGGAAGAAGCCGCGCTCGCGCTTCCTACGGTCCAGCGGGCGCTCGAAGATCGCGCGCCGCGCAAGATCATCGTCGTACCGAACCGCATCATCAATGTCGTGGGCTGACCGTCATCTCCGTCCGCGGACGCTGGCGACGCTGGCCGTCGCCGGCGCCATGGCTGCGGCCGGCGGCGGGCTCGCGGGCTGCGGCTTCCATCCGCTCTATGCGCCGCCGTCTCAGGAACAGTCGGCGTTCGATGCGAACCTCGCGGCGGTCACGGTCGATCCGATCCCCGACCGGATCGGCCAGCTCCTCGCCAACTCGCTGCGCGACAGCTTCAACCCCGGCGGCGGCGTCTCGATCGGCAAGCGGTACGGCTTGGCGGTAGCCCTGACGACCTCGCGCAGTGAGGTGGGCATCCGCAGCGACGGCACCTCTTCGCGTGTCCTCTATGTGGTGAACGCACGCATCGTGCTGCGCGACCTGCATGACGGGCACACGCTGTTTCAGGCGCTGACGCGCTCCAACACCGCGTTCGACAATTTCATTGCCAACGAATACGCGACGGTCGTTGCCGAACAGGACGCCCAAGCCCGTGCCGTCCAGGAATTGAGCAACGAGATACGCTCACGGCTCGCGATCTACATGCGGCGGCGTACCGAAACCGCACGGAACGGCGGGTAGCGTAGAGTGAAACTTTCCGGCACGGCGCTCGCCTCGTTCCTGCGGAAGCCGGACCCGGCGACCCGCGCCGTCCTGTTCTACGGTCCCGACGGCGGGCTCGTGCGCGAGCGGGCGGAGTCGGTCGCGCGCTCGGTCTGCCCCGACTTGCGGGACCCATTCCGCGTCGCCGAGCTGACCCCTGCCCTCCTCGCCCAGGATCCGGCCCGTCTCGCCGACGAGATCGGCGCGATGAGCCTGACCGGCGGACGCCGGGTCGTCCGCGTCCGCGACGCCGGAGACAATATCGCGAAGCTGCTCGGCGAGCAGCTTGCCGCCGCCGCCAGGGGAAGCCGCGCAGCCGCCGATTGCATCGTCGTCTGCGAGGCCGGCGACCTGCCGCCGCGGTCGGCGCTGCGCAAGCTGTTCGAGGCGTCGGACCGGGACATCGCGTGCGTGCCCTGCTACGCCGATGGGCCGCGGGAGCTGGAGACGCTGGTCCGCGAGACGCTCGCCGCGGACAGGATCGCGATTGCGCCGGACGCCGTCGCCTATCTGGTCGGGCATCTCGGCAGCGACCGGCTGATGACGCGGAACGAGCTGGAGCGGCTGGCCCTCTATCTCGGCCCAGGCGCGCGCGCGGGGCTCGACGACGTGCTGGCCTGCATCGGCGACACGGCGGCGCTGTCGCTCGACGACGCCGTCCTTGCCGCCGCAGATGGCGACATCGCCGGATTCGAGCGGGCTCTAGCCCGCGTGTTCCAGGAAGGCGAAAATCCGGTCACGGTCCTGCGGGCCGCGATCCGCCACATGCAGCGCCTGCACTTGGCCGGCGCGCAGGCCGCTGCCGGCGGCGGCATGTCGGCCGCCGACGCCGTGAAGGCGCTTCGCCCGCCCGTGTTCTTCAAGCATGTCGACCGCTTCGTCGGGCAGGTCGGGCTATGGCCGCCGGCCCGCGCCGCCGCGGCCCTGGCGCTGCTGACCGAAGCGGAGCTGAACGCCAAGCGGACCGGCCTGCCGGCCGAGACGATGTGCCGGGACGCCCTCCTCTCGCTGGCGCGGCACGCGCGCGAACGGCGGCGCAGCGGCGGTGGTACGGTCAGGCGCGCGGCGGGGCCTGCTTGAGGCGGCGCAGGACGTCGTCGAGCTGATCCAGCGTCCGGTAATGGACGGTGAGGGAGCCGCCGCGTCCCTCGAATTCGATCGATACCCGTAGCCCGAGCAGCGCGCTGAGATCGCGTTCCAGGGCAACCGTATCGGGGTCCTTGTCCGTGGGCGCCGACGCCGCCGATGCGGTGCCTCCTCCCCCGCCCGACTTGCCCTTGCCGGTCGCCGCTTTCGCCATCTGCGCGAGCTGTTCGGTCTGACGTACGTTGAGGCCCTGCTGCATCACCTGCGTGGCAAGCGACGTCGGATCGTCCGCCGTCAGCAGCGCGCGGGCATGACCGGCGGTGAGGTTCCCCTCCTCCACCATCCGCTTGATCGGGTCGGGCAGCGCCAGCAGGCGCAGCATGTTCGCCACGTGGCTGCGGCTCTTGCCGACCGCCTTTGCTAGGTCTTCCTGGGTGTGGCCGAACTCGTCGAGGAGC
>Ga0265327_10005543_pt1 | contig 10486 bp, 6 predicted proteins | sample 41621metaG_FD_202089 | JGI IMG/M metagenome (GOLD analysis project Ga0265327, IMG submission 202089) | Rhizosphere microbial communities from Carex aquatilis grown in University of Washington, Seatle, WA, United States - 4-16-21 metaG | ecosystem: Host-associated > Plants > Roots > Rhizosphere >... | reverse complement strand
GTTTCACCACCCTCCTGCTCGACCTCGACGGCACGCTCGTGGATGCGTTCACGACCATCCACCGCGGCTATGTGCACACGCTGCCGCAGTTCGGCCGGCCCGCGCCGACGCTGGCGGAGGTGCGCCGGGCGGTCGGCGGCGGGATCGCGGATGCCATGGGCCACTTCCTGCCCCCGGAGCTGATCCCGGAGGCGATCAAGGTCCATGTCGCCTACACGCAGCAGATCCTGCTGGAGGACGTGAAGCTCATGCCCGGCGCGCTGGAGCTGCTGCGGGCCCAGCACGCGCGCGGCGTGAAACTCGCGGTCTTCACCAACAAGCAGGCCGAGGCCTCGCGCCGGATCTGCGCCCACCTTGGCGTCGCGCCCCTCCTGCAGGGCGTCTTCGGCGCCGGCGACACGCCCTGGCTCAAGCCGCAGCGGGAGTTCTCCGCGCATGTCCTGGCCGCGCTGGGCGCATCCGCGGACTCCACCCTGCTCATCGGCGACTCGCCCTTCGACGTGACCACGGCGCGCAACGCCGGCTTCCCCTGCTGGGCCGTGACGACCGGCACGCACGACGCGGCGCAGCTCCAGGCGGCGGGCGCCGCGCGGATCTTCCCCAGCCTCACCGCGCTCGGCGCGGCGCTGGAGTAGAGTTCACCACGAAGAGCACGGAGCCCACGAAGACCCGGATCTTCGTGGGCTTCGTGGCGAAACGAATCAGGTCGCCGGCACGAGCACCTTGCGCGCGGGGAAGTCCAGGTCGAACGGCTCGTCGGCCGCGGGGGCGTGGTAGGTGCTGATGATCGCGTAGCGGTCGCGGCCGGCGGTGTTCGCCGTGGAGCCGTGCACCAGGCGGTCGGAGAACACGATCGCGGTGCCGCGCGGGATCCCGCACGTGACCACGTCGCCGGCGCGCCAGCTGCCGTCGGAGATCTCGAACTGGAAATCGCCGCTCGGCAGGCTCTTCTTCACCATCCGCCAGTCCTGGCGGTGGCTGCCCGGCACGACGGTGAGGGTGCCGTTGTCGGCCGTGGCGTCGTCGAGCGGGATCCAGACCGAGAGCTTCGGCCGCGTGTTGCGCCAGTAAAAACAGTCGATGTGCCACGGCGTGGCGAAGGTCTTGTCGGCGGACTTGTAGACGATCTTGTCGCTCAGGAACATGACCCCGTGGGGCATGACCTGGCGGAGCACGCCGACCACGCGCGGGTCGTCGGCCAGGGCGCGGAAGCGGGGGCTGGTGGCGGCCAGGTGCAGGTGCACGGAGGCGCCGGGCTGGTTGAAGGCATCGAGCACGCGGCGCGCCTCGACCTTCAGCTCGTCGCAATCGGCGGGGGTGATCACCGACGGCACGACCAGGAAGCCATCGCGCTCGAAGCGGGCCGACGCGGACAGGGAGGCGGATTTCGAGGAGGCCATGGCGGGCAGAACATCGAACGGGGAACGCCAAACCTTCAACCCCGAACCGCGGGCGGCGGGCCCCGCCCCACCGAATATTCTCATGAAAATCCGCTTCCCTCCGCCGCCGCTTGCGCCAACGTAACCGGGCCGACCCGCCCCTACCCCTGTTCCCGGACGGACGGCCTTACTTCATGACGCTCTCACCGATCGATTGGATTATCGTTGTCGTGTATGTCGTCGGCTGCCTCTCCGCGGGCCTGTGGATGCGGCGCTTCATCCGCGGCGTGGACGACTTCACGATCGCCGGCCGCGAGGTCCACGTGAACCTCGGCATCGCGTCGCTCGCCGCGACGGAAATGGGCCTGGTCACCGTGATGTACACGGCGCAGCTCGGCTACGAAAAGGGCTTCTCCGGCGAGATCATCGGCGTGATCATGGCCGCGGCCTTCCTGCTTGTCGGACTGACCGGCTTCGTCATCCGGCCGCTGCGCGACGCCGGCGTGATGACCATCCCGGAGCTCTTCGAGAAGCGCTTCGGCCACCGCGTGCGCTGGCTGGCGGGCGTGTTCGTCGCGCTCGGCGGCCTGCTCAACATGGGCATCTTCCTCCGGCTCGGCGGCGACTTTCTGGTGCACGCCACCGGGATGCCAGCCAGCTGGCTGGAGAGCGTGATGACCGTCCTCCTCGTCCTCGTGCTGCTCTACACCGTCCTCGGCGGCATGCTCTCGGTGCTCGTGACCGACTACCTGCAGTTCATCCTGGTCGGCCTCGGGATCGTCACCACGTCCGTGATGGTCATCATCAACATCGGCTGGACCAACCTTATTACGACGCTGCAGGACACCTGGACGGCGAGCGGCGGCACGCTGCCCCACCCGTTCAATCCCGCGCATCCCACGAGCTTCGGCTGGGGTTACCTGATCTGGATGTTTGTCTTCCAGCTGGCGGTGGTGACGACGTGGCAGACGACGATCAGCCGCGTGCTCGCCACGAAGGACTCCGGCACGGCAACGCGGATGTACCGGCGCGTGTCGTATTATTTTGTCGGCCGGTTCCTCCTGCCCGGCATGTGGGGAATCGCGGCGTTCGTCTACTTCAAGCAGCACGGCGGCCTGCCGGCGGGGCTGAACTCCATGACCGCGATGCCGCGGTACCTCAGCGCGGTGCTGCCGATCGGGCTGATGGGCCTCCTCGTGGCCGCGATGATCGCAGCCGAGATGTCCACGATCAGCGGCTACATGCTCACGTGGGCCACCGTGATCTACAACGACATCATCACCCCGTGCCTGCGAAATCCCCTCTCGAACAAGGGCCAGCTCCTCCTCACCCGCATGATCCTCCTGGGCATCGCGGTCTTCCTCCTGTTCTTCGGCCTCTGGTACCAGCTGCCCGGCGACGCGTGGACCTTCCTCGCGGTCACGGGCAACATCTACCTCGCCAGCGTCTTCACGCTGCTGATCGCCGGGCTCTACTGGCCGCGCGCGAACGCGACCGGCGCCTACGCCGCCCTCCTGCTCGGGGCGATCGGCCCGATCACCTTCCTCGTCCTCGCCCAGGTCATGCCGCAGCACCAGATTCCCGCCGAGGTCGCGGGCGGCTCGTCCTTCGGCCTCGCCTTCCTCGGCATGATCGTCGGCTCGCTCGCCACGCGGGCCCCGGCACCAGTCCTGAACCCCCAGCCCACGGCCTAACATGAAAGATCCCTATGTCCTCGCGTGGGGCGCGCTCCTCTTCACCTCGATCGCCTGGTATGGCTTTCTCGTGTTCTTCATCGGCGCCCGCGCCGGCAAGGAGCTCAAGACCCTGATCAAGGATCTCACGATCGCCCGCCCGCCGGAGAAGTGAGCGGCGGCGGTTTACGGGCCAGAGATCAGAGGCCAGGGCAGGCTTAGCAGGGTCCTGCGTCCAGAACCAGAAGTCTGATCTCTGAAATCTGACCTCTGACCTCTAGTAGCTGGCATCCGTCATCGCCGAAGGTTGCCACTCCCGCGAACTGTGCTTTTCTCCGGCCAACCGTGGCCTCCCCCGCACCGACCTCCCTCACCGGCGTCCTCGAGCGCATCATCTTTTTCAATGAGGAGAACCACTACACGATCGCGGAGTTCCGGCCCGACGCGGTGAACCCGGCGGACCCCGCGGCCAAGGTCACCATCGTGGGCGCGCTGCCCGGCGTGGAATGCGGCGAGACCCTTCACCTCGAGGGCGAGTGGACCCGGCACGCGCAGCACGGCGCGCAGTTCAAGGTCGCGGCCTTCAAGTCGGAGCTCCCCGCCTCCGTCTACGGCATCCGCAAGTACCTCGGCAGCGGCCTTGTGCCGGGCATCGGCAAGGTCTACGCGAACAAGATCGTGGATGCGTTCGGGACCGACACCTTCCGGGTCCTCAGCGAGGAGTCCGGCCGGCTGCGCGACGTCGAGGGCATCGGCCAGAAGCGGGCCGCGTCGATCAAGCGCGCGTGGGACGAGAAGCGCACCGAGCGCGAGCTGTACATCTTCCTCCAGACCTACGGCGTGACGCCCTCGCAGTGCGTGAAGCTCGTCAACCACTTCGGCCCGCAGGCGAAGCAGGTCCTGATGAACGAGCCCTACCGCGTCGCCCGCGAGATTGACGGCATCGGGTTCAAGACCGCCGACCGCATCGCCATCAACCTCGGCTTCGCCAACGACGCGCCGCCGCGGCTCGACGCCGGCATCCTCTATGCGCTCGAGACCCTGCAGGAGGAGGGCCACACGGCGTTCCGCGAGGCCGACCTGGTCGAGTACTCGGCCAACCAGCTGGAGACCTCGGGCGAGCTCGTGACCGCCCGCATCCAGGCCCTGGTCGAGGCGAAGGCGCTCATCCGCCACGGGCCCGCCGGCGGGGCCGACCCGCTGCCCGGTTCCGGCCTGCTCCAACTGCCGCACAACGACCGCGCCGAGCAGAAGATCGCCGACGTCGTCCAGCGTCTCGGTCGGGTCGGCAGCGGGTTGCCGCCGATCAAGGCCGACGCCGCCGTGCAGTGGGCCGAGCAGAAGGCGGGCTTTGCGTTTCACGAGCTGCAGCGCGTCGCGGTCCGCCTCGCGCTCACCGCGAAGTTCAGCATCCTCACCGGCGGGCCCGGCACGGGCAAGACCACCATCCTCCGCGCCCTCGTCGAGATCCTGAAGGCGAAAAAGGTCCGTGTGCACCTCGCGGCCCCGACCGGCCGCGCCGCCCAGCGCCTGGCCGAGACCACGGGCGGCTTCGCCTCCACCATCCACCGCCTGCTCAAGTACGACCCCGCCAGCGGCGGCTTCACCAGCAACGAGTCCCACCCGCTCGCCACCGACTTCCTCGTCGTGGACGAGGCCTCGATGCTCGACGCCCGGCTCGCCTCCGCCCTCCTGCAGGCCGTCCCCGCCCGCGCCCATCTCCTGCTGGTCGGCGACACCGACCAGCTGCCGAGCGTCGGCGCCGGCAACGTCCTCAAGGACCTCATCGCCACCGGCCGCGTCCCGGTCACCCGCCTCTCCGTCATCTACCGCCAGAAGGAGCAGAGCGGGATCGTCACCACCGCCCACGCGATCAATGCCGGCGACGCCGCGCTGCCGCCGGCCGTGACCGACCTCGCGGGCATCCAGGCCTGGAGCGACCTGACCTTTGTCGTCGCCACCGATGCTGACGACTGCCTGGCCAAGGTCACGGCGCTCTGCACCGAGTTCGTGCCGCGGCTCTGGAAGTGGTTCGACCCCGTGGACGACGTGCAGGTGCTCGCGCCGATGCACAAGGGCGTGGCGGGCGTGGCGAATCTCAACGTCACGCTGCAGGCCGCGCTCAACCCGCACGCCCGCGGCCTGCGCGGGCCGGCGGCCGAGTACCGGCCGGGCGACAAGGTCATCCAGCTCCGGAACAACTACGACAAGAACCTCTTCAACGGCGACATCGGCACGGTGAAGGCGGTGGACGGCGTGAACGGCACGCTCGACGCGGAGTTCGACGGCGAGCGGCACACGTTCGAGCGCGGCGAGTTCAACGACCTCGTGCTCGCCTACGCGATCAGCATCCACAAGTCCCAGGGCAGCGAGTACCCGGTCGTGATCATCCCGCTGCTCAAGGGCCATTTCATGATGCTCCAGCGCAACCTGCTCTACACCGCGATCACGCGCGGCCGGAAGAAGGTCGTGATCGTCGGCGAACCCGCCGCCTACGGCATGGCCGTGCGCAACAGCGAGTCGAAGCAGCGCATCACCCACTTGCAGGCGAAGGTCGCCGCGCTGGGCGGCTGAGCCCTGCGGCGCTTACGGGACCTCGTAGACCTCGACCAGCGCGACGCCGGTGCGGCCGTCGGTGGACGACACCTGCGCGGTGTAGACTCCCGGCGGGAGCGTGATCCGCAGCGCGGCGTCGAGCGGGCTGGTCAACGGCGCGGCGCCCAGCGCGGCAAACTGCGCCTGCAGGTCGGCGCCGCCGCCCCAGTTGTCATTCTGCGCGAGTACCTGCCCGGACGCGTCAAACACCTTGAGCTGCGGGTCGGCCAGCGGCCCGGTCACGCCGTAGTTGGCCAGCGTCGGGCCCACGCCGCGGATCAGCAGCGTCACGGGCGCATTGCCGGTGATCACGAAGCCCGCGATGAGCGTGTTGTCGCCGGTGCCGGCCAGGGCCCGCGCGGAGAGCGCAACCAGGCGGGTCGTCCGGCTCGTGTCGGCGTCGTAGGCCTCGAGCAACGCGACGCCATTGGCCCCCGCGGTGCTGCCGGCGTGGGCGGTGTAGACGCCGTCCGGCAACGAGGTCGCGAGCGCGGCGTCGAGCGGGCTGGTGAGCGCAAAGGCGCCGAGCGACTGGAACATCGCCTGCAGCGGCGCGCCGCCGCCCCAGTCCTCGTTCTCGGAGAGGAGCGCGCCCGTCGCGCTGAAGATCCGGAGGCGCGGGTTGGCCAGCACCCCGCTGACGCCCTGCGGGATAAGCGAGGGTCCGACCGCGCGGACCAGGACCGGCTTGGCGGCCGCGCCGGAGACGACGTAGCCGACGATGAGCGTCTGGTCGCCCTGGCCGGCCAGGCCGCGGATGGAGAGCCCGGCCAGCTTGGACGTCGTCGCCGTGGCGGCGCCCAGTCCGAGAAAACTGACGGTGCGGGCGCCGCTGCTCGCCGGCACGTAAGTGGCGGCGAGGGAGTGACTGATGATGTTCACGGTCAACCCCAGCATGGCGCCGTTCGCCGTGGCGACGGTCGTCGCGGCGGTGATGGGCGTGGTGAGCGCGAGTTGGCCGAGGACGCCATCCGCCGCGGTCGGCGAGATCACCACGGCCAGGACATCCCCGCCGTAGCCGACGACGGTGTAGACCGCGCCCTGGTCGCCATTCAGCGCGAGGGCGGAGTAGAAGTCGCCCGACGCCGGCGTGAGGGCGCCGTTGCCCGCGCGGAACTCGCCCGAGAAGGTCTTGCCGAACGCGGGAATGGTGCCCGTGACCGTGCGCACGGACGGGGCGGCGGCCGTGCCGGTGATCTGGCCGCTCAGCGTGATGGTCGCGCCCGCGCCGGTCACATTCCCCGCCAGCCGTTCCACGGCCGTGGTGCTGAACTCGCCCGAGGCCGGGATGTACAGCGACTGCACGATCACGCTGTGCCGGTCGGGCAGGTACGCCAGGAACGTGGCGGACGTGCCATTCAGGGAAATGGCCCAATGCCCACCGCCGGAATCAAAGGAACCGAAGTAGGCGCCGGAAAAAGGCGGGAAGCCCTCGATGGTCAGCGTGGCGGCCGCGCTGGTTTCCGTGCCCGCGCTGTTCGTGACCACGCAGCGGTACCGGGCATCGTTCAGCGCCATCGGCGGATTCGCGAGGTGCAGCGTGCGCGTCGCCGTGCCGCTGTAAATGCCCTGGTCCGCAAGATCACTCCATGGGCTGCCGAACCCCTGCTGCTGCTGCTGCCAGCGGCAGGCGAGCATGGTGCCCGTCACCCCGACCACGAAGGTTGCCGACTCCCCGCTCTGGATATGGGCTCCGGCCGGTTCCGTGACGATCACCAGGCCCGTGCCGACCGACAGCAGGGCCGGCTGGGAGGTCACCGTGCCCAGTCGGTTGGACAGCGTGAGCGTGTAGCTGCCGGCGCTGGCGGGGGTGACATTCGCCAGGGTCAGGGTCGTGCCGGTGGCGCCCGGGATCGCGACCCCATCCTTGCTCCACTGCATCGTCGGGATGGGCCAGCCCAGGCCGCCCGATTGGAACGTGACACTTCCGCCGGCCAGCATGCCCTGCGTTTCCGGCTGCTGGTAGAAAAAGGGCGCGTGGTTCACACTCAGGATACAAAGGTTGGAGGTGACCGAGCCGGCAGGGTTGCTCACCACCACGCAGTAATTGCCCCAGTCGGTGAAAACCTGGGCCCGGGAAATCGTGAGCGTGGCGCTGGTCGCCCCCGCAATCGGCGAGAAGTCCTTCAACCACTGGTACGACAGCGGAGCCGAGCCGGCGGCCACGACCGACAGCGAGATGTCCTGGTCCGCGTCCACGAAAAGCGTCGGCGGCGGCTGGGTCGTGATCGTCGGCGCCGTCTGCGCCCAGCCCGCCGTGACGAAAATCCCCAGAGCCAGCACGACGAGCCCAGCCTGGCGGAAGGGAATCGGCAGCGGGTTCATGGGCAAGACTTCGACGGCAAGCAGCCTGTCATGAGTTGTGACAACCGACGAGCCCCGGCCCGCCACTACCGCCAATATAATCCGGTCCGCTGCCGCCGATTAGATGTCCAACGCCCGGATCGGCCAACCGTCCATCCCGCCCACCCGCCGCCGGACCCGTTTCGCGCTGCTTCGTCGCAGAAGCCTTGGCGTAATCCCGGGAACCCTGCAGTGTCCCCTCTTTCCTTCACCCGCATGAAACCCAAGCCCCTGTTCCTGCTCGCCTTCCTGGCTTCCGTCGCCGGTCTCCGCGCGGCCGACGCCCCCGCCGCCGACGGCTTCCATTTTGTGAAGACCGTCGGGGCCATCTCCGAGTACACGCTCGACGCCAACGGCCTCCAGGTCCTCCTCCTGCCCGACCACTCCGCGCCGGTCATCACCTTCATGGTGACGTACCGCGTCGGCTCGCGCAACGAGGTCACCGGCACCACCGGCGCGACGCACCTCCTCGAGCACCTGATGTTCAAGGGCTCCGTCCACTTCAACAAGGAGCTTGGCAACAAGGTTGACCAGGTCCTCGACCCGATCGGCGCCACCAATAACGCCACCACCTGGGTGGACCGCACGAATTACTACGAGACCTTCGGCAGCGAGCACCTGCCGGTCATCGTGGAGCTGGAGGCGGACCGCATGCGCGGCCTGCTGCTCCGCGAGAGCGACCGCCGGCCCGAGATGACCGTCGTGCGCAACGAATTCGAGCGCGGGGAGAACTCCCCCTTCCAGGCGCTGATGAAGGAAATCATGTCCGCCGCCTACGTCGCCCACCCGTACCACCACAGCACCATCGGCTGGCGCAGCGACATCGAGAAGGTCTCGATCGAGAAGCTCCGCGAGTTTTACGACACCTTCTATTGGCCGGACAACGCGACCGTCACCGTCGTCGGCGACTTTCAGCCCGCCGCCGCCCTGGACCTGATCAAGAAATACTACGCGCCGATCCCGCGCGCGCCCAAGCCCATCCCGACGCTCTACACGGAGGAGCCCGAGCAGACCGGCCCGCGCCACGTCGTGGTCAAGCGCGCCGGCCGCCTCGGCGTCGTGGGCATCGGCCACAAGATCCCGGCCGCCACGCATCCCGACGCCCCCGCGGTCACGGTGCTCAGCCTCATCCTGACCGACGGCAAGAACAGCCGCCTCTACCAGGCCCTCACCGACCAGAGCCTTTCCACCGGCGTCTCCGGCTTCCCCTTCCCCACCCACGACCCGTCGCTCCACTTCACCTTCATTCCGCTGGCGCCCGGCGCCACGCACGAGCAGGTGGAGAAGATCGCCGTCGAGCAGATCGAGCGGCTGAAGCGGGACGGCGTCACCGCCGCCGAGGTCCAGGCCGCCGTCGCGAAGTACCTCGCGGATTCCGCCTTCCAGCGCGACGGCACCTACGCCATCGCCGACAACCTGAACACCGACATTGCCGTCGGCGACTGGACGCTGTTCTACCGCCTCGACGACGCCATCAAGCAGGTCACGCCCGCCGACGTGCAGCGCGTCGCCCAGAAGTACTTCAACGTCGACCAGAGCACGACCGGCTGGTTCGTCCCGATCGCCGCCGCCCAGCCCGCCGCCCCCGCCAAAAAGTAACCCTTCACTTCGCACCCCATGAAACGCACTTCTTGCCTGCTGCTTGCCGCCTGCACCATGATCCTGGCCGTCGCCCACGCGACGGCCGCGGTGGCCCCCAACGTCATCCGCGCGAAGATCGCCGGGATTGATGTCCTGATCTACCGCACCGGCGTGCGCGACGTCGTCACCCTCAAGGGCAACCTGCCCGCGGGCGACGCCCACGCCGCCGGCGGCAACATCGCAGTCGCCACGCTTTGCGGCCATCTCCTCGACCAGGGCACGACCAAGCACAGCAAGTTTGAGATCGCCGAGCAGCTGGACCGCGTCGGCGCCACGATCAGCTTCGGCGTCGGCACGCAGGCCCTCGAGATCGAGGCCAAGTGCCTCAAGCAGGACGTCCCCCTCGTCATCGGCCTGATCGCCGAGCAGCTCCGCTCTCCCGCGTTCACCGAGGAGGAGTTCGCCAAGGCCAAGGCCCAGATCGCCGGCAACCTTCAGCGTTCCGCCGAGAACACCGACTTCCGCGCCGAGGAGGCCTTCAAGCAGGCCGTCTTCGCGCCGGGCCACCCGAACCGCGACGCCACGACCGATGAGTTTCTCGCCGCCCTCGCCGCGGCGAAGCTCGACGACGTGAAGGCCTTCCACGCGAAATACTACGGCCCCGCCCACTGCACGCTCGTGCTCGTCGGCGACGTGGATGCCGGCGTCATCCAGGCGCAGGTCGCCGCCGCCTTCGCCGGCTGGACCGGCGGCGCCGACTACCTCCACCCGGCCCGCTCCACCGGCACCGACGCCCCGCGTGAGCAGACCGTCTTCATGGCCGACAAGACCAGTGTCTCGGTCACGCTCGGCCAGGCCAGTGGGCTCCGCTACGGCGACCCGGGCTACGTGGCGCTCCGCGTCGCGTCCTCCATC
>Ga0265327_10005542_pt1 | contig 10487 bp, 8 predicted proteins | sample 41621metaG_FD_202089 | JGI IMG/M metagenome (GOLD analysis project Ga0265327, IMG submission 202089) | Rhizosphere microbial communities from Carex aquatilis grown in University of Washington, Seatle, WA, United States - 4-16-21 metaG | ecosystem: Host-associated > Plants > Roots > Rhizosphere >... | reverse complement strand
ACCGTGAAGTTGCAGGTACTTTGAGGGATGACCGTTTCCCAACTTCACATTTTGGTGTGCCGCTGGCTGGTAGCCTGATTCCATGGATAGATAAGGATCTGGGTAATGGTCAAAGCAAAGAAGAATGGAAAGGCGGGGTTGAAACTAACAAGATATTAGGCCGCGAAGCAAACCCTGTGCTGATTGATGGGTTATGCGTGCGTATCGGTGCTATGCGTTGCCATTCACAGGCGTTAACTATCAAGTTAAAGAAAGATGTACCGCTTGACGATATCAATCATATCTTGGCAAATGCCAATCAATGGGCCAAGGTTATCCCGAACGAACGCGAAACCAGTATGCGCGAGCTTACCCCTGCAGCGGTAACTGGCACCCTGGTTACACCAGTAGGGCGGCTACGTAAATTGAATATGGGGCCTGAATATTTATCAGCATTTACTGTAGGAGATCAATTGCTATGGGGAGCAGCTGAACCGCTGCGTCGTATGCTAAAAATTCTGGTAGAACACTAATTGTACTTAAAAAGCCTCTCTTTTATATAAAATAACCTAGCACTTAAATATAATGTACGATGTTAGCTTGCAACTCTAACTATTTGATGTTAGCTTAATAAAAGGTTTTCAAAGTTGAATAAGGGTAGGATAGTGCACCAGTCGAAATTAAAACGAATTTCACTCGCTGTATGTCTCGCATTAATGCCTTTTGCTGCTAATGCAGCTGGTTTAGGCAAATTGTCAGTCATTTCAGGCTTGGGTGAACCGTTAAACGCGGAGATAGAATTACTTTCTACCGACGCAGACGAGTTAGCTACTCTTACCGCGGCAATTGCTCCTGAAGATGCATACTCAGTTCAGGGCATAGACCGTACACCTATACACTCGTCAATTAAAATCGAACTTGGCAAGAAGCCAGATGGCACGCCAGTTCTTAGATTATCCACTCGTCAACCTGTAAGTGATCCATTTCTGGATATGTTGATACAGGTGGACTGGGCTACTGGTCGATTGTTACGAGAATATACAGCGTTGCTTGATCCACCTGGCTATACCAGCCAGACTAGTACGCCTCAATCCAGCACATCATCCAGTCAAGTGACTAATGGCCAGAAAGAGGCGCCGTCGCCTGTTGCATCAGGTGAAGCGCCAGTGGCTAAAATTAAAGCTTCTGGAACAAATAAGTCATACTCAAAAAAAACAGCCAGTAAAGCATCACAAAATTCCGAATCAGCCATCAAGGCTGATTCTTCATCTATGCAAGCAACTAGCGCTGAAGATTACACAACCCAGCGTGGCGATACCTTACATGCGATTGCCAGCAATATGCAGGTGGAAGGTGTTAGTTTGGATCAGATGCTTGTTGGTTTGTATCGAGCCAATAAAAATGCCTTTGATGGCAATATGAACCGACTGAAAGTTGGTCAAATAATTCATGCCCTCAGCAAAGATGAATTGGACGCAATCAGCGCGAGAGAAGCCAGAACTGAAATTCATGCACAGGCAGCTGATTGGAATGCATACAGAAATAAACTGGCTGGAATGGTGGCAGATATACCAGCGACAGAACAATCAAAAACAAGTCAGTCAAGTGGTGGCAAGATTACAGCTAAAGCAGAGGATAAAGCCCTTCCTGAAGCTGCTGGACCAAAAGATGTAGTTAAATTATCAAAAAATGATACTGGCCAAAAAAACGCTTCAGTAAATGCTAAGGCTGTTCAGGACAAGCTGAACTCTCTGCAAGAAGAAGCAACCGCTAGAGAGAAAAGCGTTCAGGAAGCAAATGATAGAACAGCCGCTCTGGAGAAACAGATAGCGGACATGCAAAAACTGTTGGCAATAAAAAACCAGGCTATGGTGGATTTGCAGAAAAATGCAGCAGTTAAAGCATCACCAGCTCCTATTGTGGCAGAACCACCTAAGGCGGAGCCAGCAAAGCCACCAGTAGAAGCAGCCAAGCCAGTAGCTCCACCGCCAGCACCTGCTGCTACAGTAGTTGAGCCACCAAAGCCGGCGAGTGGTATAGAGCCGCCAAAGCCTGAGCAGGTGGCAAAGCCTCCTGAAGAGAACAAGCCTTCAGTGACAGATAAACCCAAGCCCAAGAAAAAGCATATTGCGCCACCAGCACAGCCAGTGCCCCCACCTGTAGCTGAATCTGTGGCCGAGCCTGATTTGCTCAGCTCAATTTTAGAAAACCCAGTGATACTAGGTGGCATAGCTGGTCTCATCCTTATACTCGGTGGTGTATGGGCGTTCTTGCGTAATAAACGTAAGCGAAATCTAGATGGTTTTGAACAAGCCATACTTACATCTGGTGGTTTAAAAGCGAATACAGTTTTTGGTAATACGGCTGGCGGTAGTATTGATACTGGCAGTTCTTTCTTGACTGACTTCTCACAAAGTGGAAGCGGCATGATAGATACCAATGATGTCGACCCAATTGCTGAAGCCGAGGTATACATGGCTTATGGTCGTGATACTCAAGCCGAAGAAATACTTAAGGATGCTATTTCCAAAGAGCCCAAGCGCTATGAGTTGCATCTAAAGCTTTTAGAGATTCTGGCTAGTCGTAAAGACACCTCCGGATTTGAAACAATTGCTGGCGAGCTCTATACATCGCTGGGTGCGGGAGATCCTACGTGGGATAAAGTTGCAGATATGGGTCGCAAGATGGAGCCTGATAATCCGCTTTATCAAATGTCTGCCCCTACAGCCAGCGCCGAAGACATGGTGCAAAATCAAAAACTGGATGCCAGTGAGTTTGATTCGGCTGAAGTGATGTCTGAGTCAAGTCTGGATTTTTCAGTGGATTCAGGTGTAGATAATCTTGAAGATATAACGGCTACCGATGATGAAGAAATTGCATCTTTGGATTTTGACCTAGGGACGTCGGATTCCAAGATGGATGAGACAATATCTTTCGATACGCCACTAGAGTCGGGAAATCTGGAGTCATCAAGTGAGACTGATAACGATGATCTGGACTTCCAGTTGGATATAGGTTCCCCTGACGAGAATGTAAATGAGTCAATTGCTGAAATTGAAAGTTCGGCTTCCCTTGATTTGAGTTCGAGCCAAACTATCCCTGGATTGGATATGCCAGAGCTCGGCGTTTCTGACTCTAGTCCGAAATCGAATGTTGAGGAAGAAGAGCCTGATTTCGGTAGCACGATGCCAAGCTTGGAAATGCCAGATTTATCAATCTCTGAAAAAACGAATCAAGAGATTGAATCACTATCAGAGCTTGAGCTGCCAGCCATGGATTTTGACGTCGGATCCGACAGTGAATTGGATACAGCTCCCGAAGCCAAAGCAAATGAAGCTGAAGTGATAACAGATATTAGTTTTGATTTACCAGATATCGGTGTTTCTGATGTTGCCCCTGAGTTGGCATCTAATGTTACTGACATAGACATGGAGTTGCCTGATTTCTCCAAAACAATGGTTATTAAGTCATCTGAAACAACGCCTGATGATATTGTCTTTGATAGCCCAGAATCATCCGATTCTGGGTTGGATGTTAATTTTGATCTTGATATATCCGATATGGGTGATACATCAGCTAATGGTGACTCTGCATCCTCTACGATGGATGATTTACCGTCGCTTGATAGTCCTGAAATGGCAGCTCTACCAGAGCTTGATCTTTCTGGTATAAGCCTTGATCTTGATGAGTCTCCAGCACCAATTGCACAGCCGACAACCGTGGCTGAAATTGCTGAATCATCAGAAGTGGATACCAAGCTTGATCTGGTGACAGCTTATATTGATATGGGTGATGCAGAAGGTGCGCGTGAGCTACTTGATGAAGTACTTAAAGAGGGTGGCCCTAGTCAGCGTAAGAAGGCGGAAGAGCTGCTCTCAAGCATGGGCTAGAATCTAGTTATAATAATGGCCGGGCATCTGCCCGGCTTTTTTATTTGTCATTGGGCGAGAGAGATTTTAGATTGCACCCATTGTTGAAAATTGTATGCCTGATTGTCCTGGCGTTGTTAGTTCAAAAAATCCCTGATCTTGGGCTAGTGGTTTGTTTTGTCCTACTTTTGTTCTGCATAATGATTTATCGCTCATATAATTTTTTTGTATTGTGCAGACGGATGCGATGGTTATTTCTGGTGATGGTGATTATTTATGCATTTACCACCCCTGGGGAATATCTATTGGTGTGGCCATTTGGGTTTGCCCCAACCTATGAAGGGATGCATGGTGGTTTTATACAGTCATTGAGACTTCTTAATATGCTAGCTGCAGTCTCGCTTCTCCTGCATACCACCAGTCGACATAGCCTGATGTCAGGGTTGTTGCTACTGATGTCTCCACTTGGGTTTCTGGGATTGAACATCAATAAGTTTACAGCCAGACTTTATCTTACGCTTCACTATGTAGAGGCAACTGGAAACCAACACGGCTCAGCTGGTTTTTTTGAGTATATTAATCAGTCTTTGATGTACCAAGCTGATGAATATGCAGTGCAGGAATTCATAGAATTACATGTTCCTGCTTTTCAGTTGATTGATCTGGTCACGGGGTGTGTTCTGCTAGCTTCAATCTGGGTGTTGTTATGAGAATTGCGCTTGGTTTGGAATACGATGGTCGTGGTTTTTGTGGCTGGCAGAGCCAATCATCTGGTTGTGGCATACAAGATAAACTTGAGATTGCACTGGCACGCATGGCGGGTCATGCAGTGCGGGTGATTGCAGCTGGTAGAACTGATACAGGGGTGCATGCGCTGGGCCAAGTCGTGCATTTTGATTCCGTTACCGTAAGACCCATAAGTGCCTGGGTTCGGGGCGTCAATGCTTATTTGCCTGATGGTGTGAGGGTGATTTGGGCGCAGGAGGTTGATGAAAGTTTCCATGCGAGATTTGATGCATATAGACGTAGCTATCAGTACTGGTTAATCAATAGGCCGGTAGCGCCCAGCATCATGCTTGGTAAAGCGGGTTGGTTTCATCAACCGTTGGATGTGCAACAAATGAGACATGCTATGACTTATCTGCAGGGGGAGCATGACTTTAGTGCTTTCCGAGCGGCAGAGTGCCAAGCCAAGAGCCCAATCAGACATCTTTATTTAGCCGATTTGAAGCAGGCTGGTGAAAATCTGCTGTTTGAATTTTCTGGCAATGCATTTTTGCATCATCAGGTACGGAATATGGTAGGGGCGCTCATTTATATCGGTAAAGGTAGTTATAGGCCAGAGTTTATCCAGAAATTGTTATTAAGTCGTGATCGAACCCAAGCGCCACCTACCTTTTCAGCTGACGGACTCTATTTGTGCAATGTTGAGTATGACCCGAAATGGCGATTGCCAAAATCGGAGAATAAACTGAGCATGCTGCTCTAGCATGACACATGCAGAGGTTTCGGTTAGGCTAGCGTCTTTACTGAAAAACGAGTTTTAATTGCGAACTAGAGTCAAAATTTGTGGGATTACACGCGTTGATGATGCACATGTCGCTGTGAAGCATGGAGCCGATGCAATTGGCTTGGTTTTTTATGCAGCCAGCCCACGTCATGTTGCTATTGAGACTGCAGCGGCAATTGTAGCTTCACTTCCACCATTCGTTTCGGCAGTCGGTTTATTCGTCGATGCAAGCGTTGACGAAGTAAATAGCGTTTTATCTCATGTGAGGCTTGATATATTGCAATTTCATGGTGATGAAACTGCAGCATATTGTCGCGGCTTTGGCTTGCCATATATGAAGGCAATTCGCGTTCAAGCCGATACAAATTTGCTACAATGTGAACTAGATTACAGCGATGCGCGTGCGTTGCTACTCGACACCTATCAGCAAGGCTTACCTGGAGGCACAGGATTAGCATTTGACTGGAAACTTATACCAGACAGTATTGCCAATAGAGTTGTATTGGCGGGCGGGCTTAATCCCAATAATGTGACACATGCGATTCGCCAAGTGCATCCTTATGCAGTGGATGTTAGCGGTGGTGTTGAGATTACAAAAGGAATCAAGGATGCAGACAAGATAGCTGCATTCATGCGAGGAGTGAGTGATGCAAGTTTATGATATGCCCGATCAGCGTGGTCATTTTGGCCCGTATGGTGGAATCTTTGTAGCAGAAACACTGGTCGAAGCGCTTGAAGAGCTGCGTGTCATGTATGAAAAATATCGACATGACCCTGAGTTTCTTGCCGAATTTGCTTATGACCTTAAGCATTTCGTAGGGCGCCCAAGTCCAATCTATTACGCCAAGCGCTGGTCCGAGCGCATAGGCGGAGCAAGAATCTACCTGAAACGGGAAGACCTTAACCATACTGGCGCGCACAAGGTAAATAACACGATAGGACAGGCTTTGTTGGCAAAGCGCATGGGTAAGCCTAGAGTCATTGCCGAAACGGGCGCTGGGCAACATGGTGTAGCTACTGCGACTATTGCTGCGAGGCTTGGTTTGGAGTGTGTGGTATATATGGGTTCTGAGGACGTGAAGCGTCAGGCGCCTAATGTCTTCCGCATGAAGTTGCTGGGTGCTACCGTTGTACCAGTTGAATCTGGCTCCAAGACTCTGAAGGACGCGCTGAATGAAGCGATGCGTGACTGGGTAACTAATGTTGCCGATACTTTCTACATTATTGGCACGGTTGCTGGCCCTCATCCATACCCCATGATGGTCCGTGATTTTCAGTCGGTAATCGGCATTGAAGCCAAGGAGCAAATGCAGGAAATGCTGGGACGTCAGCCAGATGCTGTGATTGCCTGTGTCGGTGGCGGATCAAATGCGATGGGGATTTTCTACCCATATATCAATGAAAAAAATGTACGCCTGATCGGCGTAGAGGCAGCAGGGCATGGCATTGAAACTGGCATGCATGCTGCACCGCTGACAGCGAATAGCCCGGTTGGTGTATTGCATGGTAATCGTACCTACTTGATGCAGGATGCGGATGGACAGATTATTGAAACACACTCAATTTCTGCAGGCTTGGATTACCCTGGTGTCGGTCCCGAACATGCATGGCTGAAAGACATCAAGCGCGCTGAGTATGTTGCAGTGACTGATGATGAAGCCATGGCTGCTTTCCATAATCTCTGCCGGACCGAAGGTATCATCCCGGCACTAGAATCAAGTCATGCACTCGCTTATGCTGAAAAGCTGGCAGCTACAATGTCCCCGGATGAGGTCTTGCTGGTCAATCTTTCTGGTCGTGGTGATAAAGATATCAACACAGTCGCTAAACTTTCTGGAATCACTCTTTAATTCATGTCTCGTATTCAAACAACCTTTGCCCAGTTGAAACAATCTGGCAAAAAAGCGCTTATTCCATACATTACTGCAGGCGACCCACATCCTAAGTTTACTGTTGAATTAATGCACGCCATGGTGAAAGCCGGTGCAGACATGATAGAGCTTGGTGTGCCATTTTCTGACCCTATGGCAGATGGCCCGGTGATCCAGCGCGCCAGCGAACGTGCCTTGGTCCATCGCGTTGGATTGAGGCATGTATTGGAAATGGTTAAGGATTTCCGTACCGAAGACGGCTCCACTCCCATCATCTTGATGGGCTACGCGAATCCTATTGAAGCAATGGGAGCTGAAACCTTTGCTGATAATGCCAAGGCATCTGGTGTTGATGGCGTGCTGACTGTTGATTACCCACCAGAGGAATGTATTGATTTTGTCAATGCGCTCAAAGCTCGTAATATCGACCCAATTTTCCTGCTATCCCCAACTTCCGAGCCATCTCGTGTCGATTTAATTGTTAAGCAAGCGACTGGCTTTTTGTACTACGTCTCTTTGAAAGGCGTGACTGGGGCGAAAAATCTGGACATTGTTGAAGTGTCGAAGAAAGTTGCCGAAATACAAGCTAAAACTGGGTTACCTATTGGTGTAGGTTTTGGCGTCAGGGATGCTGAGACAGCTAAAGCTGTGGCAAAAATATCTGATGCTGTCGTCGTTGGTAGTCGCATGGTGCAAGCGATAGAGCAGTCTAATGAAGAGAATTTGATTCAAAATGTCACTGCATTGGTGGACGAACTTCGTTCAGCGATAGACTCAGTCTGATTAAGATATTGCAAAAGGAATAGCTATGAGCTGGTTGCAAAAACTTCTACCCCCAAAGATTAATCGCCCCACTGGTGCTAGTAAAAAGACCGTTCCCGAGGGCCTCTGGAGCAAGTGTCCATCATGCGAAGCTGTACTGTATCGCACAGATCTGGAAAGTAATGCAGAAGTCTGTCCCAAGTGTGGCTATCACAATCGTATTTCTGCGCGTGATCGTCTTAATCTATTACTCGATCCTGAAGGCAGGGTTGAAATCGGCGCAGAAGTACAACCGATTGACCCCCTCAAGTTCAAAGACAGTAAACGTTATGCTGACCGCATCAAGTCTTCCCAAACAGAGGTAGGGGAAACTGATGCTCTTATCGTATACCAGGGCGCTGTAAAAGCCATTCCAGTTGTTGTTGCCTCATTTGAATTCAAGTTCATGGGTGGTTCCATGGGGTCTGTTGTAGGTGAGCGTTTTGTACGTGGCGTCCGTGTCGCTATTGAAAACAAATGCCCATTCATCTGCGTCTCTGCCAGTGGCGGTGCCCGCATGCAGGAAGGTCTGCTTTCACTGATGCAGATGGCGAAGACTAGTGCGGCGCTTACCGAGCTAAGTAAGCATGGATTGCCTTACATTTCAGTATTGACAGACCCGACTATGGGGGGGGTTTCAGCCAGTTTTGCTATGCTGGGTGATGTGATTGTGGCTGAGCCTCAAGCACTGATTGGGTTTGCGGGCCCTCGAGTGATTGAGCAAACAGTGCGGGAAACCTTGCCGGAAGGATTTCAGCGTGCCGAGTTTCTGCTTGAGCATGGCGCAGTTGATATTATTATCGATAGGCGAGAGATGCGTGACAGGTTGGCCAATCTAATGGGTGGTCTGATGCGTCTGCCAGCGATTCAATAAAAATCTGATGTCATTTCCTCTACCCCTGCCAGCTGATCTGGCAGGCTGGCTTGCATATATTGAGGCTCTTCACCCCAAAGCGATTGCGATGGGGCTAGATAGAGTCAACATTGTTAAGAATAAGCTCAATTTAAATCCTACAGTCCCAGTAGTTATTGTAGGTGGTACCAACGGTAAAGGTTCGACGTGTGCCATGCTCGAGCGCATTTATCACGAGGCTGGCTACAAGGTCGGTTGTTATACTTCCCCACATTTATTGCGCTACAACGAAAGAGTGCGGCTGAGTTGCAAAGAGATTAGTGACGAGGCCTTGTGCAAAGCTTTTACTAAAGTTGAGCAGGCTAGAGCCAACACGGAACTGACCTATTTTGAATTTGGGACTCTCGCAGCAGTCAGTTATTTTGTTGAATCAGACGTTGATGTAATGATCCTTGAGGTTGGTTTGGGTGGCAGACTCGATGCTGTCAATGTTTTTGAACCGGCCAGCGCAATTGTCGTTAGCGTGGATCTCGATCACATGGATTTTCTTGGCAATACCAAAGAGAGCATTGGGTTTGAGAAAGCTGGCATATTTCGTTCTGGCATAACTGCGATCTGTGGTGAACGCGAACCACCGCTATCTTTGATCCAACATGCATTGGAAATAGGTGCCGAATTAAAAGCTATTGGCAACCAATTCGACGCTGTTATAGATGATAAAGGCTGGACTTTTCATTCTGATAATAAAGCGCTTGAACATTTTGCATTGCCAGCCCTGACAGGTGAGTTCCAGACCGATAATGCTGCTTGTGTGATTGAAGCAATTAACGCGCTAAGTACTACGCTACCTGTTTCTGATGAAATCATACATAAAGGTTTGCAGCTGGTCAGTCTGGCTGGACGTTTTCAGAAAGTAGGTGATCAGCCAGAAATCATACTAGATGTAGCCCATAATCCACATGCTGCTCAAGCCTTGGCAAGAAACCTCAGCATGCTGGCGCCCAAGCGGACGCTGGCAGTATTTGGTATGTTGGCCGATAAAGATATCGCAGGCGTTTTGTCAAATTTAATCTCTCAGATTGATGCTTGGTATTTGGCTGACATCCATCATATACGGGGCGCCAGTGCAAACGAGTTATTACAATTTGTCCGGACTGGAAATGACCCAAAGATTGCGGGATTGTTTACTAATGTGTGTGATGCTTTAACGCAAGCCTGTCTAGACGCCGCCGAAAATGATAGAATCATCGTATTCGGATCGTTTTTCACCGTCGCAGATGCAATGCATGCATTGTCTGCCATCAATCAAGATTAATAGGATTTTTTGATGCCATCAGATCAATTGAATGACCAGGAACTCCAGTTTAAAAAACGAGCAAGAAGAAGGTTGGTAGGAGCGATCGCTCTGGTTCTGTTGATGGTGACTGTATTACCGATGCTGCTTGATGATAGAGCTGCCAAACCACCACAACAGGAAATATCGATTACTATCCCTAGTCAGGACGGGGCAGAATTCACCTCCAAGGTGGTTCCAGTGCCTCCACAGACCCCTTTGCAAGAGACGCCTGCAGTGAATCCGAATCCATCACCAATGCCAGCCGAGC
>Ga0265327_10005541_pt1 | contig 10490 bp, 6 predicted proteins | sample 41621metaG_FD_202089 | JGI IMG/M metagenome (GOLD analysis project Ga0265327, IMG submission 202089) | Rhizosphere microbial communities from Carex aquatilis grown in University of Washington, Seatle, WA, United States - 4-16-21 metaG | ecosystem: Host-associated > Plants > Roots > Rhizosphere >... | reverse complement strand
CATCGTGGCAAACGATCCTGTTTCATGGAGCGAGGTGCCCTACGTCGAGGCCAAGGCCAACCCCGGCATCATGGCTCTTTTCGGCGAGAAGTATGGAGACTTGGTCCGCGTGGTGCAGATCGGCGGCCAGCCTCACAGGCTCAATGGCTGGAGCATGGAACTCTGTGGCGGCACGCACACGCGCAGCACCGGTGAGATTGGCCTTTTTCACCTTGTCAGTGAAAGCGCGGTCGCGGCAGGCGTGCGGCGCGTGGAAGCCATCGCCGGGATGGAAGCCTACAACGCGGCGCGCGGCGCTCATGACCTGATCAAGACGCTTGCCGAAAAGGTGACGGCGCAGGGCGCAGCGGATTTGGAGAAGAAGATCGACGCCCTCTTGACCCACCAAAAGGAGCTGGAGAAATCCCTCAAGGCCGCGCAGCAGCGCGAAGCCAGCGGACGCGCCAATGAACTCCTCGGCACAGCGAGCAACAACGCCATCGTGGCCAATCTCGGCACCGTGGACGGCGATTACGTCATGGCCGTGAACGACGCGCTGAAAAGCCAGTTCAAAGGCATCGTGGTGCTGGGCAGCGCGAGCAACGGTTCCGTGGTGCTCACCGCCGCGGTGGACAAGGATTTCCAGGCCAAGGTGCAGGCGGGCAAGATCATCCAGACCATCGCGCCCCTCGTGGGTGGCAAGGGCGGCGGCAAGCCGGACTTCGCCCGCGGTGGCGGCAAGGATACGGCGAAGCTGGATGCGGCACTGGCGGAAGCAAGGAAGCTTATCGGGGCTTGATGATCGTTCTTTGGCGAGAATAGCCCTGCAGAGTCTTCGACGATTTTCCCGAGACCAACGGTCACAGGTCTTTAGGCGTCTTGCGGGTCGACTCGCCGAGGATGATTCCCATAGGGATACCCTTGGCTGCCCTTGGCAACTCCCTGATTGGGGAGCAAGTGAATGTGCCGGAATCGCCGAAAGAATCTGGACCGCGCGCTGTTAGAGAGGGCATATTTTCATCCATCGCCCCATGAAATTTTCACGCTTCCTTTTGGCCGCCATCGCCATGGCGTTGCTGACGCCTGCCTCCCCGGCTTTGGCAAAGTATCATCATCACCATCATCATCACGGCTGGTGGTGGTGGCATCATCGGCACCATCATCACCACCACCGGAAGATTCCCAAACCGCTTCCTCCCCATCCCAAAAAGTAGGCAGCCAAAGACACCATGAAACTTCCTCCACTCCTTGCTCTCCTGTGTCTTGGCGTCAGCCCGCTCCTGTTGGCCGCGGAATCCGTTCCTGCCGACCAGCTTCCGCCTGCGGTGTGGAAGACCATTCAGGCGCAATCGAACGGTCGGCAGCCCAGCAGCATCCAGAAAGAGGACGCCGCCGGCACAGCAGTTTTTGAGGTCGTTTTTGCTGCAGGCGGCGACGAAGAGCGAACGCTCGCCGTGGGCGGTGACGGCACCCTGTTGAGCGCGGAGATCTCCCTCACCGAGGCTCCCGCTGCTGTACAAAAGACGATTGCGGCCCAATTGGGTGACAGTGCCCTTGATGGAATCGAGCGCGCTTCCGAAGACGGAGAAACTACCTACGATGTGGATTTCACCACCACGGCCGGAGAGGAGCGCAGCCTCTCGGTGGCGGAGGATGGCACCCTGCTGAGCATCCAAGTCGGTATTGACGAAATCCCGCCCGCCGTGCAAACCACCATCAAAGGCAACGTCGCGGATGGGAAAATCACGCAGATCGAAAAAACCTTCGACGAAAAGACCGTCACTTATGATGTCGGGTTCATTCCCAAAAGCGGCAGCGAACAAAGTTTCACCGTGGCGGACGACGGCCGGCTCGTGAACATGGAGATCACGTTGGATCAAAGCACGGCTGCGGCGCAGAAGACGATCAAGAACCGCATCGGCAATGGCCGCATTCTGCGTGTCAGCGCCGTTTTCGGTGAGGAAAAGAAAGTCGCCTCCTACGAAGTGGAAGGCGTGAGAGACGGAAAACCCGTCGGTTTCAAAGTGGGAACCAAAGGAAAGTTCCTTGGGACGCTGGACTAGAAACGAAACACTACCGCCACTTGATCACATACAGCGAGGGCTGGCCGACGCTGCCGACGGAGGTCACCTTGTAGTTCCTTCCGCCAAGCCGCTCCAGACTGCTGCTGCCGAAGGTGGAGAGGGCCTCGATGGTTCCCAGGAGATGCACCTTGCCGTCCGTATCCATGGCGGCGGAGGCATGCTTGGCGTGGTAGTTGGTCGACATCGCAATGTCGCTGGCCAGCGGCATGTCCTTAAAGAAAAATTTCTCTGCACGCGAGTTCCCCGTGAGCCCACGCGCCTCGGACCACGTCCCATTGAAACTCAGCGCCACCAGCTCGGTGCTCTGCGCCACAATCGCGGGTTTGGCGCTCCACTCCATAATCACCTGCGCCACGCCGTTTTCCGCCGCCACCTGAAACGACTGAATGGTTTCCTCCCCGGTCCGGCCCGTGAAGATCACCTGATGCCGCCCGGAAGCAGGATCAATATCCCACAACTCCTGACGCTCGGTCAGCTTGGGATGCGGCTCATAGATGACGTGAAGCCGCCCGCCGCGATCCGCGAACATCTGCGCGGGATGGTTGAAGTTGTTGCGTGTCTCATACTTTGGATCCGAGGCCAACACGCGAAGCCCTCCGCTCGACCAAAAGACAAGCTGCTGCATGTTGTCAAACTTCCGCTCCGCCGTGAACATGAGATTGCCACGGGAACTACTCATCGCGCTCAGGCCGCTGGGATGCTGCAGAGGATTGTCCATCGGAATGTCAGCCGCGGGCGCCACCATGCCGTTGTTACCGCCTCCCGAAGCTGCCTGTGCCATGACGCCTCCCTCATCCATCCACAGGACATGGGGCGCACCGTCCGCGCCGCTGAAAAAACAAAAGGACGCGACTTTCCGAGCAGTGCCGAGCGTCTGCAACGGTCCCCAATGACCCCCACTCCAGCGGCGCAGGGTCAATGTGCCCGCCCGGTAGCCCCCCGGCCCATCCAAGGTCACATCGGTGACCGCGCTGCCGTCTCCACCAAAGCGAATCCACGCGGCATACACGTTTCCTTGCGTATCGCGCACCAGCTTCGGAAAGCCCGCCCCGTTGCCGCTGCCATCGTTGGAGATATTTTCCGTCGCGGACCACGTCGCCCCATTGTCGCGCGAGAAACGGTGAAAAATGAACACCGGCTTGCCATAATCCGACCGCTCTTGGAAGACCGCATGCCACGTACCATCCGGGGTGATGACGCAGGCACTCCCCCCGGCTTTGTCGTACTGGGAAAGCTTGGCGCCGAAACCCAGATCCTCACCGCTTGCCTGGCCGCCGCCGGAGGACCCACCTCCGCTCCGAGCGCTGAAATACCAAAACGCCGCGCCGCCGAGCACGACTATTCCCAACAACAGCAAAGCGCCGCAGCCCAGCAAGATGCAGGGCAGGGCCTTCTTCGATGATGTCGTCGGCGCAGGAGGGAGGGCGGGAGGTGCGCTCATGAAATCATGATGCGCGGAGAGGCAGGATGACGCGAGCGGATTTTGCCAAAATGGACGAAGCGCTGGCGTGCCACGCCGAGCCGGTTTAGTTTGATGACCCGCCATGACGCGCGTCTCTGATCTCCACATCGTCGCCAATACCACCCTGCCTTCTCCGTATGACCTGATGACGGAGATTCCACGGAGTGAGAAGCATGCCGCCACCGTGGTGCAGGCGCGCAGCGAAATTGCGCGCATCCTTGCCGGTGAAGACGGCCGTTTTCTCCTCATCCTCGGTCCCTGCTCCATCCATGACATCAAGGGCGGACGCGAATATGCGGCGCGTCTCGCGGAGTTGGCGCGCGAAGTACGCGAACGCGTGCTGCTGGTGATGCGCGTCTATTTTGAAAAACCACGTACCACGGTAGGTTGGAAGGGCCTCATCATGGACCCGAACCTGGACGGGACGAACGACATCACCCAAGGCCTGCGCATGGCGCGCACCTTCCTGCGGGATGTGCTGGATCTCGGCCTGCCCACCGCCACGGAAATGCTGGATCCCATTACGCCACAGTACATCGCGGACCTGACTTGCTGGAGCGCCATCGGGGCGCGCACCACCGAATCCCAGACGCATCGCCAGATGGCCAGCGGACTTTCGATGCCGGTGGGATTCAAGAATACCACCGGGGGCGGCGTGGCCCCGGCGATCAACGCCATCAAGGCCGCAATGCAACCGCAAACTTTTCTGGGCATCGGTGAAGACGGACGCGCCAGCGTGGTCACCACCACGGGCAATCCCGCCAGCCACGTCATCCTGCGCGGCGGCGAGGAAGGGCCCAACTACAGTGCAGAGCACGTCAGCCAAGCGCTGGCACTCCTCGCCAAGAATGGACTCAAACCATCCATCATGGTAGACGCCAGCCACGCGAACTGCAGCAAGGATTACCGGAAAATGCCGGCGGTGTTTCGCGAGGTGCTGCGCCAGCGCCGCGAAGGCACGCGCGGCGTCATTGGTGCGATGCTGGAGAGCAATCTCGTCGCCGGGGCGCAAGCCATGCAGGAATCTCCGGAAGGTCTCACCTATGGACAGTCCATCACCGATCCCTGCATCGACTGGGCCACGACAGAAGAACTCGTCCGGGAGGCGGCAAAGTAAATGGAGGGTATTTGTTCGTTGTGCGCGCTTTGGCGCGTTCAGTCGTCTCGTGGCGATACGCGCCAAAGCGCGCACAACGAACGAGCAGCCAACACACTCAACACGTAGGCGACAACTACTTCGCCACGCTCGGCGTGCGCCCGTCCTTCACAACCAGTTTGTTTTCGCCGCCTTTGACGGAGCCGCGATAGATCGAGGGTTTGCTCTCCTTGGCAGACTGGCTCAGGAAGAGAAATTCGTCGTTGCTGATCCAAACAGCATCCCAGCCGAAGAAGCCTTTTTTCGTGAGGCGCGTCGCGTTGTCCGCATCCAGCGGAAGCAGCCACAGTGCGGGCGGAGGGCCATCCCAGTTCTTGCGGTTGTGATCTTCCGCCATCTCGATGTCCATAAGGAGGGACTTTCCATCCGGCGAGAGGCTCAGGCGGCAGCCACTGCTCATGTCGCCATTCTCCACGATCTTGTGAATGGTCCATTTCTTGAGTCGCTTGCCGTCGAGATCGAAGAGGCAAATCTCATCGAGGTCGTGGCAGAAATACGACTTCCCATCCGCGGCCCAGCAGGGCTCATAGTAGGAGCGCCCCTTGGACTCTGGCTTCTTCACGATCCGGAAGCCAGTGCCGTCCGCCTTCACCAGGCCAAGCGCCCAATCACTGTCCGCAAAGGTATTGAAGAGCAGCGCCTTGCCGTCCGGCGACCACACGGGGCCGAAGCTGTTGTCCCCCGCCACGCTCTTGAACACATTCACCTTGCCTGAAGCGAGGTCCGCCACGGCAATGTGCCGCACCGGTGTTTTGTCGCTGGGCTCATTCGTGTTGAAGGCCACGCGCGTGCCGTCTGGCGAGATTTGCGGGAGGTCACCCTCTGCGATTTTCTTCAATCCCTTTCCATCCATGGCGGCGGTGTAGATGACGCCGTTGCGCTCGAAAGCGATCTTGGCAGCATCAGCCGCAGAGACAGCAGCGCTGCCAAGCATCAGTGCGGCAAGGGAGAAAAGGGAGATGGAGGAAGCACGCATAGACGGGGTGTTGGTTGGCTTTTGTTCGATTGTGACGCCAAATTTTTCGAAGGCAGCAACAATCCACAGCAGTTCGCCGGGTTGTCTGCGAGGGCGCGGACAACGGCACGCATGACGTCTGCGCTCCAATTTGATCAAAAGTCCAGCAGGATCTCCGCGCGGCGATTGCGGGAGCGGCCTTCCGGATTGTCGGAGCCGTCCGGCTTCACATTCGGACTCAGCGGCAGGGAACTGCCGAAGGCTGAAGTTTCCACCTGCGTGGGCGGGACGCCATGGGTCAGAAAATATTCCTTCACCGCAACAGCTCGCCGCTGGGAAAGGCCCACGTTGTATTGGTCACTGCCGCGTGCATCCGCAAAACCGCTGATGGTAAGTTTCTTGGAGGGACTGGCCTTCAGGAGGCCAGCAATGATGTCGAGCTGCTTCTGGGCGCGCGGGTGCAGTGCCGCCTGGTCGTACTCGAAAAAAAGCGCGATGGAATCCCCACCCTTGGGGCTCTGCACGAGCGGCGTGTAAGGCACGCCTTCCGCCGAGGTGGCACGGGCATTGTCGCTTAAAAGCTTTGAGAGATTCACACCCGTGATGCGCCATTCCGCGCCCACTTTCTCCATTTCCAAGCCAAATTCAGTCTGCTGTTTCTGCGACTCTGACCAGACGCGCGTGATGACCCACGACGTGTTCTCCGTGGAAACCGTGGCCACCAGCGGCTTGTTGTCGGAGAGGCGATACTTCCCGTCCTCAAACACGATGCACAACGCCGCCAATTTCACGGGGGAGACTTTTTCGAGGTTCACAAACTTGCGCGCCCCGGGGAAATCCAGCTTCAACAACGTGTTCACAAAATCGCTCGCGAAGACGAGCGCATCCGGCCCCTGATCCACGACAATGAGGGGATGCTCCGCCGCTCGCGTGCCGCGTGGTGGAGTTGGCAAGCCTGCCAAGGAGGCTTCCAGTTCTTTGGGCAGGTGAATCTTGCTCACCTTCCACGCGCCTTTGTCATCTCGCTCCAAATCCAGCATCATCCGGGTTGGAGGAGTTCCTGGTTTCACGGAAGCCAGCGGCACCGCCAGCCGCAGAATGTCCCCTTCCTGTCCGATGAATTCCGGCTGACCGGGCGCCGAAGGTTTGTAACCCAACTCGCGAAAAACTTTCTGCAGCATGGCCTGCACTGTCGCCGTCTGGTCATCGTCATCGCCGGCCAGTATCTTGGCTGCGGATGCCAGATCGTTTTTGGTCACCATGAAGGCAAATTCTTTGGCCAAATCCTCGGCCGTCGCCTCCCGCACAGGCGCAGGCGTCGGTGCGGTCGCTGAGGTGGCCGTGGCGGGCTTGATGCCCGAAGGAGTGGTCCCCGTGGATGCGGTGACCGCGCCTGAAGGCGTCGTACCACTGGAAGCAGCAGGAACGGAAGAAGTGCTCGGGGTCGTGGCCAATGCGGGGCCGCCCTGCGGTCCCGCCGCCGCCTTGTCCTTCTCCATTTGTGGCCGCGTGAACAGGAAGAAAACCAACGCGCTGATCCCGAGGGCCGCCACGATGATAAGGATCGGACCAAGGGCATTCCCACGCGGGAACACTCTGCGGGAGAAAAAAGCGCCAAACATAAGCATTATATATTCCAAGGCCTACGCACTGCCAAGCCCGGTCATCGGTTCATGGTTCACGCCCCATCGTGACCAACAAATTGCCGCTGACGCCGTTCCTAACGATATCGACCGATTCCACGAGCCCCGGCTTGCTGTTCAGGATCAATTCCTTCAGCTCATCGAGGCTGCGGAATTCCTTGCCGCTGAACCGGATGATAAAGTCTCCCTGACGCAAACCCACCTTCTCGGCGGGTGAGCCGGGATTTACCTTCACCACACGGGCTCCCACGGCGTCGGAACCCGGTGTTACTTTCAACGTCTTCGGGTCAAATTCCACACCGAGGTAGCCCCGCGCCTTACCTTTGGATGAAACACCCTTGATGATGGCTTCCACGGCAGTCCGAGCATCGTTGGAGGGAATCGTCAGCCCCACCCCGGCCCAAGTTTGAGGGTGGTTTTGCCCCTGTCCGGCCTCAGGACCTGCGTAGAGCGCTTCATTAATTCCCACAATCTGCCCGCGGATATCCACCAGAGGGCCACCAGAGTTCCCGGGATTGATCACCGTGTCCGTTTGCAGGAAGGGGCGGCCATCGTCAGTAAGCTGACGCTTCGTGGCGCTGATGATGCCCTGCGTCACCGTGCCGCTCAATCCAAAAGGATTCCCCACCGCGAACACAAGCTGCCCGGCCCTGACTTCATCCGAATTCGCGAACGGCAGCGCCGGAAACTCTCCACCTCCCACGATGCGCAGCACCGCAATGTCCGCGTCTTCGTTGGCGCCAATGAACTCCGCGTCGTGTTTCGCTCCGTCATTGGTGATGATCTTGATGCGCGCTGCGTCCCTGATCACGTGCTGGTTGGTGACGACGTAGCCCCCTTCAATGATCACTCCCGAACCCAGCGACATCGACAGCCGGTAGCGGAGGTTCAAGCGACCGTAAGCATCCATGATGACAAACGGATTCCCAACCGTGTCCGTATTGATGCTCACCACGGAGGGAAGCACTGCGGCGGCGAGCTTCATGGATTCCTCACTGAGTTTGGCCAAGGAGGGCACATCATGTTCACTGAGTCTGGGTGCTCCCACCAGCGCCAATGTCTCCGCCTTCCCGCGGAGCAGGTCAAAAAGGCCATAGCCCGGCTGCTGCCCGCGCCAGACCTGGTAGAGCAGCCCTGCGGCAACGATGATGGCGGTGGCGCCCAAGATACGGCGAAGATGATACGGCATGACAATGAGAATTACGACGGATGACGCGGCTTTCGGGTGGAATCAACCCTCAAATACCGGTCCCAAGCTGACCCGATGCTACTGCAATGCTGAAACTTCGGGCTCATCGCTGCCGAGCAACTCCTTCAGCGGGATGTGGGCTGGTCCTGCAAGGCAAGGATCGGATTGCAAGGTTCGCTCTGCCAACCGGCGCGCCAAGGTCAAAAGCCGCGTATCCGCCAACAATTCGGCAAACCTCAACGGAGCCTGGCCGCTCTGGGCCTGGCCAAGAAGGTCGCCCGGACCTCGCCGGCGCAAATCCTCCTCTGCAATGCGGAAGCCGTCACACGTCTGCTCCATGATTTCAAGACGCTGGCGTGCCTCGGTGTCCTTGTCGGGAATAAGCAGCAGGCAGTGCGACTCATGCGCGCCGCGTCCGATACGCCCGCGCAGCTGGTGAAGCTGCGCCAGGCCAAAGCGTTCCGCATTGTGAATGACCATCACCGTAGCGTTTGGTACGTCCACCCCCACCTCGATCACCGTGGTGCTCACCAACGCCCTCACTTCCCCGGCCCGGAAGCGCCGCATCACCGCGTCTTTTTCCTCCGCGCCCATCCGCCCATGAAGCAGGCCGGTGGCGTGGGGCTCCAGATGTCCGCTCCATTCCTTCAACCCGGTGAGCGCCGCTGCAGCATCCAGCGTTTCCGATTCATCGATGAGCGGGAAAACAATGTAGGCCTGACGTCCCGCGACAAGTTGATCGGTTACAAATTTTGCCGCGGTGCGGATGGACTTCTTCTCCTGAATCCGCGTTACGATCGCGCCACGCTCGGAAGGTTTCTCATCAATGGTGGAGACATCCAGGTCCCCGTAAACCGTCAGCGCCAGCGTGCGCGGAATGGGCGTGGCCGTCATCACGAGCACATCAGGACGTTCTCCGCGAGCCATGAGACGCGCGCGCTGGGCCACGCCGAACTTGTGCTGCTCGTCGATGACCACGAGGCCCAAGTGCGGAAGCGCATCCTTCTCATGAAGGAGGGCGTGCGTGCCGATGATGACGTGGGGGCCTGAGGTGGTTTGCCAAAAGCCTTTTCCCTTTTCTTTGGTACTCCGGGTTTCTTGGAAAGAAGATGGCCTTGGCCCTGCAAACAAATCCCCCTCCGGCGTCTCCACATTCTTCTCTCCCGTCCGTAACGCCACCCGCATGCCCAAGGGCTCCAGCCATCGCCGCGCGTTGGCAAAATGCTGCTCCGCCAAAATCTGCGTGGGCGCCATCAAGGCCGCCTGGCGACCGCCCTCGATGGAATGTAGCATCGCCGCAAACGCCACCACGGTCTTCCCGCTGCCCACGTCGCCATGCAGGAGCCGATTCATGGGGTGGACGGCATCCATGTCCTGCTCGATTTCATTCAAGCTGCGACGCTGCGCGGACGTCAGCGCGAAGGGCAACGACTCCAAAAGTCTCTTCTCCAGCTGTCCCGGAGCCGTCTGATGCAAAGGATTCTCCACGGCGCGCCAACGTTGTCGGCGACGAAGCACACGTAGTTGCAGCACATAGAATTCTTCCAGTGCGAGATAGCGACGGGCCAGTTCAAGCTGTGGCATCTCTCCGGGGAAATGCACGTCGCGCAACGCCTTGCCACGGCTCAAATTCGCAAATTCACCGTCGGCTTTCGGTTTTGGCAGAAGATCGGTCACGCTGCCCCCATCGAAACTCTCCAAGACCCGCCACACCGCGGCACGCAGCGGCTTTTGCTTCAGGCCACCCCGCAGCGGATAAATCGGCACAATGCGGCCCGTGTGGATCTGCGCCCCACCATCGTCATCGTCGCCGCGCAGGATTTCATACTCGGGATGGCCCATCACCAGCCGGCCCTTCATTTCCTTGATCTTCCCGTAGACCATCAGCTCCATGTCCACCGCGATCACCCGGTTCATGAAGGGCATGTTGAACCAGCGCAGGGTAAGTTGCTGATGCAGTGGATTGCCCTGCGCCGCCTCCACATCCGCCTCAAAAAATCCGGAGCGCCGGCCAAAGCGCAC
>Ga0265327_10005540_pt1 | contig 10492 bp, 13 predicted proteins | sample 41621metaG_FD_202089 | JGI IMG/M metagenome (GOLD analysis project Ga0265327, IMG submission 202089) | Rhizosphere microbial communities from Carex aquatilis grown in University of Washington, Seatle, WA, United States - 4-16-21 metaG | ecosystem: Host-associated > Plants > Roots > Rhizosphere... | reverse complement strand
GGGATCAGCGGAGGCGGGCCGACCACCAGCACCGAGGCGCCCATCAGCTTCAGGGCCTGGATGTTGGAGCGGGCGACCCGGGAGTGCAGGACGTCTCCGACGATGGCGACGGACAGCCCCTCCAGCCGGCCCAGGCTCTTTCGCATCGTGTAGAGGTCGAGCAGGCTCTGGGTTGGATGCTGGTGCTTGCCGTCGCCGGCGTTGACCACATGGGCGGCCGTGTGCCGGGTGATCAACGCGGGTGCGCCGATCTGGGCGTGGCGGATGACGATCACGTCGGGGTCGTAGGCCGACAGCGTGAGGATCGTGTCCTTGAGCGACTCACCCTTGTCCACGCTCGACCCGGATGCCTTCAGGCTCATCGTGTCGGCCGACAGCCGCTTGGCGGCCAGCTCGAACGACGAACTGGTGCGCGTGGACGCCTCGAAGAAGACGTTGATCACCGTCCGCCCACGCAGCGTCGGCACCTTCTTGACGTCGCGGTCCATGACCGACTCGAAGCCCTCGGCTGTCTCCAGGATCCGCTCGACGTCGGCTCGGTCGAGGTCGGCGATCGACAGCAGGTGGCGGCGGCTGGGCAGCGTTGGTGGCTGGAGGTACACGGTCATTCCCCTGTCTGAAGGACGATGCGGTCGACGCCGTCGACCTCGGAGAGCTGGACGTTGACGCGCTCGCTGCGCGAGGTGGGAAGGTTCTTGCCGACGTAGTCGGGGCGGATCGGGAGCTCGCGATGGCCGCGGTCGACCAGCACCGCCAGCTGTACCCGTTCAGGGCGCCCGAAGTCGAACAGCGCCTCGATGGCCGAGCGGATGGTGCGCCCGGTGAACAGCACGTCGTCGACCAGAACGACCGACCGGCCGTCGATCGGGAAGTCGAGCCGCGTCGCCTTGACCACCGGGTGGGGGTGGATGCGGACGTCGTCTCGGTAGAACGAGATGTCGAGCGCGCCCGTCGGCACCTCGACGTCGGCGAACTCGTCGATCAGCTCCCGGAGCCGCTCGGCGACGACCACCCCGCGCGTGTAGATACCCACCAGGGCGAGCAGCTCGGGCTCGGGGTGGTGCTCCACGATCTCGTGCGCGATCCGGCGGAGCGTGCGCTGCAGCCCGGCCTCGTCGAGCAGCTCCCGCCCATCGATGGTTGGCGCCTTCACGTGCGTGCGACCCTTGCCGCAGTCTGGGCAGCGTTCATCGAGCAACTCCTTCCCGGCCTCACAGGACGCGGATTAAAGGTGTGCGGGTATCAGAGCCTCGTCCCTCGAGGCCGGAACCAGCGTATCAGGTGGACCCGACGGCAACCGCCGGAGGGCGTCCCTGGGCGACCGGCGAGGTGACCGTCGAGACCAGCGCCTCGATCCAGGCCAGCAGCTCGCGGTGGTCGCGCTCCACGCCGAGCAGGCGGTCGGCGCTGAGCCCGTCCCACAGGTTCACCACCAGCGCCGCGGCAGCCGACGCGGGCGCCGTCTCCAGGCCGGCATCCTCGGCGGCCCGCTCCAGCGCCGCCGCGACGGGCCGGCGCAGCTCCAGCCGGCAGGCGGCTGCCCGCCGGCGGCCCGCCGGGTGCGCCCGCGCGAAGCCCTGCAGCTCGTGCCACACCCGGGCGTGCCCGGAGGTGACGTCCTCGTCCAGCAGCCCGATCGCCGAGCGCCACCGCTCGGCCAGCGGGGTGGTCGCCTCGAACACCGCGCGCTGCCGGCCGACGAGCCGCTCGCCTTCGCGGTCGAGCACCTCCAGCAGGAGATTCTCAACGGAACCGAACCGGTAGTGGACGAGGCCGTGCGGAAGCCCCGCCTCCGCCGCTACGCGGCGCGTCGTGCAGGCTGCTAGGCCCTCACGGGCAAGCAGGCGCTCGGCGGCCTCGAGCAGGAGCGATCGGGAGTCGGGGGAGTTGGACATACGTCCTGGGCGGGTGACCAAATCACGGGCGGCGGCCGCCTGTCAAGCTGCTTGCGGAGTGGAACAGCTCTTCCGGGATCTCGCCGGGGCCAGGATTGGCTCCACGTTCAACCAGTACGCCGGAGCCGACGGCGCCGTCCGCCTCGACAACCTGCGTACCTACCTGGACGAGCGGTCCGGGGCACGCGTCGTCGCATTGGGCGAGGCAACCGGCTACCAGGGCATGCGCTGGTCGGGGATCGCGTTTACCAGCGAGCGCGACCTGCTCCGCTGGGGCGCGCCGTACCGCACCACTAGCCCCCGCCCCGAGGGCTGGAGCGAGCCGTCCGGGACAATCGTGCACCGCGTCCTCGGCGAGCTCGGGGCGGAGCACGACGTGATCCTCTGGAACACCGTCCCCCACCACCCGCACCGGCCGGGCGAGCCGCTCTCCAACCGGCGGCCGACGGTCGCCGAGATCGCGGCCGGCGCAGTGTTCGCACGGCGTGCGATCGCGCTGTTACACCCAGAGCTGGTAATAGCAGTGGGCCGGGTGGCGGAAGCGGCCGCAGGAGAGCTGGCTCAGACCCGCGTCCGCCATCCTGCCAACGGTGGCGGTGCGATGTTTGCCGCTGGGATGGCCGCCGCGCTAGGTGAAATTTGCACTAGTTGATATCTGTGGTAGCGTGCCCCCCGCGGAGCGCTCCGAAGTTAACTACTCCGACGCAACAAAGGGGGTTCGACGTGCTCAAACGAGCAATCGGACTTGCGGTTGCGGCGTGCGTGATGGCTGTCGCATCGGCAGCCACAGCAAGCGCTGCGGACACGCAGAACTATGCCTTCACCGGACAGGGCTCCGGTGATTCCTCGACGTGTGGGCCCGACTGGGCGAACGACACCTACACCCGGGTCTTCAAGGTCGTGCCCAAGGAGGCGACCAACAATACCTGGCGCGTGACCGAGAACTTCAACAGCGGTCACTTCGTCACCATCCAGGGCCCGAGCCCCGAGTCGTGTGCAAACGGCAACAGCAACCAGGTGTCGGGCCACCTCAAGGGTACGTTCCACGGCTTCGAGGTGCTCCAGGTATTCGGCGGGAGCTACGATCGGTCTGGAGCCGCCGGCTGCTCGGCGTCGACGGAGCTTCCGCTCTGCTCGACCGCCGAGTTCGTCGACTCCGCGCTCCCGGGTAACACTGGGTACACGTCCTCCGATTACTGGTTCACGTACACGACCAAGAACCCGGCCGCGTGTGCCAACAACTGGATCGACGCTGCCACCGGCGATTCCGGTGACATCGCGACCATCTGCTAGCCCGCTGTAGGCGTGAGAGGGGCCGGCCCACCGCGGGCCGGCCCTTCATCGCACGGCGCGGACGAGTGCCCAGCGAAGGGTCGTGACAACTCGCTCCGTGCGCCCCTTCATCGCCGCCTCAAGACGCTCCAGCCCTACCCGGTACTCCTCCTCGCCGAGCAGGTGAAGCGTTGAGATATAGCGGCCGCGCACCCGCTCGAGGACGACGTCCGGGTCGATCTCGACCTGCTGGTCGAACGGCGTCACCTCAACCTGTCCAAAGCCCGCCCCCTCCAGCTCCCCCGCCAGCACCGCCGGATCGGGGAACCGCTCCATGTCGATCCGCTCGATCCCCGGGAAGTACGGCACCAGGTAGAACCGGGTGATGTGCTCGAGCCGGAAGGTGGCGATCACCATCGTGCCGTCGGCCGCGAGGATGCGGGCCGCCTCGCCCAGCGCGGCGGTGCGATCGGGGAGCAGGTGCACGACCAGGTGCATGTGGGCGCCGTCGAACCAGCCGTCGCGGAACGGCAGCGGATCCGCCTCGCCCAGGCGCCAGCCGATCGCCCGCGAGCCGGGCTGGCGGCGTGCCTGCTCGAGCATCTCCGGGGAGGCGTCGACTCCCCACACCCGGCCGCCCAGCCGGTCGTGCGCCCGGACGGCGAAGCGGCCGGTGCCACAGCCGATGTCGAGCAGCCGCCGGCAGGGGCCGAGCATGTCGAGCGTCAGGTCGGCGAGCTCGGCCCAGGCAGTTCCGGCCGGGCGCAGCTCGTCGTAGCGCCCGGCCAGCGCATCGAAGCCGGTCACGGCCCCGGGACCGGCTCGGTCTCCGGTAGCTCCGCAGCCTCGAGGTCGCGGTCACGTGCGCGGATCAGCTGGGGCAGCCCGCGCTCGCGGAACGGCACTCCGATCACGTCGAAGTCGCGGGGGACGACGGTCTCGGGAAAGATCGCCTGAGCCTCCTCCCGTACCTGGCGGGCGGTGTGACGGGTCGAGAGGTGGGTCAGCGCCAGCAGCGAGACGGCCGCGTCACGCGCGAGCGATGCCGCCTGGGCCGCCGTCGAGTGGCCGGTCTCGGCAGCGCGCGCGGCCTCTTCGTCAACGAACGTGGCCTCGTGGACGAGCACGTCGGCGCCCGCCGCAGCGGCCAGCACCGTCGGGCTGGGCCGCGTGTCGCCCGTGAAGACGATGCGACGTCCCGGGCGCGCCTCCCCGACCACCTGCTCGGGCGCAACGGTGGTGCCGTTGTCCAGCGTCACCGGCTGCCCGTGCTGGAGCTTGCCGAACAGCGGGCCGGAGGGGACACCCAGCGCCACCGCCGCCTCGACGTCGAACTGACCCGGACGCATCGGCTCGCAGAGCGCGTAGCCCACGCTCGACACGCCGTGGTCGGTGATGACCGGCTCGATCCGGTAGTGGTCGCGGACTATCGGGTCTCCCGGCTGCAGCTCGACCCAGTCGACCGGGAAGGTCAGCCGCCCGAACAGCCGCTTCAGGTACTCCATGAACCCATAGAGCCCTGGAGGCCCGACGACCGTCAGCGGCGCGTCCCGGCCGCGCAGCGCGAACGTCTTCAGCATCCCAGGCAGGCCCAGCGTGTGGTCGGCGTGGAAGTGGGTCAGCAGCACCAGGTCGACGTCGGCCAGCCCGAAGCCCGACCGCAATAGCTGCCGCTGGGTGCCCTCCCCACAGTCGACCAGGATGCGCTCGCCGCCGTGGCGGACGAGCGAGGCGGCCGGCGCCCGGTGCGCCGTTGGCACCGCGCCCGACGTGCCAAGGAAGATGATGTCCAGATCCACGGGCAGATGGTACGCGCCGGAGCGGCGTCAGCCGCGCCGGAGGCGCGCGAGCAGCCGATCGCTGAGCACGACGTCGTGGGGCAGCCGGCTCAGCTCGCTTGCATCGATGAAGACGCCGTACGCGCGGAGTGTCCCGGCCAGTGTGTCCCAGTGACCAGCCGCCATCTCGTCCTGCGTCCGCTCGCCGTAGGCCTCGTCCGGCCCCACCACAGCCCGGGCCGTCTCGACGATGTGATCCGCCGAGGTGACGGCCCAGAGGTCGTCGACCTCGCTCGCGCCGGGCCCGCGGAGCTCCTCCGTCCACCCGCGACCGTCAAGCAGCAGCACCCGGCTCCCGTTCTCCAGGACAGCCTCGTGCCGGGCCGAAACGGACACGCGACCGGGGTTCCCGCCCGGCTGGACGTCGGCAACAGTCAGGAGGCCAACCACCTGGTGCACCGGCACATCGTCTCAGAGCTTGTCAGCGACGTCGACCGTCGCTCCGCGCGGCCCCGTCAGAGAGACGGAACCGCACGGAGCGCCGGCCGGTCTGCGGCACGCGCGGACTCCCCCATCACGACGCGTGCACGGGCCAGAAACGTGTCGAGCCGAAAAACCTCTCCCAGCCGCTCGTCATCACCCACCACCCGCAGCGACGGTGCGCTGGGAGGCGGATCCTCGGGCGGATGATGGCGCTCGCGCCATTCGGCCAGCGAAACGACGGTGCACTTGCTCATGGCAGCAGAATCCTCTCCCCCGCCACCAGCCCGGCCTGGCCAAGATGGTTGGCGTGCTCGATCCGGTAGACGGCCTCCCGCGGATCGCTGTTCGGATAGTGGCGGGCGGCGATCGACCACAGAGAGTCTCCGCTGCGGACGGTGTAGGGATGCGGCCGGGACGCGCCCGGCGATGCCGGCGTGAACCCGAGCATGAAGACCGCGGCCACCAGCAGGGCAGCGGCGATCGCTGTGAGACGGCGAATGATGCGTGAGGCGAACATGTGTTCGAGTGTAGCGAACACATGTTCGTGTGTCAAGCGATCCAGTGTATCCCCGCGAGGATCTAGCCTTCCACCCGCAATGCGCCTGCAACTTCGCGACCTCGAGCTGCCGCTGGACGGCTCCCCCGCCATCGTCGGAATCGTCAACGTGACCCCGGATTCGTTCTACGACGGCGGGCAGACGCAGCGGCCGCCCGACGCCGCTGCCCGCGGCCGGGAGCTGGTCGACGCCGGCGCCGCGATGATCGACGTCGGCGGGATGACCGCCCAGCCGGGCCCGGTGATCGCGGTCGAGGACGAGGTACGACGGGTGGCTCCGGTGATCGAGGCGCTGGCGGGATCGGGCGCAGCGATCTCGGTCGATACCTACCGCCCGGCCGTGGCCGCCGCCGCGCTCGCCGCCGGCGCTCACGCCATCAACGACCACACCGGCCTCTCCGACCGCGGGCTGGCGGCAGAGGTCGCCCGCCATGGCGCCGGCCTGGTGATCACCCACCTCGGCCTCGCGCCCAAACAGCCGCAGGATGGTCGCTACGAGATCGAGCCGGCCGCAATCGGCGAGTTCCTGCTGGAGCGTGCCGAGCAGGCCGAGGACGAGGGCGTCGCCCGCGAGTCGATCGCTCTCGACCCCGGCCTCGGGTTCGGCAAGACGACCGCCACCGACCTGGCCACGCTGCGGGCGCTTCCCGAGCTGCTCAGCCTCGGCTACCCGCTGATGCTGGCCTGCTCGCACAAGGAGGTGACGGCCGAGCCGCTGGGGCTGCCGGAGTCGAGCCTGGAGGGCACGGCCGCAGTGGTCGCGGTCGCCTCATACCTCGGCGTGCAGCTGCTGCGCCTGCACGACCTGCCGTTCATGACCCACGTCGCCCGGATGGGCGCCCTGATGACGCCGCAGCGCGACGGCGCCCTTCAGGCGTCGGGCGGAGAGAGGTCTGGCGCGAACTCGGGCAGGAACCTCCCGGCCGAGTAGATCAGCTCGCCGTCGGCGTAGATCTCGCCGCCGCCGCGCATGTCGCAGACCATGTCCCAGTGCAGCGCCGAGCGATTGACGCTGCCCGTCTCCGGGTAGCCGGCGCCGACCGCCATGTGCACCGTGCCGCCGATCTTCTCGTCGAACAGGATCTGCTTGGTGAACCGCTCGATCCCGTAGTTGGTGCCGACCGCGAACTCGCCCAGCACCGACGCACCGTCGTCCATCGCCAGCATCTGCGCCAGCAGGTCGCCGCCGGCGACCGCCTCGCTCTTGACCACGCGGCCGCCCTCGAACCGCAGCCGCACGTCCTCGACCTCGCGGCCGCTGTAGATGGCCGGGAACGTGAAGCGCACGTCGCCGCTGGTCTCGCCCTCCACCGGGCCCGTGAACACCTCGCCGTCGGGGAAGTTATGCGTCCCGTAGGAGCCCTTCCACTCCCGCCCGGCGACGCCCAGGGTGAGGTCGGTGTCCTCGGCCACCATCCGCAGCGTCTTCACGTCCGACAACCGCACGGCGATCTGGTTCAGCTTGTCGGCGAAGGAGCGCCACGCCGCCACCGGGTCCGCCAGATGCATCCAGCCGGCGCGGTAGACGAAGTCCTCGTAGTCGGCCAGCGACATGTCGGCGTCCTGGGCCAAGGCGTTGCAGGGGAAGGCCGTGACACACCAGTTGATCTCGCCGCGCGCGGCCCGCTCCATGATCGTCTGCAGGGCGGGGCCCGCGGCATCCGACCGGGCGGCCATCCGGGAAGGGTCGACGTCGGACAGCTCGCGGGTGTTCCAGGAGGCGATCACCGATATCCGGGCGTCGAGCGTCTCCGCCTCCCGCGTCACCAGTGGCGACACCCACCGCAGCTGCTCCTCGCTGGCCCGCGACAGGAATGCGTGGTCTGCGCTCTCGACCGCCAGCCGGATGCGCGGCACGGCGCCCGCCGCCAGCGCCGCCCGCACCAGCTCCACCACCAGCGGCTCGGCGATCACCGGCGCGCTGATGTTGACGACCTGGCCCTCCTGGAGATTGAGCGAGTAGCCGACCAGCAGCTTTGCCAGGCGCTCGACGCGCTGGTCGGTCACAGGAACACCCCGTCGCGGGCGATCAGCTCGCCGTCGCCGTACACCTGTCCGCCCGAGCGCAGGTCGCAGACCATGTCCCAGTGGAGCGACGAGGCGTTTGTACCGCCGGACTCCGGGAACGCCCTGCCCAGGGCGACGTGGCAGGTGCCGCCGATCTTCTCGTCGAGGCCGACGTTGCGGGTGGCCCGCGTGATCTGGGCATTGAGCCCGAACGCGACCTCTCCCAGCAGGGAGGCGCCGTCGTCGACCGCCAGCATCTCCTGCAGGTAGGCGGCGCCCCGCTCGGCCTCGCTGCGGACCACGCGGCCCTTCTCGAACCACAGCCTGGCGCCGCTCACCATCCGACCGTTGAACGGGGCGTCGAAGGTGATCGCGATGTGGCCCTCGGTGGCCAGCTCGTGGGGGCTCGTGTAGACCTCGCCGTCGGGCATGTTCTCGCGGCCGTCGGCGCTGATCCACGGGCGGGCGGAGACGTCGACCGTGAGGTCGGTGCCCTCCGCCACGATCCGCAGCGACGAGACCTGGCCCAGCCTGGCGACCACCGCGTCCTGGCGCGCGGCCTGCTCCCGCCATGCTGCGACCGGGTCGGGCTCGCCGAGCTTGCAGGCGTCGTAGACGAACCGCCGGTAGTCGGCCTGGGCCATCCCCGCCTCCTGGGCCTGGGCGTCGCTGGGCAGCGTGATGCCGCACCAGCGCAGCTCGCCGGCTGCTGCGCGCTCGAAGAAGCGGTCGTAGAGCGCCCGCCGGGCTGCCCGCTCGATCGCCTGGTTGCCGGCCGGGACGCCGCTCAGCCGCCGGGTATTCGACTCGCACCAGATCGAGATCGCCCGGTCGGGCACCTCGACGGCGAGCTCGTCCACCGGCGTCACGCGCTCGAGCTGGGCCCGGGACGCCTCGCTCAGGATCACCGTCTCGACCGACTCCAGCGAGGGGAACAGCAGCGTGTGCGCGCCGAGGTCGGTCAGCTCGGCGACCAGTGCCACCAGGAAGGGCTGCGCGACGGCTGGCGACTCCACCAGGACCACATGGCCCTTCTCGACCTCGAGGGAGTACCGGCAGACGAGCGCGGCCAGTCGGCTGTGCACGTCGTCAGACACGGGGCGAGATGTTAGCCGCGGCCGGCGAGCACAGCGTCGAGCAGCTTGCCCGAGCCGAACCGCACCGGGTCGTCTGCGGGGAGGCCGGTTTCCCGTTCCGTTGCCTCGATGGTCGCGCGGGCGGCGTCCTCGCCCATCTGGTTCGTCTTCAGGGAGACGGCCACGACCGGCGCAGGGCGGACGTAGGCGGCCATCCGCTGGTAATCCTCGATCAGCTGCGGCAGCGGGGCCACCGGCGGCTCACCGGGAGCGTCCATCAGCAGCCGCGTCGGCTCGTGCACCAGCACCATCACGTGCGGCGCCGACCCGTGCAGTAGGCCCAGCGTGACCCCGGAGTAGGCGGGGTGACTGATCGAGCCCTGACCCTCGATCCAGAGCAGTGCTCCCGGCCCGCCCCGCTCGGCGCCTTCCACTACCAGCCGCTCCGAGGCGCCGGCGACGAAGTCGGACACCACCTCGTCGACCGCGATCCCCCACCCCGCGATCGCGATGCCGGTCTGCCCGGTCGGGACAAAGACGCTGGAGAGGTTGCGCCGCCGTGCCTCGGCATCGAGCTCCAGGCAGACGGTCATCTTGCCCAGCGCACAGTCCGAGCCGACCGTCGCCACCACGTAGGCGTCGACCCTGAGGTTGTCCCCGGTGGGAACGTCGAGCCCGGCGGGAGGCTTGCGCAGGTCGCGCAGCTCGACGCCGGCGGCAGCGGCCGCCGACGCCAGCTCTGGGTCGTCCGACAGGAAGTCGTGCAGGCCGCTCTCGACGTCGAGCCCCCGTCCGATCGCCTCGAGGATTGCGGACTTCCAGGCCGCGGGCAGCTTGCCGCCGGCCGGCGCCACCCCGATCAGCAGCGTGGTCGGCTCGAAGGCCATCGCCTCGTCCAGCGACGCCACCACCGGCACGTCGGAGTCGAGGCCGCGGATGTGGTCGCGCACGCGCGTGCCCGCGCGCGTGGAATCGATCACGGCGACGCAGGGGTCCTGCCCGTAGCGCAGGACGCCGGTGCCCGTCTTGGCGTCGTGCTCGACGAACCCGCCCTCGGCGAGGATGACGTACCGCTTCACGGCCAATAGTCGAGCGGCGTCACGCCGAGTCCTGGAAGGTCGCTGGGGGTGACGGCGCCGTTCTCGTAGCCGAGCCCGGTGAAGGCGTCGTTCGTGTTCAGGAGGTGGCCGTCGAGGTCGACGATGTCGACCAGCGGCGAGATCTGGACGGCGCCCGCGATGCCCAGGCTCGACTCGTTCATGCAGCCGAGCATGACCTTCAGGCCGAGCGCGCGGGCGGCGTGGATCATCCGCAGCGCCTCACGGATCCCGCCCGACTTGGTCAGCTTGATGTTGATCCCGTCGGCGTGGCCGTACGCCGCGGCGACGTCGGGCAAGGTGTGGCAGCTCTCATCCCAGATGATCG
>Ga0265327_10005539_pt1 | contig 10492 bp, 6 predicted proteins | sample 41621metaG_FD_202089 | JGI IMG/M metagenome (GOLD analysis project Ga0265327, IMG submission 202089) | Rhizosphere microbial communities from Carex aquatilis grown in University of Washington, Seatle, WA, United States - 4-16-21 metaG | ecosystem: Host-associated > Plants > Roots > Rhizosphere >... | reverse complement strand
CGGCATCGACTATCTCACCTCGTCCTCGACCACCGGCAAGAGCGTCATCACCGCCAATATCCGGCTCAACTACGACCCGAGCCAGGCGCTGACCGACGTGATGTCGAAGGTCCAGCAGGTGCGATACTTGATCCCGCGCGAGGCCAACGACCCGGTCATCCTGAAATCGACCGGCCAGACGACGGCCGTGATGTATCTCGGCTTCGCCAGCTCGGAGCTGTCGAGTCCGGCAATCTCTGACTACCTCACGCGCGTCGTGCAGCCGTTGCTTGCGACCGTCGACGGCGTCGCATCGGCCGACATATTGGGCGGTCAGACCTTCGCGATGAGGGTCTGGCTTGACCCGGCGAAGATGGCGGCCCGCGGCATCTCCGGCGACGACGTTGCCGCCGCTATCCGCGCCAACAACTTCCAATCCGCGCCGGGCCAGACGAAGGGCTACTTCACCGTCACCGCCATTACGGCCGACACCGGCCTGCTGAACATCGACCAGTTCAAGCAGATGGTGGTGAAGGCGAAGAACGGCGCGCTGGTCCGCTTGAAGGACATCGCGGATGTCGACCTCGGCGCCAAGAGCACGGACGCCAGCGTCTCGCTGAACGGTCAGCACGCCGTGTTCGTCGGCATCCAGGCGACGCCGACCGGCAACCCGCTGACGCTGGTGCAGGGCGTGCGCAAGCTGCTGCCGGAGATCGAGCGCAATCTCCCGCCGACCGTGAAGATGGAGATCGCCTACGATTCGACGAAGTTCATCCAGGCGTCGATCGATGAGGTCGTGACGACGCTGGGCGAGGCGGTGCTGATCGTCGTCGTCGTGATCTTCCTGTTCCTCGGGTCGCTGCGTTCGGTCGTAATCCCGATCGTCACGATCCCGCTGTCGCTGATCGGCGCGGCGACGATCATGCTGGCGCTCGGCTTCAGCCTCAATCTGCTGACGCTGCTCGCGATGGTGCTGGCGATCGGACTCGTCGTCGACGATGCGATCGTCGTCGTCGAGAACGTCTATCGGCACATCGAGGAGGGAAGGACGCCGGTGCAAGCGTCGTTGATCGGGGCGCGCGAGATCGTCGGGCCGGTCGTCTCCATGACGATCACGCTCGCGGCGGTGTACGCGCCGATCGGCTTCCTCAGCGGGGTGACCGGCGCGCTGTTCCGCGAGTTTGCGTTTACGCTCGCCGGTTCGGTGATCATCTCCGGCATCGTCGCGCTGACGCTGACGCCGATGATGTGCTCGCTGTTCCTGACCCGGACGATGTCCGAAGGGTGGTTCGCCAGGATCGTCGACCGGACCTTCTCGCGGGTGACGGGCTGGTACGCGCGGCGGCTGCATTCGACGCTGAATTACCGGCCGGTGACGGCGCTCTTCGCGGTCGTGGTGCTCGGCAGCCTCTATTTCCTGTATTCGAACACCTTGTCGGAGCTGGCGCCGCAGGAAGATCAGGGCATCCTGTTCGGCGTGACCAAGGCGCCGCAATACGCCAACCTCGACTACATCGACACCTATGGCAAGCAGATCGACGAGGCTCTGACGCAGTTTCCGGAGACGGATCTGCGCTTCGTCATCAACGGCAACCCGAACCCGAACCAAGGGTTCGCCGGCATGATCCTCAAGCCCTGGGGCGAGCGCAGCCGCTCGGCCCTGAAGCTCCAGCCGCTGGTGCAGGCTGCGGTCTCGAAGATCCCCGGCGTCCAGATGTTCGTGTTCTCGCTGCCGCCGCTGCCGGGCACGCCCGGCGGCCTGCCGGTGCAGATGGTCATCAGCTCCACGAACGGCTACGAGACCGTCTACAAGGTGATGCAGCAGCTGAAGGACGAGGCGCGAAAAAGCGGGCTGTTCATGATCGTCGACAGCGACCTCGACTTCAACAGCCCGACGGTTCGCGTCAAGATCGACCGGTCGAAGGCGAACGACCTCGGCATCACCATGCAGTCGATCGGCAGCGCGCTCGCGGTCATGGTCGGCGGGAACTACATCAACCGCTTCAACCTGAACGGGCGTTCCTACGAGGTGATCCCGCAGGTGCCGCGCGACCAGCGGCTGACGCCGGGTGCGCTGACGCGATACTACGTCACGACGATGAGCGGCCGGCAGGTCCCGCTCTCGACGATCGTGTCGGTCAGCAATGAGACGCAGCCGAACGCGCTGACGCAGTACAACCAGCTCAACGCCGCGACCTTCCAGGCGATACCGATGCCGGGCGTCACGATCGGACAGGCGGTGGATTTCCTGGAGGCGAAGGCGAACGCGCTGCTGCCGGCCGACTTCTCGCACGACTACCTGTCGGATTCTCGCCAGTACGTGCGCGAGGGCAACCAGCTCACGGTCACCATCGTGTTCGCGCTGATCGTGATCTTCCTGGTTCTGGCGGCGCAGTTCGAGAGCCTGCGCGACCCGACGGTGATCCTGATCAGCGTTCCGATGTCGATGTTCGGCGCGCTGTTGCCGCTGTTCTTCGGCGCGGCGACGCTCAACATCTACACCAAGGTCGGGCTCGTGACGCTGATCGGCCTGATCAGCAAGCACGGCATCCTGATGGTCGAATTCGCCAACGAGATGCAGGTGCGGGAGAACCTGGACCGGCGCGGCGCGATCGAGCATGCCGCCCAAGTGCGGTTGCGCCCGATCCTCATGACCACGGCGGCGATGGTGGTCGGCCTGTTTCCGCTGCTCACCGCGAACGGCGCGGGCGCCGCAAGCCGGTTCAGCATGGGCATCGTGATCGTCGCCGGCATGACGATCGGGACGCTGTTCACGCTGTTCGTGCTGCCCGCGGTATATACCGTGCTGGCGAAGGACCACCGCGCGGCGGCGCGCAGTCAGCGCAACGCCGAGATCGCGGCGGTCGCAAACGCGGATTCCCCGGAGCTGCGCGCAGCGGAATGAAGAAGGGCGGCTCCCGCGGGAGCCGCCCTTTCAATCCGGCTATAGGCTGGTACCGGGATTATGCGGCTGCCGCTGCCCGGCGGCGCTGCCGGCGGGTCAGGCCGATGCCGGCCAGTCCGGCGCCGAGCAGCGCGAGCGACGCCGGCTCGGGCACGTCGGTCGCCTGGCCTTCGAGGATGTCGTTGGCGCAGGTCATCGCCCACGACATCGCGAAGTCGACGCCGTTGTTCGTCAGGTAGCCCACCGGCAGCTGCGAGCCGTCGAAGGCGAAGAGGATATGGTCCGTGGTCCGCGTCCAGGTGCCGGTGCCGATTGCGGCTTGGCCGGCGCCGGGATTGAACAGGACCGGCTGCCCGTCGCGGACGATGTAGCCGGGGATCGGCGGCGTCGTGACGACGGTGCCGAGCGAGACCTGATAGAGCTTCCCGGTACCGTCCGCGTTGACCTTGAAGGCGTAGGCCCAGTCGCCGTTCTGGTACGAAACGAGCCCGCCGTGCGGGTCGGCCGCCGTGATCCGCGAGCCCGCCACCCAGGTCTTGTTGAGGAATACGTCGCCGACGGTCGTGTTCTCGAACGGCTGTGATACGTCCGCGTACTTGGTGGTGATGTCGACGAAGACGGTCGTGCCCTTGCGATACACCTTTGCCTGATCGATGTTGAAGTCGTCCTGTCCGGGGTTCGCGATCACGTCGCCGAAGCCGTGCGAGTCAGCGCCCCAGAAGGCGCTGGCGCCGGTGTCGTTGATGATAGCCGCGTTTGCCGTGCCGGCGGCGGCAAGGGCCGCGACGATGACGCCGAGAGCAATGCCGGTTGCCTTCATCCCGATGGTCATGAATGTACTCCCCAAAAGATCGGTTCGGCGCTATGCGGAGCGTTTTCTACCGGAGACGGAATTTCTTAACCGAACCTTAACTCTTGCGGTAAGCAAGCTTGATGCCAAATCAGGCAATGATATTGTTTTCAATATGCTAGCTGGATAGCGTAAGAGAATCCTCCGAGGCTCGGGCCATAATCGTAAAGGAAGTCGACACGCCATTTGTGCGGATCGATCCGGATACGGCGACGCCGCCGCGGCTGCCGCATCCCACCGGCGAGGGTGGACGAAATCCGGGGCTGCGGGGTTTGATGAGGTGAATCGGCCGGATCGTCGCCACCCGGCTTCCGACTTACGCTTTCCGAGGATGCACGTGCTGACGATCGAAGGTCTCCGCCGTCCCGGCCTCGGCCCGTTCGACCTTGCGCTGGCGCCGGGCCAATGCACCGTCCTGATGGGACCGTCGGGGGCCGGCAAGAGCCTGTTCCTGCGCATGATCGCCGACCTCGACCCGAACGACGGCGCCGTGCGCCTCGGCGACCAGCGGCGCGAGCGCATGGCGGCACCGGACTGGCGGCGTCTTGTCACCTATGTCGCCGCCGAATCCGGCTGGTGGGCTGATATCGTCGGCGACCACTTCGCCCGGAGCGCGCCGGTCGCACCCTATCTGCCGCGCGTCCACCTGCCGGCCGACGCCTTGGAGTGGCCGGTCTCGCGCCTCTCGACGGGCGAGCGCCAGCGTCTGGCGCTGCTCCGGGCGATCGCCCAGCAGCCGGCCGCGCTGTTGCTCGACGAGCCGACCTCGGCGCTCGATCCGGAGGCGGCGGCGGGCGTCGAGGGCATCCTGCGCGAGCTGCGTGCCCAGGGCATCGTTCTGCTGGTGGTCTCGCATGATCCCGCCCAGGCGCGACGCCTCGCCGACCGGATGCTCTACCTCGAAGGCGGCCGGCTCACCGTCGACGCGGCCGCGGCGGACGGGGCGGCGGCAGCGACGGCCGCACGTTGATGCAGTATATCCCGATCACCTACGTCGATGTTGCGACCGCCGCGGTCCTCGTGATGCTGAACGCGGCGCTGTCGTTCGCCCTGCAACTCGGCATCGACCGGCAGATCCTCGTCTCCGCGCTCCGCACCGTCGTGCAGCTCACGCTCGTCGGCCTCGTCCTGAAGACGCTGTTCGCGCTTGCCTCGCCGTGGCTGACGCTGCTGGCCGTCACGGTGATGATCCTGGCAGCGAGTACCGAGGTGGCGTCGCGGCAGGACCAGCGGTTCAAGCGGTGGTGGAACTTCAGCCTGGGTGCTGGTGCGATCACGCTGGCGACGGTGCTGGTCACGCTGTTCACGCTGACGACGCACATAAGGCCGAGCCCCTGGTACGATCCGCGCTACTCGATTCCGCTCGTCGGCATCGTCCTCGGCAACACGATGAACGCGGTGAGCCTGGGCCTGAACGGGATGTTGACCGCGGCGATGCGGGAGCGTGCCGCGATCGAGGCGCGGCTCGCGCTCGGCGCCGATCGATTCGCCGCGCTGAAGCCGTTCATGCGGCGCAGCCTGCGCGCCGGCCTGATCCCGATCGTCAACCAGATGTCGGCGGCCGGCCTGATCACGCTGCCGGGCATGATGACCGGCCAGATCCTGGCCGGCATGGATCCGACCGACGCCGTGAAGTACCAGATCCTGATCCTGTTCCTGCTGGCCGGCGGCGCGGGCATCGGCGTTTTCGCCGCCGTCTATGCCAGTGCGTGGCGCCTCACCGACGAGCGGCACCGGCTGCGGCTGGACCGGCTGCGTCCCGCCGAGACTGCGGGACGCCGCCGCGGATGACGACGAAGGCGGCGCGCTAACTGCCCTGCCGCCCGTCATTGCCTGCGTCGGCCGCCGTCATCGGATGTGCGGGGCTATCCGCTGATGCGCCCGCCGCGGCTGACGAGGACCTCGCGCTTGCCGACATGATTGGCGCCGCTGACGATCCCGTCCTGCTCCATCTGCTCGACCATGCGCGCGGCACGGTTGTAGCCGATCTGCAGGTGCCGCTGGATGAAGCTGACGGTGCATTTCCGCTCGGCGGTGACGATCGCGACCGCGCGGTCGTAGAGGTCGTCGGCGCCGGGGACGTAGCCTTCCCCGACCTCGCCGTCTTCGTCGATCCCGCCTGCACCGCCGCCGCCGCCCGGCGCGGCGGCGCCGGCATCGTCGTCATCGTCCTCGGTGATCGCGTGCAGGTAGTCGGGCTGCCCCTGCGCCTTCAGGAAGTTGACGACCGATTCGACCTCGCGGTCGGCGACGAACGGCCCGTGGACGCGGGTAAGACGGCCGCCGCCGGCCATGTAGAGCATGTCGCCGCGCCCCAGGAGCTGCTCCGCCCCGCCCTCGCCGAGGATGGTGCGGCTGTCGATCTTCGACGTGACCTGGAACGAGATGCGGGTCGGGAAGTTGGCCTTGATCGTGCCGGTGATGACGTCGACCGACGGGCGCTGCGTCGCCATGATCAGGTGGATGCCGGCGGCCCGCGCCATCTGCGCCAAGCGCTGGATCGCCGCCTCGATCTCCTTGCCGGCGACCAGCATCAGGTCGGCCATCTCGTCGACGATCACGACGATGTAGGGCAGCACCCTCAGGTTCAGCACCTGGTCTTCGTAGACGGGCTTGCCCGTCGTCTTGTCGAACCCGACCTGGACCTGACGGACGATCGTCTCGCCGCGCTCCTCGATTTCTCGCACGCGCTGGTTGTAGCCTTCGATGTTCCGCACGCCGAGCTTGGACATCGCGTGATAGCGCGACTCCATCTCGCGCACCGCCCACTTGAGCGCGACCACCGCTTTCTTCGGGTCGGTGACGACCGGCGTCAGCAGGTGCGGGATGCCGTCATAGACCGACAGCTCCAGCATCTTCGGGTCGACCATGATGAACCGGCACTGGTCGGGCGAGAGACGGTAGAGCAGGGACAGGATCATCCCGTTGATCCCGACCGACTTGCCCGAGCCGGTGGTGCCGGCGATCAGGAGGTGCGGCATCTTCGCGAGGTCGGCGACGATCGGCGTGCCGCCGATGTCCTTGCCGAGCACGAGCGGCAGCCGGACGCCCTCGTCGCGGTATGCGTCCGAGGTCAGCATCTCGTGAAGGAAGACGGTCTCGCGCTCCGCGTTCGGCAGCTCGATGCCGATGACGCTGCGTCCGGGGATCAGCGCGATGCGCACCGAAACGGCGCTCATCGACCGTGCGATGTCGTCGGCGGTGTTGATGACGCGCGACGACTTCGTGCCGGGCGCCGGCTCCAACTCGTAGAGCGTGACGACCGGGCCGGGGCGGACTTCCATGATCTCGCCGCGGATGCCGAAATTGCGCAGCACGGTCTCAAGCATCTTGGCATTGCGCGCCAAGGCCGACTCGTCCTCGTCTTCAGCTTCCGGCGCCACCGGCGCCGCAAGCAGCGCGGTGCCGGGTAGAGCGAAGGACGCTTGCGTCTCCGCCGCCACTCCCGCCGGATCGGGCATGCCGTGCGGCGCCGTCCAGCCCGGTGCGGCGCCACCCGCCATCGCGGCGGCATGCTCCTCCGCCGCGGTTCCATTCGCCTGTGCGGATGCGCCTCCGGGAGCGGCGGCAGCGGATGCCGCAGCCGCTCCACCAACCGAGCCCGTACCCGCCGCCGCCGCCTCGTTCTCCTCCTCCTCCTCGCCTTCTTCGGTGGCCGCCCCCGCGGAGGAGAGGCGGGCCGCCGCCTCGGCCCACTCGATGCCGGCGAGGAAAGCGAAGGCGGCAACCACCGCCTGCGGCTCCTCGGTCTGCGCGGTGCCGTAGGCGATCGTTCCCTCGGCCTTGCCGGGGTAGATTTCGACGCACCATTCGAGCCGTCCGTCCGGCCACACATAGGAGGCCAGCCGGAACGGCTTCGAGTTCATCGCGCACCATAGGTTGAAGTCCCGAACGCTGAGGGACTCCGCGGCGGCGGCGATCTCGTCGCGCGGTTGCGGCTGCTGCTGGAAGGCTTCGCTAACGGTCATGCTGGCGCTTCACGCGAAGTTGCGGAGGGGAAAGGAAGGCGGAAGGGGAGGGCGCGATCAGGCGTCGTCGGCGTCGCCGGGCAACTCGAACGCCGCGACCATCAGCTTGTCGACGGTCTTGCCGTTCGAGGCAAGCGGCAGGACGAGCCGCTCCCACGTCGCGACGCCGTCGCCGAAATCCGCGGTATAGACGCGCGTCAGCGGCACCCCTTGCCGCCGTGCGCGGTCGTACTCTTCCTTGAGGATGGCGCGCTGCTGCGCCGGCAGATCGTCGATCGACTGTCCGACCCGGTCTCCGCCGAACGCCGCGGCGAAGACGTTGCCGTAATAGGCGTAGACGAACTGAGCCTCCGATTCGATGTCGAGGACGACGAGGTGCTCCCCCCACGGGCGGAGGTCGAGCGGATCGAAATCCTCGGCCGCCGGCAGGTGGCCGTCGGCGCGGTGGCGGAGCCAGAGCCGGTGGAGGCTCGCGAGGCGCGGGTGACGAGGAACGGTCGGGACTGAACGCATCGGCGGAAGATTCGATCGATTGCCTGAACGGGAAAGCGAAGCGGGGCGCGGCGGCGGCGCAACGCGGCGCGGCTTGCCATGGGAGACCATACACGCTCGAACGCGACAAGGCATGCGTCCGAGCGACTCAGGGTCGTCTCAGCATGGCGAAACACGGTTAATCGACAGTTACTCCGGCCGCCTAGCGGCGGCGGCCGCCGCTCCGATCGCACGGTATCTTGGGTCGGTCGGTTGGTCGCTTGCCGCTGCATTGCCGCGCAGACATACGCGGCTGCCGTCGCAAGCGCCAGCGCTGCGAACGGATGCATTGGCGCCCGTGCAGGAACTTTCGGCACGGCGGAGCGTCTGTCGAACGTACCCGGCTGGAATCCGCCCGATGCGCTCTTCGCTGCTCGTGATCATGCTACCGCTCCTGCTCGCCGCCTGTTCTTCCGGGCAGCCGCAGATCGTCGAAGCGCCGCCGCCCGGCGTCAGCTACCGTATCGAGAATGGCGACGTATCGTCGACGAACCAGCAGGCCGACCGGTATTGCCAGGAACATGGGAAACGCGCGCATCTCGACTCGATCGACCGGAGCCATGCCGACCCGCTTGCGGTCTATCGGTGCATGTGACTCCGCCGATTCAGGTCGCGTGTCGCAACTCGACACCAATGCCCGTCGTAAGGGCTGGAGGTTTCCAGCTTGATTTGTAGGAAATGGAAAGATAGGGTCGGTTTAGTAGATGTGCGCCGAGAACAAGCAACCTGTAGTTAGAAACCAAGGCGGCGGCGGATCCGGATAACCGGACGAGACCGGCCGCGGAGGGCAGGGCGCTTCGGCAAGCATCGTGAACGTGTCCTTGAGGGGCCGCGGTCGTCGTTCCTTCGATCCCTCGCGGGTCGGCAGGCGAGACCAGGGGACGCGGAGGGGCATGCTGAGCAACAACGTCACGCCGCGGGAACGCCTGTTCCCGGAACGCCACATCTCGATCCGGGTGCATGGGCGCATGCGCCAGATCACTCTGTCCGGATCGCTTCAGATCGTGGGGCTTTGCGGGCTGCTCGCCGGCACGAGCGCCGTCGCCTATCTTGCCGCCAGCCATTTCCTCTATGACCGGCTGGTCGCGGAGAAAGAGGCGGAGGTTCTCAAGGCCGAGATGTCGAACGCCGACCTTCGGGAACTCGTCATCCGGTTGCAGGAACGGCTGAGCGCGACGCGTGACGAACTCGACCGGACCCGGACGAAGCTCGCGGACGGGGCAACCCAAACAGCTGGTCTCCGCGACCAGATCCACGCGATCGAGGCGCGCGTCCGCACCGCGGAGGAGGGCCGCGACCGCCTAAACGTGGCGTGGGACGAATTGCAGCAGCGGTCGACCATGCTTGAGGAGATGCTCTCGGCGAAGAACGCGCAACTCGCGTCGCTCGGGCGCTCCGCCGATACGGCGCGCGGGGAACTGAAGAAGATCGACCAGCAGCGCGCGGGCCTGACCGACCGCATCCGGGAGCTGGAAACCGAGTTGCAGAGCGTCGCGGCGAAGTCGGCTCAGGTCCAGACCGCTCTCGATGCCGCCGAGAGGAAGCTTCAGGTCGCGACCGCCGAACGGGACAAGGCCGCCACGGAGCGCGACCGGTTGCGCGGGCGCGTCGCGGAACTTGAGCGGCGTGTCGCCGATGTCGATGCCGATGCCGGTAAGGCGTCTCCCTCGCGCGCTGCGCAGGCATCGTCGCCCGTGCTGTCCGTCGCGGCATCGCGCACCGAAGCATCGACCGTCTCCGGCTGGAGCGAGATCGAACGCGTGCTGGCCTCGGCCGGCGTCGACGTGCCGAAACTGATCGCCCGCTTCAACACGACGCCGAGCGGCCAGGGCGGCCCCTTCGTCGCGTTGGGAGCGCCGGGCAGGAAGCCGGCTGCCGCTGCCGATCCGGAGGAACTGATCGCCCGCGCCGACGGCCTTCAGAAGGCGCTGAAGAGCCTGCCGCTCAGCCCTCCGCTCGCCTCCTATCAACTCGAAAGCCGCTTCGGCGTCCGAACCGATCCGCTCAATCACCGCCAGTCGATCCATACCGGTCTCGATTTCTCGGCGCCGTACCGCTCGGCGGTCTACAACACGGCGCCGGGCACCGTGATCTATGCCGGTCCGAAGGGCGATTACGGCAAGGTCGTCGAGGTCGACCACGGGTCCGGCATCGTGACCCGCTACGCCCATCTGCACCGCACGACCGTTACGGTCGGCTCTATCCTCGGCGGGCGCCAGCAGATCGGCGAGTTGGGCAGCACCGGCCGCAGCACCGGGC
>Ga0265327_10005538_pt1 | contig 10495 bp, 7 predicted proteins | sample 41621metaG_FD_202089 | JGI IMG/M metagenome (GOLD analysis project Ga0265327, IMG submission 202089) | Rhizosphere microbial communities from Carex aquatilis grown in University of Washington, Seatle, WA, United States - 4-16-21 metaG | ecosystem: Host-associated > Plants > Roots > Rhizosphere >... | reverse complement strand
GGTTGCGGAATGAAAGGTTCATGGCTTGTTGGATGGGATGAATCGGACATCCCTTCCACCGGTAAACGGCGAAGCGTTGCGCGCGCGATTTGTGCGGCGCATGGCGCCGGGAAGTGGATTTGATGCGCTCTTTCGCCATCTGCCGGGGCTTTCCTTTTTCGCGAAGGACGCGGAATTCCGCATCGTGGCCGCAAACGCCCACTTTTACCAGCGATTTGGATTTTCAAAGGAATCGGACATTCTTGGCAAGAACGACTTCGAACTCTTCCCCCAGCGGCTCGCGGAACACTTCCGCGCCGATGACGAGGAGGTCATGCGTTCCGCCAAGCCACGGCTGAACATCGTGGAACTTTTCTTCAACCAGCAGGGCATCCCGGATTGGTTTATCACGAACAAGCTCCCGGTCTTCGATGCGAAGGGGCGCGTCATTGGGATCATGGGCACCACGCAGAGCTACGAGGGCAAGAAGGAAACGCTGCGGCCCTACCTCCAGATCGACCGGGCCGTAGCCTGCATCCGCGAGCGGTTCCGCGAGCGTCTCACCGTGGAGGAACTGGCCGCGCTGGTGCATCTCTCACCGCGGCAACTGCACCGGAAATTTGTGGAGACCTTTGGCAGCAGCCCGCAGGCCTTCATCATGAAGCTGCGCATCCAGGCGGCCTGTGAAGCGCTGCAGCACAGTGATGAGCCCATCAGCGAAATAGCCCGGGCCGTGGGCTTCAATGACCAGAGCGCCTTCACCCAGCAGTTCCAAAAGCACATTGGGCTTACGCCACTGCGCTACCAGCGGCAGTTTCAGTTGAGGCAGGCTTAGGTGCATGTTCAGGGTTCAAGGTTTAGAGTTCAGGGTTGAACATCCAGTATTTGGTGATGGTTTGGGAAAAATAGAGGGGGCGGAGTGCGTTGGATGGGAAGCAGTTCCCTCTTCATGAATTCCGACCAAGAGCCCAAATCGATCTCGCGACGGGAATTTTCGCGCGTCGCTTCGGTGTTGGGAATGGGAGTGATGATCACACGCATCACATCTTCGGCTATTGGAGCTGACGCCGCAGTTGCCAAGGCAGCGACTGCGACCGCACCGGTATTTCCCCATCCCTTCCTGACACCGGCGGAGAAATTTGAAGATGTGTCGCGAGGAAACCCGAAGCCTTTTACGCTTGCGGGCGAGGCACTGCTGCAGGCTCGGCTCACACCCGAGACGTGGCGGTTGGAGGTCACGGCGGACCCCATGGTGGATGACCAGGTGAAGCAGCCGGCGAGCATCGCCAAATCCTTCACTCTGGCGGATGGTACCGCTCTCGATTTGGCGGGGCTCATGGAGTTGGGCAAAAAACACGAGGTGAAATTTCTCAAGGCCATGCAGTGCCTGAACATCGCCACGCCGCTGGGCCAAGGGCTGTGGGAGGGCGTGCCGCTGCGCGACGTACTGCGCCTCTGCGGCAAGATGGCAAACGTGCGCCGCATCTACTACTGGGGATTTCATAACAACGATCCCAAGCAGATGTTCCAGTCATCCCTCAGCTACACGCAGGCAATGGAGACACCGCCTGGCGAACTGCCCGCCTTCCTTGCTTATCGGTTGAACGGCGAACCCATCTCACTGCTGCGTGGCGGTCCGGTGCGCATGATCATTCCTTGGGCGCACGGGTTTAAGTCCATCAAATGGCTGCAGCAGATATTCCTGACGAATGATTATCGTGCGAACGACACCTATGCGCTGGCAAACAACGATCCCGAATCCCACCTCAAGAGCGCGGCCTACCTCGATGGCGTGGCGGACAAGCTTCCCGCAGGACATCCGGTGTCTGTCAGTGGGCTGGTGATTTCCGGGCTGTCCGGCCTGAAGCGCGTGGAGTACTGGCTGCGCCCTAGCGACGGCAAGCCGGGAGACATTCCGGAAGATGATCCGACGTGGCAAACCGCGAAATGGGAGGAGTGCCACTTGGAGGATCCGCCTGCAGACTGGAGCAGCGTGTTGCCCGCAGGAGTTTCTGCCAAAAGTGTACTGGGGTTTGATCCCCAAACCGGCAAACCAGCGAGTTGGCCGCTGCGTTACAGCATGATCTCGTGGTCGGCCACGCTCAAGGGACTGGCACCGGGCAAATATGAAGTCCGCGTCCGCGCGGTGGACCTCAATGGCGAGGCGCAGCCTGAACCGCGGCCGGTGCAGAAGACGGGGAAGAATCCGGTGCAGGTGCGGAGATTTGAGGTGGTGTGAATCTCAGCCTTTGCGGTACTTGTCGTTGAGCCCATCGCCAGCTTCCAGCTTGGCGATGGTCTTTTCCAACCGGCGCTGGATGGTTTCTTCCTGCTTCGCGCCGGCGATCCATTCGTTGTACTCGCGTCGATGGGAGGGAGGCATGGCGTCATAGTTTTTCTTCGCCGCCTTGTTTTTGGCGAGAGCCTTTTGCAAGGCGGCCGGGACCGGGATTTCAGCGCGTTTCATTTTGACTTTGGGAGCATCACTGGCGTCCAGCTTCACGGCGCGCAGGATCATCTCGCGCAAAGGCGTTGGTTGGATTTCAGAAGCATCCCTGATTTTGATCGTCTTCATGGCGCCTGTACCCGCATCCTGTTTGAAAAGGCCGCGCGGGTCGTCCAACTCCAGGCCACGGAAAAAAACCAGGTTCACATGTTCTTTGAACGAGCCGATGGCACAAACCAAGCCGGCACCCTTGAAACAAACCACGCTCCAGCGCATCACCTCTTCGAGGTCCGGCGCGACACGATGGACGATGTCACGCAGCTTTTCGCAAATCGGTTTCGCGAAGGCGTTGCGTGAAGCAAACCAGGCATCGGTGGGGCAGGTCTTGGCCATGCCTGCTTATAGCGCGAAGCACAGCGTTTCGGCAAGCCCGGGGATGGGCTTGCCGATCCGGAAGAGCCTCCACTATTTGGCCGACGTGGCCGCGCCTTCCGTGGCGACGGCGGACGCTTTCTTGGCCTTCTTCGCTGCGGGGCGGGCCTCCACAGCGGGAATCGCCACGGGCCAATCGTCAGTGCGGAACTGGGTGGCCGGCAGGCCGGCGCCGCTGTAGAGATTCGCATTCGTCCAATCCTTCCACGCATAGCGGAGGGAGACGGGCTTCGGCACTTCCGGACAAGAAACGATGACCGTGTTCCCCTCGATCCGGGCCTGGGCATCGTGGAAAATCTTGTCCTCACCCGCGAGCGTGAAGCCGCGCAGCGCGCCGTCCTTGGCGGTGAGTCCGCCGTCGGCGTGGGAGAATTTCACGATGACCTCCGAGCCCTTGATCTCATGGCCGGACGGCAACGGGCTGGAACTCGGCACCTTCTGGCCATAGACCGTGGCGAGCGCCCAAGTAGCGAGACGCTTGCCCACGTCCTGCTTGTCCAGAGGATGAATGTTGTGCTCTTCGCCGATGTCGAGCGTGACCGCCATGCCAGTCTTCGGCAGCTTCAGGGATTTCAACTCCGCCTCGCGGACGAGGCACCACGCGTCCGCCTGGCCGCCTTTGGTGAAATTCGGAAGCTGCACCCACGCGAAGGGAAACTCATAGCCCCAGCGCTTCCGCCAGTCGCTGACGAGCAGCGGAAGCTGGAACTGGTAGAAGTTCGCCTTGGGGCCATTGCTGTTCGCCTCCCCTTGATACCAGAGCGCGCCGCGGATGGCGTAGGGGATGAGCGGTGCGATCTTGCCGTTGAAGAGCTGGCCCATGCCTCCCTTGCTCTTGCGCGCGGCGATGGGGTCCTTGGGCGCACGACCTTCCGGTTCCTTCCCTTCCGCTTTTGCAGCGGCGACTTTCTTCTTCCAAAGCTCCAGCGCCTTTTGATAGCGGGCGGTCTGCTCTTCATCGCTGAGTTGGGGCGCAGGCTTGCTCTCGTCAAAGTAGGCCTTCAGTTCCGGAGACGCGTGCTGCACATCGGCGCTGATCCAGGACTCGATCGGCGTGCCACCCACCGAGGAATTGATGATGCCCATGGGGACTTCGATCTGGCGATGCACTTCGCGGCCAAAGAAGAACGCAGTGGCGGAGAAACCGCCCACGGTTTCCGGCGAGCACACGACCCATTTGCCCACACAGTTTTCCTGCTCAGTCTCCGCCGGACCTGAGCTAACGGTAAAGACGCGAATCTTCGGCGTGGCTGCAGCGGCGGCCTTTTCTTCTTCGTAGTTTTTCGCGCGGTTCACGGTCATGGCCATGTTGGACTGGCCGGAGCCGAGCCACACTTCACCGATGAGAACATCGTGCACCGTGACGGTGTCCGAGCCTTTGACGGTGAGTTCCTGTGGACCGTCGCCTTTCAGGTTCTCAAACCGCACGCGCCATTTCCCCTTCTCGTCCGCCTTCGTGGTCTTTGACTGGCCAGCGATGCTGACGGTGACTTCCTCAGACGGCTCCGCCCAACCCCACACGGGGACCTTGGCTTCGCGCTGGAGCACAGCGTGATCCGAAAAGATAGCGGGAAGCTTGACGGCAGCCGACGCCGTGGAGAGGGCGACGGCAAAGGACAACGTGGTCGTGAGAAATCTGGAGTTCATGAGTCCGCTGAGAACGTTGAGAATGGCAGGAACTCGCAGAAAAATTGCAGTGCATTGGGCGCGGCGATCACTTCCCCGGCTTCAAATACCTGTCAAAGAAACCCAGGATCACGGGCCGCAGGTCCTTCTCTTTCGGCTGCATATGAAAGCTGTGGGGCGCGCCTTCCACAATGACGAGTTCATGCGGTGCCCCAGCCTGCCCCAGCGCGGCATCCAATTGCTTGCTTTGGTCCACGGACACGGTCTTGTCCCCGGTGCCGTGAAGAATGAGCAGTGGTGGGCTGTCCTTGCGCGCGTAGGTGACCGGCGAGGCCTGCTTATAGAGTTCCGGCGCGTCGGCATATTTTTTCCCAATCAAATCCGAGTCGTGCCAAGAGCCGAATTCCGCGGGGCCATAGAGGTCAACACCACACTGAACTTGAGAGGACATATTTCCAAACGGTCCGTCTGGCTCGAGACCGTCAAAGGGTTTGGTGAGCGTAATCATGGTGGCGAGGTGTCCGCCTGCCGAGCCGCCGATCACGCCGATGTGATCCGGGTCCACCTGGAGACGTTCCGCATTCGCGCGTAGCCAACGCACCGCCGTTTTACAATCAAAGAGGCACTGAGGCCAAGTAGGGTGGCCCTTCGAAGCCAGCACGTAATCGATGCTCATGCCGATGTAGCCGTTGCGCGCCAGGTTGCCGCCGATGTTCAACTCCCGCGCCGCGTCGCGCTGGCCACCGGTGAAACCGCCGCCATGGATGATGACCACCGCGGGATATTTTTGTCCCTTCGCCATCTCCTTGGGAAAATAGAGGTCCGCCTTCTCGGTGCGGCCTTCGGAAAGATAGGACACGTTCCGCTCAAAACGAACGTCCTGCGGAAAAGCGCTGTCCGGCACCGGCTTGGCGGCTTCAGCGTGAAGAGCAGTGGCAATGACGACAGGGATAAAGGCGAGAAGTCTCATGAGGATGACGGAATTCGGTGAAGCTAGGAAACGCCGAGGCACCCGCCACCTTGTCACGATTTACGTGAGGAATTGATCAGGGATCGGCAAAGCGTTGCGCCAACGGTGAACCGCGCACGTTGGGAACCTGTCCATACCTTCGAAAACGTAGTGACAGCCCCATTATGAAAACATGTCTCTTCCCTGCCAAACTCGGTCTGACGACGCTCGCCGTCGCCGGAATGCTTCTCAGCACCCTGCCCTCCGTGAGTTTCGCCGGAGGTTGGTTCCTTCCCACGAAATCTCCGGCTGGAGAGTACCACAAGTATTGGGCCATCGACTTGTCCGCTCCCGTGCTGGAGAGGTCCATGGATGTCCGCACCATGAAGGACGGCACCCACATCTTCGGCTTCCAGAACGGAAACGGCGGAGGCCACATCTACATCTGGGACCGGTCCAGCAGCGACTACAACTCACCGGCGGTCGCGAGCACTGATCCCTCCTTCAAAACCTACACCACGCTGGACGGCCAAAATCTGACCTTCCTGAACAATGTCTATGGACAGCTGGGCGAACTGTGGAGTTCCAGCCGCACACCGGCGCAATCGGCCCTGATGGCCAAGCTGTGGTCCGCCATCGCAGGAATGGAGGGCCGGGGATAGTCCCTTGAAATTTGAAAAGCGCTTGATCCAAAAAACAAAAAAACTGGGTGAGCGTGCCGCGCTGCACCCAGTTTCACGGTTGATCGTTATTACTTTGCGGCGGGCGCGGGAGGCGCGCCGGGGATCACGATCTCCAGCTTGAAAGTAGGATGGGCAGAGAGGTAGGCGTCCACATCGTTGGTGACGATGAGCTTGCCCCACATGCTCATGCTGTGGCCGGGGAAGGTGCAGACGTACTCGTACTCCCCTTCCTTGCCGATGCCCTTGATGGAGATCTTCTCCTTCTGCTCTGGCTCCAGAAGTTTGGTGCCACCGAGGAGATGATACTTTTTGGTGTCCGGCATGTAGGAGCGGCCTTCCTTGTCCAGCTTCGTCGGAGGCATGGTCATGGTGGACATGCCGACCTCAAGGTGCTTGCCAGGCTCTACGACCATCAGGTTGTGTGGCATCACATCGCCGTTTTGGAGGATGATTTCAAAGGGCTTGCCCTTCTCCACGACGATGCGCTGGGTGTCGTAGCGCATCTGCTCACGCACTGTCTTCACAACGAAAATCGGGACGCCGAGTCCGCGCAGTTCCTTGCGCAGGGCGCTGTCCCCGGCCAGTGAAGCCATTTCCATGGCAAGCTGGTTGAGCTCAATGAAGTCCTGCTCGGCGCGCTTTTTCGCATCAAGCGTCTTCGCGTAGTCGAGGATGCTGTGAGCAATCGCACCCGCCTTCTCCTTGTCCCAACTGTCGCGCGGCAGCGCCATGATGGCGGAGCCCGCGGCGTTGCGCTCGGTGCCGTCCGTGACGTACTTCGCGAGCACGGTAAAATTGGCGGCTCCATTCTGCGGTCCCATGAGCGGTAGCGCGGCAAGGACGGCGCGCAAGGTGTCACCCTTGGCCGTGGTGGCGAGTTCGGCCAGCTTCGGCTGGAACTGCGCGCGCAAGGTAGGATCTGGCACGGCGGCAATGGCGTGAATCAGGGCAATGCGCTGCGGCTCGCTCTGCGCCTCCGACCAGACAGCATCCGCCTTGCCACCGCCGATGATGACACCGGCCCAGCCGGCGCGGGCTGCCGGGTCATGCTTGGAGTTGTTGGCAAGTTTGATCAGCGCGGAACGGGCCTTGGCAAGATCCGCCGGGCTGTTCATGACCAGCACCTTCACGAGTTCGGTGGCGGCGCCATCGTTTCCGCTTTCGTCGAGTTGACCCAGCACGCTGATCGCAGCGCTGACATTGTCCGTCTTGTTCAGCTTGGCGAGGTCGGACACGAAACCTTGACGCTTGATGACATCGTAACTACGGCGCTCCAGCTTCGCGAGAAGCACGGTGGGGTTGTCGTTCGGCTGGCTGTTGAGTTCCCCGTCATCCATGCCGTTCAGCATCTTGGTGAGGATGGCGACATTGGACGGGAGAGACTTGCCCTTGGAGAGAGACTGAAGCTGCTTCAGTGTTTCCTTGAAGGTGTAGTCCAGGTAGTAGTCTGTGTCATACTTGAGGACGTCGTAGGCCACGTTCATGGCGTGGGGCACGTCAGCGCCACTGAAGAAGCTGGCGGCGCGGACCGCTTCCAGACGCACACGCGGCGCGGCGTCATTGGCGGCGGCCTGAAGAAGGTCGAGTGCATTGGGAATGCGGTCGCGCTGGTAGCAGACGACGCGCACGGCCTGGGCGCGGGCACGCGGCTCGGGAGAATGCAGGACGGTTTTGATGAGGTCCAGGTTCACCACATTGTGCCACTGGTGCACCCAGAGGGCTTCGAGAATGGAGTGGGCGTCTTCAACCTTCTTCGGGTCGAACTGCTTCACCCACTTCTGCACGGCGGCGATCACGTCCTTCGTGGGATGCTTGTCGAGCTCGATCTTGGCGCGCATGCGCACGTCATTTTCCGGCTCCTTCAGAAGATCGAGCAGCGCCGCGATGGACTGGCCATCCACCTTCTTGGGCTTGAGCAACGGGCGGCCTTCGTAGGTGATGCGGTAGATGCGGCCGTGGAGGTGGTCGCGGTTCGGATCACGGAGGTGATGCTGCATATGGCCGATGATGGCGTTGCTCCAGTCCGCGAAATAGAGAGAGCCATCCGGCGCGGTGCAGACCGCGCTGGGGCGGAAGACGCCGACTTCACCCGGATCACACTCCACGATGGTGCTGAGCATCTGGCCATTGTTGTTGTAGGTGACCGTTTCGCCGAGAAGGCCGGCGCCATCTTCGGAAACCTTCACGCGGAAGATGCCCTGGATGGAGATCACATTGCAGTCCAGGAAATTGCCATTGTACTCCGCGGGGAAGTGGCGGCTGGAGAGGATCGTGGTGCCGGCGCAGGGGCGCGAGGGACGATTCCAGAACTCTTTATACTTCGAGTGCTTGGTCGGCTCGCTCACAAAGCCGCTGAAGCCAGGACCGAAGTAGCTGGCATTGCCCGTGGCATCCGTGATGATGTCGTTGCCCCAGTAGTCGAACACACGGCCGTGCGGGTTCGCGAAACCGTAGGCGGCGTAGCGCTCAAACTTTCCGGTGCGCGGTTCCCAGCGGTAGATGCAGCCGTCGATGTTGCGCACCGGACCTTCAGGTGTCTCCACCTGCGTGCGGTGAAACACACCGTCGCTGCAGTAAATGGCGCCACCCGGCTCATAGCACATGGAATTGGTTTCATGGTGCGAGTCCGCAGCATCAAGACCGCTCAGCACACGCTCAACCTTGTCCGCCTTGCCGTCGCCGTTCGTGTCACGCGCGAAAAGCAAATCCGGAGAACGCATCACCAGCACGCCATCCTTGTAGAACTGGAAGCCGGTGGGGCAGTTCAGTGTATTCATGAAGGTGGTGCACTTGTCCGCCTTGCCGGTGCCTTTGGTGTCTTCCAGGATGAGCAACTTGTCGCCGTCCTTGCTCCACGGAGTGCGTTCCGGATAGTTCGGCCAAGCAGCGACCCAGAGGCGGCCCTTGGTATCGAAATTCATCTGCACCGGCTTGATGAGTTCCGGGAACATCTTCTCATCCGCGAAGAGTTCCACCTTCAGGCCGGACGGCAGCTTCATGTGCTTGAGCACTTCATCGCCGCTGGGGAATTCCACGAGTTCGGTTTCCTTGTTGATCTTGAACCCGGTCATCGGCGTCTTGTTGAAGGTCTCGCCGCCGATTGGCAGGTTCGTGACTACCTTCTCCACGGGTGGGATGTTCGAGTCGTCGATCTTCTTGTCGCCACCCTTGGCCACGGCCCAGACGCGCTGGTCGCGGTTCGCGGTCATGACGTCCCGCACTGCCATTTCCTGCTGCATCACCTGATAGTTGGAGACGTAGGGTTTCTCCGGCTCCTTTTCGTTCTGGTGGAAGGCGCCCACGTGGGGCGCATAAGCGAGGCCGGAGCGGCCACCGTAAACGTTGTAACCGTCCACGGTGCGGTAGCGGCTGTGCCACATGTCATTGCGTTCCAGCACGGCGGCGCGCAGCTTGTCGTAGCTGTCGAGGTTTGGCGCAGTCTCACCGAAGATGTCTTTGAAGAGCACGGGCGCGAAAACCTTGTCGCCTTCCGGGGTGAGGTGAATGCCATTGAAGGTCAGCGGCTGCTTGTTCTCACCGTAGATCTGCTGGCTCTGCGCGAAGAGATTCACAAAGGGCACGTTGTTGGCCTTGGCCACCTCCTCCATGGCGGTCACGTAGAGCTTGAGGTTGGCATTGATGGGATCTGGATTCGCGATGTCCGGGTTGCTCTGTTTTTCCGCGGCGATCGGCGAGATGAGCACGAGGCGAGGCGCACCTTTGCCGCTGTAGTTGGACTCCGCGGTATGGCGGATGAAATCGGTGAGGTCCGCCTTGAACTGAGCGAGCCCCGCTTCGCCCTTGAAGGATTCATCGAAGCCGTAGAAGGCGAGGATCACATCCGCGCCCACGCGCTTGAGCCACTCGTCGCGTGTGCCGAAATTCTCCGAGCGGTGCCAGGTATTCACTTCATCCGCGGAAGCGGCGAGGTTGCGCGTGACCAAATCCTTGTCTGGATTCGCGGCATAAATGAGCGTGTCAAACCAGGCGCTGTGCTGCATGCGGTCCGGCAGCGTGTTACCGAGGATCGCGATATGGTCGCCCTTCTTGAGTTCAAGGCCGCCAGCGAAAGCCAGGCCGGGAAGCAACAGGGAGCTGAGAAGGGAGAGGAGTCGTCGTTTCATAAAGCAGTGAGGAGCGGCAAGATACGCGTAAGCATAGCGGCTTTTTCAGATTTGGGACAAAGTTGCAAAGGGATTTTGCCTTAAAATGCGGTGCCTTGGACACGCGCAAATATCAGGATGGACAAAGAAACTTGTGTCCACCAACGAAAACGCCACGGGAACGATATGCTCCCGTGGCGCAGCACGACTCTAATAAGAGTCGCGGAATCGGATTAAATCAGACGGCAGCGTCGGTCTTGCGTGACCTGCGGCGGCG
>Ga0265327_10005537_pt1 | contig 10496 bp, 6 predicted proteins | sample 41621metaG_FD_202089 | JGI IMG/M metagenome (GOLD analysis project Ga0265327, IMG submission 202089) | Rhizosphere microbial communities from Carex aquatilis grown in University of Washington, Seatle, WA, United States - 4-16-21 metaG | ecosystem: Host-associated > Plants > Roots > Rhizosphere >... | reverse complement strand
TCTCGAAAGAAAATCCAGGAACCCCTTCAAACCGGTGTTCACACCATTTCTTTAGGCGTTCCATTTCCCCATCCAGAAGAGCATCTGCATAGTCCTCGATCTTCGCGTGAGGCGGCAAAATTCGTATTTCTGAAGTATCGTCCATGTCATGCATTTCGACTAGCCATCGGTTCACGAGTGATGCTCCGGTAGGAATCCCAGCGGTCAACGCAGCACCCGATCCGATGATGAAACAAAAAGCCCTGTCTTTGGCATACTCATCTGTATCGTGAAAATTTTGAAGGAACTCCTTAAGACGTATGATAAGAGGTTTTTTTACTGTCGGTGATTCCATTTAAAGCAATTCATTCACAATAAGGATCTGATGGCAAGACTGAGATCTCTCGATTCTTTTGGTGGTTGGGAGCCGGGCACGAAAAGGAGTCGTCCCAAAGTCTGGATATTCGACCGTCTTCGCCGCACAAAAGTCCGAAATTGAAGATCGACCCAGTGTGATTGCTCAGACTGGGATTGTGTCAGAATGCAACCGGCTCCCGAGTTTGGCTCGGTCCTTACGGCCTCGACCCGGTTGAAGGGTTCAACACTCCGACGCCAAAACCTCTCTCTCCGCCAAAAAAAGAAGCGGCCCGGCCGATGAACCTCAGGAAAACCCAATAACCTGATGGCATTTCGGCCGGACCGCCTTGTGTCTTGCGACGCCTCAAGATACGCAGCTTCCGATCAAATCTAGCGGATTTTTTTCTGATTATTTTGTCACCTCGTTCAACTGCCTTGCTTTCAATGGGTTGCTTCCTTGGATTTTTTCGAGTCGGAGGTCATCCACTGATAGAATTCTGATAGTTTCGGGGGGTCGCCCTTTTCCACCGCCTCGACAAAGCGGGTTCGCGCGGCTTCCGGAACCTTATCCGGGCTGGCGGCGGACTTGCGGGCGGTGACAAGCGCCTGATCCTTGTCACCCAGGTTCCATTGCAGGCGGCAGAGGGGCACGAGGGTATGGATCGAGGCAGGCCCATCCCCGATCGCGGCGACGAGTTTGTCGGCTATGGTACGGCGCACCTTTTCCGGAGCGCGGGCCGGATCTTCAAATTGTGCCGCCCACTGGGCGAGCGGCATCACCGCCACCGCGTCGGCTTTCATGAGGCCGATGTTGGTTACCACGGCATCCCAGTCGCCTTGAATCAGCGCCTGGTCTACACGCAGCCTGGGAAGATAGCGTTCGGAGTCCGGGAATTTCGCAAGCTCGTCGATCTTCTCGCCCATGGTCTTGGCGTCCTTGTTTTTCTCCGCGGCATGGATGGCCTGGAAGAGCTTGTTGGTGGTCTCGCGGTCCTGCTTCTGCTTGTTGATGCCGGCGATGGCCTTGGCCTGATCCTCGCCGCCGCTGAGAAGGCCGGCGATGATCTCGTCATTAAGCTGCCCGGGATGGGCGGTAATCAGAAGCTTGCCATCACGGACAAGGAAGGTGTGGGGGATGGCGTTGACGCCGGCGGGCTTGAGCCAGTCGTTTTCAAATGCCCCGTCGCGACCGACATAGGCCACCGGGTAGGACATGCCATCACCCTTGTTCTTCACGAAGGCCCGGGTCTTTTCGAGGCCGTCGTCGAACACCTCGAGACCGATCACCCGAAGGCCCTTGTCGGCGTATTTCCGGTGCAGCTCGTTGACGTGGGGAATCGAGGCCACGCAGGGGCCGCACCAGGTCGCCCAGCATTCGATGAAGTAGAGCTTCCCCGGCTCCCAGGCGGCGGGAGCGGTGCCCTGGACAAAGGTGGCCTTGCCGATCGCATCGGGTGTGACGGAATCACCCGCCTGTAGCGCGAAAGCGGACGTGGCCAACGCGGCGGAACATAGAAGGACGAGTGGTTTCATAACAGGGAGTCAGGGTTTGATGCGGGCCTGGAGGTGGGCGAACGAAGTCGGGTGGGTGGACATGGGGGTGGTATCGCGCCACACCGCCTCGACCTTGCCATTGCCGAGGTCGTTGGTCTGTTGGAGGACCATGAGGTGGCTGGGTGAGAAGGAGAGGCTGGACGAGGCGATGACGCGGTACTGCACGTTGTTGGCAGTGGTGTCCGCCGGGACGACCACGCAGAAGTAGGTGGCCGTGGTTCCCGAGACGGTGAGGCTGCGCTTCTCATTGCGCGGGCCGCCGCCGCTGCCATTGAGGAAGTCGACGAGGTCGGGACGGCCGTTCCCATTCTTGTCAGCCGCGTATCCGGTGCCGGCCCAGCCCTTGCCCGCAGCCCACGTGGCATAGGAGGTCCCACCGCTGCCGACGATCTGCCCGTTCAGTTTCAAATTCGTCGGCTGGCTGGCGGTACCGCCACCTGTAAAACCGATGATGTCCGTGCTGCCATTGGCGAGCACATAGCCGCCCCACGTGGGATTGGTCACCGTGTGGGTGCTCCCGCTCTTCCCTCCATACACGCCATTCCACAGTGAGGCGACGGTCCAGGGCGCGTCGAACTGGATGTTCCAGGTACTCATGTCCGCCCCGGTGTTGTTGGTCAGATGCAGCTCTCCGCTGAAGCCCGTGCTCCACGAATCCGTGGTGACGAGGCTCAGCGTGACGCCGGCGGCCGCTGCGTGGGAAGTCCAGCCTTCCTCGACTCCAGGACCGCTCGAATCGTCATTGGTGATCGTGCCGGTGGCCACGGAAGTACCAAGGGTGGCTCCGGAGGGATTCGACAGCACCAGCGTGAAAGTCTCGTCCGACTCCACCGTTTCGTCGCCATTGATGGTGACCGGAATGGTCTTCGTGGTTTCGCCCGCGGCGAAGACGAGCGTGCCGCTACTGGAAACATAGTCGCTTCCGGCGGTGGCGGTCCCATCCGCCGTGGCGTAGGCGACATCGACCGAACCCGCGGCCGCCGCAGAGAGGGTGACCGTGAAACTGAGCACGCGGGTGCCGCTGTCACCCTCGGCAGCGCTGCCACCGCTGACATTGAGCACCGGCGTTCCTGTTGCTGCCGCGGCGATCCATTGGGCGAAGGCGTTCGAAAGATCCGGATGCGACGCGTGTTCGTGACCGATCTCCCAGCAGCCGACACCACGGACGGTGGCGGCATTCGCCAGCACGGTACCCGTGGAGGAAAGCAGGCCGTCCATCTTGCGCTTCATGGCATCCGGCGGAGTGAACCATTCGCCGTTGATCTGTACTTCAAGCGAAACCGGGTCGATGGCGGCGGTGTAGCTGGCCTGGTTGGCCGCCCAGGTATCGCGCACCGAGGACCACGAGTGATTGTTCGAGCCGTAGAAGGGCAGGCCGACGATGACCTTCGAGGCTGGGAAGCCCTTGCCGAGAACGTAGTCGACACCGCCCTTCACCGAAGCCTCGGGAAGCTGGTCGTTGGCGAGCGTCCACTGGGTCGAGCCGGGTTTCCGCAGCGGACCGTTGGCGGCGTTTTTCCAATCATAGCCGAAGTAGAAGAAGAAGTCCGTGTAGTTGCCGAGGGTGGCGAAATCAAAGCCGCCGAGGTAGTAGCCGGGGCCGTCCCCGAACATCACGATGTAGCGCGAATCCGCCGCCTTCACGGTGGTGTAGAGCGTCTGCATCAGCGCGGTGAAATTGGTGCGCGAGGTGCCGGCGTCGGCCGGGAATTCGTAGTCAATGTCGAGGCCGTCGAGATGGTTGGCCGCGAGGAAGGCGACGACGTTGTTGGCGAAGGTCTGGCGCAGCGCGGGGCTGGCGGCGATGGTGGCGTATTGATCGGCAAGAGCCGCCGGATAAGCTCCGCCGATGCTGACGATCACCGATTTCCCGAGCGCGTGGCCCTGGGTGACCACGGCCGGCATGTAGGACGAGAACGACCCGAGCGTGGTGCCGATGGTGCCATCCGCCTTTGGCTCGGCGAAGGCGGTGACAATGATGTCGAAGGCGCCGAGGTTCGCGGCCTGCACGGCGGCCGGGAAATCGGTGATCGTTTGGTCCAGACCCTGGGCATTGCGCAGGGCATTGAGATAACCCACCACCAGCGGGTGGGTGGGCAGGCTGGTGAGGCCGCGGGGGGGGCCGCCGGCAGGGGAAGGGCCCTCCGTGCCATCGGCCGGCACGGCATCCCCGGCAAGCACCGAGTTGATCACGTTCGCCAGCGGTGCGGCGGTGGTCGGACTGAAGGGAAGCTTGGCCGAGGTGTCCTGAATGGCGCCGGCGCGGAGGTCGCCGAAGGCATGCCATACGATCACGCCGCCGAGGTTCTGGTTCCGGACGTATTCCGCCTTGAGGCCGATGCTACGGGAATCATCGTAGCTCAGGAACGAATTGCCCTTGGTCATGTACGGGACCTTGGCGACATCGTCCCAGTGGCGGGTCCAGCCGCCCTGTTTCTGGTGGATGTATTCGTAATTCGGAGTGGCGTCGTAGTCGCCCCAGGAGGCGGTGTCCTCGCAACTGGTGATCGGGCCGTCCGGCTGGACGGTCATCTGAACCTTGGTGGTGGCGGCCCCCAGAGCGGCAGGGCCCGAACAAACCACGCCGCGGCCATAAAAGCCGATGCCCATGCCGAGCTTCGATCGCGCCACGCCGCGCGAGATCATGTACTGGACCGCCGTATCACAGGATGCCGCTCCGCCTTCCTCATTGGGGTAGGCGTACAACGGCGCGTTGTGACCGGCGAAGTCCGACCAACCTCCCTCGACATCGTAGGTCATCAGGTTGATCGAATCGAGAATCGTGCTCACGGAGATCCAGTCGAACCCGGCGAGCTTGGCGGGCACGCAGCTCAGCGCCGCGGTGATCTGCTTGCCGCTGCCAATGGCGGCACGCAGCTCCTGGATCAGGGTGAGGTAGTTGGCGTAGTCGGCGGTGGTGCCGGTGAAATTCATGCCGCCAAAGGGACCGGGGTATTCCCAGTCGAGGTCGATGCCATCGAACCCCAGGGCGACCAGGCGCTGGCAATCGGCGATGAAACGGGCGCGCTTCACCGGGTCCGCGGCCGTGGGACCGAAGTAGCGGCACATGCTCCAGCCCCCGACGCTGGCCATGACCTTCACCCCCTTCGAGTGGGCGAGTTCAAGCACCCCCGGCGCCGTTCCGGCGGCATGATAGGGCACGGGAAAGGGTCCGGTCAGGCCGGTGGCCGTGTGTTTCCAGCCGCCGTTGTACGCGGTGAATCCGGCCGCCGTCGCCTGGGCATCGACTTCCCATTTCGGCGTGAGATCGCCCCACACGAGGTAGTAATCCCAGGACGAATAAATGTCGCCATCCAGGAGGGCGGCGGGTGCCTGGGTCTGGTTCGCCTCATAAATCAATTGATTGCGGAAATCGCCGCTGTGCAGGGAGCCGTCATTGGCAACGCCAAAGAACGAGAAGTTGAGGTGGGTGTACTGGGAGTAGTCGATGTTGAGATGGTTGAAAAAGCCCTCCTGCGGCACGCCGGCAGAAGTGCCCTTCCAGGCGTCCCACTGGGTGATGTAGCCGATCACTCGTTTGCCGTGATCGGCGGTGGTGCGGGTGGGTTTCGAATCCGCGCCCCAAGGGGTCGCAGAGGCGGACATCGGCAGCAGCAGCAGCAAGGAGGCGCAGCAGCCCAGCAGGGGTTTCAGGGTCATGGTTTTTCCAGCGGTGGGTTTTGACAATGCAGAGTCGGGAAGTGAGCTCTTCCCGGATTTGTTCCATGCCACTTCCAGTTGGGCGCTGCAATCCCCCAAGTGCCGTGCCACTGTGCAATCAGCTTGCACAGTGGCGATGGCCCGGCAAGGCTGCCGCATGGTCCCGGTGAAGCGTTCCCTGCTGCTGGAAGAAACCGTCAGCCACCTGCGGCAGGCGATTTCGGCGGGAGACTTCCCCAGAGAGCTCCCCGCCTGTCGGACGCTGGCGAAGGCGCTGCAAGTGAGCGTGCCGACCCTGCTGGCCGCCCTCGAAATCCTCGTGGCGGAGGGCCTGGTGAGCCGGGGTAAGCCGCGCCAACCCTACAGACTGACGGCCTCAAGGGCAGAACTCCCAGTCGGCATGGACCGCACGGACCGCCGCTGCATCCTTCTCATCAGCGCCAAGCCGCTCGGTGAATTCGACTCCAACACCCGCGCGACCGTCGACCGCCTGATCGTGGACTCGATGCGGCGGAGCTGGGAATTCCAGCACCGCATCGTCCCCTACGGCGAAGCACGGCGCCCGAGCCCGCGCTGGGACGAACTCCTGGACGAAATCCGCCCGACCCACCTGGTGGCGCTGGCAGGCAATCTGGTGCTGGCCGAGTGGGCGGAAAAACGCGGCGTGCCGACTCTGTTCATCGGCGGGGTGCCGGGAGAGACCACCGTCACCGCGATCGGGGTGAGCCTGAAGGACCGCCTGGAGCAGGCCCTGGAAATGCTGCTGGCACAGGGGCACCGCTACATCACGCTGCCGATCTGCGGCCTCCAGGAATACTTCATCCACACCCTGCGCGAGGTCACCGCCACCGCTCTGGCCAGCCGCGGAATCCCCTTCGTGCCGACCTATCACACCCCGGCCCGGGTGATCCGGAGCCAGACGGGGATGAAATCGCTGCTGCCCAACGTCCTCGCCGCGAGGGCTCCGACCGCGTTGATTTTCGTGGAGTGGATCGATTTCGTGGCCTCGATCGGACTGCTGGCCGAACGCGGCCTAGTGTTCGGGCGGGACGTCACCGCCGTGATACTCACCCACGATCCCCAACTGGAATGGTTCGAACCGCAGCCGGCCTACTTCCGCCTGCCGGTGCGGAAACTGGAGCGAATCCTTGGTGAATGGCTCAAGAATCCGCGAGCCCCCCGCTTCCGCAAGGGCGGATTGATGCTGCTGCCCTGCCGCTTCCATGAAGGCGGGGCCTTCCGCGGCCCGGTGGCGTGACGAGGGAGCTTGTGCCTCCCGGGATTGGTCCGTAGAGATACCAGCCATGGGCTCGTGGTTTTATGTGCAGGATGGCAAACAGTGGGGACCGATCCCGTGGGAAACCCTCCGCAGCCTCGCCGCCAGCGGCCAATTGAAGCCGGGGGATCTCGTCTGGATGCAGACCATGACCGACTGGACGCCCGCAAGTAGCGTGGAAGGTCTGTTTGGCACCGCCCCCGCATCTCCTCCTCCGGTCTCGTCGGACCCTTACGCAGTTCCTTCTTCCACCTGGATCCCGCAGGGTCCTCAAATCCCGTCCGGTATTCCACTCCCGGAAATCGTTCCCGGCAGCGAGGAGCTGGGGGTCACCGCGTGCATCGGGCGTGCCTCCACGCTGCTGGGCCGGCACTTCGGGATCATTCTCCTTACCGGCCTGATCTGGTGGGCTCTGATGATCGGAGCGGGTCTGGTTTGCGGTGTCATGGACTCGGTGCTCGGGCTTCCTCCCTCGGTGATCTCGGTCGGAAGCCAGGGCACCCACCTGAAATTCGGCCCGGTGACCACCCGTTACAGCACCGATCCCGAACTCAATCCCTCCACCACCGTCACGACGAATCCCGCAGCGGACCAGGTAACCAGCCTGCCGAGCCAGATTTTGCAGCAGGTTCTGTCCGTGTTTCTTTCGCTGGGTTGCACCCGCATCGGGCTCAATCTGGTTTCCGGGAAACCGGCTTCCGTGGACATGATCTTCGGTGAAGGGCGAAAGTTGCTGCGGGGAATCGGAGCCTCGATTCTCTACTGGCTCATGGTCGGCATCGGCCTGATTCTCCTGATCGTGCCCGGCATCTATCTCGCGATGAGGTTCGGAATGTACCGTGAAGCCATCGTGGACCGAGATCTGGGCGTGATGGAATCCTTCAACTACAGCGCCCGGATCACATCGAACAACTGCATGAACCTGTTCGCCCTGGCGGTGCTCAACTTTTTCATTCTGCTGGCTGGAGCGTTGTTGTGCGGAGTGGGTCTGATCTATGCCTTTCCCTTGGTCTGGCTCGCGGGATTCGTGGCCTACCGCTGGCTGCAATACGGCCCCGGCGCGGCCATGGACCAGCCCGGCACCACCCGCCCGCTGCTGGCGGATGTTTAGTCGGTCATGCAGCGGACCTGGGGAACCTTGGCGGCTCCACGGGTTAGCCTCTTTCACTCCTGCGGCAGCGGCGGCAGCTTGAGGTCGGCGGGAGGGACCTTGCCGGCGGGGCGGTCGAAGGGGGTTCCGAATTTCATGGCCGGGCCATCGACGAAGCCGCCCTGGCTGAGGAAGAACTTGCCGTTTTCGACTCCCATGTAGCGGTCGAGGCGGTCTTCCTTGCCGGTGCCGTCGTGGCTGAAGCTGGCGTGCGTGACCTCGATCCAGTCCCCCTTGTCGGTGCGGACCCACTGGTTGCCATAGAGGCACTTGCGCTGGAGGTAGCCGTTCTGGCCGCCGAAGTTTTCGCTGAAGCTGTAGAGACCGCTGAGCCAAGTGCCGGTCTTGGGGGCCTTCCAGCTTGAAATGATCATCCACTTCTTCTGGTCCGGGTGGAACCAGTAGCCGGTGTAGATGGTGTGGGTGGGATCGGTGACCTTCGCGGTGACCAGGAAACGCTGGGTGCTGCCGGTTTTCCAGTTGTAGACGAGGTGGCTGTGACCGCCGGTGCCTTCGTTTCCAAAGTCACCGCTCTGCACGCCCTCGCCCTTGGCAATCAGGGTGGCGCGGTCGTCGGTCCCGACTTTTTCACGGCTCTTCGATTCGCCACCGGCATCCCACACGGAGAAGATGATCCGGCGCTCGGTGGGGCCGTTGACCTGCATGCCGAAGTAGCCGCGGTTCCAGCCGCAGACCATGTAGTAGGTGTAGAGCGGATCGAGCACCGCCGTGGCCTCGCAGTAGAACGCCTCCACATTGACGTTCTTCGGATTCTCATAGCTCAGGTGGACGGAGGCGGCATTGCGGCGTTCCTTCAGGTTGAAGTGGGCATCCTTGATCGCAGGACCGTCGAGCGTGAGATCGCCGATGTCGCCATTCGGAACGGCGCCACGGTTGAGCGACTCGAGCTTGAAGCGCTGGTAGCCGGCCTTGGCGATGTCGAAGGTGCCAATGGCGACGTGGACCGGCGCGGCACCGGTGCCCTTGACTTCGAAGTCCTTCGACTTGCCGGCGACGGAGAAGCGCAGCTTCGATTCCTTGCCGACGGGAAGCGTGACGTCGAGGGAGCAATCGAGCTTGCCGGACGTCTTGATCTCCCCGAACCAGGAGATCGTGTTCTCCGGCTTGTTCCAGCCGGTGATCGGCTTGTCCCGGGAAATATTCGCACCGCGATCCGCATCCGGATCGGTGTAGGCAGTATCGGCGGGAATGCGAAGGGCCTCGGCATGCAGGCACGAGGATACGGCAAGGAGCAACAGGAGCGTGGATTTCATGACAAAAGGAACGGGACGAAGCCTGCACAACGCCCGCACCAGGTCGACTTCTTTCAGCCGGCGCTAAACATCCACCTCATGCTGGTGCCGGGCGACCTTGGCGATCGGACCTTCATCCTGAATGAGGAGCAGCGCCTTGAAGACATCCACCAGGCCGCCGGTGCGGTGCTTGTCACGCTGGAACTGCTGAAGCGCGCTCTCGTACTCCTCGCTGAATTGTCCGGCTTTCTCCAACGACGCATCCGCCGGGAGCTGGCTGAGGATTTCCTGCTGCATGCGCTCGGTTTCAGGTCGACCGTGCTTGCGCCGCATTTCGATGCGGGCCCGGGTCCCTGCGAGGTAGGCGCGGATGACGTCCAAATGGGCCTGGAGAGATTCCCAGAGATCGATCCAATCGGCACGGTCCTCCGGATTCGACAGGGCGTGATCGAGTTGGGCGGCCACCTCGTAGAGGTTGCGGTGGAGTTCCTCGTCGCGCATGGTGACGGTGCTGAACTCTGCCAGAGAAGACGCCGCCTCGGAATCGAGCTCCTCCTTCATCCGGAGGGCGTAACTGCGCATCCCATCGATCAAGGCGTCGATTTTCCCCCAATTTCCCACCCAAGCCACGTTCGAGGACTGGCTCGGAACGACACGCTCACCGAACTCGCGGGCATCCTTGAGCATGGCCTGGAGCTCGAAATCCGCATCCGCGAGATGCTGGAAATCGGAACGCAGGGACTTGTTGATACGGGAAAGCACGAAAACATTGGAATCACTCATGGCGGCAAAGGGGTTGGACATTCAATGCCACGCGATTCGTGGCCATCATCGCACCCTCTAACGTAGCCCGGACCCCCGCGAATTGCAACTCCCCAGCGAGCTAAGCGATGCGGGGCTCCTGCTTTAGGGAGAGGCTCGCTCACTCGGTTCTCAAGGGCCAAGGGCCCGCTCTATACCAGCCCTGGCCGCGGGGCCAGGGTGGGCGATCGATACGGGATTGAGGGCTGAAGGCCCGCCCTATTCTTCGAGCGGGTGGAAACGTCCGAACTCCTCCCCACACAGGTCGGACTTTCAGCCCTCAATTTTGCCTGCACCGGGACCCAGGCCGCGAGGCCCATGCGCGTCAACTTAAGGCCCTTTCCTTGAATGGCGCGTCTCTTGATGCCGAAGGCATCGCAGCCCAAGTAGCCGGAGGTTGAGGAGCCTTGGCGACGACACCTCCGGTTAAGCGGTTTCTGCATTCGACCCCGCAGCGGGTCGCAGC